>Ga0187780_10004175_pt1 | contig 10845 bp, 11 predicted proteins | sample 1015_Q2_SP10_20__FD_132429 | JGI IMG/M metagenome (GOLD analysis project Ga0187780, IMG submission 132429) | Tropical peat soil microbial communities from peatlands in Department of Meta, Colombia - 1015_Q2_SP10_20_MG | ecosystem: Environmental > Terrestrial > Soil > Wetlands > Peat | place...
GACAGACCCCTCTATCGTGGACAAGGCCAGCGCCTTCTATGCGCAACACACAACCCTAGTGAAAACCTTGGGTGGGGCGGCGCTGTCGATTGCACTGGCGAAAGTGGCTGAGCGGCAAAAAGCCGCCTGAGATTCAGGCTCGACTCGGTGTGGAACTGGATCCGATGGCGGACAAGTGTGGGCGGCTTTGCAAGCGTCAAGACTCTGACTCGCACAGGCGCCCCACCTCTCGGGACTGGCGCCAGGAATTTCGGCATCTAGTTCTGGCTGCGCCGGCCGTCAAGGCAGTGCTCCGTAAAGGCGTTCCCTAGGCCACGGCGCACCGTGCTGTACTCTTGACTCCTGCGCTCCGTTTCGGCCGCGCGTAAGCTCGCGGGCGGCTGGGGAACCCGATGCAACCCGTTTTCTTCGTGTCTGTACGACGAGAATAATGAAACTAAATCAACATTATAGGAGCATCCAATGACAGACGAGGACCTCAAGCAAAAATATCAACCCGTGGCGGATTTCATGTCACGGAACGGATTTCAAATCCAACATTTTCATGTTGAAAACGGAAAAGCGGTTCTGACCGCGACCGCCCCCACCGAGTATTTGAAGAATCGCGCCTGGGACGAGATCAAGAAAGTTGATCCCAGCTTCGCCGATTTGCAGCACGACATCACCGTGGGAGCGGGAACCGTGTACGTCGTGAAATCTGGCGACAACCTCTATAACATAAGCAAGTCGTTCTACGGGAACCCTAATGAGACTGGCAAAATTGCCCAGGCGAATAACATTGCTAATCCGGACAGAATTCAAGTGGGGCAGCAACTGAAGATTCCAGCAGCGTAAGCCAAACCGCTCAATGGGCCAGTGATGGAGTCAATGGACGCTGGCCCGATTTTACTTTTTGGCGGATGCCGGAACGAAGTGGAGCATCCGGCGGGCGTAAGGCACGTTCAGCGGGATGGTCACAAATGAACGGCCGATCGCGGCGATCAAGGCACCATAAAGTCGTACTCAGTTTGTCCCCTCGGATCGGTGCAGCTTGCCTTCAATCAATCTCCGAAACTGATCCGGCTGGTCGGGCGGTGCCATCTCGAAATTGAGCGTCACCCGGCCGGGTGCGATCTGCGTGTAGGTTAGCCGGAAACGCTGTTGCCTCACCAAGGAATACGGCACGGGTGTCATCGTCCCCAACACTCACGGTGTAGTGAATCACGTGGCCCTCGTTATCGATGTAGAACGCACGAAGGAGTCGCTCGCCGCGATCGGGTAAACAATCATGAGATCGTCATGTTTGATTGCCGCGTGATCCTTTGTCGCCGGGTATTCCGAGTGGGTAGCAACATTTGATCTTGTAAGTTCCACTCGAACCTACAAAAGCCTTCGCCCGCCTGCCCTGTTTCTGCTGTTCCCTCGCCCACCCATTTTTCAAGGAGAAACTTCGGTGGCTCTAACTTGTCTTCGGAGCTGCGCATGCTGGGCACTATCTCACCCGGCTGTGATCCTAAGGTGACAGCGGCAGTCTGAATTGTATGGCGAACTCCTGACCCGTCGCCGGGCTCGACCATTTCTCCTATTGGACGCGTCGGTCGGCGGTTTGTGCTTATACTCTTTCTGCCAATTATTCTTGTTTTTCAAGGTGGATACGCTCGAGCGAGGTCGGAATGAGGAACTTGAAACTCCGTTTCGTGATGTTCTCCCTGTTGACGGCAAATAGCATGGTGTTCGCGCAGGAGCGCCGGAAAGTCATTATCGACCAAGATTGTTCCGGACCCGGCGGCAGCAATATGCAAACGCTGTTGACCTTGATCCAGTCTCCTCAGGTGGAAGTGCTGGGGATTACCGTAGTCAGCGGCAACCAGTGGCGAGACGAAGAGGTAGCACATGCCCTGCGCCTGCTGGAACTGCTCGGCCGCACCGACATTCCGGTAGTGCCCGGAGCGGTGTTTCCGCTGGTGCACCGCCGCAAGGAAGCCCAGTTGTGGCAGGCACGATATGGAAAAGTGGCGTTCGCCGGAGCGTGGGACGATCGCTGGTGGCACGAACACGACGTGATACCTGCACTGCTCGAAGGTGCGCCGCACACCCAGCCGGCCGACGAAGACGCCGCGCACTTCCTAATTCGCATGGTGCGCAAATATCCGCACGCCGTGACCATCTACGAGGGAGGTCCGATGACGAACCTCGCGCTCGCCAATGCGATCGATCCTCATTTTGCGGAATTGGCGGCAAGCCTGGTGTTTATGGGCGGAAGCTTGAATCCCGAGACCGACGATCCGGAATTTCGCAGTGCGCCGCGTCACGAATTCAACTTCTGGTTCGATCCGGAGGCGGCGAAGAGTGTGCTCGAGGCTCCGTGGAAAAGGATCGTTTGCACGCCCGTCGACATCTCGATCAAAACCAGAATCACGGAAGAAATGGTTAAGGAGATTAGCCAGAGCAACCGTGCCGCCGCACAGTATGTGGTGAAGTTCTTTATGAAGGATCAGGGCGGCTCCTACATGTGGGATGAATTGGCCGCCGCCGCGTGGATCGATCCGACGTTAATCACCCAAGAAGAAACCCGCTATATGAGTGTCAATGTCGACCACGGGGCCGCCTACGGAGACACTTTGACCTGGACCGGTAATGACAATCCGAAGCTCGGCGCTCGGCCCGTCGAAATCCAAAAGGACTTGGATTTGGCCAAGTTCAACAAAATGTTCGTGGACCTGATGAAGGCCCCCACCCCGTCGGCCCGCTGAGCCTAGAGTGGTTCACAACTCCGGCTGCCCACGGACAGGCCAACATTTCAAGACAATTCCCATACCCGAGGCTCGGAAATGCGAGAGTGGCATCGCCAACTCGTCAGCGCAGCTGTTTCGCCTTATTGATGAGCCGATCAGCGGCGGTTTTGAGTGCAGCGGTCTCTGCCGGAGTTACCGTGTGCACATAATCAGTTACCAATGTTTCGCAGTTCTTGCGGACTTCTTCATAGCTAGCGGGATCTTGACCGCGAATTGCGAGGAGTTCCTTAAGCCAACGCTTGCCGTAACTGGCATGGAGAGTTTCATCGGCCCAATCGAAATCCATGTCATGCTCGCTTAAGGAATCGCCATAGGAATGAAACAGGCGCGCGCGTTCCGGTTTATGCCGGATATTCTTGGTTTCGAAAAAAAATAGCATGCCGAGCAAATTGAGCGGGATGTCACCCGCATCCACCGTCGTCGCACTCTCATAAATGTATGTGCCCAACGGTATCCAGCCGGGATCAAGTTTCCAGGCCATAAGCCGCTCATAGCCCATACGACAGTGTCTTGATTCGTCATAGGTCCAGCGCGCGGAGTTGTAAATCCACTCCCAGGGGAGGACGTCGGCAAAGGCGGATAGGATCACACCCCCTGCCTCAACGGCCCATGCCTCATTTAAATGGCTGATGGCCGAACGCAACTGTAGTTGCATCCCCTCCCCATACGGGTACGATGGGTCCACAATATCGGGCCAATAGAATCGGCATGGCCAGAATCGCCGATCCCTTGCAGGATGCACAGGAATGGAATAGGGTCTCGTTCCTGGCAAAGGACCGCCGGGAAGGCCAGATACAGGGGATTCCACCCCGACTCTGCCGACTGCAGCCAGCCGCTTCCCGACTTCCTCTGCCCACGCCGCCGCTTCAGACCATGCCTCCGGCTTCTGCGACCGACCCGCCTCGATCCACGATCCGAAACCGCTGATTTGCTCGATCCTCTCGGCAACAGCCAAGGACAGGAATCGGTGCGTAGGGCCATCGGCAATCAGATCGGAGGCCTTGAGATACGACTGGTAGGCATCGCGCATCGCCGGCAAGAGAACGGCTCCCACGCTAAGCAGGAACGCCGGAACAGAAGGCGAATCCTGGACCGCATCGAAAATCGCAATCAGGGCACGATCGTCACCCTCTTCCTCCATCATTCGGCTGGGAAAACGAAGCTCGAAAACTCGCTCGCGTAAAGCGTTGGCGGTTTCCGCGCCTTGCCAGACATAGCGAGCCAGATTGGTCTTGATTTCCAAGGGCGCAATCGCCGGAATCCAAGACGCCTCGCTTAGCAGAAGCGAGCGCTCTGCGAAAAAGAACCGCTTGAGCAACTGCGCCGTGTCAAAGCGCATCCAGCGTGCGCGCTCTTGCGCGGTTAACAGGAATTCAGATACTTGGGACATAAGTTGCTTGCACAATTCGTGTCGCCCCGCCGAACGCTTTAATTTTAAGGTACAACCCGGAACGATGCATTCGTCCTAAGACAGCCAAATGGGCGGCGTTTGACCTTGTTGACGGTAGAACTGCAAGACTTCGTGGCGCGTCGGCAGAGAAGGGACCACGCCTTCCCGTCTCACGGCGAGGCCGCCCGTCACTACCGCAAAACGCACGGCCTCATCCAGTTTCTCGCCACATGACAGCGCCACGGCCAATCCGGCATTGAAGGAATCGCCCGCTCCGGTCGTATCCTCGGCAGAGACCTTAATGGCAGGAACGTGCCGAGAGGAATTCGCCGTGGCGATCAACGCGCCCTTGTCGCCCAGTGTGATGACCACTTGCTTAACGCCACGGCGGACAAGCTCTCGAGCCACCGTCTCGGGCTCAATGACCACATCCGGGCTTTGCCCTACCAATACCTTGGCTTCACTTTGATTGGGTGTGAGAACATCGACCAATCGCAATACCGAGTCGGGTAGAGTTCGGGCCGGAGCCGGGTTCAGGATCGTCAGCGCTTGCTTCTCTCGACCTCGCGTCATAGCGGCCCGAGCCGCTTCGACGGGAATTTCCAATTGCGCAAGCACGACCGCTTCCGGCGTCAGAGTCTTCAGACCTTGTGAGACTTCCTCGGCGGTCAATAAATCATTCGCACCGGGATCAAGGGTGATGCAATTGTTGCCGTTGGCATCCACAATAATGAAACCTACCCCGGTCGGTTGATCGGCCACCTGAATCACCGAGTCGATGTCGACTTTTTCCTCGCGGTGAAGACCTAACGCCATCTCTCCGAAATCATCCCGCCCAATCTTGGCGATAAAGCTTACGTTCGCTCCTAGCCGGGCGCAAGCCACCGCCTGATTCGAACCCTTGCCGCCAAAGTCGACGCGGTAACCCTTCGCGAGCAGCGTCTCCCCAGGACTCGGTAAGCGATTCACTCTCATGGTGAGACCGGTGGCATAGCTGCCTACGACGGCAATTTGGCGACCTGTCAAGGGGTGAACTCCGCATAGAGGATCGCACAACTATAAACGCGAAGCTTACTAGACACTCGATCTGTACAGGTTCTGAAGCTTGGGAAGCACACGTTGCTGCCGCGTTGAACCATTCCAACCTCTCCACGGTCTACGACATCGGGTTTGCCAGTATTGCGACGATCATTCCAGATTACGCTGTACCCTTGGCCTCGGGCGGCTCGAAGCCGCCACATCGCGCCCAGCGCTCGCGGACCTTCTCGCGCTCCTGGGGCGTCATCCTCTCCCAGCGCTCGCGCATGCGGTCGCGAAAATTGGAGCGGCCAAACCGCCGCCCGCCAATTCTTCCGAACAGAATCCGGCACAGCACCAAAAGTGCGAGGGCCTGCCAGAATGTGATGAGACGCCACCCGAACAATCCCGGCAGCAGCCAATTCCACAGCCACATCACTACGTACCCTCCCAGGGCGACGAGAAGCACCATCGCCAGGGTCGCCAACGGAACGATCCAAAACATTTTCTTTCTCATATCGTGCCTCATTTCCTCTTGATGAACTCGCTGAACTCGTCGTAAACCCTCTGCAACCGTTCCCGCAGAAACAGCACCGCATAGCGCTTGCGTGCGAGCAGGGTATTTACCTTCACGTGGCTCTCTTCCGATAACTCCTTGAAGCTTCGCCCTTCTAGTTCGTGCGCGATGAACACCTCGCGCTGCGCTTGCGGCAGTTCGTCGAGCGCGTCTTCTAGCTCCTCCAGCAGTAGGTTGCGGGCATACTCCGCTTCCGGCCCTCCGTCGGGCGAGGGCAACAGATCCCCCAGCCCTAGGGGTTCGCCGTATTCATCCTCCACGGCTGCGTCGCTGAACAATGCCGGCTTTTTCCTGCGAAACCAGTCTGTGATGCGATTGCGGGCCACACGAAACAGCCAGCCGGTCACGTGCTCGATCGGTATCAACAGGCGGTTTGCTTCAACAAGTTCATAGAAGACTTCCTGGAGTAGGTCTTCCACCTCGGCTTCGTCCCGCACTCGCCTGCGGATGAAATTGCGCAGCCGCGAACGTTCCCGCACAACGATGTCGGAAATCTGGCGATCTTGCTCGGCCATCGCAGCGACGCTCACGGCTCATCCATCCACTTGTATAGACGAATGGCAGTCAAGAATATTGTAGAGGCCTGAATGGACAGGAATGGCCGGCCAGAATGCGGCTCATCCTATGAAAAGAAGGGAGTTAGGGCACAAAAGGCAGGGGTACTGTTCCATCTTTTGCGTAAGGAAAGCTGCCAAAATGGAGACGCAATGTGCCGTCGCCGAGTAACCCCAACGATCGGTGCGAAGTGACGGTCATCCCATCGTCTGAGCCTTGGCCGATACCGATAACGAGACCGGGCTATTCACGCGCTCAAGAGACCTGTCGTCTCAGCCGCTAGTCCAGTGTTTTCGCCGTCATCGAATCGATACCTACGATGAGAGGTTTCCGTGCTTTGCGGCAAATCCTTCGGCATCACCGAGTCTAACCTCCGATTGACGGGTTATTACCGCCGAACGTAGCGGGTGGATTCGAGGTCGAGATCGCAACCCACCGGCCCCCACCAACTCCCTGCGAAGGAGAAGTGTCATGAAGTCGAGCCTCAACATTATTGTATTCTTCGCTGCCGCGCTGGCGGCAACCGCTGCCCACGCCCAATATGGAAAGACTCCCATCCAGCACGTGGTCGTGATCTTTCAGGAAAACCGCACGCCCGACAATTTGTTTCAGGGACTATGCACCGCCAATGGCGGCGTTCCCGGATGCACTGCGACCGGCGCAAATGAGACCTATAACATCGCGTCGACCTATATCAATTCGGACGGCCAGACCGCACCATTAATGCCGGTTGGCCTGGCCACCAACTTTGACCTCGATCACAGCCACGGTGGACCGAAGCGCGATGACACAGTCAGCGGATGGAATTTTGAATTCAAGCACCAGGGAATCACCGGCAAACCAGCTGCCAATGTACCGACAGACTGCGGGGCAAACACCTTTGGATGCGTAGTTCCGTCCAACAAGTATTCTCAGTTTATGTACGTGTATGACACGCCGGTCACGAACAGCAATGGCAGCAAGGGAGGCCTCCTCGATCCCTATATCACGATGGCAACGACCTTTGGTTGGGCGAATCGGATGTTTCAGACCAATCAGGGCCCAAGTTATCCGGCACACCAATTTATTTTCAGCGCGACCTCGGCCCCCACCGCTAGCGACGACGAGGCAGGTGTCTTCGCGGCTGAGAATGGCACCAGTTCGATCTATGGCTGTGGATCAGGAGAGTCGGTACAGCTGATCCGGCCGAACGGAAACTCAATGCCGCCGTTCGGAACGGAGACTCCTGGCGACGAAACGGCGCAATGCTTTACGCACAACGCCATGGACTACTTATTCAGTAAGCACAGCCCCAGAATCACATGGACCTACTATGCGCAAGGGCAGACGAGTCTGTGGGTGGCGCCGAACTCGCTATCGAACATCTGCATCCCACTGAATGGAGTTTGTACCGGGTCCGACTGGACGAAGGGTGCATCGAATGGCTACGTAGACACGGCGCCCCCCGACGTGTTGAATGACATAGCTAGCTGCTCGCTTTCTCAAGTCAGTTGGATCACTCCAGCGGGGCAGTATTCGGATCATCCGATCAACAGCGGGCAGGGACCATCGTGGGTTGCGGCCATTGTCAACGCCATCGGTACTAACACGAATTGTGATAACGGTACGGGCTACTGGAACGACACGGTGATCTTTATTACTTGGGACGATTGGGGAGGCTGGTACGATCACGTGCGGCCGATCTTTCAGAAAGGCGCGAATCAGAACGATTATCAACTCGGTTTTCGCGTGCCGCTGATTGTGGTTTCCGCCTACTCAACCAGGCGTGGTTACGTCAGCAACCTGGACTATGATTTTGGCAGCATCCTAAAGGCGATCGAAGGAATCTTTAGTCTGGGCAATCTCGGCTTCGCAGATCAGCGCGCGACCCACGATCTCCACGACTTCTTCAACTTCAATCGGTCACCAACGCCGTACACAACGATTCCGGCGCCGCTGACTGCAAGCTTCTTCCTCGACAATATCAAGACCGAGGTGGCTCCGCCGGATACCGACTAGTGCGATTCGCCGTAGTACCTCTAGCCGCATCCAGTGACCCGCCGAGCAGCAAGCTCCGCTGAAGAGCAAGCCGCAATGGGTCTAGAACGGTGATTTAAGGTTGAGTGCAGGGTGGAATTGGGACCATCGACCTTGGGGTGATGAAACTACGTCGATTTTACCCCAATGCCCAACCTAAGAGTTACGCAGCCGCTTTAGAGGCCACCAGTCGTTTCTGATGCTTCAGCGAACGCTCGGCTTCTTCTAGGTTCGTGCCGATGCCGAAACAAAAGTCTGCCCCCGGCACGCTCGCGATCCGACCGTCCATTCCCCAAACCGCGAATGGCTGGTTGCGCAGCAGAGTTTGAGCTTGAGACAGTTTTTCGCTTAGCTCTTGGTAGGATTCTCCCTTAAATACGAACTCGTCCCCTTTATCGTGGTAGGCGTCCAAGCCAACGCCAGCCAGCATTTCCGCAAACCTGCGAATCAGTATGTCCCCGGCGGAATAGCCGAATTCGTCATTGAGCGCCTTTAGACCATTGACATCACTCATAGCCACCCAAGGACTCTGTTGTCCTTCATCAAATGCTCGTCTGTTTGGCAGTCCTGTTTTCTCGGACACGAGTAATGCCTGACGCATCTCTTCCGGGGTCATTTCAGAGACGCGCTTACGAGTTACATGATCGGTTCTGCGCTCCGTCATGCAGCGTCTCCTACGCGTTCACTTGAGGAGCAGAGAAAAGTCTTGATTGTGCTGGGGAAGCCCGGATCCTGGGCCGAGTAGAGCCATGTGAACACGCCAATTCTCCTGCGGGCGGTGTCTCCGAGTGCCTAGGAAATCCGCATTCTGAGGTCTTTTGAAATCTAGTTTACTTCTTAGAGGAAAAGGCGGGTCTGATTGCGAGTGATAGTGACCAAAGTAACCAGCCTCGATCGTCTAGCGCATGTCGAACACTCCGGTCGATTAGAGCATCGCGAGGCATTCCGTCGCCGTCATAATCCAGGAGGCAATTCAGCTCCCTGGCGTCGTTATAGATTTCCTATATTTGCCTGCCCTTGACAAATCGCAATCCGCTTCTTGGTAGACTCCCTGCCATGCCGGAAGTTGCAAAGCGCTGGAACGGCGATGCATGGTTGGCGTTGCTGCTCGCCGTCGGAGCGCTGGCGGTGAACTTCGCTTTCTTCGTCAACCCGCCCGTACAGGCTGTGCTGCCCTGGCTGAGCTTGCTGTTGGCGATCGCAGCGCTCCTTGTGCTGGTGATAGGACTTCGGCGTGCCCTCCTTCACCGGCAGATTTACCGCGGCAAGGTGTCGAGCATCGTTCTTGCGGTTCTTATATTGATGTTCGCTAGCGCAAGCCTGTTCGTTTTCTACCACGCTCGTGCTCTTCCGAATTCGACGGCCGCACCACAGGTTGGTCAGCCAGTGCCGGACTTTATCCTCGCCGACACCGGCGGCCGACTGGTTTCGCTCGATACTCTTTTCGCATCATCGCCCAACAACCCCTCGTCTCCAGCACCCAAGGCCGTCCTACTGATTTTTTACCGCGGATATTGGTGACCTTTCTGCAACCTCGAGTTGCGAGGTGTGGAGAAACGACTGGCGGAGTTCCAAGCGGGAGCAGTGTGTCCGGTGGCAATCAGCGTCGATCCCCCTGCCGTGTCGCTGGATCTTAGCAAGAAGGCGGGTTACACGTTCACGATTCTATCCGATCCCGACGCCACAGTGATCCGCCGCTACCACCTGCTTCATCTTGGCGGAGGTCCGGAAGGGCGGGACATTGCCCGGCCCGCCGAGTTCCTGATAGATCGGGGAAAGATCGTCCGCTGGACCAACTTCGCTGAAGACGTCCGCGTGCGAGCGCGCGCCGATGAAATGCTGGCTGCCGCCAGCCAACTGCATTGAGTCATTTCCAGGTTGTGCGACCGGATATTCAAATTGAAACCTTACTTCAATCGAAACAAGAGGCAGACGCTGTCCTTTTGACAGATCGAATCGTCTACTATGTAGGAATTCAAAACAACGGGTCAGCGAATGACTTCCATGGATCGACGAACCTTCGCGAAGATGGCCGCGCTATTCGGTGCAACCGCGGCATTTGGAGACCTCTTCGCGACACCCTCGAGCTCAGGGTGGCATGAGCGTCGCGATCTGTTTCCCGAAGGTGTTGCTTCGGGGGACCCCGATCACAACAGCGTGCTATTGTGGACGCGATGCCCGCAACCCGCAGGAAAATCGTCCATCGATCTTAACGTTGAACTCGCAGAGGACTCTCGCTTCAGCCGTGTGGTCGCCAACGCAAGCACCCACGCCTCTAGCGCCGCTGATTGGACTTCTCGCGTCCTGGCGGGCGGGCTACAACCGGCAAGAGTGTACTGGTACCGCTTTACCGACAGCGCGGGAAACGGAAGCCGCATCGGCCGCACCGTTACCGCTCCGGAGCCGAGCGATTCGCGTCCCGTATCTTTCGCCTTTGTCAGCTGCCAGAATGCGAATCAGGGAGCGCAAAGCGCCTATCGCCGAATGATTTTCGAAGATGAGCGCGCTCCTGAAGC
>Ga0187780_10004176_pt1 | contig 10845 bp, 6 predicted proteins | sample 1015_Q2_SP10_20__FD_132429 | JGI IMG/M metagenome (GOLD analysis project Ga0187780, IMG submission 132429) | Tropical peat soil microbial communities from peatlands in Department of Meta, Colombia - 1015_Q2_SP10_20_MG | ecosystem: Environmental > Terrestrial > Soil > Wetlands > Peat | place...
CGCCATGCGGCCATAGCTGATGGCGGTAAACAACATGGCCACCATAGCAATCAGAATTGTGGTTACAACGTGGCCATGACCGCGCTCGCTCAAAACGCCGAACACAGACATGGGAGCCACCGGCTGAATCACGATGACTCCGTAGAGAATCAGGTCCCAAAGGGTCAAGGCCCGTCGCAGGCGGACCGTGGCAGGCGCGCTTTCCATGTCGCGTATTGGATTATGTTGTCAGGAAACTGTCAACATGAAAACGGTTGAGCTCGATAGTGTCCCACCCAAGCCGGGGAATATTTGAAACCGGGCCCTTGGGATGACACCGACCCGGCGAAGCGGCGGACGAGGGCATCCACCCTGCACAATTCTGGCCTCTACGGCGCGGGTGTTGCAGCCGGTGGCGTCGAGGTTGGGTCGTACTCGGGGTGGGGAACGCCCATCATCCATTTATCGAACCAGGCGACGATGTGGTCGAGGCGCTCGATGCGATGCCAGGGCTCGCCCGAGCGCGAGAGTTCGTGAGTCTCGCGCGGGAAGACGACCATGGCCGTGGGACGCCTGAGATATTTGAGCGCACGGAACAACTGCTCGCCGCCGGAATCTTGCGGAGTGCGGTAGTCGGACTCGCCGAGGACGAAAAGCACGGGGGTGTGGATGTTCTTTACGAAGGTGATCGAGGAGCGGTTGTTGTAGTCGACAGGATCTTCGAAGGGCGGTGCTTTGAACCAGCGCGGCTGAAACAGGGTGAAGTCGGCCGTGTACCACCACGAAGCCCAGTTTGAGATATCGCGCTGGGAGACGGCCGCGGCGAAGCGGTCGGTGTGCGTGATGGTCCAATCGGTGAGGACGCCGCCGCCACTGCCGCCGGTCACGCCGAGTTTTTTCGGATCGATGTAGCCGCGTTTCAAAATTTCGTCGACTCCGACCATGAGATCGCGATAGTCGTCGCCCGGATAGTGATACTGAATGATGTTGCCGAACTCCTGTCCGTAGCCGGTCGATCCGCGCGGGTTGGGATAGAAGACGACGTAGCCTTTGGCGGCCATCCATTGAAATTCGTGGTCGAAGACCCAGCCATAGGAGGCGTGCGGACCGCCGTGAATGTCGAGAATGAGCGGATACTTCTTCTGCGCATCGAAATCGGGCGGCTTTTGGATCCATCCCTGGATAGACTTGCCGTCGAAGCTCTTGTAGTTGATCTCGTCCGGCTGGGTGAGATTGAGCTGGGACCAGAGCTTATGGTTGAAGTCGGTGATGCGAGTCTGGCTTCCGTTGGCGCCGATAGAAAACAGATCGCCGATCATCACCGGACTGGAAATGAGCGCGACCACCGTCGTGCCGTCTGAACTCGCGGAGAAGTCGAGCACCGCCTGGTCGCCATGAGTGAACTCGGTGACGGCTCCGGTCTCGGTACCGACACGGACGATCGGTGTGCGGCCTTGCTTCTCGCTGATGTCATAGACCCAGCGGCTGTCCGGCGACCAGTGAATGGCGTTACCGCGCCCGCCGCGCGGCGGAGCGTTGTCGCCGAAAACCGAGCTGCCGATATCGAAGTCGTAATTGGCGGTCAGGTTCTGCGGCTTGGCGCCGGGCGAGACGTCCATGAGCCACAGATCGGGCTGGGAATAGGAGCGAATCGGCTCTTCGGTCGCGCCGTGGAAGGCAAACTTGTGCCCGTCGGGGCTGAGGACGAGGCCGTAGATGCTCATCGGGATCGTGGTAAGTTTTTCCGGTCCGCCGCCGGCGACGGCAACGGAATAGATATCGGTGCTCGCCAGCTCGTAGTACGGCTCGTCTACGCGCTCGGTGAGGAAATAGATGCGGGAGCCATCGCGACTCCAGACCATCTGGCCGTCGTCGAAATTTCCCGCGGTGAGCCGCACAGGCTTGGGAACGTCGTCGGCGTTCGTCGGGACGTCAACGACCCAGATGTGGTCATGGCGTTTGAAATCAAGATAGCCCTCATCGTTGCTGCGATACTCGGCGCGACTGACGATGTGCACGTCGGAATCGTGCTCGGAGTCGGCCGGTTTCATGTCGTCGGACTTCCGGTCGCTGGGTTTCGAGCCGGACTTCCGATCGCTGGTTGGCTTGTCGGACTTCTTGGGCTGGGTCTTGTCGATATCTTCCTGCGTGGTTGTGCTCAGAAAGGCGATCCGCCGGCCGTCGGGCGACCAGACCGGATTGGCGGCTCCTTTTGGCAAATCGGTGATGAGGCGGGCTTCGCCTCCGCTGAGCGACAGCAGGGCGACTTGACTGGGCTTGGGCTTGCCGGAGGTATCCTTTTCACCGCCGCGAACGAAGGCAATCAGCCGGCCGTCGGGCGACCAACGCGGCTGTGAGTCGTGCTTGCCATTGGTCAGGCGGATCGGCTCCTGCTTACCGTCGGTAGCGACCAGCCAGATCGAGGTCTCATAGCCGGTGCGCTTTTCGTCGACGTTGACACGCGTGAAAGCAGCCTGCTGGCCGCCGGGCGCGACTTGAGGGTTCGCAACCCAGATGAAATCGAAGAGATCTTTCTCCGTGATGAAGCGCTTTTGAGGAGTTGCGGCCGCATCCTGCGCCGCGAGTGCGGCAGCGATTGCAATGGGAAAAATCGCGGCAAAGGCGATCGTAAGGGAGGTCATCAAAAACCGACGGCGCGATCTCATGGGCATCCTCGGGCCGCAGTCGAGCGGCGAATCAAAGATTGTGCTCTCTTGCGAACTAGAGGGTCAACCAGCCGTCTGGGTGAGGCTGGGTCCTTATCGCGAGCGGGAGTCGGAGTCTAAGGATGACACTTTGGGTTGCCTACTTCACAGTATCTGCGGTTTTGAGATGTGAAGGAGCCGACGGATCAGTTGGAGTCTCCCACGGTTTTCACCGTGGCGCTGGTTGCCGGACCGGTGTTGAAGAAGCTGCGGTGATAGAGATTACGATACATCACTCCCGCAATTTCCGCGGCCCTAGGACCATAGGTAAGCCGCCCGCCTTCGAGGAAAACCACCACTACGATGCGCCCGACATCGGTGTTGGCGTAGGAGGCAAACCATCCGAAGCGGGTGCCGGCATGGGAGCAGGTTCCGGTCTTTCCCAGGATCTCCTCTTCGTTGAAGTTCAAGCGCAGAGGGCGCGCCGTTCCATAGGAGACGGCTCCCGCCATACCATCGGAGATTTCTGCGATCAGGGGAGCAATGTCCAGGCGGCGCTTGACCCGCGGCTCGAAATCGGCAACTTCCGCCGGAGTGGTGGGATGCTGCAGGTAATAGAGAACGCCACCGTTCGCGATCGCGGAAACCAAGGCACCCAGTTGCAGCGGGGTCATCGATATCCCTTCGCCGAACGAGCACATCTTGCCCACTCCGCCGAGAGTGGCGGGAATTTCCTGCTGCGGATAGGTGCCAAGCTGCTCACCCGCCAGGTTGTATCCGGCCAGTTCGCCCAGCCCGTATTGATGGGCATAATAGGCAACCTTCTCAAATCCCAATTGACGGCCCAAGGCCTCGAAATAGGAGTTGTTCGAGTGGGCCAGCGCCATGGTCAAGTTCATGTGGTAGCGGCCGCCAAGGCGGACTTCCGTCTCCTTGGTGATGATGCCTTCGCTCAGGGCCGACAGGGCTACGGAAAGCTTAATCGTGGAGCACGGCTGGGCTCCGCTCGAGAGCGCGAGCTTCTGATTAACCATGGCAAGAATGCGGCCGCTGGTGGGCTCAATGGCCACCATCGTGCCATTCATATTGCCCATGGCATCGAGCGCTGCTTGACGAACAACCGGGTCTTCTCCCTCGCTGACATCACCTTCTCCGACGCCTTGCGCGAAAGAACTGGTGTAGAAGTGCTCGTAGGAACGATGCCGGCGGCGGGCGGCCGTGGTGGTGCGAGCGTGGCTGCGCGCCAACCCCGTCATGCGTTTCTTCGCATGCTGGCTCTCGTTAATCTTTGGCGATTTCTTCTTGGCAGCGAGAGATTTTGTGCTGACCACCGCGGCTATTCCGGGCTGGCAGAACAATATGCCTATGACTGCGACGACGGCAAGGCGCGAAAGCTTGTCTTTCAATGACGTCACGGGCCCGAGCATCTCCCCTGGCGAGGCCGAACCTCGCTTGGCTAGGTTTCTTACCTGCAAGATGTTATGAGACTTATCCTTAATTGGCAATGGCATATTCGGGCTAAACCTCTCCGGAGTCTTTGTGCACCCTGGCCAGACATCCCTGTACTTCCTGTAACCTGCTGTCATTATGAAGGTTGCTGCCCTCCGCTGGGGGTGGGTAACGTGCGCCGGGTTACCCGCCTTGTAACACCTCGAAGCATCCTGCCTCCTCAGGCGGCGATTCGGCTCGGCAGCAAAGATCTTTGGAGAAAGAGAGCAGGCAACCAGCCTGCTCTCTCGGTTTCTAGATCGGTTCGGTGCGCTTGCGCAGGAACGTCGGCAGGTCAAGATCGCCATGGTCGAGCTTGGCAATCATGGCATTGCGCATTACGTCGAGCTCAGAGGGCACGGACTCAGTTCTGGTTTCGGTTTGAACCGATTCCATCACCATGGTCGGTGGAGGAGGAAGGGGATCGGATTCAGGTTCCGATTCCAACTCGGATTCGGGTTCGAATGCGGAAAAATCCTCCGCGGTGAATGTGCTGGTCTCCATACGCCGGCGGCGGACGTCGGAGTCCTTGAAGCCGGTGGCGATTACCGTAATCTTCACGGCGTCTTTCATTTTGTCTTCCATGACGGCGCCAAAGATTATGTTGGCATCCTCGTGCGCGGCGCTCTGGATGATGGTGCAAGCTTCCTGCACCTCGGCCAGTTTGAGCGACGCCGAGCCGGTAATGTTGATGAGAATGCCGCGAGCTCCGTCGATCGCTCCCGCCTCGAGCAGCGGCGAGGCAATGGCCTTTTGCGCGGCTTCGGTGGCGCGACGCGCGCCGTTGGCGGTGGCCGTCCCCATCACGGCATAACCCATACCCGCCATAATCGCCTTGACGTCGGCGAAGTCGCGGTTGATGATCCCGGGAATCGTAATGATGTCCGAGATACCTTGCACGCCTTGGCGCAGGATGTCGTCGGCCACGCGGAAGGATTCGAAGAACCCGGCATCCTGGGCGACCCCTAATAGTTTTTCGTTAGGAATTACGATGGTCGTGTCGACCGACTCCATCAGCTCGGCGATGCCACGATCCGCCTGCATCATTCGCCGCTTGCCTTCGAAGGCAAACGGCTTGGTCACCACGGCGACCGTGAGCGCACCCAATTCGCTGGCCAGGGAGGCGATGATCGGAGCTGCTCCGGTGCCCGTCCCACCGCCCAGCCCGGCGGTAACGAAGAGCATGTCGGCACCCTCGAGCGCTTCGATAATTTTGTCGGAGTCTTCGAGCGCGGCCTTGCGCCCAACTTCGGGATTGGCCCCGGCGCCCAAGCCGTTGGTTAACTTGACACCCAGCTGGATCTTCATCGGCGCCCGCGACATGCGCAGGGCCTGAAGGTCCGTATTGGCTACGATGAATTCGATACCCTCCATGCCGGCATCGATCATGCGATTTACGGCGTTACCGCCGCCTCCGCCCACACCGATGACCTTGATCCTGGCATCGTTGCGGGCTTCTTCGTTGAAGCAGATGCGAATATCATCTTCTTTTTTCATATCCCACCTCAGTTTGGAGCGTCTTGGCACGGAACAAAGGGCGGCCGAATGCCCTTTGCTCGCTGCGAAACCGCCCCGGCTAAGCTCCTCTCTTTGCGAACCATCCCAGCAAACGCGAACTCCAGCGCGTGTCCTCGATCCCGCGGGCAAGGCGCGAACGGTGCCCGTAAAAAACCATGCCCAGCACGGTGGCGTACTCCGGGTCGGCCAGCGTGGAAGGCATCTTGGCCAGCGGAGTAGGCCAGGACAATCGCACCGGACGGTGCAAGACCGATTCCGCCACATCCAGAATTCCACCGAGGTGGGAGCCGCCCCCGCTCAAAACCACGCCGCCTACGCAAACATCGAGCATGCCGCTTTGCCGCAAGTTGTCGCGCACCAGCTCGAACAGTTCCCGGGCGCGTGGCTCCAGGATTTCGCCCACCATGCGCTGCGAAGTGAGCCGGGAGGGGCGATCCCCGACCGAGGGGACCTCGACTTGATGCGCCTCGGGAATCAGGGTCACGATCACATTGCCGTACAACTTCTTGATTTTTTCCGCCTCCGCCAGAGGCGTGCACAGGCCGACGGATAGGTCGCTCGTGAAGTGGTCCCCGCCGATCGGAAGCACGGCGCTATGAATCACCGCACCCTGCTGGAAAACAATCAGGCTGGTCGAGCCGGCACCCAGATCGATCAGGCAAACTCCCAGTTCGCGCTCATCGTGGCGCAGAATCGAGTCCGCGCAGGCCAGAGGCTCAAACACCGTATCGTCGACATGGACGCCGGCGCGGTTGACGGCGGTAATGACGTTTTGTGTGGCGGTCGAGGCGGCCGTCACCATGTGCACGCGAACTTCCAGGCGCATGGCCAGCATGCCCAGCGGATCGTGCACGCCACTTTGTTCGTCGAGAATAAACTCCTGCGGCAAGAGGTGCAGGATCTCCCGGTCGGCGGGCAAAGGAATGGCTCTCGCTTTGTCCACCGCCGAACGAATTTCTTCCCGCGCAATCTCCCGGGCGCGAGTCCCGAAGTTGATTCCGCCATGCGTATTTACGCCGCGGACGTGGGCTCCGGCCACGCCCAGAAGCGCGCGCTCGATCGGTGCTCCGCTGGCATCCTCGGCCTGCTCGACCGCCTTTTGGATCGAAACCACCGCTTTGTCGAGATCGACGATGATTCCTTTGCGAAAGCCATGCGAATCGGCTACGCCGTGGCCCCGGTAACGGAGACCACTATCGGCAATCTCGGCCACCAGCACGCGCGTCTTCGCGCTGCCTACGTCGATGGCGGTGATGAAATGTCGATATTGGCTGCCCATTCCTGCTTCCTATGCCTGCCCTTTCGGAATTGCCGGACTCGGTTTGGCCGGTTTTGCCGCAGCGCCCCCGGCGGGACTGGTCGAAGTCGATTTATCGCCGGCCGATCCTTGGTCCGACGGTGGCTTTGCCTGGGTCGAAGCAGCGTGGGCGGAAGCGCCGCCGTGAGACGCACTCGCTTTGGCCGCCGAGGCCGAGCGTGCCGGCTTTAGCCCTTTCTTGGCCACGGGCCGGGCGGTCCTGCCGGAGTCGTGATTCACCAGCGTGGCGGGCCGAACTCCGGCCGCCAAGGCCGCCCGCACTTGCGACGCGGAGAGCGGCGGCGGTTTAGACGCCACTTCGAAATCGGGATTGACGACAATCTGGTGCTCGTAGCGCAAATCGACCGATTCCAGGCGCGCAAATTGTTGCCGCCACTGCTGCACATGGGTGATGTAGATTTTGAAGCGCTCGAGAAAATCGGAAGAACCCAGGTGTACCAGCACCTCACCACGGGCATCGTTGGCAAGAACTTTGATGTCCTCGGGATCGGAGAGGTCGACTTCACTGACGTCCTGAGAGTAATGGGCACCACTGGCATCTAACTCGGCCACCAGTTGGCGGTAGATCTTCATGCGCTCGGCGCGGGTCGACTGCGGTTCTGCCAGGCTCATTCCCAGCACGACGGGGAAAGAAAATCGTTTGTGGTTGTTGACCGGTAGATCCATCAACACACCGCTCGGATCGATCAGCGATATTTTCGAGCCGACCCTCGCGAATGCCGTGGGCTGGCGCTCATGAATGTCAATCCGCAATCGATTGGGGACGAATCGCATGAGGCTGGCCGATTCCACCCAGGGAATCTGCTCCAACTGCTTTTTTCGCTGTGCCAGGGGAACAAAAAAGATATTCCGGCCAATGTCCTCGCCCATGACTTCCATCACTTGCGATCGGGTCACGTTCGAGAGGCCGGTGATCTCGATATCGTCACTCGATTCCAGCCGAAAGCGCCAGGAATGTTGGCCGTATCGGTAGGCGGCGAGAGAGACCATCGAGACGACCAAGAACAAACCTACGGTGAGGGCGGCCCAAGCCAAGGAGGCGACGGTTTTTCGGGGAATCGCAGCGCGACGGACAGGAACGCGCTTCTGCGCACGCAAGAAGGGAGATTCCTGCTCTCGATCCAGGTCAAGCAGCCGCGGATCGCGGAGCTCGGAGCTCGCTGCATCGCCCGAGGGAGGGGACAGTTCCTCTTCGGAAATCGTGGAGTCGGCCTTGCCGGCCATCAACCCAGGTCAATGTCGCGAAGCGAATCGCAGGAGCCAACTTACTATAGCTGCTTTTGGCAAGTTGAGATAGACAAAACTTGGGTACTGGGTCAATTTCCATGCGCAGCGCGTCTCCGCCGGGATGCTGACGCCGGGTAGGCGTCACGATGGATCGTCAGTTACTCCGTCTATTGGAGGGCGGTGAATGTGAAGGGCTGCATAACCACGGCTTGAGAGCCCTCCGAGGTAGCCAGCAGCATCAGGTTGCCCGGCTTGTCGACTTGAAGCTCGACGTCACAAGTGGCACCTACGGTGAGGAACATGTCTGCGGCAGATGTTCTCATTTGTGCCGACGGCAAGTCCTGGCCGTCCCTGGCGATTACTTTCCAGTAAACCAGCTGATCTTTGAGCAACAAGCGCAGGCGCAGATCGGATGCGTTGTCAGTAATGTTTATGAAGCGCATCCGGTAGCGCCTGGCGATGCGCAGGCGGGCAATGTCCGGAGCGGGAAAGCCATTGATGAGCAGCATGAAACCGAACGGAGGATAATTGCCGACGCCAAAGACGAAATTGAGATCGCTGCCGGGGTCGTATTTCTGGCCAGGTTCGAGAACAATCAGCGGTCCGTAGACACCGTTGAGCAGCTGCGCTGGATCGTGCCAGTGAGTATGGTAGATGAAAGTGCCGGCGCGAGGAGGAGCCATACGCGCGACAAAGGAGGTTCCGGGCGCAATCGGCGGTGTGATTTGCTGACCGGAACCGGTCCAGCCGGGGACGCCGTCGTAGTAGCTTTCAAGCTCGATGCCGTGCCAGTGGATCGCTGTGGGATTACTGAGCTGATTCTTGACCTCAATTTCGGTAGGTTCTCCGCGAGTCAGGATGATCGGAGGACCTAAAAGGCTCGGCGGGGGATTTTGTTCTGCGGCTTTAGGCCGTAGTGCAGGATCATGCAGCTCCAGTCGATACAAGGGAGTTTTGGCAGGGTTGTCCGAGACGACAAGTTGTAGTTTGCGCGGATTTTTCGCCACGATGAGTGCTGGCTTTGCACTCGAAGCCGGAAGCACGGTTATGCCGAGCACCAAACCACCCATGCCGGCGTTCTGATAGTGTTCCGATGAATCAGCGCCCGGTTTGGAGTCGGGAGGATGAAGCGTCGGAGAGGGCGACATGTGCACCATCATGTGGCAATGGAAGAGCCAGTTGCCGGGGCGCTCGGGTGTCCAAGTCATGTCGAAGGTGCGCCCAAAATCAATACCTTCGGTGACGACTTGGGGGCGCTGCGCTTCCGAATAGCGGACAAAGGATGTGGCATCACCGACACCGTCGACCGTGAAATAGAAACCGTGCAAATGCATGCCATGAGCTACTGTTGAGGGATTGACAATGTGCCAGTGGATTGATTCTCCGGCCTTATAGACAAGGCGCTCCGCATACGGCCATGATTTTCCATTGATGGCTGCAACTTCCTGCGCTTGCGTGGTGAGGAAGTCCGTCGTCCATAAATTGAGAACAAAGACACGGTCTGCGGCCGAGGCACCGGGACCATCAACGATAAAAGCGCCTCCAAGTGTCGTCTCTGGACCGTCACGATCGTCAATCGCGCTGTTTGATGTGGTGGCCCAATACAAGTAGGTTCCGGGTTCTCCCGCGCTGAATCGCAACTCACGAGTTTCACCTGGAACGAGACTCAGGGCCTCCGGAGCATGGGCTGGATGCGTATTCAGCCCAGCAATGGTGGCGATCTTGGGCAGAGTGTTGCGGACGCTTAGACGAATTTTCGTATCTTGCGGGACGCGGATCAGCGGTCCAGGAACTTGCGGTGCACTACCCATTTCCGCGAAGGCATAGGCGTCTACGTGAGCACCATTTTCATCTTCCGGGTACCAACGACTGGCGCGAAGATCGAGCTTCAATTCGAGAATTCCGTTCTTGAGAACACCGGCGGGCGTGCGATTGTCATTCGCCGTGGCAACGGGCATCGTCGCCTGGTCGGCTGGCCGCGAAACCTGAGTCAATAAGAGTGAAGCGGCAAGAAGCGTCCCGCGACCAATGGAAAACCGCATAAGACCTCCGGCGTCAGGCAGGCGCACCCGTTTGCCGAAACTACTTGAATTCAGCCGGATTCGTCAAATGGAATTTGCTGCCGCAGAAGTTCGTCGGTCCAAAAATGAGAATGAGAGTTTCTGGACGCAAACCTTGCTCAGGGAGGAGAATCAAGATATCTCCCCTCACTTGTCGGGCTTGGACATTCTTCGAAAATAATTTATGGACGATTTCTGGAGGGGCCGCCCAGAGTCAATGAGCGATATCGCGATTTTTTCATCAATTGACCAGCTCTTCCTTAGATTTCCGAGTTGCTGACAGCCACAAGTGATAGGTCCAATTCTGGCGTTCTGGGTGAATGGCGAGCGTTTTGCCACCTACGGGCGCGGGCTACTACTCACAACGTAGTGCAATCATCGGATCGACTTTGGAGGCGCGACGCGCTGGAATTGCGCAGGCCAACCCAGACACAAAGCCGAGAAGAATAGTTCCAGCAACGAGAATGGCGGGGTCGCGCGGGTTCCCTTGTACCCATTTCGCAATGATTTGGTTTAGGGCTACCGACAGAGCTACACCTGCCAAGATTCCCGCGCCTAGGCTTACCGATGCCGACCTGAAGACCATTCGCAGCACGTCCGCACGCCGCGC
>Ga0187780_10004177_pt1 | contig 10843 bp, 4 predicted proteins | sample 1015_Q2_SP10_20__FD_132429 | JGI IMG/M metagenome (GOLD analysis project Ga0187780, IMG submission 132429) | Tropical peat soil microbial communities from peatlands in Department of Meta, Colombia - 1015_Q2_SP10_20_MG | ecosystem: Environmental > Terrestrial > Soil > Wetlands > Peat | place...
GAGTTCGCCGACGGCAAGCGCATCCTGCTGCTGGCCGAAGGAAGACGCGTCAATCTGGGCTGCGCCACCGGGCACCCCAGCTTCGTGATGAGCTGCTCGTTCAGTAATCAGGTCGTGGCCCAGATCGACCTGCACTTGAACGCGCAGGGGAAGCGCACCGTCTCCGGCACCGTGTATGGAGAGAAGAAGGTGTACACCCTGCCGAAGAAGCTGGACGAGAAGGTCGCGCGCCTGCACCTCGACAAGCTCGGCGTCAAGCTCACCCGGCTCTCGAAGGACCAGGCCGAGTACATCGGCGTCCCCGTCGAGGGGCCCTATAAGTCGGACCACTACCGCTACTAGACCGCCAGCGCGCGGCTGGCTGGACGAGCCCCTGCTTCTCTCGAGAAGCGGGGGCTCGTTGCGTTTGCTCAGGAAGCGCTGCCCCGCGGGCCTGAAACCGGCCACTCTGGACGTGCGTCGGGGCGGGCGGTTAGTTCCTGTGCCCTCTTTCCCGGTTCGGTTCATGATTCGTCGCGCCCTGCCCGCTCTGGCCGTGCTCGTCTCGCTCACCGGCCCTTCCGCTCAGGCCCAACAGGATGATTCATCCACCGTCACCCTGGACCGGATCTTCAATTCCGAGTTCTTCTCGAGCGACCGGGTGCCTCCGATCCGGTGGACCCCGGACGGCGGAGCGTACTTCTCCTATGTGCGGAGACCCGAGGCCGGTGGTCCCGACCTGGTGCGAGTGGATCCCGTCACCGGGGACCAGCACTTGTTGGTCAAGAGCGAGCAGTTGGTCCCGCCCGGCGACACGGTGCCCTTGCGAGCGCAGAGCTTCCGGTTCTCCGATGACGGGCGGAAGCTGCTCCTCTTCACCAATACCGCTCGGGTCTGGCGCCAGAACACCCGGGGCGATTACTGGGTGCTCGACCTCGATTCGGGAACGCTGCGGCAGCTTGGCGGGAAGGCGGCGAAGCCACAGACCCTGATGTTCGCGAAGTTCTCTCCTCGCGGAGACCGGGTCGCGTATGTGCGCGAGAACAACCTGTACGTGGAGCGCGTCAGTGACGGCAGGATCACCGCGCTTACCCACGATGGCTCCCGCACCCTCATCAACGGCACATTCGATTGGGTGTACGAAGAGGAGTTCGATGACCGCGACGGGTTCCGCTGGAGCCCCGACGGCACCCGGATCGCGTACTGGCAGCTCGATGCCTCCGGGGTTGGCGACTTCGATCTGCTCAACGATGCCGACAGTCTCTACTCCTATGTGAAACCGGTCCAGTACCCCAAGGCGGGGACCACCAACTCCGCGGTGCGGGTCGGCGTGGTGAGTGCCGCCGGCGGCGCGACCAGATGGATGCGGATTCCCGGTGATCCCCGCAACGTCTATGTGGCACGGATGGAATGGGCGGGCAACAGCCGCGAAGTAGTGATGCAGCATCTCAACCGTCTGCAGAACACCCTGACCATCCTGGTTGGTGACGCCGCCACCGGTGTCACCAGGCCGACCTTCGTGGACCGGGACAGCGCCTGGGTGGATGTGGTCGACAGCTGGGACTGGCTGTCCGGCGGCGCCCGGTTCCTGTGGGTCAGCGAGCGGGACGGCTGGCGTCACGCCTATTCCATCTCGCGGGACGGAGCGGATGTCCGGCTGATCACACCGGGCGCCTTTGACATCGCCGAAGTCGTCGCGGTGGATACCACGGGTGGCTGGCTCTATTACACCGCCTCGCCGGACAACCCGACCCAACGCTACCTGTACCGGACCCGTCTCGACGGCGCCGCGTCTGCGGAGCGGCTCACTCCGGCGTCGCAGCAGGGCACGCATTACTACAGCATCGCACCCGGGGCACGCTATGCCGTCCACAATTTCTCCAACTTCACCACTCCGCCGGTCACCGAGCTGATCAAGCTCCCCACCCACGAAACCATCCGGACCCTTTCCGACAACGCCGAGCTGCGGCATCGCTATGCGCTGCTCAGGAAGGGACCGGTCAAGTTCTTCCGGGTAGACGCGGGCGACGGCGTGCAGCTGGACGGGCTGGTGATGTACCCCGCGGACTTCGACTCCACGAAGAAGTACCCGGTGCTCTTCCACGTTTACGGGGAGCCGGCGGCGCAGACGGCGGTGGACTCCTGGTACGCGGACGACCCCTGGCACCTCATGCTCACCCAGATGGGGTATGCCGTCATCACGATGGACAACCGGGGGACCCCGTCGCTCAGGGGTCGGAGCTGGCGCAAGTCGATCTACCGGAAGATCGGGGTATATGCCTCGGAGGATCAGTCTGGCGCTGCTCGCGCGATCGGGCGGTGGGGCTGGGTGGATTCCACCCGCTTCGCGGTGTGGGGTTGGAGCGGCGGCGGCTCGATGACCCTCAACCTGATGTTTCGGGCACCTGATGTGTATCAGACCGGAATGGCGGTCGCGCCGGTCCCGGACGTTCACCTGTATGACACCATCTATCAGGAGCGCTACATGGGGCTCCCCGGACCGAACGAAGAAGACTACCGCCAATCTTCGCCGCTCACGTTCGCCGGCCGGCTGCGCGGCAACCTGCTGGTGGTGCACGGTACGGGGGACGACAACGTGCACTATCAGGGTACTGAGCGCCTGATCAACGCCCTGGTCGAGGCCAACAAGCAGTTCTCGATCATGGCCTACCCGAACCGTTCGCACGGGATCTTCGAGGGAGAAGGCACCACCCTGCATCTTTTCACGCTTCTCACCGGCTACCTCACCAATCATCTCCCGGCCGGAGCGCGCTGACGGCCACGGGGTACCGCACGCCAAGCGGGCGGAAGCCACCGTACACCCGCTTGGCGTCGCCGGGCCAGCTTCCACCGTCCGGCAGTCGGGCCTAGCTTCCGCGGGTGCCGTCCTCACCGCCCAATCTCGTCGCGCGACGCCTGCTCGATGACCTGCTTGACGGGCCCGCTCCCGGCACCGTCGAGCCGGTTCTCGCCTGGTTGCTCGAGGCGAGCCCCCTGCGCCAGGGCCTTGAGATCCCCCGTACCCGCCGGCTCGCGCTTCTCGACCAGGTACTCAGCAGCCACCCCCGTCAGGGCGAACTCAGCGAACACCTGCGCAGGGCATGGACCCATCCGTCTGCCGTCCGGCTCCTCGCCGAGACCGGTCTCCCGGTGCATGTCACCCTGGTCAAGGAGGCGGTCGAACGGGTGGTGGATCGACTGGTGCCTCGCCTCGAGCCGGAGGACGATCTCTACGTCGCAGTCTCCCATCTCGGCCTGAAGGAGGATGACGCGGCATGGCTGGAGGGGCTCGCGCCGGACATCGTGGCCAGATGGAGTTCCATCGTTGCACCCACGCGGGAGGCCTTTCTCGACGCCGCTCGACTGGTGGCGATTCGGATGGCGGCGACCGGCGTCGCCCGGGAAGTTCTGCAGCTCACTCCCCATCGCCCCGAGGCCAGCTCGCCCTTTTTCCGTCTCATCGCAGTGGTGGATGCCCTCGCGGTAGCTCCCCACAGCGAGCTTCAATGGAAGGAATGGGAATCACTACGCGGCGCGTGTGCGGAGGATCTGCGGCAGGCGCATGACCTGCTGGAGACGCGCGGCGTCTCCACCGATCTCATCTATCGCCTGGAGCTGATCGAGTCGGGGCTGGAGAGGATCGACCAGCTACTCGCCGTGGCGGCCGGGGGACGGGGCGGACATGCCCTGACGGTGGAGCTTGTGCGCGGCAGCCTGCGACAGCGGGGTGTACGCTCACTTGGCCGCACCTCGCTCAAGCGGCTGGCGCGAAAGGTGGTCGAACACACCGGCGAAACCGGTGAGCGCTATCTGGTGCGGGACCGGCGCGACTGGGCAGCCATCGGCGTCTCGGCGGGCTGGGCGGGCATGCTCACCGCCTTCACTGCGCTGGGAAAGATCGCGCTCGGCGGGCTGCCACTGGCCCCGATGGTCCTGGGGGTGAGCCTCGCCATCGACTATTCGGTGAGCTTCATCCTGCTGCAACTCTTTCATCTCACGCTGGCGTCCAAGCAACCGGCCATGACCGCCGCAGCACTGGCCGCGGCGCTCGAGAACAAGGACGATCTCGAGGAGCAGGTCGAGCTGGTCGCGGGTGTCACCCGATCGCAGGTCATCGCGACCATCGGCAATGTGCTGGTGACTCTTCCGGCCTCCCTGGCGCTCGTCGCGGCGGTGTGGGGGATCGCCGGGCGCCCTGTTCTTATGGAGAGCTCGGCCCTGCGAACCGTGCGCGGGTTACACCCCTTCCTTTCCCTGACCGCTCCCTACGCCGCCCTCACCGGAGTCTTCCTCTGGCTCTCGAGCCTCTGTGCCGGGTGGGCGGCGAATTGGTCCGCGTACCGAGGTCTTCCCGAGGCCGTGGCGCGCCGTCCTGGCCTGCGACGGGCTCTCGGTCCGATGCGCGCGGCCCGGCTGGGGCAGTTCATCGAACACCACCTGAGCGGTATCGTCGGGTACGTGGTGCTGGGGTTTCTGCTGGGGTTCTCCCCGGTAGCGTTCCAGTTCATGGGTCTGCCGATCGAGGTGCGCCACGTCACCTTGAATGCGGCGACGCTCGCGATTGCGGCAGGATCGCTGTATGGAACGCCGGCGTTTCACCTAAGCGATCTTGCGTGGGGGCTCGGCGGAATCGTGGTGATGGGGGCCTGCAACTTCGGGGTGTCGTTCGCGCTCGCCCTCCACACCGCGATGCGGGCGCGGGATCTGGGGCGCGCGGATCGAACTCGCCTCTGGGGCGCGATTCGCCGGGCGTTCCGGGAGCGGCCCAGCCGATTCCTCTGGCGCCCCCGCGTCTGAGCGGCCGGGCTCAGTCCTCGGGGTATCCCTTCGGGTTCTGCGACTGCCAGCGCCAGGCGTCACGGCACATGGCGTCGAGGTCCCGCTCCGTCTTCCAGCCAAGCTCCCGCGCCGCAAGCGATGGGTCGCAGTAGCAGCTGGCGGCGTCGCCGGGGCGCCGCGGGAGAACCTGGTATGGGATCGGCCGACCGATCGCCCGCTCGAATGCATGGATCGCCTCCAGCACGCTGCTGCCGTGCCCGGTCCCGAGATTGTAGGCTCGGCAGCCGGTCGAGCCGGTGAGCTTCTCGAGCGCCTTCAGGTGGCCGAGGGCGAGATCTACAACGTGGATGTAGTCCCGGACACCGGTCCCGTCCGGCGTGGGGTAGTCGTTCCCGAACACCCGCACGAACGGCAGCTTACCGACCGCGACCTGGGTGATGTAGGGGAACAGATTGCTGGGGGTCCCGTTCGGGTCCTCGCCGATCCGGCCGCTGGGGTGCGCGCCAACGGGATTGAAGTAGCGGAGTAGAGTGATATTCCAGCTCGGGTCCGAGCGGTACAGGTCGCGGAAGACCTGCTCCATCACCAGTTTGGTCTGACCGTAGGGATTCACCCCGGCCAGGGGGAAATCCTCCGTCACCGGCACCCGGGAGGGATCACCATACACGGTCGCTGAGGAGCTGAAGACCATGGTCTTCACCCCATGGGCGATCATCGCCTCACACAGGGCCAGCGTTCCGGTGATGTTGTTGTGGTAATACTTGAGCGGGTTGGCGACCGACTCGCCCACCGCCTTAAAGGCGGCGAAGTGGATCACCGCGTCGACTGGATGGCGCTGCAGGACCGCATCGAGTCCCTCGCGGTCCAGCAGGTCTACCTTCTGAAACACGAGAGGCCGCCCGCCCAGCTCTTCGGTTCGACGGACCGCCTCCGGCTTGCTATTGCTGAAGTTGTCCACCACCACCACGTCGTGGCCGGCCTTCAGGAGTTCTACCGTGGTATGGCTTCCGATGAAGCCGGCCCCGCCGGTCACGAGAATCCGCATTCGTCCGCCCTGATCGATAGTGATCCCGGGCAATCTACAAGATTCGGGCCGTGACCCGTCCCAACCCCGTCTATCGACCTCCCTCCCCCGCCAGCTTGGCCATTCGCTCCTTCACCGTCTTTATCTGGGCCTGGAGCGAGGGGTCGGCTCCCTTCCACAGGTCCACGAAGCGACCGTAATACTCGAGCGCTTTCTGCTTGTCGCCCTTGTCTTCGTACAGCTCGCCGAGGCGCTGGAAGGCCCGGGCGTCGTTCCAGGCGCGGTCGTCCAGGCTGTTGCCGTCGTGGGGGTTTTCGACCGCGCGCAGGTACATGGTCATGGCAGAGTCGGGCTGCTTGAGCAGTTCGTAGCTCTGGCCCAACTCGAGCAGGGCGCAGTTGGTGCACGCACTCTGGTCCCGCGCCTGTTTGAAAGCGGCGACGGCATCCTGCCCGCGATTCTCGGCCAGTGCGATGTATCCTGTCGCCCAGTTCCGGAAGACCGATCGCTTGCGGATCGTCTCGGGCACATTGGCATCGTACTCGCTGAGATAGCGCTTCGCGGTCGCCGTCTGCCCGACGATGGCATACGCGGCGGCAAGACCGATGTAGGGGCGATCGGCCACCGGAATCGAGGCAAGGGGATGCCGCTGGAGCGCCGAGTCGAGGGTCTTCATGGCGAGTGCGGGATCCCGGAGGAACAGCGCCCGATTGATCGCGATAATCCATGCCACGTCGAGCGCCTGACCGGGCAGTTCGCGCTGCTCCGAGAGGACCGCCGCTTCATGTAGGTTCTGTTCCGAGTTTGCCATCCGCCCGAGTAGCCGGTTGACGCTGGCCAGGGTAAACGCGATACCGGCTTGGGTGCTCAGATCATGAGGCTGGCTCTGCGCCGCGCGCAGGGCAGCAAGGGTACTGTCATAGGCCCCGGTCGCGCCGTAGAAGCCGGCACGGTAGAACCAGAGCACCGGGTTTCCCGGCATGGCCGCCGAGAAGCGCTGAAGAGTGGCACGGGCCTCGGGCACCTTTCCCTGCGCGAGCTGTGAGTTCATGAGGACATCGTAGGCAGCAACCGTGGTCGGGCTGACGCGCACCGCTTGAACGGCCAGCGTCTCCGCGGCCGCGTACTGACGCTTTTCGTTCAACAGCCCAGCAAGGTTGACGAGTCCGGACAAATCCTCCGGATCGATGCCAAGCACCGAGCGATAGGCGGCGATGGCCTTGTCGCGATCGTTCTCCACCTTCCAGTAGTAGAACGCGGTGGTCTGGTAGCGCTCCCTCTCTGGAAGCCGATCGCGATGGGCATACGCCCTGGTGGCAGCGTCGATGGCACTGGCACCGCTCCCGCCGGAATTGCTCAGCACTACTGACAGCTTCCGCCAGGCCATCGCGAAACCGGTGTCGATCGAAACCGCCTGCTGAAGGAGGGTGATCGCCCGGTCGTTGTCCGCCGCGTTGCTCATCCGCACGCCGTCGGTGTACAGCCGAAGGGCCTCCAGCGACCCGGTCGTCACCTGCTCCAGCGGGTCGTTGGTCCGAATGCTCCGGAGGGACTCGCCGATGCGTTCCCGCACTGCTTTGGACAGGCGGTCGAGCGCCTTGAGAATCTGCGAGTCGTCATCCGCGGTTTCCCGGAGCGCCACCAGCTCGCCTCCATCCGCCGCTGAGAGGATGCGGGCCGAGATGACGTAGCCCTTCCCGACCGGGCTGATCTCGCCAACGGCGATGGCCTTGGCTCCTTCGCGAACCGCCAGCTCGCGGGCGGTGGTCGCGTCGAGGGGCTTGGCCGGGTCGCGGCTCATTCGGACCAGGGCGGCGCTTACCGCGGTGCTCCCCAGGACCGAAATCAGCGGTGATTGGGCCAGGTCGATGCGGAAGGCCTCGGTGAGTGAGCTCCCGAGGGTGGTATCGGCGGCCTTGTTGACAAAGTCGGCGACCAGAAGCTTGTCGCGGGCGGAGAGTTTGCCCGCGGCCACCAGGGTGCCAACCGGACCGATCCCCAGCAGCCGCATCAGGGTATATGCCGCGGCGGCGACGCCGAGGGCGCTGAAGGCGAGGTAACCTCCCTGTGTCGCGCGCTTCCAGGTGATGTGGCGCTGAACGCCCGTTTCGCCGCTGGCTGACCAGACGCCTGTTGCCCGGGCATCGGCACGGCGCCGCTCGATCAATCCGGTGAAGACCATGATGGGAAGGCCGATGGCGAGGAGCGCCAGGGCCGCCCACGGAACCCAGTCCGGCAGCCCAAGCTGAATCGTCAGGAAATAGACGACACCCAAGACTCCGCACGATGCCAGCAGAAAGAGCCCGACCACGCGGAGTGGAGAAGCCGACCAGGAGCCAGGCGGCACGGCCGCGGTGGGCTGGGTCTGGGTGGGCGTCACCCCTCCACTCGTGGTGACAACCGTTTCGAGCCGCTCGACCAGCTCATCGGCTGTTTGCCATCGGTCCGCCGGCCGCTTGGCGAGGCAGCGCATGATCGCCTCGGCCAGAGCCGGGGGACAGGCGGCACGCAGTTCGGTGACGGGCCGCGGCGTTTCGGTCACGTGCGCGGCCAGGACCTGCTGTGGAGTGATGCCAGTGAACGGCGGCCGGCCGGTGAGCAGTTCGTAACCCATGACGCCGAGCGCGTACAAGTCGGCGCGGTGGTCCACGTGCGGATCGGCCGCCGCCTGCTCCGGGGCCATGTAGGCGGGCGTGCCCAAGGCGACTCCCACCGTGGTCAGACTTTGGCGACCGGTGGCCTCGCTCACCGCCTTGGCGACGCCGAAATCCATCACCAGCGCGTGGCGCCCCGAGAGCATGACGTTGTCTGGCTTGATGTCCCGGTGTACGACGCCGCGACCGTGGGCGTAGGAGAGGGCATCCGCCACGTCGCGCAGCAATCGCGCGGCATCGCCGACGGGGAGCTCGCCCTTCTGGGTCAGGCGCTCTCGCAGCGACTCGCCCTCGATGTAGGGCATGACATAGTACAGGAAACCGGCGGCTTCGCCCGAGTCGAGGAGGGGGAGGATGTGCGGGTGCTGCAGCTGCGCGGCGATCCGGATTTCACGCAGGAAGCGATCCGGGCCCAGCGTCGCCGCCAACTCCGGCCGGAGCACTTTGACGGCGACCTTCCGATCGTGGCGGAGATCCACCGCCAGGTAGACCGTCGCCATGCCGCCACTGCCGAGCTCCCGCTCGATGGCGTATCGCTCGGCGATGGCCTCTCGGAACCGGGATGGTGCGTCGGTCACCCCGGTCCACCGGCCTTCTGCCCGTGCGTCATCAGATCCACGTGTCTCACTTGGTCTCTCCCGCCAGCTTCGCCATTCGATCCTTCACGTCCTTGACCTGCGGCTGGAGTTCCGGATCCGCCTTCTTCCAGAGCGAGACGAAGCGCCCGTAGTTGTCGAGCGCCTTCTGCTTGTCGCCTTTGCTGTCATAGAGCTCGCCCAGACGGCGGTAGGAATCGGCCAGTCCCCACTGGTAGTCGAGGAGGCTGAGCATACCACCCGGGTTCTGGACCGCTCGCTGGTAGACCGCGAGCGCCGAGTCCGGCTGCTTGGCCATGTCATACGCGCGGCCCATATCGGCCAGCGCGCAATTGGTGCAGCCACTCTTGTCCCACCAGGCCTGGAAGGCCGTGATCGCATCCTGGGGTCGGCCTTCCGCCAAGGCGAGATACCCTTGGGCTCGTTCGCCGACCGCATCACCCCGTCGAATCCCGACGGGCACCACGGCTTCGTACTCCTTGAGCAATGCCCTGGCCTTGGCTGGCTGGCCCGCCATGGCGTAGGCCGTCGCGAGCTGCGCGTACGGTCGATCGAACGCCGGCAACGTCGTGAGCGGATGGTCGGCGAGTGCGGCGTCGAGGGTCCGCACCGCGCCGGCCCGATCAGCACGGTATATCGCCTGGGCCTGCGCGATTCTCACGGCGCCCTCGAGGTAGTCCTCCGGTAGACCACGGCGGAGCCCCGCCGCCTGAAAATCCCGCGCCTGACGCTCTGCTTCCGCGAGTTGCCCCTGGGTCAGGGCGACGGCCCCACCCGCCAGCGCGGCGGTCGACTGATCAGTGGGATCTCGCGACAGGAGCCGTACCGAGTCGAGCTGAATGCGGGAGCTGTCGAACTGTTGGTTGGCAGCGAAGTAGCCGGACAGCACCGCATGCCGGTATACGCTTTGAGGGCTTCGTCGGCCCATCTCGGCGAGGGTCGCCCGGGCCTCTTTCATCTTGCCCTGCGCCATCTGCGCTTGAGCCAGCTGTCCGAAGATGGTCCCGGTGCCCCCGCCGTCCACGCTGCGCTGGGCGATGGCCTCCCCCTCCGCCCAACGCCGTAGCATTGCGAGAATCAGGGCGAGGTTGTTCGGGGCGATGGGATCGTCCGGCTTGAGCTCGAGAATCGCGCGGTAGGCACTGATGATCTTCTCGGGATTGTAGTCCACGTCCCAGAAGTAGTACGCCGTGGTCTGATAGCGTTCGACTTCAGTCAGGCGATCGCGGTGTTCATAGGCCCGAGTGGACGCGGCCACCCGCTCTGCCGTGCTGCCCCTCGCGTTGCCGATGGCGACGGCCAGCTTGCGCCAGGCCATCGCGAAGCCGCTGTCGAGGGCGATCGCCTGGCGGAGCAGAGTGATCGCGCGGTCCGTCTCGCCGTTGTCGCTCGCCCGCGAGCCTTCTGTATAGAGTCGGAGCGCCTCCAGCGAGCCGGTGGTCACTTCCTCGAGTGGCTCATTGGCCCGGATGGTCCGGAGCGATTCACCGATTCGTTCCCGGATCCGCCGCGACAGCCGGTCGATTGCCGGCAGGATTTCATGATCGTCCGCCGCCGTCTCCCGCACGGCGACCAGCTCCGAGCCATCCACCGCGGCGAGCACCTTCGCCGACAGGACGAGCCCCTTGCCAATCGGACTGATCTCACCGGCCACGATCGCCTTGGCCCCGTCTCGCATGGCGACGTCGCGGGCGGTGGCCGCGTCCAGCATCGACTTGGGGTCCCGGTGCATGCGCGACAGCGCCTCGCTCACCAGCGATGAGCTGAGGACGTTCACCACCGGCGACTGAGCGATGTCAACCCGGAAGGCC
>Ga0187780_10004178_pt1 | contig 10842 bp, 10 predicted proteins | sample 1015_Q2_SP10_20__FD_132429 | JGI IMG/M metagenome (GOLD analysis project Ga0187780, IMG submission 132429) | Tropical peat soil microbial communities from peatlands in Department of Meta, Colombia - 1015_Q2_SP10_20_MG | ecosystem: Environmental > Terrestrial > Soil > Wetlands > Peat | place...
CGACCCCGATCAGAAACGGGAATAGCACTGCGAGGCCGGCGATGAGCACCGCGGTGCGCTTCATGTCCAGGCGCGGCAGCCGATCGAACCCGGCCAGCGCAAGTCCCACCCCGAGCAGGGGCAATCCCAGGGCGCCCACCCCGAGCGCACGCCACAGAAAATCGCCCATGCTCTCGCCGATGGGCCCCGTGAGGTGGATGGGGAGCAGCGTCAGGCCGAGGAAGCTGCCGATGACGAGCGCGATGATGGCGCTTAGGTGACGACGACCCTCTTCGCTCATGTGATGGAAGATGCCAGTGTCGCCCTCTAGGCGGGAGCCGCCACCGTCACGCGGCGATCGGCCAGCATCGGCAGGACCGGGTAGGCATCCACCCGCGCCGCCTCCATGATGTCCTCTCGCATGCCGGCCTCGGCCAGATCCCGACCACCCTGGCTGGCCGCGAGCGGGCGCTCCCAGCGCTGGCCATAGCGCCGCACCAGATCAAGCGCCGCGAGCGCCGCGTCGTTGAGCCCCTTGCGACCCCGACCGCCCCCGAGCGCGGCGACCACCAGGCGGCCCGCCGCATACGCGTCATCCAGGGCGAAGCGCTGTTCCCGCCCGGCACAGACCACCAGGATCCCTTCGCCGCCAAGCCAAGCCTCCCGAGCCCGCGCAGCGGCGGCCGAAAAGTTGACGGCAGCGGCCAGGTAGACCGACGCACCGCCGGCCACAGCCAGCAACGCGACGGTTCCGTTCGTCGTGGTCATGACGACGGTCTTCCCCCGCACCACTTCACTGCGCATTTCACGGGGAGAATTGCCCAGCGCGAATCCCGGAATCCGGGCGCAGTTTCGCTCGCCGGCCAGCAACGTCTCGTCAGGACCCAGGGTCTGGGCCAGGCGCAGTGCTTCCTCGGTGCTCGCGACCGGAATTACGGCGCGGGCCCCATGGGCGAGCGCCGCGCAGATCGTTGTACTGGCGCGGAGAATATCGACGACGAAGATGGTCCGGCCCTGGACCTCGGCGGTGGCGAGGCCGGCCGGCGAGAAGACGACGTCCAGCCTCATGCTTCGGGGCGGAGCAGCTCCGGGTGGCGCTCGAGAAACTTGGTGTCCACCTCGCCAGCCACAAACTCGGGGTGGCGGATGATCCGGGCGAGGAAGGGGATGGTGGTGGTCACGCCCTCGATAATGAAGCTGTCGAGCGCCGGCCCCATGCGCGCCAAGGCCTCCGCCCGGGTATTGCCGTGGACGATGACCTTGGCCAGCAACGAATCGTAGTACGGCGGCACGGTGTAGCCCGCATAAACGTGGGTATCGAGCCGTACGCCTGGGCCGCCCGGGGGGTGATACGCGGTGATGAGTCCAGGGGATGGCTGGAAGTTGCGGTAGGGGTCCTCGGCATTGATCCGGCACTCGATTGCGTGGCCGCGGAGCCGACCCCCTTCCCCGCGAAAGCTGATCGGTTCGCCGGCGGCGACCCGGATCTGCTCCTTGACCAGGTCGAAGCTGGTGACCATCTCGGTCACCGGGTGTTCCACCTGGATGCGGGTATTCATCTCCATGAAATAGAAGCTGCCGTCCTCGTCCAGCAGGAACTCCAGAGTTCCGGCCCCGACGTAGTTGATCGCCGACGCCAGCCGGACGGCGGCCTCGCCCATCCGGGTCCGCAGCTCCGGGCTGAGTGCCGGGCTGGGGCTCTCCTCGATCAGCTTCTGGTGCCGGCGCTGAACCGAGCAGTCGCGCTCGCCGAAGTGCGCCACCTTGCCGTGGGTGTCGCCCATGACCTGGATCTCGACATGCCGAGGCCGGGCCAGGTACTTCTCGACGTACACCTCGCCATTGCCGAAGGCCGCCAGCGCTTCGTTCTGGGCCAGGGAGAAAGATTGCGCAAACTGCTCCGGGTCGAGCGCGACCCGCATCCCCTTTCCACCGCCGCCCGCAGTCGCCTTGATGATCACCGGAAAGCCGATGGCTTCCACATGATTCAGCGCCTCCTCGATGTCCTGCACCGTACCCGGGGTTCCCGGGACAGTCGGCACGCCCGCCTCCTGTGCCAGCTTCTTGGCAGTGGCCTTGTCGCCCATCGCCCGGATCTGGTCGCCGGACGGACCGATAAAGGTGATGCCCGAGGCCTTGCAGGTATCCGAGAATTCGGCGTTCTCGGCGAGGAATCCGTACCCGGGGTGAATGGCGTCCGCGCCGGTGATCTCCGCCGCGGCGATGATGTTGGGGATGCGCAGGTAGGATTGCCGCGCGGGGGGAGGGCCGATGCAGACATCGTCGTCGGCAAACCGCACGTGCAGGGACTCCTGGTCGGCCTCGCTGTACACCGCGACCGTCTCGATGCCCAACTCGCGGCACGCCCGGATGACCCGGAGCGCGATTTCGCCCCGGTTGGCGATGAGCACCTTCTTAAACACTGGTGTACTCCGCGGCGCTCACCGGCGTGGGCCGCCGGCCGCCGAGTCGGGCGGCGCGGGGGAACCGCCTCGAACGCGAGGACATCAGGGAGTCAGGTCCGTGGAGAGGTCGGCCGCGCCGCTGGAGCGCAGGCCGGAGCTGAAGGTCCGGTCCGAGGCGGAGCTGATCCCCGAGGCGCGCAGGGCAAACTCGCTGGGGTTGGTGGAGTAGAAGAGCGCGCTCTCGTAGCTGATCATGCCCTCCTGATACCACTTCATGAGGGACTGATCAAAGCTCTGCATCCCGTACGCCTCGGTGCCCTCCGCGATCAGGTCCGGGATGTTGAGCTGCTTTTCGATGTCCCGGATGTTGTCGGCGACGGCCGCGGTATTGATCAGGACTTCGGCCGCCGGCACCCGGCCCCGGCCGTCTTTCCGGGGAACCAGGCGGAGACACACCACCGCCGCGAGGGCGGTCGAGAGCAGCGACCGGATCTCCTGGTGCTGGTGCGGCGGATAGAAGGAGATGACCCGGTTGATGGTCTGCGTGGCATCCGTGGTGTGTAGCGTTGAGAACACCAGGTGGCCGGTGTCGGCCGCCTTGAGGGCGACGTCCAGCGTTTCCTGGTCCCGCACCTCACCGATGAGAATCACATCGGGGTCCTGTCGGAGCACGTGGCGGAGGGCGGTCCCGAACGCCAAGGTGTCGCTCCCCACTTCCCGCTGAGAGATGTTCGCCTGTACGTCACGGTGCAGGAACTCGATCGGGTCCTCGATCGTGATGATGTTGACCCGGCGGTTCTGATTGACATGGTTGATCATCGCGGCCAGCGAAGTCGACTTGCCGGAGCCGGTGACGCCGGTGACCAGCACCAGCCCGCGCGGCCTGAGCGAGATCTCTTCCAGCACCTCCGGCAGCGCCAGTTCCCGGACGGTCTTCACTTCGTACGGGATGGCTCGGAAGGCGAACGCCAGGGTGCCACGCTGCTGGTAAATGTTGGTCCGGAACCGGCCGACCCCCGGGACGCCAATGGCGAAGTCGGCCTCCTTCTTTTCGGCAAACTCCTTGACCTGCCTGGGGGTCATGATCTGCTCGGCGAGCAGCTTGAGATCCTCGGGCTTGAGCGGCTGCATCTCCAGGGCTTGCAGGTCGCCGTTGACGCGGATCGTCGGCGGGCGCCCCACCTTGAGGTGCAGGTCTGAGCCATTCCGCTGGACCATGAGCGAAATAGCCTGCTTGAAGTTGAACGGGGGTGAAACCGCCGCCGGTCCGGTGGGGTCAGCCATTGGGATCAACTCGGAAGAGGACGGTGCCGAACTCGACTGGTTGCGCATCCTCCACCAGGACTTCGCGCACCACGCCGGAGAACTCGGCCTCGATCTCGTTCATGATCTTCATCGCTTCGATGATACACACCGCCTGGCCCGAGGTGACCCGACTGCCGACCTTCACGTACGCTTCGGCCCCCGGTTCGGGCGACTTGTAAAACGTCCCGACCATCGGCGACCGGATCTCCTTGAGGGCAGAGGCCGCGCTCGCCGCCGCGGTCGGGCCCGGCGCGGAGGAAGCCGCGGATGAGGCTACGCTCGCCACCGGCTGGGCAACCGGAACGGGTGCTGCCAGGGCGACGGCCGCCGGGAGCGCCATCCCGGTCCGGGTCATCACGATCCCGGTGTCGAAAAACCCCTTCAGCTCGATCGATCCAATTTCGGGAAACTCCTTCAGGAGTTCCGCGAGTTTCCGCACGTCCTTGAGCTCTACACTCTTGATGCCAGGCATCTTGTCCAGCAGCCGGGCAAGTTCCTGCGCTTCTTTGGCGTTCATTGATGCCGAGGGTTCGGGGTTCGGCGTTCAGCGCACAGGGGTGTCCGGCGGAGACGGCCAAGTGGCCGCCGACGCGCCGGGCCGCGCTCGCTCCTCCCTCTATACCAGCTCCACCAGCTCCACGCTATTGTCCGACAGCAGCGTAGCTCCGTTCGGACCGAGACGGACGTCGTCCTCCAGACGCACGCCTCCCCAGGCCGGAAGATAGATCCCGGGTTCCACTGTCACCACCGCGCCGGCCGGGAGTGGAGTATCCGCCGTCGTGGAAAGGCGGGGCGCCTCGTGCACTTCCAAACCGAGCCCGTGTCCCAGGGAATGCCCGAATGCCTCTCCGTAACCTTGCCGGGCGATGTAGTCCCGCGCCAGCGCGTCCCCTTCACGGCCGGTGAGGCCGGCCCGCAGGCTTCCGATCGCGCGCTTCTGGGCCTGACGCACCACGTCGTACACGGCCCGCTGCCGGTCGTCGGCCCGGCCGCCCACCACCACGGTCCGCGTGAGGTCGGCACAGTATCCGTCCACTTGCGCGCCGAAGTCAAGCAGCAGCCACTCGCTCCGCTCGATGGCGCGCTCGCTGGTCCGGGCATGGGGCAGCGCCGATCGGGGTCCCGAGGCAACGATGGTCTGAAAGGGGTGCCACTCGCTGCCCCGGCGTCGAAGCCCCGCTTCCAGACGAGCCGCAACCGCCAGCTCGGTCTCGCCGAGGCGGATCGTGGGGAGCAGTTCCGCGAGTGCGTCGTGAGCCAGGCGCGCCGCCGTGCCGATGGCCGCGATCTCTTCGTCATCCTTCACGACCCGGAGCCGCTCCACCAGATCGCTGGTCGGTTCCAATCGCCCCGTCGCCGCCAGCCCCTCCAACCGTTCCCGGTCTCGAACGGTGGCGATGTGCGCCTCGAATCCGATGGCCGCCCCGGGCCGCTCGGCGAGCACCCGGCGGAGCCGCTCCCACACATTCACCTGGTCAATCTCGACCCGGGCCGAACCCCCCACTTCCCGGGGGGCCTGGGCGGCGTACCGAAAATCGGAGACCAGGGTCGTGTCGTGAGCCCGTACCAGCAGCAGCGCGGATGAGCCGGTGAACCCGGTGAGATAGCGTGCGTTGGGGAGCGACTGTACCAGCAGCCCGTCGAGCCCTAGTTCCCCCAACCGTTCCCGGAGCGCTGCCTGCCGCGCCTCGCGGCGATCAGCTGCCACGCAACCTGGCGACGAGGGCCCTGAGGCCCATCAGATAGCCCGCCGGCCCGAAGCCGGCCACAATCCCGACCGCCAGATCGGCCAACCGGGAGTGCCGCCGCTCGGGCTCCCGCGCGAAGATGTTCGACAGGTGCACCTCGACAAACGGCACCTTCACCGCCAGGAAGGCGTCCCGGATGGCAAGACTGGTGTGAGTGAACGCGGCGGCATTGACCAAGGCGCCGTCCGCCTGGCCCCGAAGCGCCTGCACCGCGTCGACGAAGGCGCCCTCGTGGTTGGTCTGCACCCAAGCGAGTTCGACCCCCAGCGTGGCCGCCTCCGCGCGCACTTGCTGCTCCAGTTCGGCCAGAGTGGTGCGCCCGTACACCTCCGGTTCCCGGGTGCCGAGCAGATTCAGATTGGGGCCGTTCAGCACCGCGACCCGCATCAGCGCTTGAGGCTCTTCAGCCAGTTCTGAAACTGGTCCAGGTCCTCGTCCGATGGCGGCTGCGGCTGTTGGCCGGTCCCCGAGGAACCCCCCGAGGAGCCGAAGAATTGGTCGAAGGAGAACGAGTCCGGGGGATTGGGTCGTGGCGTGTCATTCACCGGGGCCGGCGGCGTCGCCGCTGACTCTTCGCCGAAGATGGCGCTTAGCGAGAGCGGGTCGTTCGCGGGACGGGTGGGCGCAGCCGATCCAGTGTGGCCAGCTTCGTTGGGGGCCCCGCCGCCAGCGGGGCGGGCGTCGATCAGGGACCGGAAGAACGACTCGACCGACTCGCCCCCGGTGTCCACCGCCACATAGGACAGGCGCCGCGCGCCGGAGGTGACCGAGATCTCCAATTCCCGGATCCGGACGGCGATGCGGCTGTCATTCGGCTGCCGGGCGGCGAGCACCCGATAGACGTTCAAGGCCTCGGCCAAGTGCCCCTGACGTGCGTACAACTCGGCCATGGTCTCCGTCATCACCGGCGCCGGCTCACCAACCGGTGGCTCGGCCGGCGGGGTCTCCCCGATCTCGTCGGAGATGCGGCGCACCCGCGGCGGCTCCGGCTCGGCGTCATCCGGGAAAATGAGGTGCAATTCGCTCGGCCGTGCCGCCCTTTCGTCCGGCGGGGCCGGGGCGGCCGGTTCGAGGGTCTGCCCTGACGTGGGACTACCGGCCGCCGCGAGCATGTCGACCACCGACATCGCCGGCGCAGGCTCGGCCGGCGTGCCATCCTTCGAGGCGGGCGTCGCCAGTTCTTCGGTCGGCATCACGGTGATCGCCGCGAAGCCAGTGGTGACGGGCGGCACGGCCTCGCTGGCCGGAGGCTCGATCAACGGTGGCGCGGCCGGCGGCGCGGCCTGGGATTGCACCGCCTTCAACAACTCCTCGGCGCCGCTCGGGGTCTGGTATTCGCTCGGCGTGGTGCCCGAAACGCGCAACTCCTCCGAGGCGTTCGCCTGCTGGAACTCCGAGCCCGCCGGGGAGAGATCGAGCAAGGAGGTACTGTCATCCGCGGACTGGAACTCGCCGCTGTTGGTCGAGCGGAGATCGATAGACGCATGATCTTCGGCACCCACGGCGAACATGTCCGGCGCAGCGATGCTCGGCGGGCTCGTCGGCGGGGGAACGAGGGCTTCGTCGGGGGTGAGATCGATGAGCGGCTGGGCCTCGACCGAGGCGGCGGCGGCGAGATCCAAGTGGCCCGGCATGAGATCCGCTATCGCGGCCGGCTCCTCCAACGGCGGCGGAGGCGCAGGCTGGGCTGCCGCGGCGGGAGAGAGGGAAGGCGCGCTGTCGAAGGGACTCAGAACTTCATCGATCGCGTCGGCGTCGAGCGACCCGACCTTGATCTCGAGAATCTCCTCGGTATCCGTGATCGCGGACGGAGGCTCGAGGGACTTCGGGGTCGGTGGCTGGATTACCGCCACGACCTGAGTCGTCTCGGCGCTGGGGGGCGGCGGCGGTGGGGGCGGGGCCACTGCCAGGGCGGCAGAGGCCTTCTCACGCGCGGAATTGACTCGGCCTAGCTGATCCCGGGCTTCGTCATTGCTCGGGTCCACGGCAACCAGCCGGCCTAGCCAGTTGGCCGCCTCCATGAGTCGGCCCTGCCGCTCAGTGATGTCCGCCAGGGCCTTCAGCGCGATGACATTCTCCTGATCCAGCTCCAGCACATGTACGAACGCCGCCTCGGCGGGCCCCTCTTCCCCCAGATCCAGACAGCACCGCCCAAGAACGATGTTCCCGGGGATGTGGTCGGGGTGCAACTCAAGGCCTTGGCGGAGGATATCCTTTGCCAATGGGTAATCGCCGTGCTTGCGGAGTACCTCCGCATACGGCGCAAACACCGTCCCCTTGGGATTCTCCTTCCAACGGCGCTCGAGCTTCTCGATTTCGCTGTTTGGTGGCATCCCGGGCTCTGTACCTAAGTTGTTGTGGCGATTGGATAAACATTAGACCAACCGGGGGGCACTGTCAACAGGTATGCCGGCCGTTCGGCTTGAGATTCGGCGTTGCCGGGCTTACACTTAGCCCTCTTTTGGGCGTCTCCCCCAAGCCGCAGGGCTGTACACCATGATGCAAGTCTTTCGCAGCTTCTTCCTCAAGATCGCCGCGGCGGTATTCATCGTCCTGATGCTTGGGTTCCTGTTCACCATGGTCCCATGGGACCAGGTGCGCGGGGGCAGCCACAGCAACGTGGGCGAAATCAACGGGGTGTCCGTTCCGTTGCGGTCCTACGATCAGATGGTCCGCAACGAGGTCGAGGAACGGCAGCGCCAGGGAGGCCACACCCTGAGCGCCGAGGAGATCCAGGAGGTCCGCAACGAAGTCTGGGACAACCTGATCCAGCAGCAGAGCCTGGAGCGGGAGTACCGCTCTCGTGACATCGAGGTCACGCCCGATGAGATCGCGACCGCCATCGCCGAGAACCCCCTGCCAGAGCTGGTGAAGCGGCCGGAGTTTCAGACCGACGGCAAGTTCGATCTGGGCAAGTATCAGCGCTGGATCCGCTCGAGCGGCGCGGCCCAATACGTCCCTCTCCTGGAGGCTCAATACGGGGAGCAGCTCCGCCAGTCCAAGCTGCTGCGGGTGGTGACCGGCGACATTTTCATTTCCGACGCCGCGCTCTGGCAGGCCTGGAAGGATGCCAACGAGAAGACCACCATCGAACTGGCCGCCATCGTCCCCCGCAACGTGGTGCCAGACTCGGCCGTCCGGATGAGCGACGATGAGCTGCGCCAGTACTACGAGGGCCACAAGGACGACTTCAAACGCCCGGCAACTGCGTACCTGAGCTACGTCGACATCCTGCGGATTACCGACGCCAGCGACAGTGCCGCCGCGCTCCAGCGGGCCCTCGATCTCCGCAAGGAGATCCTGGCGGGGAGCCCCTTCGAGGAGGTCGCCAAGCGGGAGTCGGCCGACTCGGTGTCTGCCAAGACGGGCGGGCACCTCGGAGAATTCGCCAAGGGCGCGATGGACCCGGCCTTCGAGCGCGCCGCGTTCAGCCTGCCAATCGGCACCCTGTCCGAGCCGGTCCTGTCGGCGTTCGGGTACCACCTCATCAAGGTTTCTAAGCGGGCCGGTGGAAAGGTGACTGCGAGTCACATCCTGATCCCGGTCGAGATCACGGGCAAGCACCGCGATCAGCTGGATGCCCGGGCCGACAGCCTGGAGACGCTGGCCGCATCGAAGCTCGACCCGGCCGCCCTCGACACCGCCGCCAAGGACCTCGGTCTCCGCCTCGGCAAGGCCAACCCCGTACAGAAGGGAAGCCGGGTCCAGGTGGGAGTGCAGGTGATCCCGGATGCGGGAGTCTGGGCCTTCCAGGCCAAGGTCGGCGAGACCAGCCGTATCATCGAGGTGTCCTACGCCTATTTTCTCTTCCGTCTCGACAGTTTGCAGGCGGAAGGAGTGCCGCCGTTCGAGCGGGTGAAGGACGCGGTCGCGCTCGCGGTTCAGAATCAGAAGAAGTTCGAGGTTGCCCGGAAGATCGGGGCGGACCTGCTCAAGCGGATCGCCGAGGGAAGCACCCTCGACCAGGCAGCCACGGCGCTGCACCTGCCCCATCAGCAGTTCCCGGCATTCCCGCGCAACAGTCCCCCGCTGCCCAATGCCAAGCTCGCCGGCGCTGCGTTCGCCGTCCCGATCGGCAAGACGAGCGGGCTCATCGACACCGACGAAGGTCTGTATGTGTTCCGGGTGGTGAAGCGCGAGGGCGCCGATTCCGCCGAGTTCCTCAAGAAGCTCGACGAGTTCCGGGCCAAGCAGATCCAGTTGGCACGGCAGGACCGGATCCGGAACTATCTCGCCGCACTCAAGTCATCCGCGAAGGTGACCGACCGGCGCGAGGCGATCTATCGGACCGACGCCCAGGCCGAGGCAGAACAGACTCGCCAGCGCAGCTGACGGCTCGATCCCAAAAGCAAACGACACACCCTCCGGCGGCCCCCACCGGAGGGTGCGTCATTTCCAGACCAGCCGCGCGGCGAGGCTACTGGGAGAGGCGCTTCGGCTCCCCGCCCGACGGCGGGGTAGGCCCACTGCGCTGATCCAGCTGGCGGGAGGGCGGCGTCGAAGGGGTGTCGTTCCCCGTTACCGCTTCGCCTGCCTCGCTGAGGCTCCGCTTGAATTCACGGATGCCTTTGCCGAACGAGGAGCCGATCTCCGGGAGCCGCTTCGAGCCAAACAGCAGCAGACAGATGACCAGAATGCCGACGATTTCGCCGAAACCAAGATTGCCGAACATGGCTGCCCCAGCTTAGAAGAGTGAGCGCGCGATCAAATAGGCGATCAGGACGCCGAGTATCGCGAGCGGCGACACGTTCACCGCAAACGGCCCCAGAGTAAGGCTGAAGACCAGCAGATCGAGCGACACGGGGCCCACACTCGCGCTGGCCGTAAATGTAAACACCTGCTTGGCGACGCTGTCCGGCATCACCGCTTTGACTAGTGCATTGAGAAAACCGCCCAGGATGAATCCAGCCACCAGGACCCCTAGGTGGAACAGGGGGCGACGAGGTCCGCTAGCCATCAGCGCCGCCGATCCAGGACGTAGGTAATACTGTCACGGAGGGTATCGCGGGCGGACCCCGGGGGCAACGCATCCAGCTCCCGCTCGGCCTGGTCGGCCAGCCGGTGGGCCCGGTCCCGGGCATAGTCCAGCCCACCGGTCTCGGCGACCCGCTGGACCACCCGCGCAATCTGCTCGTCGGATGGTTCGGGCGCCGCCATGAGGGCGATGACCTCCCGGCGGGCATCGGAGCTGAACCGACCGAGTGCGTAGATCAGAGGTAGCGTGACCTTGTGCTCGCGGAGGTCGTTGCCGGAGGGCTTGCCGGTCACCGCCTCCTCCTCGGTGTAGTCCAGCAGATCGTCGACGATCTGGAACGCCATGCCGAGTGCCTCGCCGAAGCGGCGCAACGCCTCTCGCTCCCGGGTCGGGGCCCGGAGCGCCCCCACCTCGCACGCCCCCGAGAGCC
>Ga0187780_10004179_pt1 | contig 10838 bp, 9 predicted proteins | sample 1015_Q2_SP10_20__FD_132429 | JGI IMG/M metagenome (GOLD analysis project Ga0187780, IMG submission 132429) | Tropical peat soil microbial communities from peatlands in Department of Meta, Colombia - 1015_Q2_SP10_20_MG | ecosystem: Environmental > Terrestrial > Soil > Wetlands > Peat | place...
CGTTCCTGCTCGCGCTGGGCGAGAAGCACGCGAGTCCCGCAACGGGCTTTATGCAGCGGACGGTGATGAAGTGGATCGCGTTGCAGGCCCCGATCCAATGGCCGAAAGGGGTTCGCACGCGGCCGGAGGTCGAGCAAGGCGTAGGAGGAACTCCCCCAGTGGAATTCGGAAAAGATCTAGATCACCTGGTAGAAGTAGTCAACCGATTTTGCGATGCAGGAAACCGCGCGACCCCGCATCCGTTCTTCGGGCCGATGAACAATCAGGAATGGCTTCGCTGGGGTTATCTCCACGCGGACCATCATCTGCGGCAGTTTGGTCGATAGGCTAGCCAGCGGGCACAGGGCGGTTGCGTCCCATCGCGAATCTCAGCAGAGCGAGCAGAACCACTCCCAGGCAGAGCATGCAGACGCCGGACCAGCCACGCACGCGCCAGGCGTAAGCGCCAAGCAGCGATCCAGCGGCGCCTCCCACAAAATAGCAGACCATGTAAAACATGTTCAGGCGACTCCTGGCATCGGCGTCGAGGCCATAGATGCGCGTCTGATTGGCGATATGGCCTGCCTGAACGCCGAGATCTAATAGAAGGACGCCTGCAATCAAACCGGCGAGATTTGTTCCCGTCAGCCAAAGCAGAACATAGGAAGCGAACACTGAGAGCAGCGCGAAGCTGATGGTGAACCGCGCTCCGCGCTTGTCGGTAAGGCGTCCGACGATGGGCGCGCTCGCGGCTCCAGCGGCGCCAACGAGCCCGAAGAGGCCGGCGGCCTGGCTGCCGTAATGGTAGGGCGGTGTTTCGAGAAAGAAGACGAGGGTCGTCCAGAACGCGCTGAAGCAGCAGAAGAATGATGCGCCGAGGAAAGCCGATTCGCGCAGTTCGCCATGGGTGCGAATCAGCCCGGCGGTCGATTTGAGCAGAGAAACATAAGGGAGTTCGATGGTGGGCTTGCTGCGCGGCAGCAGAAACTGAACGAGGATTGCGATCGAAAGCATCATGGCGCCGGCAATGGCGTAGACGGATCGCCATCCCAGATAGGCGCCCACGGAACCACTGAACGTCCTCGCAAGGAGAATGCCGAGAAGAATCCCGCTAAAAACCGTGCCGACCACCCGCCCGCGCTGCAACGGCGGAGCAAGATGCGCCGCAAATGGGATAAAAAGATGAACGGACGCGCCCATCGCGCCGACGATGAAACAGGCCGCGGCAAGCCATAAGGTGTTGCGAGCCGTTGCAACCAGGGCGAGCCCGACCGCGGCGACGACCAAAAGAAGCGTGATCAGCGAGCGCCGCTCCTTGGTGTCGCCAAGCGGTACGAAAAGGAGCATGCCCAGGGACGTCCCGATCTGCGCGAGCATCGCGACGAAGCCAATCGTTGTGACTCCGATGCCGAATGTACGAGCCACATCGGCCAGAAGCGGCTGAATGTAGTAGATGTTGGCAACGATTACGCCCGTGCTGGCCGCCATGAACAAGACGGTCGCCGTGGGGACGGGAGCCGGAACGGACGATGAGGGAGCGCTGTCGGGAGCGATTGTGGGCGCAGATTCCAAGGGCTATTTGATTACGATGAAACCCATTTTGTCGCAACACATAAGTCGCCCTTGGGGCCGATGTCCATAACGCCCTTAAAATACAACACTTACGTGAGAGTGGGTTCCAGCTCAGGCCTGACTAATACACGATCCGAAACGCAAGGAATCCCGCAACTTTATGGCAGGGAGAGTGTTAGATATTCTGTGGAGGCCATGGCCAGAAGCGACGTCCAACTGATGCTGGACGTGAAGGCGGGGGACGATGCGTCCTTCGACTTTCTTTTGCAGAAGTATCGGTCGCCCCTGGTGAATTTCCTCTACCGGATGGTGCGCGATACGGCTACCGCCGAGGACTTGGCGCAGGAGGTTTTTCTGCGCGTCTACCGAGCGCGGAAGCAATATACTCCGAGCGCGAAGTTCACGACCTGGCTTTTCCGCATCGCCACCAACCTGGCGCTGAATTCGGTCCGGGACAACCGGTACGACCGGATGGCGATTTCAATCGACGCGCCTGTGGACGACGAGGATTCCATGCCTCGGGAATTGCCCGCGCGCGAGATGCGGATCGACGAGCATTTGGTCGAGCGCGACCGCACGGAGTTTATCCGGCGGGCAATCGCGTCACTGCCCGAGAAGCAACGCGCGGCGGTTTTGCTGCATAAGTATGAAGAGATGGACTACGCGGAAATCGCGAAGATTCTGGGTTGCTCGGAAAGCGCGCTGAAGTCATTGCTGTTCCGCGCCTACGAGACCCTGCGGGTGGAACTGGCTCCGCTGGTGGCCCAGCCAGTGGAGCGCCGCGTGGGGGAAGGAAGGACGTTATGAAGTGCGAAGACGTTTCGAATGGACTGATTGCATACATGGACGGGCGGATCAACTCTGCCGAACGGAAGAAACTCGACGAGCACCTTGTCGGCTGCGCGGATTGCCGCACACGCGCGGAAGAGATGCGCAAGATGTGGACTGTGCTCGACGAAATGCCGGTCATCGAGCCGTCCTTCGGATTCGACGCGCGTGCGCGCCAGCGGGTGGCGGCAGAGCCGCGCCGCTCATGGTTCAGTGGATTTATCCCGGCGCCCAGACTCGCGCTGGCGATGGCGCTCCTGATTGCGCTGTGTGCATGGGCAATCAAGGTGCCGCTGAGCAATCCGGGGGCGCCTCCGAGCGTGGCCGCCATTCAGCAGCAGGATTTCAACGCCATCAAGGATTTGGGCGTGCTCGAGAACTATGACGTGGTGACGAAGATGGACGCGCTATCGGAACTCGCTCCGGCGCCGAATCCGCAGCCAAACAAGACACAAAATCTTGGAGACAACGACTAAGGGAGACTTTCAGTTGCGGCACCGAATTCTCATTCTCGGATTCTCTTTGGGGCTCCTGACCGGGCTTGCGGCGCAGCCCGCCTCGGCGCAGGGACCGCTGCAGAGGATGAGAGAGCGGCGAGAAGCCGCAGCCGCGGCACGAGCCGGGAATCAGCCTGGGAAGCCGAATGAGCGAGCTATAGAAGGGCTGCCGCCGAAGTGGGTGGAGAATCTGCGCGAGATGCCTCCGGAGCAGCAAGAGCGGTTCATGGAGAACAACGAGCGCTTCCGGAGCCTGCCGCCGCAACGGCAAGCGCAGATTCGGCAGAACCTTGAAAAGTGGAACAAGTTGTCGCCCGAAGAAAAACAGAGAGTGCGCGATGCTGAGGCTGCCTTTGAACTTTTGACTCCAGAGCAGAGGGATTACGTCCGCAATAATCTGTTGCCTAGATGGCAGGCCATGCCGCAGGACCGGCGGCAGGTGATCAATCGCCACTTGGCCATGCTGCGCGAGATGAGCCCATCCACGCAGCAGGCCGCGCTGAACGACCCGCGATTCATGCAAGGGCTGAGCCCGGACGAGCAGTCGATGCTGCGCGAGCTGAATTCGCTGAGAAATCCGCAGCGGTAGCTCCGGAACCTCCCATTTATTCCCACCCGCTTTCGACGCCTCGAAATTCACGTCCTTCCGGGCCCTGCGGCTGTTAACTCTTACAAAACAATTTCGCGTTCCGCGGGGGCTTGACCGCAATTCATCGCGATAGCGCCGCGCGCGGCCACTAGGCGTTGTATTTTTCCGCCGCGCGGCCTCACGCGCGAGCCAGCGCAGATTTTTTCGCGCGGCGGCGCAAGATTTTTCTCATTTTTCGAACATTCCGCTTGACAAGATTCGGAACGCGTCTAGAATCGGGCACCAAGTGGTAGGAAGTGGCGCGAAGTGGTAAACAGATTTAAGAGGCAGCAGGGGCGATTCACCGAGTGCTTTTGAGGGCGGACAGAGCGGGCCACACTTTCGAGGGGTTCTGTGCTGCGGGGCAACTATCTGGGGACAGTGGACGAGAAGGGGCGGGTGAAAATTCCCGCCGATTTCTTGTCACAACTGCGCAGGTCCGGCGCGAGGTTCTACGTCACCAGCGTGAAGGGCGACTGCGCCCATGTCTATCCGATGAAACAATGGGAAGAAAAAGAGCGCAAGCTCGCGAAGGTCTCTTCCCACAACCAGGCCAAGCAGAAGTTTCTTTCGCGAACAAACTATTACGGTCAGGTTGTCGAACTGGACGGGCAGGGGCGCATCTTAATTCCACCCGTTTTGCGGGAATCGGCGGAGATGAAAGGCGAAGTGGACGTCCAGGGAAAGCTGACGTACCTGGAAATCTGGAATCACGCCCGGTTCCTCGATCAACTGAACCGTAACCCGATTACGACGGAAGACGAGCAGGCGCTGGAACGACTGGGCATCTAGGAATTGAGCGTATTGCATACGCCCGTTCTGGCGGCGGAAGTCATTGAATGGCTCCGCATTCGGCCCGAAGGAACGTACCTGGATGCGACGGCCGGCACGGGCGGACATTCGATTGAGATCGCCCAGCGGCTGACGACGGGGCGGCTCGTAGCTATCGACCGCGACCCGCAGGCGCTCGAAATTGCGCGGGAAAGATTGAAGCCTTGGGAAGAAAAGGTGGTTCTGGTGCAGGCAGAATTTTCGAAGATCGGCGAAGTGGCGGAAAACCTGAAATTGCCGCCGCTCGATGGTGTGGTCGCCGATCTGGGGATTTCAAGCCTTGAGCTGGACAGCCCTGAGCGCGGGTTTTCGTTCCGCTGGGCCGGGCCACTCGATATGAGGATGAGCCCCGATGCGCCGCTCACGGCGGATGAGATTGTGAACCGTTGGCCGGAGAAGGAACTGGCCAATCTCCTCTATCAGAAAGCGGAGGAGAGGGACTCACGCAGAATCGCCAGGAATATCGTTCGTTCGCGGCCGATCCGCGATACCGAACACCTGGCAACGGTTGTGGCAGGGGGCCGAAAGGCAAGGGGAAGGCAGAGACTGCATCCCGCGACAAAAACGTTTCTGGCGCTGCGGATAGCGGTGAATCGAGAAGAGGAGGAACTCGAGCAGTTTCTTTCGCGGACCCCTGCCACTCTTTCTTACGGAGGGCGATGGATCATCCTCAGCTACCACTCGCTCGAAGATCGTCTCGTGAAGCACACCTTTCAGCGTCTGGCGCGCGAAGGAAGCTTCCGCGTGCTGACGAAGAAAGTCATCCAGCCCAGCGAAAAAGAGATTGCAAGCAATCCCCGCGCGCGCAGCGCCAAGATGCGCGTGGCGGAAAAAATTGCGCCGGCAGAAATCCGGCCAGCTGGGAGCGAGTCATGACGGAATATTACACGGTAAAGCGCATCGACAATTCGCGGCTGCTGCGGCCGGCGCCCTCGGCGCGGCTGAAAGAGTTTTGGCGGCGCGTTGCCGCGGGATCGGGGATCGCGGCGCTGCTGCTTTTCTATGCGTGGCAGCATTTCGAGTGCATTCAGATTCGATACAACATCGAGCAGCTCGAAAGCGAACGCGCGCAAGCCGCCGAGCTGAACCAGCAGCTCCACCTGGAAGTCGCTACGCTGCGTTCGCCCGGGCGCGTGGATGCGATTGCGCGGAACCAGCTCGGACTGACGGTTCCTGTGCCCGGCCAGATGGCGCCAGCGGAGGGATCGAGCGATGCAGTGCTGGCGGAAGCCCGCAACGCGGCTGAGGCGCCCCGGCCCTGATCCACCGATTTGCACCTGACATGAGTTCATGAGTTGGTTGCCCGCCACGGCGGGCCCTTTCCGGCGGCGCGGCCACGTTCGCCGCCGGAGCAGTCTTCCGATAGGGTAGGCCGGAGTCCATGGAGCAGCGCAACCCGCGTCTACGCTGGCTTGTCGTTTGGGTCCTCGCAGTAGTTTGGATGGTTGCGGTTGTGGGCCGCCTGGCGTACCTCCAGCTCTTCTGCTATGGCGAATACCTCTCGAAAGCTCAGCACCAGCAGCAGCGCATCTTCGAAATCAGCCCGATGCGCGGCACGATCTACGACCGCAAAGGGCGCGAACTTGCCGTCAGCCTGCCGATGGACTCCGTGTTCGGCGACCCCGCGGAGATTGCGGACGTGGACACCGTAGCGCGATTGCTCTCGCGCGTCCTCGATGTGCCTGCCGAAGACATTGCAACCAAGATCCGAGAGGCGCACACACCCGTGCGGCTCGCACGGAAACTTTCTCCCGAGGCCACGCAGCGCATTTCGGACATGAACTTGCGCGGCGTGTTTTTCCAGAAGGAAAACCGGCGCGTCTATCCGCAGAGGGAATTGGCGGCAGCCGTTCTCGGCTATGTGGACGTGGACGAGAAGGGCATCGGCGGGATCGAGTATTCGCTCGACTCGCAGATTCGAGGGCGTCCCGGCAGGATGATGGTGATGGCGGATGGCCGCCGCCATTGGTATGACCGCAGAGAAGCCGCCGCCGATCCCGGCGCGAGCGTCGTGCTTTCGATCGACGAAACGATTCAATACATCGCCGAAAAAGAGCTGGCCACCGCAATCGAGCAGACGCACGCGAAGGCCGGCACAGTCGTGGTGCAGGACCCGAATTCGGGCGAACTTTTGGCCGTTGCCAACTGGCCGGATTTTGACCCCAATGACGCAGGATCTTATTCGAGCGACGTGCGGATGGACCGCGCGGTGAGCGCCGCGTACGAACCGGGATCGACCTTCAAGGTCCTCACGCTGACAGGCGCGATCGAAAATCACGTTGTAAGCCCCGACGAGATGATCGATTGCCAAATGGGATCGATTTTGGTGGCAGGGCGCCTGATTCATGACTGGCATCCGTTCGGCACCCTCACCGTGCGAGGCGTCCTGGCCAACTCCAGCGACGTGGGCGCGATCAAGATCGCGCTGCGGCTGGGTGCGCCCCGCTTCTACGACACGATTCGCGCATTCGGCATCGGACAGCCAACCGGGATTGAGCTGCCGGGCGAAAACCGCGGGCTGCTGCGCCCAATCGAGAACTGGTCGGCAAATTCGATTGGTTCGCTCGCGATCGGCCAGGAAGTGAGCGTCACGCCGATTCAGATCGTTTCGGCGATCTCGGCGGTGGCGAATGGCGGAACGCTCTATCGTCCTCGAATCGTCCGCGAGATTCGCGAAAGCGGCGCCGAGTTACCGCATCCGGAGGCAGCGCCCCAGCCCGTTACCGACGGTCACACAGCCGCCACGATGCGCGAATTGATGGAAGACGTGATGTTGGAAGGCACGGGCAAGCATTCGCAGCTCGATGGCTACACCTCCGGCGGCAAGTCCGGCACGGCGCAGAAGATCGATCCTGCTACAGGGCGCTACTCCGCGACGCAGTACAACTCGTCATTTGTCGGCTTTGCGCCGGTGAACGATCCGGCGGTCGCGATTCTTGTGGTGTTGGATTCGCCGGAAGGCGAGCATCACGGTGGCCTGGTGGGCGGGCCCGTCTTCAAGCGCATCGCCGAGCAGGTGCTGGCGTATCTGGGCGTGCCGCATGACATAGCCACGCCATCCGATGTGGAGACGGCGAAGAAACTGCAGGCAGCGCCGGAGAGCGGCCAAGTTTCCGCAGCAGCCGATGCCGCGAAGGCGCGCTTTGCGGAGGCCGTGGCGAAGGGGAGCGAAACCTCAGCGCCGACGGTCGCGTTCGCGGGTGAGGATGCCGTCGCTGTTCCCGATCTGGGGGGGCAGACCGTACGCGGTGTGATGGAGACGTGCTCCCGGATTGGGCTCGTTCCGCTGCTGATCGGCAGCGGAGTTGCAGTGGAGCAGTTTCCGAGCGGCGGGGCGCAGGTTCTTCGCGGGAGCCGGTTGACCGTGCGCTTCGGGCAGCCCGGGGAGATGCAGCGTGTTTCGTCGCGGGGGAACGGCAATTGAGTCTGAGCGTTGCGGGTTTGCCGAGGGCGGCGAATGGACGCACTGGCGCTAAACTGGAAGAAGACAGTATGAAACTTGATGCGCTGCTCCGTGGAGCCGAAGTCAGGAAAATCCTCGGCCCTGCCGAGGTTGAGATTCGATCGGTCGTGTATGACAGCCGAAAGGCGGCTCCCGGCGATCTCTTTTTCGCACTCCACGGCGAGAAGCTTGAGGGAACGCAATTCGCTGCAGACGCGTTGCATCGCGGCGCGGTCGCTGTGGCGAGCGCAAGCGCCAGTCCCGCGAATTTTCCGGTGCATGCGACATGGATCGAACTGGAGCCTGGCTCGGAACGGCGCAGTCTTGCGCGAGTCGCCGCGAACTTTTATGGGCGCCCGGCTGAAGCGCTGAAGCTGGTGGGCGTGACGGGAACGAATGGAAAGACCACCACTGCGTTTCTTGTGGATTCGATTCTGCGGGCGGCCGGATTCACCACAGGTCTGATCGGAACCACGGGATATCGCACGCCGAAAGGCGCGCGCGAGGCTCTGAACACCACGCCCGAGTCACTCGATCTGCAGCAGATGTTCGCGGAGATTCGGGACGCGGGTGGTACGCATGCCTCGCTTGAAGCGAGTTCGCACGCGCTGGCAATGGAGCGCCTGTGGGGCTGCCATTTCGTGGCCGCCATCTTCACGAACCTCACGCGCGATCATCTCGATTACCACAAGAGCTTTGAGGCTTACTTCGCGGCAAAGCGGCGTCTTTTCGAAGGAACGGGAGCCGGGGCTCCGGATGCAGGCGTGATCAATGCGGATGACCCGTACGGAGCGCAGCTGGCAGGGCTTGCGAAACGCACGCTGACGTATGGACTCGCAGGGAAGGCCGACTTGGCGGCGAAGAAATTCGCGTTGAGCTTTGAGGGCCTCGAATTCATGGCGCAGACGCCCGCGGGAAATATCGCGGTCCATTCGCCGCTTGTGGGGCGAATCAACGTCTATAACATTCTCGGCGCGATCGGCGCGGCCATTGCGCTCGATGTTCCCCCGGCGAAGATCGAAGAGGGAATCGCGAAGCTCGAACTCGTTCCCGGCCGGTTCCAGCGCATCGACGAAGGCCAGCCATTCTTGGTCGTGGTCGATTACGCGCACACGGACGACGCGCTCCGGAATCTGATCTCGACCGCGCGCGAACTGAACCCATCCGGCCGCATCATCACTGTTTTCGGCGCAGGCGGCGAACGCGACCGCACGAAGCGTCCGCTGATGGGCGAAGCCGCAGGATCGCTGAGCGATATCGTCGTGCTCACGAGCGACAACCCGCGCAGCGAAGACCCGTTGCGCATCATCAACGACGTGGTCGTGGGATTGCAGAAAGTGAATGCGAAATACCGGATCGAGCCCGATCGCGAACAGGCGATCGCGCTGGCCGTCGAAGAGGCGCGTCCAGGCGACATTGTATTGCTGGCCGGTAAGGGGCATGAGACGTACCAGGTGCTGCGCGAGGGCACGATCGATTTCGACGACCGCGAAAAGGCGCGCGGGATCTTGCGGAGCAAGGGTTTCTCAAGAGTGCCGGCGGCACGATAGACCGGCAACCTAACAGGGTTTGCGGCGAACATTGAGACCCAGCCCATTGGAGAAGCAATGCGGTGGACAGTTGCTCAAGTGGCTGAAGCGCTGGGTGTCCCGGCTCCCGCGGGGCTTGACCCCATGGCCCGGCTGGCCGGTGTGTCGATTGACTCTCGCACTGTCGGTGCCGGGGAACTGTTCTTTGCCATACGCGGACCGCGTCACGATGGACACAGTTTCGTCGCCGCCGCTTTGGAGCAGGGCGCTTCGGCCGGGGTGGTGGCGCGCGAGCGTCTCGCGGAATATCCAGAAATTGTCGGGAGAAAGCTCTTCGCGGTGGGCGACACGCTCGAGTCCTTGCAGCAGCTGGCCTCCCGCTATTGCGAGGCGTGGCGAAAGACGCAGCCGGGAAGGCTCGTCGGCGCCGTGGCAGGCTCCGTCGGGAAAACCACGACGAAAGAGATTCTGGCGGCGCTCGTGGGCGCGCGGTTCGGCGTCCTAAAGACACAAGGGAATCTGAACAATGAGTATGGGCTGCCACTCACGCTGCTGAAGCTCGACGAGACGCACGGCGCGGCGGTCGTCGAGTTGGGGATGTCGCACCGGGGGGAGCTGGCGCGGCTCGCGCAGATCGCCTCGCCGGACGTGGGAGTTATTACCCGCGTTGCGGTGGAGCATCTCGAGTTTTTTTCTTCGCTCGATGAAATCGCGCTTGCCGAGAGAGAGCTGGTCGAGAACCTGGCCTGGCCGAATGCCGTCGCCGTCCTGAATGCGGACGACGAGCGCGTCGCGAAATTTGCGGATGTGGCGCGCGGGCGCGTGATCTTCTTTGGCACGCATCCACCCGCGGAGTTTCGCGTGGAGCGAATCGAGGAGCGCGGGCTCGACGGCTCGGCGTTCGATTTCGCCTGGCCGGGAGGGCGCACGCGGCTTGAGCTGCCGCTGATCGGCAAGCACAACGTGATGAACGCGCTCGCAGCGCTCGCGGCGGCGAGCGTTTGGGGCATCGGCGCGGAGGACGCGAAGCGCGTCTTCCCGACCCTGACGCCGGCGGACAAGCGCGGGGAAGTGGTGCGCTTCGAAGAAGGGTTTTCGGTGATCAACGATACATACAACTCGAGTCCGGCGGCGCTGACGGCGTTGATCGAGCTGCTAGCTGCGACGCCCGGGTATTCGCGGCGTATCGTCGCTGCGGGCGAGATGCTCGAGTTGGGAGACTCCTCGGCAGAACTGCACCATGAATGCGGGCGCGCGGCGGGCGCCTCAAGAAGGATTGACTGGATTTTCGGCGTGCGCGGCTACGCAAGCGACTTCGTCCAAGGAGCCATCAGAGCGGGGCACGCCGCGGAAAAAACGAAGTTCTTTGAAAACTCCGAAGAGGCCGGGAAGTTCCTCGAGAACTTCGTCAAGCCGGGCGATCTGGTGCTGCTGAAAGGCTCGCGCGGCGTGCGGATGGAAAAGGTCCTCGGAGCGATCGAGGCACAGCACCGCCGCGTTGCATCGAAAGAGGCCCCGGAGGCACTCGAAGC
>Ga0187780_10004180_pt1 | contig 10835 bp, 8 predicted proteins | sample 1015_Q2_SP10_20__FD_132429 | JGI IMG/M metagenome (GOLD analysis project Ga0187780, IMG submission 132429) | Tropical peat soil microbial communities from peatlands in Department of Meta, Colombia - 1015_Q2_SP10_20_MG | ecosystem: Environmental > Terrestrial > Soil > Wetlands > Peat | place...
AACGTGCCGTCATTGTCGAACACGGCGATCCTATCGACAGGCCGCACGAAATCGGGGTGGCCAACGGTCGTCACGCGCGTCACGAAATCGAGGATCGCCCGCTTGGCTGCGCCGTCGCGCCATGCGGACAGAGCAGGTTTGCCAGCTTCAGGCCTCACCCGGCCGCCTCCCAGCGCTTTAGCAGCCGAGCGGCGGTGCCGAATGGCCCAAGCTGGTAGACGGCAGCGCTCCTGGGCGCGAAGGCAAACGGCAGGAAGGGCTCAGCGAGCATTCGGTCGAGATAGTCGATTGCGGCAATGCCCGTGCTGACGTGCGGATCGAAGCTCGCGCCCACGCGATCAGCGACAAATCCCGAAACATAGTCGATCAGCGCCGCGTCGAACGACGGGTTTGCATGGCCGGCGGTGAACGCGTCAATTGTCGCGGTCGCCATCATGAACGGCGTGGCGGCAGCAACCACGTCTGCTTGCAGCTTCGAAAGTTCCGGCGTTAACGCAGCCCAGATGCCAGCGACCCCCATGCCGGGTCCTGGGGTGTAGCCATAGCGAACAGCATGCAGTTCCATGCTGGTCACGTTTGCATTCCGGATCACATCGCCGGCCGCATCGCAGAGCGATTCCAGGTCGTTCGCAGCGACGAAACATTGCAACAGCGTGATGTGTGGGCGGTGTTCCGCATCAAGCGCAAAGCCGTCCGGAAACGCCTCGCGAAGCCGTGCGTTGTTGCTTTCCGCGTGCGCAAGCATTCGCGCGTCGGGTTCAAGCAGGATGTCGATGGCTATGATATCTGGCGTCGAGATGGCGGTTGATCCCTGCCTGGACCTGCCGAGATCATGGTGTCAGAACGTCTTCTCGCACGCAAGCGAATAGGTCGAGCAGAGGCACCGTTCGGCCGGCAGCGAGATCTCTGCATCCAATGTTTGGTACCCGGATAGGTAGGCCGGACCGCTACGTCATGCCGTGCGGCAGATAACCCAGAAGTGCTCGAAGACATGTTTACCTCACATCTGACGAGGCCGAAGCACCTCTAGGCCTGCTTACAAAACGGAGTGCCACTGAGGAACGGTCAGTTCGACAAAGGTTGGTGGAAAAGAACATCCCTTGTTTCGGCTTATGCCGATGACTTCTGAATGACCGGGCGCGTGAGACGACACCGTTTTACGCGCGGAACGTAACCGGCGGAGCCTCGTTCCCTCCGTTATTGCAGATCAGCTATAGGGACGGGCGCATTACGGCGCGCCGAACACATCCGGAGGCACATGACTTCCGCTCTGGGCCATGAGCAGACATCGATGCACGTCCAAGCGATGTCCGCTTTACTCCCAAAAGGCGATATTCGCCGGACACGTCCGCGACAGCAAAGCCGCCGGTTATGCGTACACGCCCTGATCAGAGCGAAAGCTTGACGATGCTGACCTGCGGATCGTCGGGGTCGTGGGAAATCGAGAATCCGAGCTGCTCGCACATCTGCAGCATGGCGGCATTGGCGTGCAGGACTTGGCCCTCGATGGCGCCGATCCCTTCCGCGCGGGCATATTCGATGATCATCTGCATCAACAGCCAGCCGAGGCCGTGGCCCTTCAAATCGGAGCGAACCAGGACGGCGTACTCGCCCGAATTGTAGTCGGTTCGGGTGTGCAGGCGCACGACGCCCAGCATGTCGCCGGTTGCTTCTTTGATCGCGACGAAGGCCATGGCCCGCGCATAGTCGATCTGCGTGAACCGGGCGATAAAGGCGTGGCTGAAATCCTTGACCGGCGCGAAGAAGCGGAGGCGCAGATCCTCGGGCGCGACCGCAGCAAAGAACGGTCGATAGAGCGGCTCGTCCTCTGGACGGATCGGACGCAGAAAAACCGCGGTGCCGTCCGGCAGCGTCGCGTGCCGCTCCCACTCCTTCGGATACGGCCGGATCGCGAAGCGCGGATGGCCGGACGGGCCGCGCCGGCGTTCCCCGACCGGCGCGACCGAGACGCGGGCATCGACCGCGATGACGCCGGTCTCGTCGGCGAGAACCGGATTGAGGTCGATCTCGCGAATCTCGGGCAGATCGGCGACGAGCTGCGCGAGCTTCACCAGGAGGAGCGCGATTGCCGTCTCGTCGGCGGCGGGAACGTTGCGGTAAGCCTTGAGGATGCGCGAGCCCCGGGTGCGGGCCATCAGCCTGCGCGCCAGGTCGAGGTCGAGCGGCGGCAGCGCCAAAGCCTTGTCGCCGATGACTTCGACCGCGGTGCCGCCTTGGCCGAAAGCGATGACCGGACCGAATGTCGGATCGTCGGCAACGCCCATGATCAGCTCGCGCGCCTTGGGGCGCAGGATCATCGGATAGACCGTCACGCCGGCAATCCGCGCAGTTGGCTTCGCGGCCCGCGCCCGCGTGAGAATATCGGCGGCCGCCTCGCGCACGGCGCGCTCGGTCGTGAGGTTGAGGCGCACGCCGCCGACTTCGGACTTGTGCACGATGTCGGGCGAGAGAATCTTCAGGACCACGGGCGTGCCTTCGGCGAGGTAAGGTCGCGCCGCGGCTACGGCCTCCTCGGCATCCCGCGCCAGCGTCGCCCGCGCGAACGGAATGCCGTAGGCCGAGAACGCGCGGGTTATTTCGATCGGGTCGAGCCAGGTGCGCTCCTCGCGAAGCACGTCGGCAATGACCGCGCGGGCTGCGGGCGCGTCGGCAACGAAATCGACTGGCAGGCTCGGCGGCGTTGCCATCAGCAATTCGCGGGTTTCCCGATAGCGCACCAGATGCATAAAGCCGGCGACCGCATCCGCTTCCGTCGCGTAGCTCGGGATCTTGCCGGCATCGAACGCCGACGACGCCGAATCGCCACCGATCCACACCGCAAACACCGGCTTTGCCGTGTGCTTGGTGCGGTGCTGCGCGGCAACCGCAATGACCGATTTTGCCGCCTCGAGGGGCGAAGCAAGCGCAGTGGGCACGTTCATGACCAGCACGGCGTCGCTTTGCGGATCGCCGAGGAGCTCATCGAGCGCGACCGCGTATCTCGAGGCATCGGCATCGCCGGCAATATCGACGGGATTGGCGCGCGACCAGATCGGCGGCAACGCCGCATCGAGCTTCTTGACGGTGTCGGCGGAAAGCTCGGCCAGCTGACCGTCGAGATCGACGAGACGATCGACCGCCATGACGCCGATGCCGCCGCCATTGGTCAGTATCGCCAAGCGCCTGCCGGAGAGATTAGTGAGATGGCCGAGGGTTTCGGCGGCGGCGAACAGCTCGTCGAGATCGAGCACGCGCAGCAAACCGGCGCGGCGGAACGCGGCGTCGTAGACCGCGTCAGAGCCGGCAAGCGCGCCGGTGTGGGTCAGCGCCGCCTTGGCGCTCTGGGTGTGGCGGCCGGATTTGATCACCAGCACGGGCTTGGCGCGCGCCGCGGCCCGTGCCGCCGACATGAACTTGCGGGCATCGTGGACCGACTCGACGTACATGAGGATGGCGCGCGTCGCCGCGTCCATGGCGAAGAAATCGAGCAGATCGCCGAAGTCGACGTCGATGCTGTCGCCGATCGAGGCGATGGCGGAGAATCCGATGCCGCGCACCGCGGCCCACTCGACCAGGCCCGCGGCAATGGCGCCCGATTGCGAAATGAGCGCGAGGTCGCCCGGCCGCGGCAGCGAGGCGGCAAAGCTCGCATTGAGCTTCGCCGCCGGCACCAACGCGCCGAGGCAATTGGGGCCGAGGAGCCGCATCCCGGTTGCCCGCGCGCTCTTCTCGCACTGTTCCGCGACCGAGCCCGACCCGTGGCCGAGACCTGACGTCAGGATGATGGCGGCGGGGGTGCCCTTGCGGCCGGCCGCGGCGATGAGCGGCGCAATCGCCGGCGGCGGCACGGCGATCACCGCCAGGTCGGGCGCCTCCAGCAACTGCTCATAGGCTTTGACCGCGCGAATGCCCTCGATCGCAGCATAGTGGGGATTGACGAGATCGATCCGGCCCGCGAAACCGCCGCGCTTCAGATTCTCCAGCACCGCGCGACCGGACGATGCCGGACGCGGACTGGCTCCGACAACGGCGACGGATCGCGGCGAGAAGATTTTATCGAGGCGATAGGTCGACATCGATGAAGGCCTGCAAGGTTGCGCAAATCTCGCCGCGATCGAAAGGGCCGACTTTGATCGATCGCAAAGACGGAAATATGAAAAACCGGCGCGGCCGTCGATCCGCGGATCGCTTGTTATCGATCGGCGATCGCGGCAACGCCGGCGGATTGCCGATTTTGATCCAGATCAACGCTGATCGGCTACGGTCGTGGCTAACAATCGCACGTACGATAGGAGCCGATCATGCCCATCGCAGATGCGCTGTTCCTTGCCATGATTTGTGTGGCCTTCATCGGGTTCGGTCTGATTTTGGCGTGGGGCGACTATCAAACGCGTCACCTCGATTCTTATGCGCATAAGAGCGACCCAGATCTTCACCGATCCGGACCGACAATCATCAGCCAGCCCAAGGAGAAAACTCATCGCCCGCCGGCTGCGGCGGCGTGAGCGACACGTCCGTCACTCGAAACTCCCCGGTCTGACTCGCGGTTATGCGACCGCTCAGGGCACAAGAACGGCCGCGCCCTGAAGCTGTCCCATCCGCAGATCCGCCAGCGCATCGTTGGCCCTGCTCAAGGGATAAGCAACAGTCTCGGTCACGATCCCGGCCTCCCGCGCGACCGTAAAGAACTCGTCGCCGTCCTTGCGGGTGAGATTGGCGACCGAGAGCAGCTCCCGCTCCTCCCATAACAGCCGATACGGGAAGCTCGGAATGTCGCTCATGTGTATGCCGGCGCAAACGACGCGACCGCCTTTGCGCACCGCGCCGAGCGCCGCCGGAACCAGCGCCCCGACCGGAGCGTAGATGATCGCGCAGTCGAGCGGCTCCGGCGGCGTCTCCTCCGAACCGCCCGCCCATGGTGTGCCGAGCCTGCGCGCAAAGGCTTGCGCGGCGGCATCGCCGGGCCTGGTAAAGGCGAACACCTCGCGGCCCTGCCAGCGCGCGACCTGGGCGATGATATGGGCCGCGGCGCCGAAGCCGTAGAGGCCGATCTTCTTCCCCTCGCCGGCGATGCGCAGCGAGCGCCAGCCGATCAATCCGGCGCACAACAGCGGCGCCGTCGCCACGTCCTCGCCGCTCTGCGGCAGGCGAAAGACAAAGCGCGCGTCGGCGACGGTGCGGGTCGCAAAGCCGCCGTCGCGGGTATAGCCGGTGAACAGCGGATAATCGCAGAGATTTTCCCGGCCCTCGCGGCAATAGGGACAATGCCCGCAGGTATGGCCAAGCCAGGGAATGCCGACGCGCATGCCGGGCGCGAGCGCATCGACGCCTTGGCCGACCGCCTCGACATAGCCGACGATCTCGTGGCCGGGAACGATCGGCAGCTTGGGTTTAGGCAATTCGCCGTCGACGACGTGAAGATCGGTCCGGCAGACGCCGCAGGCGCTGACCCGGACGCTGACCTCGCCCTCGCCCGGTTGCGGATCGGGCCGCTCGATAAGCTTAAGCGGCTCGCCCGGCCGTTCCAGGATCATCGCCAACATCGGCTCGGGCTCCCACGCGGCGCAGACTCGTCAATTCACGCTCCCTGGGTTTGGCGCGAAAGCTTTACCAGCGAGGGTCCAAATAACACCGCAAAGCCACCAAATGCCAAGAGCCAGGCGATGGCGGCAATATGGAACAAGGCGCTCGATGGCTCGAAGGCCGCGGCAATGCGGGTGAGCGCGGCGACGAGCGCGCATAGATAAATGAGCTGCGTCGGCAGCGACGCGGCAAGGTCCTGCCCGGTGTGGCCCAGCGTCGCACGCGTCATCACCGCGAGCGTCATCATTCCGGCGGCGCCGGTCATCCAGGCATGAAGGCCGGCGCTGACCGGCCAATGCGCGGGCCAGAGGATCGCGGCGGCAGTCAACAGGAACCCGACCGGCACGAAGGCATAGGCGACGTGAAGAACCAGCACCAGGCGATCGGCGAAGGCGCGATCGCCGGCCCAGCGCAGATAACGGGCGGCCTGCAATAGTCCCGCAAGCATCAACAGCACGCCGGAGGCGACGGCACGGGGAAATGCGATCCAGATCGCGAGCGCCGCCGCGCTGGCGATGAGCGTCACGACATCGAAGCGCGAGAACGCCTGCGGCAGCCGCCCCGGATTATTCCGCGCCAGCCAATTGTGGGTGAAGCTCGGCACGATGCGTCCGCCGATGAGCATGATCAGCCCGACCAGCGCCGCGATGCCGATGCGAACGCCATAGTCGGCGCCGCCGTAGCGGATGGCTTCGACGTGAAAGGTGATGTTCCCGGCGATCAGCACGCCCAGCACCACGAGCACGCGGAGATTGCGCCAGTTCCGACCGGCAATGATTTCGCGGGCGCCGACTGCCGCGAGCGTCGCCAGAAAGGCGATGTCGATCAACGCGGCGAGCCATGCGCCCCAGATGGCGGAGCCGGCAATCGCGACGCGCCCCGTCGCCCACAGCGCGAACAGGCCTGCCAACGGGTAGCCATTGACTGGAAGCCGACCAGTCCAGTTGGGAATGGCGGTGAGGAGAAAGCCGGCGACGGCGGCGGCGACGTAGCCATAGATCATCTCATGGATATGCCAATCGAGCGGGGCGAACGCGGTCGGCAACGCCATCTCGCCGAAATATTGCGGCAGCCACAGCACGATGGCGAGCGCGGACCAGACCGCGGCGCCGAGAAAGAACGGGCGAAAGCCGTACGAGAATAGCGCCGGCCCCGTGTATTCGCGACGACGGCGGAGCGCGGCAGGGATGTCGCTTGCGGGCGCATTCATTTAGGTTCTCACCTCAGTCTGCGGCTCATGCCCGCGAAACAAATGGACGCCGCGCGACGTGAGCTAGTGTCCCATCCCCGGCATCACCCGGCCGTTGTAGATTTCGGGATTGGGTGCGCCTTCGACACTGAGAACGCCGACCAGTCCGCGCTCGAGCCGCGCCAGCGCGTGATCGACGAGCGTGTAGTTTCCCGGCACCTTGGTCTTGAATTCGGTGATCACGGCGCCGCCGGGTGCGACGCTGACGGTCTGTATGCCTTCGAGCGGCTGCGACTGTACTCCGCCGAGTGCATAGACCTTGTCGAAGATCTCGCCGATGACGTGGAACGACGACGTGAAGTTCGGACCGCCGACGCCGAAGAAGATCCGCACGGTGTCGCCGACCTTGGCCCGCAACGGGTGCAGCTTCGACAGCGCGCCGACCGAGCCGTTGAACACGAAATACTCCGGACGCTCGGCCAGCAATTTCTCGACGCTGAACTCGGCGCTGCCGTGCTGGCCGTGGGGGATGTCGGTGTAGACCTCGCCCTGCATGACATAGAACTCGCGGTCGACCTTCGGCAGGCCGTCCTCCGGTTCGACCAGGATCAAGCCGTACATGCCGTTGGCGATGTGCTCGGAGACCATCGGCGTCGCGCAGTGATAGACGTAGAGGCCCGGCACCAGCGCCTTCCAGGTCATCGACTTCTCCTGCCCCGGATCGACCTGAAGCGCCGCGGCGCCGCCGCCCGGCCCGGTGGTGGCGTGGAAATCGACGGAATGGATCATCGCGCTGTCGGGCGAGTTCTTCAGATGAATATCGATGGTGTCGCCGACCCGCACGCGGATGAATGGGCCCGGCACTTTGCCGTTGAACGTCCAGTAGCCGAAGGTGGTTCCCTCCGCCAGCCGGCCTTCGACTTCGACGCTGAACAGGTCGACGCGCACCGTCTGCGGCTCACGCTTGGCGATCGGCGGCGGCAGGTCGGTCGGCTCGCGCGAGATGTCGGCCTCGACGAGCGTCTGCGGCGCCGGCCGCGCGGTGACGAGGAACTGGCCCTGCATGCCGGCGAGCTGATGGCCGGGCACGCTGCAGAAATAAAGAAAGTCGCCGGATTTTTCCGCGCGAAAGGCGATCGTCGTGCTCGCGCCTTTTCCGGTCACCCGCGGCGATTTGGCGTTCTGATCGGGAAAGACGATGTCGTGCTCGGCGCCTTCGCCATTGATCAGCGTCAGCTCGACCACCTGACCTTCGGCGGCGGTCAGCACCGGATTGACCTTGCCGTCGATCGCCCCGCCAACGCCGATATAGACCATGCGTCCTTCGGCGATGCCCGATCGCAACGTATATTTGGCATCGGGCAGATAGCTCACGCCCGCGCCGGGCGCACCTTGCGGCGCCTGATTGGATGCGGCCGGCGGCGCTTGATTGGCCGCCGCCGGCGCTTGCGCGGCCGCGGGTGGTGATCCTCCCGGCCCGGCCGGCGCTCCCTGAGCACTCGCTGAAGCGCCGAAGAAGGCGATCACGTCGGCGCGGTCATTGTCGGTCTTGAGACCCGGAAACGGCATCTTGTTGCCGGGAATGAGCTTCTGCGGATCGCTCAGATAAGCGTCGAGCGTCTTGGCATCCCAGACGATATTCGCCTGCTTCATTGCCGGCGAATAGTTGTAGCCAGCCTCCGATCCCGCCTTCCGCCCGATGATGCCGGCGAGCGAAGGACCCAAGATCGTCTTGCCAGGCTCCATCGAATGGCACGCCTGGCATTTCCTGAATACCAGGCGCCCGGCAACCGGATCGCCGCCCGCGATTGGCACAGCCGGCGCGGCTGGTGCGGCCGACGCGGCCGGCTGTGGCGGAGCATCGGTTCCGGCAGCCGCCGCAGTCATGCCGTGGGTCATGTCGTGCTCGTGGGCCGGCGGAGGTGCGGCGGCAGCGGGCTCGGCCGGCGGCTGCGGCGAGTTGGCGGTTGCGACCGTCGTGGTCGCCGGGTGCGGCTCCTCGGTTGGCGACGCGGGAGCTGCTGAAACCGCTTTCGTCGCCGGCGCGGCCGGCGGCGCCATTCGGTCCGCCGGTCCGGGCCCGGGCGCTTGGGCGTCCTGCGCCGTCGCCGGCGTTGACGGCGAATTGGTGTGTGAGGCGAGGAAGAACCCGGCGCTGAGCAGGACGAAGGCAATGCCGACGATGTACCACTCCCGTATGGCCTTCGACATACAATCCCCCCGGTCTGCGATTTCTGCTGGCTCTCTCTGGCCGGCGAGGAACTCTATCGTCGTCCGTCCTCGTCATCCAGCATGCGCGAACGACTTGACGTCTATGGATTTGTGCTCGTTGAGCGCGAGCCATAGTCTCGCCACCGCCTCCTCCGGCGTTTCGCCCATGGCGACAAGCTCCGGCCGGTCGCTTTCCGCGAACCAGATCGCCTTCATGACGAAGAGGCGTGAAAACTTGCCGCCGCAGGCGGCGATCAGGTCGGAAAGGGTGGGACAGTAATAGCCGGCCTTGAGGTCCTGGAGGTGGTTTTCAAGTTCGTAGGCGGTCACCGTCACGCCGCGCCTTCGGGTTGCCTCCGGCCAGCCGGCCGCGTTTTCGTCGGGATAGAATCTGTGCCCCAGCTCATAAGCCTTTGCCGGAAAACCGGCGCTTTTGAGTTCCTTTGCCAGCTCGCGCTTCATCACCAAGCCTCCAGCCTCTCGATTCCGATGGATGATTTCGCGAATGCGGCGAGGCGGCGTTGATCTGGGTCAAGGCGGCATTCGCCGGTTTTCCGAACGCGTGTCCCTGGCGCAAGCGACCGCGGATTGCGCCAATCCGCACGCTTCATTCGAGCACGTGCAGCAGCAAGACTTCTTCTTCGGGTGACATTGTCGAGATATCGAATTCATCCTTGTCGGCCGGATTCGATTCGCCAAGCCGCGTCGCTACGCGGCCCGGCTTGGCGACGAGCGCGCCGTAGAGCGCCCGCGCCGCTTCGCCAAGCGCGGTCCTGTGCTCCGCGTCGTCCGCGGGCAGCGCCGAGACGGTCTTCGCCAGCTCGTTGAGAATTTCCGCGAACAATCCGTAGTGCAGATGCATGCGAATCGAGCGGCGCGTCTCGGCGGCGCCGGTGCGCTGCAGCGTCAGCGAAATCCCGGTCTTATCGAGATGCGCGTCAAATCGCGCTGTGCGCTCGAAGGTCCCAATATAGAGCTTATCCGGATATTCCAGCGCCACTTCGGCTTTGTCGGGAATGGGCTTGCTCACGGTCATCCTCCACTGTCGGGCTCTTTCTGAATACGACATTCCCGCCCTTGCGCTCATGATCTAGATCAACCCGCGGGCGGCCCCGATCGCCGGCTCAAAACAAGCGGCGCCTGATCGGCTATCCGGCCTGCGCGGCGGCGGTCGAGCGAAAGCGCAGGATGGCGAGACCAAGAAACACCCAGCCGATGCCGGCGACCAGCACGAATTGCGGCCAGACCACATCGATGCCGGCGCCGCGATAGAGGATCGCCTGCGCGAACGACACGTAATGCGTCGACGGCGACGCCTGCATCGCCGTCGCCAGCCATGGCGGCATGCTTTCGAGCGGCGTGTTGCTGCCGGAGAGCATGTTCATCGGCAGGAACACCAGCATATAGAGCAAGCCGAGCTGCGGCATCGAGCGCGCAATGGTGGCGAGAAATATTCCGATGGCGCAGGCAAAGAACAGATAGATCGCCGTCCCGAACAGAAACAGCGGGATCGAGCCGGCGATCGGAACGCCGAGCAGCAGGCGAACCACGAAGTAAAGCGAAAGGCCGACGGCCACGGTGATCACCAGGCCGTTGGCCCAAACCTTCGACATTGCGATCTCGAACGGGGTGAGCGGCATCACCAGGAGATGATCCATCGTGCCGTGCTCGCGCTCGCGGACGATTGCGGCGCCGGCGAGAATGATCGCCAGCATGCTGACGCTGTTGATGAGCCCCATGACGCTGGTGAACCATGCGGTGGTGACGTTGGGATTAAAGGCGATGCGGACATTGAGATTGACCGGCGCCGGCGGCGCGCCCTCCGCATGCGAGAGAAAGTCCCGGATCTCGG
>Ga0187780_10004181_pt1 | contig 10834 bp, 7 predicted proteins | sample 1015_Q2_SP10_20__FD_132429 | JGI IMG/M metagenome (GOLD analysis project Ga0187780, IMG submission 132429) | Tropical peat soil microbial communities from peatlands in Department of Meta, Colombia - 1015_Q2_SP10_20_MG | ecosystem: Environmental > Terrestrial > Soil > Wetlands > Peat | place...
CGCAACGCCAGCCTTTCATAGACCGCCGTCGGAGACTTGGCGACCATACCCAACACTCCCATGGGGTACCCAACGACGGAAACCAGCTCGCCCGGGTCGGGCGGGAGCTCCGACAGAGGCAGGGATCGGAGGGGGCCGACCGTTTGGAAATTCTCGATGCGCAGGACAGCCAGATCCCCTTGCGCCGACAAGGCGGCCGGGATCAGATTCACCGGCAGAGGTAATCCGGGGAAGAAGGCGATCAATTTTTCCAGATGGGGACGAGCGCCCTTCTTGATCAGCAGGGCGGAATCGGGATCCTCATACCAGGGCTCGGCCACGTGGCGGTTGGTCGCCAGCAGTCCCTCGGCGACCACGAAACCGGTTCCCGACACACGCGCCCGAAGCACCGGAGGCGACTGGCCATCAAAACTGATGTCGTAGACTCCGTGTATGTAGGCAATGGAGTTACGGTAACGATTCAGCACCAAGGCAGGCATCGCCTGCTCTTGCTTGAGCCGTTGGACTTCGCCTCTGAGGCCTTGAACTTCCTGCTGGACTTCCCTCGTGGCCTCGGGCGGGTAGTAGTGCGCCAGCAAACCTACGCTGACCACGACAAACACTCCCAGCACGCCGCGGAAAGCTCGTTCCCAGGCACTCAAGACGGGCTCTTCTGGAGCTTGTGGATTGTTGTCCATGCGGAAGAAACTGGTATTTCAGGGGGGAGGCCGTAATCGGCCTAACAAAACCGAGCCTCTATGCTCGCGCGTTCCTCCGCGGTTTCCTAGGGTACGGAAGGCGATGTCCGAGGGGCCAATCGTATCTCCTTGTTAATGTGTAACTTACGGCGTAGTAATTGGCTCTCGAATTTCCTCTTGGGGCCCGCCCGGGGGCGTACGGCGGGCCGGGAGGAGGGAAACGCGGCCGTACCAGAGCCACACAGGAGGCGTGGTTAAACCCGCTCCAATTCCCGCAAAGTACGCTCGTTCAAGACGTTACCCGTGTTCAGCGTCGATGCCGGTTCGAACAGCAGAAGCCAGCACTCTTGGTCGGCGACCGGCCGGTGTTCGACCCCGCGCGGCACCACAATGAATTCCCCTTCCTCGATCCACAGGTGGCGATCGCGAAATTCCATGCGAAAGCGGCCTTTGACCACCAAGAACATCTCGTCTTCATTCTCATGGTGATGGAAGACGAACTCCCCTTTCAGCTTATCGAGCTTCACCTGCTGTCCGTTGAGTTCGGCTGCGACGTAGGGTTTCCAATATTCGTGGATTTGAGCGAACTTTTGCCCGATGTTGACCTTCTCCATATGATCTGCTGCCTCCTTAGGAAGTCGAGTGCCGGGGGTATTTTCTTAGATGTGCCTGGGGGCAGTCCTTAATTCTTATTTTTCGGTGAGGACGATGGAGTCGCTTTCGCCGCCGCAGCTCTTCTCCGGGTCATAGCTGGCCGACCCCTCGCGCTTTCCCTGGGCGGCGCGGAAGTTGAGAATGCCGCCTTTGGCTTTTTTCGGGAGGCCCTTGAATTGGGTTTTGCCGTCTATATTGGTGGCAGCCTCGAGATCCAGCCGCCGTATACCCGCAAATCCGTACTCGATATGCACACGAATCCGGGCATCGTAAACCGGCGCCCCGTTCATGTCGGTAACCGTAAATGCCACGGAACAGGGACCGGCCTCTCCGTCCATCACCGGAATGTCATGGGGATTCGGAGCCTCGTGAGCTTCGCTGGCGGCCACCAGAGCGGCCGCGACCAGCAGGACTCCAACAAGCACAACGCGGGAATCGACGCCTTTCATATCGACCGCCTTGGGCTGGAAACGAAGGTAAATCTCAAGCAAAAGCCGCCAGCATTCGCTGACGGCTCCATGCTAAGGATCAAAAGCCAGGACCAAAACTAATTTTCGTAGAGCAGGACGCCTTCGGCTTTCTCCGAATCCACCGGACGGTAGTAGAGCTTGTTGTCCTCGAGGAAGACCTCGATGAAAGCCGGACGAGTGGTAATCGTGCCCTGGATGAGGGCCTCGGAAAGCGGGTCCTCGATGTACTTTTGCAGCGCCCGACGCAGCGGCCGTGCACCATAGCTGCGATCCCCGAGAGTTTGGTTGAGGATCCACTTCTTGGCCTCATCCGTAACCGTGACGGTGATCGATTTCTGCGCCAAATTCTGGTTCAACTGCGTGACCATGAGCTCGAGAATCTGGATGAGATCGTTCTCGCCCAAGGCGCTGAACAGGATCACTTCGTCCAGGCGGTTCAGGAACTCGGGATTGAAGGTGCGCTTCACCTCGTTCATCACCAGATCATGCACCTTTTCCGAGACCATCTCTTCCTTGCTCGATTGGAACCCCAGGCCCTCGCGTTTTTGCAGGTGCCGCGCCCCGATGTTCGAGGTCATGATGATGATTGTGTTTTTGAAGTCCACGGTATTGCCGAGTCCGTCGGTTAGCTGGCCATCCTCGAATACCTGCAGCAGGATGTTGAATACATCCGGATGCGCCTTCTCAACCTCGTCGAGCAGAACCACCGAATACGGAGCGCGCTTCACCCGCTCGGTAAGCTGTCCGCCTTCTTCGTAGCCCACGTATCCGGGAGGCGAGCCAATCAACTTCGAGACCGAGTGCTTCTCCATAAACTCGGACATATCGAAGCGTATGAGCGACTTCTCCGTACCAAACATGAACTGCGCCAAGGTACGGGCGACTTCGGTTTTGCCTACGCCCGTGGGACCGAGAAACAGGAACGAGCCAATCGGCCGATTCGGGCTCTTCAACCCAGCCCGGGAACGGCGGATGGCGCGCGCCAGCGCCAGAATGGCTTTATCCTGCGAGATGATGCGCTTGTGCAACTCCTCCTCGATGCGCAGCAGCTTTTGCGATTCCTCTTCCTTGATCGAAGTGATCGGAACTCCGGTCCAGCGCGATACCACGTCCTCGATGTCCTCGCGACCGACAACCCCGGTCGAGGACTCGTCGAGGTGGTACTTTTCGCGGAGAGCCCGCAGGTTCTCGCGCTCTTTGCGTTCTTCGTCCGAATAGAAGCGCGCCTTCTCGAACTCGTGGTTGGCGATGGCGTTTTCCATGCGGTGGACGATGAACTTAATGCGCTTTTGCACCTCGGTGATCTCTTCCGGCAGCGAGGTCTGGCGCAGTTTTACCCGTGCGCCGGCCTCATCGACCAGGTCAATCGCCTTATCGGGCAGAAAACGGTCCGGTATGTAACGATTGGAGTGCGCCACGGCGAAGTTGATGGCGTCGTCCGTATAGGTCACCGCATGGAACTTCTCGTAGCGGTCCTTGATGCCAAATAGGATCTTGGTGGCGTCGCCCTCGTTCGGCGGCGGTACCTTCACGGCTTGGAAGCGCCGCTCGAGCGAACGATCTTTTTCGATCGACTTGCGGTACTCGCCCGGAGTCGTGGCCCCGATGCACTGGATCTCGCCCCGCGAGAGCGCAGGCTTGAGGATGTTAGCGGCATCGAGCGAACCCTCGGCCGAACCCGCGCCCACCAAAGTGTGCAGCTCATCGATGAAGATGATGGAATTCTGCGACTCCATCAGCTCCTTCATGATCGTCTTGAGCCGTTCTTCAAATTGGCCGCGATACTTGGTGCCGGCCACGATCAAGGAGAGATCGAGAGCCAGAATTCTTTTGTCGGCGAGGAAGGACGGCACTTCGCCGTCGGCGATGCGCTGCGCCAGACCTTCGACGATCGCCGTCTTGCCGACGCCGGGCTCACCGATCAGCACGGGATTGTTTTTGGTGCGCCGGCAAAGGATCTGCACCACCCGTTCCAGTTCACTTTCCCGTCCAATCAGCGGATCGAGCTGGGTATCCATGGCAGCCTGGGTCAAGTCGCGGGAAAATTCGCTCAGCAGGGACGATTCCCGCTGACGCTGCGGCTGACTTTTCTCCTGGCTGGTGCGCGCCAGTTCCTCTCGGATGGTCGAAAGCCGCAGGCCGCGCTCATGCAGGATCTCCGCGGCGAAGCACTTTTCTTCCCGCAGCAGACCGAGCAGCAAATGTTCGGTGCCGATGTGCTTGTGCGAAAGCCGCTCGGCTTCTTCGGCGGCGTAGGCCAGGACTCGCTTGCACTCGTTGCTCAGAGGAAGGTCGACCGAAGTCGAGACCTTCTCGCGGATGGTAGTGTGGGCCTCGATCTGCTTGCGAATCGACTCCACCGAAGCGTGGGAACGCAGAAAACGGTTGGTTAGAGCCTTGTCTTCCCGGAGAAGACCCAACAGCAGATGTTCCGTCTCAATATAAGGTGACCCGAACTGGCTGGCTTCGTAGCGTGCGAAAAAGATGACGCGTCTCGCCTTCTCCGTATAACGCTCAAACATATGAGTCTACCCCCCTTACGCTGCCAATCACCCTTCGCGCCAAGCTCTTAGTCTGGCTTGGGACTTCTCAATCCCCCGGCCCACCAGACCAAAACTTTCCAGTTTTTTCAAGCACTCCTTGCCAGCCCCTTTGCGGCTGGGCTAGAACTCCTATTATCTATCATTTCGGCACGCCCCATGACAAAAGTCAATTGCCGCTTTGTGCTATGCAGGCAATGCCTCCGGCGCCACTTCGACAATGCGCCCATTTTGCAAGCGCAACACGCGGTCGCAACGGCGAGCGAAAGCGAGGTTGTGGGTGGCAATGAGCGAAGTGAGTTGACAATCGCGATGCAACCTGGCGATCAGTTGAAAAACCCCGTCCGCGGTGTGGCTATCCAGATCCCCGGTGGGTTCATCCGCGAGCAGGAGTTTGGGTTCGGTGATCAGCGCCCGAGCCAAGGCTACGCGCTGCTGCTCCCCCCCCGACAACTCGCCCGAGCGATGGTGCGCCCGTGCCTCTAAGCCGACGGAACCAAGCCACTCCGCGGCTTGCGCTTGTGCTCGTTCCCGAGCGTAACCTCGAACCAACAGGGGCATTGCCACATTCTCCAGTGCCGTGAACTCCGGCAGCAAATAGTGGAATTGCCACATGAAGCCGATTTCGTGATTACGAAGCGCCGCAGCCCCCTCCTCGGAGAGCGAATTCAGGCGTAGGTTGGCGCAGTATACGTCACCTGCCGAAGGCCCATCAAGAGTGCCGAGGATGTGTAATAAGGTACTCTTGCCGGCGCCCGATTCGCCCACAATGGCCACCATTTCGCCCTGTGCGACCTGAAATGATAAATTTTCAAAGACCTGTAATTCCGTCGTTCCTGATCGGAAGACCTTCTTGAGGCCCTCCACCCGTACCAGAACCTTGCTATTTAGATGCAACCGCTATGCTCCTCGTCTCTAAAACGGCGGCCCCAGGCTCCGGCCGCTTCCGCGGCCCCTGGCTGGCTTCCATTAGAACACGAGCTGCAACGCCCTTGCGCCTCCCCCCAATCCCTGTACCAGAAACTGTACGTCAGAATTGAAAAACCTGTATATGACCGAGGTCATCGCCCCCCGACCCGCGCGAGGATTACCAGCGTGTGCCGGGCGGGCCTTCCGGGCAGGCAGGATGGGCAGAACCCGGCCTTCTCAACATCTTCATGGTTGGTTGTGGTTTGAAAAACCATGAGCTATTCGTAACGGAGGGCCTCGGCGGGCAGGATCCGCGCTGCCGACCACGAAGGATAGAGGGTGGCGACCAGCGAGATTCCGATGGCCAGCAGGGCGACCAGCACTCCATCGATGGCGTGCGGCGCGAACGGCACGTAATCAATGGAGTACACCTCAGGTGCCAGGGAGAGTAGGTGGTAGTGGCTGCCCAGCCAGGAAAGTGCATACCCCAAGAGCAGTCCAAGGGCGGTTCCGATGATGCCAATCAACGCCCCTTGCGCAATGAACATGCGGCGCACTTGGGATCTTCGTGTCCCGAGCGACATCAGCACGGCGATATCGCGGGTCTTTTCCATGACCATCATGGTGAGCGAGATCAGAATGTTCAGCGCCGCCACAAACACGATCAAGCCGATGGTAATGAAGGTGACGAGCCGCTCCAGGCGCAGAGCACGGAAGATGGCTTTGTTCTGCTCCATCCAATCGGTGGTCATGAAACCCGCTCCTGCCTTCTGTTCGATTTCCCGGGCAACCTCCCTGGCTTTGTAGATGTCGTCGACCTTGAACTCGAGCACGGAAATCTCATCGCCCAGGCCGAACAGCTGCTCGGTGTCGTTCAGGCGGGCGAATGCCCAGGAATAGTCATAGTCGTAGAATCCGGAGTTGAAGATCCCAGCCACCCGGAAGCGGTTGTATTTGGGAACCATGCCGAAGGGCGTGAGCTCGCCTTGCGGGCTCGTCACCAGAACTACGGAGCCAACCACCGCCCCCAAATCGTCGGCCATCTGTTTGCCCAGAATGATGGGAGGCATTCCCGCACGGCGGGCTTCGACCTCGGCGAGAGCGTCGGGCGCGGTGCCGGCTGCCGGGTCTGGCGTGGCCGTTTCCGGCGTGGTCTCCTCGAGCCCGCTGCCCGCGCCCGTGGACTCGCTGCCCAGCAGGTTGCTGACTTTGCGCTCGTCGGCGGGGATGATGCCTTTGAGCACGGCCCCACGAGCTCGCGGCCCGCGCGAGATGAGCACCTGTTCATAAATGGCGGGGGCAGCCGCCAGCACATGGGGTTCGGCGACCAGCCGTTGCATGAGCGGCCGCCAGTTCTTTATCCCATCGCTTTCGATGCGGAGCAGGTTGACATGAGAACTTGCGCCCAGAAGACGATCCTGAAGATCCTCCCGGAAACCGTTGTTGATAGCGAGGGCAATCACCAGGGAGGCCACGCCCGCTGCGACACCCGCGATCGAGATGGCGGTAATCACCCCGATCACGGCTTGCCGGCGCTTAGCCCGAAGATAACGGGCGGCGACGAAGAGTTCAAAGCGCATGGCTGGCGCGGTTGGCCCCCCGTCCGGTCAGGATCCGTCTCTCACTGGCGATGGTCCTCTCGATCGGCAGGAGTAGCAACCGTCGCTCTCATCATATCTCTTCCCGGTTCGCCGGCTGGTTAGAGACACGATCACCTGCCCCGGGAAAATTTCCCTGGCTGGCTTTGCCGGGGCCTTCTTGGTTTACTTCGTCAGCTTCGGCCAGAGCGCCGGCACACGCTGCTTGTAGGCCAGGTACTCCGCACCGAACCTTCCTTCCAGCTCCGCGTCTTCCATGGAAATCATGACCCAGCCGGTGATCGCGGCGAACACGGTCAACCCGTAGCAGACTGCAAGTCCGGTTCCGACACTCCAGGCCAACATTTCACAAAGGTGTCCGAGGTAAATCGGATGGCGAATGCGAGCGCGAATTCCGCCGGTCATCAGGCGTTGCTCGCCGTGCCCGGAGATGACTTCGGGAAGGCCGCCGAGCTGGCTCGCGTTGAACGTCTTGCCGGCTTCCGCGTACAGCCACAGTCCCAGCGAAGCGAGCAGAATCGCCGGCACGGCGGACCAGGGAGTCCAATAGAGACCGCGATAGCGCCAGGGGGCTGTGACCGCCGCAACCGTCATCCCGGTGAGAACCCAGGCAGGCAGCAGAACTAAATAAGGTGAGCGCTTCCAGGTTCGCCAAAGCCCCGCGCGGGAATGGATCAAGACCCAGAAGCAGGGAATGGTCGAATAGGCAACCGAGATCAACCAGGCAACCAGCTTCAGACATCGAACCATGGCCAGAAACATTGTAGAGTTAAACTCACCATGGCCGCATCCGCCAACTCCGCATCCCCCGGCCGGATTGCCTTTTCCTACCCCAATTTCACGGCGTACGTCAGTGCACGCTTCTTCGTGGTCGTTGCCCTCGAAATGCAATCGGTGGCCGTAGGATGGCAAGTCTATGAGACCACCAAGCGTCCGTTGGATTTGGGACTCGTCGGCTTAGCCCAGTTTCTGCCTGGAATCCTGTTTTTTCTGCCTGCCGGGCATGCCGCGGATCACTTCGATCGACGTTTTCTGCTGACCCTCTCCTATGCCGGTTATGGCCTGTGTTCCGGCCTGCTCCTCGCCATTGTTCTGGCAGGCAGCCATTCGGTTGCCCTCATCTACGGGGCGGTGGCGCTGCTTGGCCTGCTGCGTGCGTTCAGCTTCCCTGCCAGCCGCGCCCTGCTGCCGCAGCTGGTGCCGGCCGCGCATTTTTCGAATGCCGTCGCGTGGCACTCCAGTGTCTTTCAGGCGGCAACCATTTTGGGCCCAACCGTCGGCGGCCTGGTTTACGCGCTTTCCCACGGACCGGCCCCGGTTTACGCGACCGCCGGGCTGATTGCGCTCGGTGCGGTGGCCTCCATACTTCGCATTCAAGTACGAGAAAAGGCGCGCCCGCAGCAACCCTTGAGCCTGGCAAGCGTTCTGGCCGGCTTCCGCTACATTTGGGAACACAAGCTGCTCCTCGGTTCGGTGACGCTCGACCTCTTTGCCGTTCTGCTGGGAGGAGCCGTAGCTCTGCTGCCGGTTTACGCCCGCGAGATCCTCCACACCGGACCCTGGGGCCTCGGTCTGCTGCGCAGCGCCCCCGGAGTCGGCGCCGGCATCATGGCCGTCTTGATCGCCCATCGTCCGCTGAAGAGCCGGGCAGGACCCACCATGCTCGGGTGCGTCGCCGGCTTCGGGATCTTCACCATCCTCTTTGGCCTCTCCCGCAATCTGATACTGTCGCTGGTGGCGCTGCTGCTGGTCGGAGCCTGCGATATGGTTAGCGTGGTGATTCGCGCCATTCTGATCCAGCTCGGCACGCCCGACGAAATGCGGGGGCGGATCAATGCCGTCGACATGCTGTTCATCGGCGCCTCGAATCAGTTGGGAGAGTTTGAGTCCGGGCTGACGGCCCACTGGTTCGGAACCGTACCGGCGGTGGTGCTGGGCGGGGTGGGGACGCTCGTCATCATCGCCATCTGGGCCTGGAAGTTTCCCGAGCTGCGGCAAGCGAGCTCCGCGGCGGCCGAACTGGAGCCGGCCGAGGGCTGAGGCGGCTACTTGGCCCGAACCACGGTTTTCGCCGAGCTCAAATTGTCGTAGCGGTCGTAGATGCGTACGATGACGACGTGTTCCTGGTTCCCCGAGCCGCCCTTCGAACCCGGCAATCCCCGGTCGACGGGAATGGCCACGTGAAAATCGTAGGTCTCGGTCCTCGAATCCGAGATCTGTCCCACCGGTTCCACAAATTGCCAGTCGCTCGCGTCGATCGAGTATTCGGCGCGTTTGATGGCTGAAAAACTATCCACCGCCCGGAAACTCACGCGCAGCTGCCCGCCATCGAGGGCGGCCGCCAGGTTCTCGATGCGGGGAGGAGTGGTATCGATTTCAAAGCGCTCGCTCTCTTTTTCCGTGGTGAGCGCCTGGCCGGGAGAATGCGACGGAGCGTCGGAGGCCACGACCTTCACCGTATACCCCCCATCGGGAAGCAGGGAGGCATCGAAGGAGTAGAACTTATCGACCAGATTGTCTTTGAGCAGCAGCCATCGAGTCTCGCCGTCGCCGCGGTAGTAGACTGCGTACACCATCTGGTCATCATTATCGTCGTGCACGTTCCATTTCACCCCGACCGAATCCCGGTCGCGCACGGCCGTCGGAGGGCTATCAAAACGCGGCTGGTTGATTTCCGAGCCCGGCACCTTGGGCAGGGATTGGTAGCGCATGCCCACTTGCACGGTGACCTCATCAAATTCCGGCGGCACATTCTTGGGCAAATAGTTGAGCCGCACGTTGTCCAGACGCGGCGCCGGATCCCCGGAGTGCAAGACGGCCTTCCATTGAATAAAGCGGGCCGGGGGGGCATTGACGAGCCCGTCTTTCTCGAACTCGACCGGCTTCCAGGCGCTCCAGTTGCGATCCGGGTTATCCACGTTTCCGCTCCGCGCGAATAGTTCCACTTTGCCTGCCCCGCGGAATTCGAGCCGCCCCCACTGGGAAAAGATACGGGCGTCGAACACGTCGCTCGAATAGGTGCCTTCGGCGGCGGAATTCGCGCTCACCAAGAACACCTTGCCCAAGTTGCTGGTGGAAACGTACAACCCGCCTTGGGGAGCGGGGGTGAAAGCCGTGATCTGGCTGGCCGCGGCGGTCAGCAGATCTCGAAACTCGCCCGGGCGACCGACGGCAAAGATTTTCCCGTGATTCCCGGTGCCAGCCAGCAAGCGGCCGTGGCCGTCAAAGGCGAGAGTGTAAACCAGATCTTCGCGCGAGCTCCAAATCCGCGCCGGCGAGCCATCGGGAGAGATCCGATAGATCTCCGAGCCGCCGGTGGCGCTGGCCGTCGAAGGATTGCCCAGCGGCAAGGGAGTGCTCGGAGCGGCTCCAGGGCCGGGCGGTGTCGTCTGGGGGCCGGCTCCGGATGAAGGCGGAGCCGCTATCGGCATGGAAAAACTGGTTGCACCGCCGCCGCCGTGCTTTTCGCCCGCGCCCGCCACATAGATATTGCCGTCGGGACCGATCGCCAGGGCGGTGATTTCCTTTTTCGGCGCGCTATAGAGGACAAAGCCTTCGCCCTGGGGAGAAATTCGATACACCAGACCGCTTCCATCCGAACCGGCAATCAAATTGCCGCTTCGATCGAAGGCCAGCACGCGAATATGGGTTTCTTCACTCTTGAAGAAAACAGAATGTTGCCCCTGGGGAGTGATGCGGAAGATTTGTCCTTGATCTCCGGTCGCGGCATACAGGTTCCCCGTCCCATCGATGGCAAGGTCCCAAATGTACTTGCTTTCGGGATCGAAATAGACCGAGGAACTCCATTCCGAATCCCCGCCCGAAGCAGTTCCCTCGGCTTTCTTGGTCGCCGCACCGCTCGGTACCAGCTTGTAGATCTTTCCATCCGGATTGGTGGCGGCGTAGATCGCGCCTGCCGGGCCCACCACCAGCGCCTGGACCTGCAGTTCCTGGGGGGCAAAGATGACCGTGGATTTCCCCTCGGC
>Ga0187780_10004183_pt1 | contig 10832 bp, 14 predicted proteins | sample 1015_Q2_SP10_20__FD_132429 | JGI IMG/M metagenome (GOLD analysis project Ga0187780, IMG submission 132429) | Tropical peat soil microbial communities from peatlands in Department of Meta, Colombia - 1015_Q2_SP10_20_MG | ecosystem: Environmental > Terrestrial > Soil > Wetlands > Peat | place...
GACAGCTGCAAAGCCCGTTTCAATGGCTTCCTCGCCGAGCTTCTTGGCGCAATGAGCGATGCCTTTGTCGATGAGCGCGCGGGTATAGGATTCGGCAGCGCTCGCCTTGGCGCGCTCATGGACCCGCTTTTCGAGATCGGCCAACGTGAATTTGCTCATGGCTGCTCAATAGCATCTCTTTTCAATCGTTGTCATGGCCGGGGATGTTCCGGCGGGCCCGATTACTGAGGACGAACTAGGCGTCCAACCGCATCGGCAGGCCGGCTTTCGCCATGTAAGCCTTGGCTTCGCGCACGCTATGCTCGCCAAAGTGGAAGATCGAGGCCGCGAGAACCGCCGTGGCATGCCCGTCGCGTATGCCTTCGACCATGTGATTAAGCGAGCCGACACCGCCGGAGGCGATGACCGGCACCGTAACGGCGTCGGCGACGGCGCGGGTCAACGGGATGTCGTAGCCTTTTCTGGTGCCGTCGCGATCCATCGATGTCAGCAGGATTTCACCCGCGCCGAGCGCGACAACTTCGCTGGCGTATTCGACGGCATCAAGCCCGGTCGGATTGCGACCGCCGTGGGTGAAAATCTCCCACCGGTCCGTTTCGCCGGGCTTGGATACTTTCTTGGCGTCGATCGCGACTACGATGCATTGGTCGCCGAATTTTTCGGCAGCTTCTTTAACAAACGCACGGCGGCTGACGGCTGCCGTGTTGATCGACACTTTGTCGGCGCCGCACGTTAACAGCCGCCGTATATCGTCAACCGTCCTCACGCCGCCGCCCACAGTCAGTGGCATGAAGCACGCCTCTGCCGTCCGCGTCACCACATCGTAAATCGTGTCACGATTTTCGTGACTTGCCGTGATGTCAAGGAAACACAGTTCATCCGCGCCCGCCGCATCATAGGCGACGGCAGCTTCAACCGGATCGCCGGCGTCGCGCAAGTTGACGAAGTTGATGCCCTTGACCACGCGGCCATCTTTCACGTCGAGGCAAGGTATGACCCGGACCTTGAACATTATGCTGCGGTCCTTGCGGCGCGGATCAATCCGAGCGCCTCACCGCTATCCAGCCGACCATCGTAAAGCGCACGCCCGGCAATCGCACCCGCGAGTTTCCGTGCGCGCGGCTGAAGCAACGCTTTGATGTCTTCAATCGATGCAAGTCCGCCTGACGCGATGACGGGAATCGAAATTGCGTCGGCAAGCGCAATCGTCGCATCGAGATTCAGGCCTTTCAACATGCCGTCACGTGCGATGTCGGTATAGACGATCGCCGAAACACCGACATCTTCAAAGCGCTTCGCAATTTCGAGGGCCGACAGTTCGGACGTTTCAGCCCAGCCTTCGACTGCGACCTTGCCATCGCGCGCATCGAGCCCGACCGCGACGCGGCCGGGATGGTCGCGCGCTGCCTGTTTGACGAACGGCGGATCGCGCACAGCGGCCGTGCCGATAATGATGCGCGTAACGCCCTTTTCCAGCCAGGTTTCGACGGTCGCCGTGTCGCGCACGCCGCCGCCAAGCTGTACGGGAATGCCGATGCTTTCGAGAATACGATCAACAGCGGCGCCGTTGACCGGTTTTCCGGCAAAGGCGCCATCGAGATCGACGATGTGCAGATATTCGAAGCCCTGCTCCTCGAAAGCGCGCGCTTGCGCCGCTGGATCGCGATGAAAAACGGTCGCGCGATTCATGTCGCCTTGCTCCAATCGCACGGCGAGACCTTCCTTGAGATCGATGGCGGGAAACAGGATCACGGCGTCCACTTCAAAAAATTTGCAATGAGTTTTAGCCCGAGTCGCTGGCTTTTCTCCGGATGGAATTGTGTGCCGACCATGTTGTCGCGGCCGACGATTGCCGTGAGAGGGCCGCCATAGTCGGCCTGCGCCACGAGATCCCCGGTTTGTGCCGTTTTGAGCTGATATGAGTGCACGAAATAGGCATGCAACCCGTCCGGACCGAGCGGGATATCTTCCAGCAATGGATGAGCCCGCAGCATATTGAGCGTGTTCCAGCCCATGTGCGGAATTTTCAGGCCCGGATCGCAGGGCGTAATGCGGTCGACCTCGCCCGCGATCCAGCCCAATCCGGGCGTCACTTGGTATTCGCGCCCTCGTTCGGCCATCAATTGCATCCCGACACAGATGCCGAAGAATGGCTTGCCGCTTTTGCGCACGTTTTGCTCAAGCGCTTCGATCATGCCGGAAATTCCGTCAAGGCCGCGTCGGCAATCGGCGAACGCCCCGACGCCCGGCAGTACGACGCGATCGGCGCGAGCGACTGTCGCAGGGTCACTCGTCACAACGATCGGCTGGTCATGTCCGCTTTCGTGTGCAGCACGTTCAAACGCCTTTGCCGCCGAATGCAGATTGCCGGAACCGTAGTCGACGATGGCAACGCTCATCGCCGGCCTCCCGGCTCCGGAAACAGACCGATGACATCCGATGGCGCCGACGGTCCACGCTGTACCGCTGTTGGATATTTCGGCTCGGTCGCGACTGACGGTGCGGGCGTATTGTTCGTCCGGGGCGCCCATTCGGCGAAAAAGCGTCGCTCCGCCATTTCGGCATCTTCGCCCACCACAAAGCCCAGCGTCGTCCAACGACGACGCGTCAAGGTCCATCGCCAGATGCTTGATGCTTCAAAACCGATCAGCAATGCGATCAGCAGAGCGACCACCGCCTGCGCGCTTGCCGGCACGCGGAACAATGCGAACGCGATACCGACGACGCCATAGGCCAAAGCATAAACGACGAAGGCGAGCCACAGGCGATGTAGCAAGAGCCATAGAGGCGCGAACACGAAGGCCCAGATATGGAAACCATCGCGCACGAACACGAAGCGCTCCGGAGCGCTCGTTGTCTCGCCTGGTCGCGGAGGCGGTGCATGCACTGTGTAAGTGGGCATTGTTTACTCTACAAACGTCATCCTTCGGGCGGCGAGCAGGATGACGGCCGCAAGCCTGTCAACCTCCAAGCGACCCTTTGGTCGAGGGTATCTCATCCTTGGCGCGCGGATCGATCGTGATCGCACCTCTGAGCGCCCGCGCCAAACCCTTGAAGCACGACTCGGCGATATGGTGATCGTTCGTCCCGTATAAAGTCTCGGCGTGCAATGTAATGCCGGCGTTCATGGCAAAGGCCTGGAACCATTCCTGCACCAGCTCTGTGTCGAAAGTTCCGACCTTGTCGCGGACAAACTCGGCCTTAAAGACCAGAAAGGGGCGGCCAGAAATATCGATCGCTACGCGCGTGAGCGCTTCATCCATCGGCACGTGTACGTCGGCGTAGCGCGTGATGCCTTTCATGTCCCCGAGCGCCTGTTTGACGGCCTGGCCGAGCGCGATGCCCACGTCTTCTGTGGTGTGGTGATGATCGATGTGCAAATCGCCTTTCGCCTTAACCATGATGTCGATGCGCGAGTGCCGTGCCAGCAAGTCGAGCATGTGGTCGAGGAAGCCGATGCCCGTCGCGATTTGCGAGCGCCCTACTCCGTCAAGGTCGACTTCAACCTCGACGTCGGTTTCCTTGGTTTTGCGCTTGATTGCGCCTTTGCGCATGGCGAACGTCCCTTATTCGCGCGCCTTTTATCAGGGGTTTACCGGATTCGCCACAGTCCTTGCGAAAGGTTTGCAAACGCGTCGCGCCGTGCCTAGATGACGCTGGTCTTGGGGTATAGAGCGAATGTCATCCAACGAAATTCCCTCCTGGCACGGCACGACGATCCTCACCGTCCGCAAAGGCGGCAGCGTGGTTATTGGCGGCGACGGCCAGGTGTCGATCGGTCAGACCATCGTGAAAGCCAACGCCAAGAAAGTGCGCCGGCTCGGCAAGGGCGACGTTATTGGCGGATTCGCGGGAGCAACTGCGGATGCCTTCACCTTGTTCGAACGGCTGGAAGGAAAGCTCGAGCAGTATCCAGGCCAGCTTACGCGTGCCGCCGTCGAACTCGCCAAGGATTGGCGCACCGACCGCTACCTCCGCCGACTCGAAGCGATGATGATCGTCGCGGACGCTCAGGTGTCCTTGGTGCTGACCGGCACCGGCGACGTATTGGACCCGGAGAACGGTGTCATGGGCATCGGCTCCGGCGGCAATTATGCGCTGGCATCTGCCCGCGCGCTTCTGGATGGGCCGCTCGACGCGGAAGCCATCGTCCGCAAATCGCTCGACATTGCCGCCGATATTTGCGTGTTCACAAACCGCAACGTTACGATCGAAAGTCTCAAGACCTGAATCCTGCCTCATCCTGGGGACTCGACCGAAGCGACGGCGTCCCGCCACTGAACTGGTAAACAATGACCGACTTCTCCCCGCGCGAAATCGTTTCTGAACTCGATCGATTTATCGTCGGTCAGGGCGATGCCAAGCGTGCGGTCGCAATTGCGCTGCGCAACCGCTGGCGCCGATTGCAGCTCGACGAGAAATTGCGCGAGGAAGTGCTGCCAAAAAACATCCTGATGATCGGTCCCACCGGCGTCGGCAAGACCGAAATCTCCCGCCGGCTGGCGAAGCTCGCCGGAGCGCCGTTTCTCAAGGTCGAAGCCACCAAATTTACCGAAGTCGGTTACGTCGGCCGCGATGTCGAGCAGATCGTGCGCGACCTGGTCGAGATCGGCATTGCGCTCGTGCGCGAACGGAAACGCAAGGACGTGCAGGCGCGCGCCGAACAATCGGCAGAGGAGCGCGTCCTCAATGCGCTCGTCGGCCCAGGTGCAAGTCCGGCGACACGTGAAAGCTTCCGGAAAAAGTTGCGTGCCGGCGAACTCGACGACAAGGAAATCGAAATCGAAGTGCAAGCCGGCGGTGGTGGCGTACCAATGTTCGAAATTCCCGGAATGCCTGGCGCGCAAATGGGCGCGATCAATATCGGCGATATTTTCGGCAAACTCGGCGGTGGCCGCACGAAAACGCGCCGCGTGACCGTCGAGGAATCGCACTCGATCCTTGTCAACGAAGAATCCGACAAGCTGCTCGACAACGAGCAACTCGTGCAGGAATCGATCCGTGCCGTGGAACAGAACGGCATCGTATTCCTCGACGAAATCGACAAGATTGCCGGTCGAGAGGGCTTGCGTGGGGCCGACGTGTCGCGCGAAGGGGTGCAACGCGACCTGTTGCCGCTGATCGAAGGCACAACCGTCAATACCAAACATGGTCCGGTGAAGACGGATCACATCCTGTTCATCGCGTCCGGGGCATTCCACATCTCCAAGCCGTCGGATTTGCTGCCTGAATTGCAGGGCCGCTTGCCGATTCGCGTGGAGCTCAAGGCGCTGACGCGTGACGATTTCCGCCGCATTCTCACGGAGCCCGAAGCATCGCTGATCAAGCAATACGTCGCGCTCATGGGAACGGAAGGCGTTACGCTCGAATTCAGCGAAGATGCGATCGACGCGATCGCCGACATCGCAGTCGCCGTCAATGCCAGCGTCGAGAATATCGGCGCGCGACGCCTTCAGACGGTGATGGAACGGGTTCTCGACGAGGTTTCATTCGCGGCCCCGGATCGCTCCGGTGAGGCCATCAAGATCGATGCCGCCTACGTGCAAAAACACATCGGCGATCTCGCCAAGAACGCTGACTTGAGCCGGTTTATTCTGTAACGCCGGATCCCGGCATTATTTCTTCGTATTGCCTTTCACGACATCGATGACCGGTTCCGTGACTGCAACCGGATCGGAAGCGGGAAAGGTGTCTTCGAGTCCTTCTTCCAGTTCGCGTTCAAGCTGTCGTCGACTCGGTTTATGAGCTTTGTGGTCGGCCTTAGACTCATCACGTTCAGGTTTTTTCGACATATCCGATACTCCCAAACTGCCGCCGCCTAAGTTTATCTGTCACGGCGAACCCGCACGTAAAGGGCCCCCTCGCCCCCGTGGGTAACATGCGCATCCTCGTAGCCGATCACGAGGGGGCGAAACTCCGGCAAACTCAGCCATTTCGGCACCTGCCGCTTCAGGATGCCGCGCTCGTCCTCGTGTGCGCGAACGGCGCCTTTGCCCGTGATGACCAGGACAAGCCGCGCCCCGCGCGAGTTCGCCGCGCGCAAAAAGCGAAGCAGGGCGGCGTGCGCTTCGCTTTGCGTCAAGCCGTGTAGATCGAGTTTGCCGTCAATGGGCTCTCTGCCGCGAGCGACGCGCTTTTTTGCACGGCGGCCAAGCGGAACGAGTGGCGGCGCCTCGTCTTTCCGCAAGACAGGCGCGGCTGCCGCGCGTCTCGCGACACGATGGACCGGAATTGTCGCGGAAGGAGACGGCGCGTCCTCTTCCTGCTCGGGCCCGGCAGACTCACGCAGCGGCGCGATCGATCTCGTGACAGTCTTCCACATTGCGCGCTCTTCTTGCGATAGAACGCGACGCCGCTTGCCGTCAGATGAACTCATCGTGTCAGAGCTTCGGTTTCGGCTTCGGCAATGGCGCCGGGATGCTTCCAGTCGTTATCATCGACGCGCGTGCGGCAGCCGTGAGTGTCATCTGCGGTCGCGGCTTCGGCAACGGCACGTCGATTGCGGATGCCACCGCAGTGCCGGCTACAGTGACGCTCTGGGGGACCAGCATGACGAATTTGCCGTTCTGCTTGATACGCCCGGCCACGTGGCTGATGTCCTCGCCATGCCCGAAATAGATATCGGCGCGCGCCGGGCCGACGATGGCGGACCCGGTGTCCTGCGCAAACAGCAGGCGCTGGAATTTTGTCTCCGGTTTCTCGCTGTCGATCGGCAAATTGGCGTCGATCCAGATCGGAGTCCCGTAGACGTGAATGTGTCTATCAACTGCTAGCGATCGCTCCGGCGTGAGCGGCACGCCTTGCGCGCCGATACATTCGTCATGCGCATTTAGAGGTGTTTCCTGGAAAAACACGAAGGAGCGATTCTTGCGCCGCAGGTCCTTGCCTTCTTCCGGATTTGCCTCCATGAATTCCCGAATCTTATCCATCGACATGTCTTCTTTCGAGACGATGCCGCGGTCGATCAGGAATTTCCCGACAGGTGTGTAAGGCATCCCGTTGCTGGCGACGTAATTGAGACGCAACAGCTTGCCGGTGTCGAGCTTCACGCGCGTTGATCCCTGGATCTGCGCGAAAAATGCATCGACAGGGTTTTTGACGTAGCAAATTTCCAGATCCTTGCCCGCGATCGCCCCATCCTCGATTTTCGTACGATCGAGATCCGCAAAAACTTTGCTCTGATGTTTGCGTACCGCTTCTGCAGGCGCAGCGTAAATCGGTATGGTGTACTCGTCGCTAGGGAAGCGCGAGCCATCCACTTCGGTTTCGTAGTATCCCGTAAAGAACCCCTCCGGTTGCCCGCGCGGCTTGATCAGAACCGGCTTGAAATTCGTCTCAAAGAAGGCTCTCGCCTGCTCGCGATCGAGTCGGCCGGCGGCAATCGCGCGCTCACACGCCTTGTAGAGCGCGCCAAGAAACGGACGCGCCGTGCGCACTCCTTTGCCGGCGTTGATTATCGCGTTGCAGCTTTTCAGGAATGTCTCAAAGGCAAGCGCGTGGTCGTCGCTCTTCCAGCCGTCGAGATCGCTAAACGACAGTGGCTCGAGTTGCGCGTTGCGAATGTTGAGCGCACCTCTTGCAAGCGACGGTATGCTCGTCGCCGCAATAAGACACAGCCCCAGACCGAATCCAAAGAAACGGCGTTGGCCAAGCGGCATGCGCTTATTGTCCCGCTTCTGTTGCGAGAAGCTTCCAATTCGGATCACGCGAGGTGATGTCACGCGAGAAAGTCCAGACGTCAGTGATGTCTGTCAACTTATCGGCATTTCCATCGATGACGTTGCCGTCTTTGTCGCGCGTTACAGAAACAAGCTTCGATTGGAAGCGAACTGTCACCTGCGCGTTGCGTCCACGAAGCTCGGCGGCGGTGATTTCGGCCCCATCGATCGAGACAAAACGCGTCTCGACTTTTTCTCCGCGTTTTTCACGCTCGCTGATGGCGCCTTCGAATCCGTCGTAGACGTCTCGTGCAAGCAGGTTCTTTAGTGTCCGGCGATCGCCATCGGCGTAGGCATTGACGATCATTTCGTAAGCCGCACGTGCGCCGGTCAGGAAGTGCTTGGCATCGAAATTGGCGTCGGCGCCAGAAATGGCATCGAGTCCGCCCGCAATGGCCGAACCGGGCTCTGCAATACCCTTCCAACGGTCGGCGGGGGTCTCCACCGGTTCTGCCGGTTTCGGTGCAGCGGTCTCGGCTGTGCGACTAGGCAGCGCAACGACTTTTTCACTCGCAGGCCGGACAGGCTCGCGTGCGGAATAAGGATCATAAGGCGGGCGCTCCCGCCCCGTGCGCTGGCCGAGGACACTCCGCAGGCGCAGGAAAATGAACACCGCGAGGGCCAGGAAAATGATGGTATAGATGTCGAACACGTCTCGCATGCTTTCGGCTACCGGGGCGGCACATCGGCCGGAGTTAAGCGTTTCAGCCTTCGTTGGCTGGACGTCAGAGCGGCCGGCTTAAAGCTCTATCCGCGGGTGGCCACACCAAACCAATGGACCGAGCCTCGCGCCAGCATATCGGCGCAAATTGAACTCTCTCGGGCGAACTTTAAACGATCGGGACGTCGAGGCCAACCTCGCCTTAGATAGAGAAACACCGATGAATGTGGCAAAATGGCTGCTGTTAACGGTACTAATGCTGCCTTTTTTGGAACTGGCAGCGTTTGTCGCAGTTGCTGCAGCAATTGGCCTTGGGTGGGCCTTGGCCCTTGTGCTCGCAGGTTCTTTAGCTGGAGCCCTCATCCTGCGCCACGCCGGCGGGAATCACATTGCGCGCGTGCGCGTCGCTTTGGACTCCGGAAGCCTGACTGCTTTGCAGGCCGACCAACACGGCGGGCTGATCCTATTTGCCGGATTTCTGCTGTTAATTCCGGGCTTTATAACGGATGTGATCGCCGTGTGTATGCTGCTCGTGGCCTTGTTGCGGACAACGCGCAATGCGCCTCCCCCAAACGACGGAATCGTGGACTTGGCTCCCGAGCAATGGCACCAGGTCCCCGATCGATCGTTACCTCCTCGGCGCGACGAAAAGCGCGACCAATAAAGCGCGCGATGGCGCGAGCATCCGGATGACTTGAAAACGATCTTTCGGCAAGCAGATAGCGTTCTTGTTCCACCCCGAACCCTATGTTAGCCAACCGCCGCGCAAGACCGCGCGCGGTGCGAAGGAGTGCTCATGACGACGACAAACGGCGGCTCAACACAAGACCAGCCCCAGCTCACCGTAGTGGCTCAATACATCAAGGATTTTTCCTTCGAGAACCCGAACGCGCCAGGATCGTTGCAAGCGCGTCAGGAACAGCCACAAATCGGCATTCAAATAAACGTCGGCGCCAATTCGCTGTCAGAGACGGACATTGAGGTCGTCATCAAGCTTGAGGGCAAAGGCGAAGCGGCCGGTGCGCTGCTCTTCCGTTTCGAACTCGAGTTCGCGGGCGTTTTCCGTATCCGCAACGTGCCGCAGGAGAGCCTGAACCCGCTTGTCATGATCGAATGCCCACGTCTGCTGTTCCCCTTTGCGCGTGAGATTATTGCCACCGCGGTACGCAACGGCGGGTTTCCTCCGCTGCTGCTCGATCCCGTCGACTTCGTCGGCCTTTATCGGCAAAAAATGGCGCAGATGCAGCCGCAGCCGGCACCCGCAACGCATAGCTGAGAATTCAGACACCCAGGCCGTAGTTGCGCCAAAGCGCGTTCTCGCCGAGCGAGCCTACAAATTCGCGGTGAGCAGCCCGCTCGGCGTCCGTTAAACGCGTCGGCAGCTGTACCGAGCGTTCGCGCACCACAATTGCGCCTTCGAATCCGCTGCTGCGCCGTTCGCCACTCTCGGCAAGTCCGAGCTGCGCCTGTCGGGCGCCGATCAGTTCAACGTAGACCTCGGCCAGAATTTCAGCGTCCAGCAAGGCCCCGTGTTTCGTCCGCCGCGAATTGTCGATGCCGTAGCGCGCGCACAGATCATCGAGCCGGTTCGGACCGGCCGGATGCTTGCGGCGGGCCAACAACAACGTATCGACCAGGCGTTCACGCGCAATCAGCGTGCGGTCCACGCGTTTGAGCTCGGCGCAGAGGAATGCGTGATCAAAGCTCGCATTGTGAATGACCAGCGGCGCGTCGCCGATGAAGGTGAGAAATTCATCGACGATTTCCGCAAACCGCCTGTGCTCCCTGAGGAACTCGGCGGAAAGTCCGTGAATTGCAAAGGCCTCGGCGGGGACATCGCGGTCCGGATTGAGATAGGCGTGGAACGTTGCCCCGGTCGGGATCCGGTTGAGCAGCTCGATGCACCCGACTTCAACGAGGCGATGGCCCTGACCGGGATCCAGGCCCGTCGTTTCCGTGTCGAGAACGATTTCGCGCATCGCAATATCCCAGCGAAAGAATCATCAGTGCCGCTTCGGCATTTTAGCAATACGGGCGAGAATATCACGGACTTGAGCACGCGCGGCATCGAAACCTTTCGACGTATCCACCACGAAATCGGCGCGCGCCTGTTTTTCGGTATCGGATATTTGCTTGCGGACAATTGCGTCGAATTTTTCATCCGTCATGCCGGGCCGTTCAAGCACGCGAGCGCGCTGGACATCGGCGGGCGCCGATACCACGACGACTGCATCACAGCGCTGATCGGTTCCTGTTTCGAACAGCAGCGGGACGTCGAGCACTGCGATCTTGGCGCCGCTTTGACGGGCTTCAGCGAGAAATCGCTCGCGCGCTTCTGCCACAAGCGGATGCACAATCTGCTCAAGTTTCTTGATCGCGGCAGCGTCTCCGAGCACGCGTTTTGCAAGCATATTGCGGTCAACCTTGCCGCCGGCAGTCGTCCCCGGAAAGGC
>Ga0187780_10004184_pt1 | contig 10832 bp, 11 predicted proteins | sample 1015_Q2_SP10_20__FD_132429 | JGI IMG/M metagenome (GOLD analysis project Ga0187780, IMG submission 132429) | Tropical peat soil microbial communities from peatlands in Department of Meta, Colombia - 1015_Q2_SP10_20_MG | ecosystem: Environmental > Terrestrial > Soil > Wetlands > Peat | place...
CCCCGCGCGAGCTAGCGGTACGATTCCTTGGCGTACGTGGCGCCCTTCGGGTAGGTCTCCTTCAGGTGCGCGACGAGCGTCGCGGGGTTCTTCTCGAGGTGGGCCCCGTACCACTGGACGACCACATCCCGCAGGACGTGGTGGAGGTCGCGGACGCTGACGTCGTCCTCCGCCGCGTCGTAGAGGATCGCCTGGCTCATCATCCGCATCCATCCGGAGTAGCGGTGGTAGCTTTCCCCGTCGCACCACTCGAAGATCCCCCGCAGGTGGCTCTCCCCCTCGTTCGTCCGGTAGTACCAGAACCTCAGGGTGAAGCCGATCCACCCCGGCGCGCGGTCGCCGAGCTCGATGGTCTTGACGGCCCCGAAGTCGAAGTTCTCCTTGAACGTCCACTTGGTCGGGTACTCGACGAACGTGGCGAACAGCGTCTGCGACGGGTCGAGCGTCAGGTGGACACTGACGTCCTCGAACTGGTTGTGGACCTCCCAGAGGTCCTGGAGCAACCGCTTGTTCAGCTCGGCCCGATGCGTCAGGTCCTCGCCGGTCTGGGCGCCGGCAGCCTCCTGGCGCTTCGCGAGCTCCCCGCGGAGCTGGTTCACGAAATCATCCTCGGGCATCGGGGGCTCCGGAGAAGGCGTTCCGGGTTCGGGAACGGCGTCGAGCTTACGCGGAGCGCGTCGGGGCATGCGAAAATCTCCTCGTTCGCTTAGCGGCCCGTCTATAAATCTACTATCGCCTCCATCGGCGGAGCTCTGGGCCGGCCGCGCGAACGTCGAATCGGGTCCCGAACGTTCCCGACACGCCGTAGACGTGGCGCGGTGCCGGCCCAGGTGCCTGCGGCCGGGCGACCCGACCACCGGGGGTTTAGCCCGACACCGGCCCGAAGAACTCGACCCAGTTGCCGTCGGGGTCTCGGGTGTAGACCAGGTTCTCGTGCTTCTCGCGGATCCGCTCCACGATCGGGAAGCGCTTTTGCTGGAGGGCGGCGTGCCAGGCCTCCACGTCCGACACGCGGAACCCTAGGTGGTCGAACTCCGTCCCGCGCCGGAACGGCTCGTAGTAGCGATTGGAACGAGGGTAGTAGTTCAGTTCCAGGCGCTGGGCCGCCCCCGGGAACGCCAGGTGGACCCAGACTCCCCCGTGCCCCATCCTGCCCCGCCGATGGACGCGAAAGCCGAGCCGCCGATAGAACCGGAGCGACCTCGCCAGGTTGCGCACCCTCAGTCCACAGTAGACGAACTCGACCTTGATTGCGGGCATCTCCCAGGTGAGGGGCCCCTATCCTTAACGGGGCAGGCCCCGGGCACCGGGGAGCCACCGGGCTCAGCGTTCGTCCGCCGGCGCCCCCGGCGGCCGGAGCGGGACCTCGGCGGGGAGCGGCACCGCGGGATCCGCTCTCCGTCGGCCCCCGGTCCCCTTAAATACCCTCCCCGACTTCGAACGCCGAAGAACGTTCCGGGGCCGCGAGGAGGACAGCTCCCCAGGCCGCCGGAAGATCCGGAAACGCGACTCATGCTCATCCCGCACCTCTGTCGCTGCCTCCGCGCATCGTCCGGCGTCGCCGGTCGGACCTAGTCCGTCCCTTGCGGCCCGCCCGGAACGCGCTTCGCCTCATCAGGAGAGAACCAAGACATGACGAACGACCCGAACGCAGCCAAGTACCAGATCCGCGCGCGCATCACCGCCGAAGGCGTCATCGACAAGCCCGATGTCGTCGGGGCGGTCTTCGGCCAGACCGAGGGCCTCCTCGGGGACGAGCTCGACCTCCGCGACCTGCAGAAGTCCGGCCGCATCGGCCGCATCGAGGTCGAGATTGACAGCCGTAAGGGCAAGAGCGAAGGCGAGGTGATCATCCCCTCCTCGCTCGACCAGGTCGAGACGGCGATCGTCGCCTCGGGTCTCGAGACGGTCGACCGCATCGGCCCCTGTCGGGCCAAGATCGAGGTCGTGAGCGTCGAGGACATCCGCATCTCCAAGCGCCAGAAGGTCGTCGAGCGGGCCAAGATCATCCTAGGCAAGCTCCAGGAGGACTCCAAGGGCGTCGGCATCGACCTCACCGAGGCGGTCCGCGCCGCGGTCCAGGTCGAGGAGATCACCTCCTACGGTCCCGAGCACCTTCCCGCCGGCCCGAACATCGACCAAGCCGATGCGCTCATCGTCGTCGAGGGCCGCTCGGACGTCCTCAACCTGCTCCGCTGCGGCATCAAGAACGTCATCGCGGTCGAGGGGACGAGCGTCCCCCAGACCGTCAAGGACCTCTCGCGGGGCAAGACGGTCACGGTCTTCACCGACGGTGACCGGGCCGGTGAGCTGATCCTGCGGGAGATGCTGCAGACGATGGACATCGACTTCGTGGCCCGCGCGCCCCGCGGCTCCGAGGTCGAGGAACTGACCCAGAAGCAGCTCCTCAAGTGCCTGCGCAACAAGATCCCGATCAACCAGTACCTGGAGATGAGCGGGTTCGAGTCGACCGGGGCGACCCGCGAGCCCCGCGAGGAGCGCGGCGAGGGTCCGAGCCGGCCCGACCGACGGGAGGAGCGCGAGAGCACGGGCGGCCCACGCCGGGACGACCGCGACCGCGCCCCGGGCCGCCCCGCGCCGGTTCCGCCGACCGCTCCGCCGGCCGCTTTGAGCCCGGAGCTGGGCCACTACTTCGAGCTGCTCAACGGCGTGGAGAACGCCTCCCGCTGCCTGTTCGTCGGGGAGGACGACGCCGTCGTCGGCGAGGCCCCGGTGAAGGAGATGATCGAGGCGATCGGTCAGCTGGCGACCCCCGCGAAGGCGGTCGTCTTCGACGGGATCGTCAGCCAGCGGTTGCTGGACGTGGCCCAGGAGAAGGGGATCGGCACGGTCGTCGGCACGCGCCTCGGGCCGATCGGCAAGTTCCCGGACCAGGTCAAGATCTACACGCGGGCCGACCTCGGTGGCCCGGCGTCGCGGTAAGCGCGTCGGGCGCCCCGCCCCGCGGGGCGGGGCGACGCGAAGCTAAGAGCGGCCAGACCCCTCGGACCGGAGATCGCGATGGCGACGGAAGGGACCCATCGGCTCCCCGCGGCGATCGACGAGATCGCCTCGACCGCCGACATCCCGATCCCGAGCGACCCGCTCGAGCGTGTGATCGGCCAGGAGAAGGCGGTCGAGATCGCCCGGATCGCTGCCTACCAGCACCGCCACCTGCTCCTCGTCGGGCCGCCGGGGATCGGCAAGTCGATGACCGCCCAGGCGCTGGCGCTCCACCTCGACCGTCCGCGCTCCGAGCTGCGCGTCGTCCACAACCCCGAGAACCCCGAGCGGCCGACCGTGGAGATCGTCTCCCGTGAGGAGGTGCACCGGGAGCGGGAGGCGTTGCGGAGCGTCGAGGGCGAGATGATCGCCCCGACCGACGCGCCGGCGGCCGTTGCCGAGCGGCTGGGCTACCGCTGCCCCCGCTGCAGCTTCTACTCGCTCCCGAGCGAGCGCTACTGCCCCAGTTGCGGCAACGTGAAGCAGGTGCTGCCGGGGATGGCGGGCAGCTCGAACCCGTTCCGCGACCTCGTCGGCGGGATCCTCGAGCTCACGGTCAGCCCGGGAGGCAACCCCCAGGAGTCGGTGCGGACGACGCGGCTGCGCAACGGCGTGGAGGAGGTCGTCGCCTACGAGCGGGCTGGGGACCGCATCAAGGTCCTCGACCAGCGTGCCCTCGAGCGGCGCCGGACCCTCCAGCGGGAGAGCCCGAGGAAGGTGCTGGTGAAGCTCGACCGGAACACGTTCGTGATGGCGACCGGGGCGAGCGAGACGGAACTCCTCGGCGACGTCCGCCACGACCCCTACGGCGGCCACCCCCAGCTCGGGAGCCTGCCGTACGAGAGGGTCATCGCCGGGGCGATCCACGAGGCGAACGAGGGGGTACTGTTCATCGACGAGCTCCCGCACCTCGGCTTTCTCCAGCGGCACATCCTGACCGCGATGCAGGAGAAACGGTTCCCGATCTCGGGCCGCAACCCGCAATCGGGCGGCGCGGCGGTGCGGGTCGACAGCGTCCCGTGCGACTTCATCCTGGTCGCGGCCGCCAACATCCAGGACCTTCACGGGATCCTCTCGCCGCTCCGGTCGAGGATCGCCGGCAGCGGCTACGAGGTCCTGCTCGAGACGACGATGCCCGATAGCGAGCCGAACCGGCTCAAGCTGGCCCAGTTCTGCGCCCAGGAAATCGCGGTCGACGGGCGGATCCGGCCGGCGACGCGCGAGGCGGTCCTCGAGCTGATCAAGGAGGCCCGCCGGCGGGCGGAGGCCCTGGACGGACGCCGCAACGCCCTCACGCTCCGGCTCCGGGAGCTGGGGGGCCTGATCCGCACCGCCGGCGACATCGCCGCGGTCTCCGGCAGCGAGTTCGTCGACGCGGCCCACGTCCGGCGGGCGCTCGAGCGCGCCCGCTCGATCGAGGAGCAGGTCAAGGACGCCTACGGATCCTTCCAGGGGGGGCTGCGGCAGGAGTCGACCGAGGCTCAGCGGCAGCAGGCGATGGGCTACTACCACTGGAACGAGCATCCGGACCCGAACCAGTTCCCCGGCGGGTACGGCTAGGGCCCGCCCGCCCGACACCGATAAGTGCCGACCGTCGGTCGGCGCGGCGCGGGCGCGTGGTCTAGTGGCTATGACGTCACCCTGACATGGTGAAGGTCGCCAGTTCGAATCTGGCCGCGCCCATCCGGCCCTTGGCCGGCTCCGAAGGTCAGACCTCCCGCTGAAGAGCTGGGTGCTCGATGCGCCCGGACCTCCCGGGCACCCTCGCGCGCGAGGCGACCGTTCGGCGAGCGCACGGCCCGGGGGACCCGGCGACGATCGGTCGGCAGAACGGGGGAGCGTCCGCGCCGACTACCGTCGGGCCGGAGGGAGCCGGGAGAGCTCACGTCGCATCTCGCTGCTCGGTTCGAACCCGAGGCGCTCGTAGACCGGCCGGCCGAAGCGGGAGGCGTGAAGGAGCACCCGCCCGTAGCGCTGGGCCCTCGACCATCGGACCATCTCCCGCACGATGCGGGAGGCGACCCCCCGCCGGCGGAACCCCGGCTCGGTGTACATCGACAGGATGTAGGGGATCTCTCCGCGACCCAGCAGGCCCGGCCGGGGCTGGGACGGCATGAGCCAGAGGCCCCCGCTCCCGGCGAGCCGGCCGGCGGGGTCCTCGACGATCCAGGCGAGGAACTTCCCACGTCCCATCAGCGAGCGCGCCCAGCGCCGATACTCCCGGTCGTGGACGTCCAGGTCCTTCGTCGTGTACGCCCGGAGCTCGGCCCACATGAGCCGGCGATGACGGACGAGCGCCGTCAGGTCCCGGACCGTCGCCCGGCGGATCCGGAGCCGGCCCGGCGCAGCCCGGACCCTGCGACGAGCCGCCATCCGCCGGGGGGACGCCCTAGGTCTGCTTGAGCGCTGTGACGAGCTGGCCGACGGCCGTCTGCGCGTCCCCGTAGAGCATGTGGGTGTTGTCGCGGTAGAACAGGTCGTTCTCGATGCCGGCGAACCCCTTGCCTTTGCCGCGCTTGTTGACGATGACGTTCTTGGCCTGCTCGACGTCCAGGATCGGCATCCCGTAGAGCGGGCTGCCCTCGCGGTGCGCCGCCGGGTTGACGACGTCGTTCGCCCCGATCACGAACGCGACGTCCGTGTGGGCGAACTCGGCGTTGATCTCGTCCCGGTCGAACAGCTTGTCGTAGGAGATGCCGGCCTCGGCGAGGAGGACGTTCATGTGCCCGGGCATGCGGCCGGCGACCGGGTGGATGGCGAACTTCACGGTCACGCCCTTGGACTCGAGCAGGTCGGCGAGCTCCTTGACCTTCTGCTGGGCCTGGGCGACCGCCATCCCGTAGCCGGGGACGATGATCACCTGGTTCGCGTAGGCCATGAGCGCCGCGACGTCCGTCGCGTCCATCGGCTTGAGGGAACCCTGGACGACGGCCCCGGTCTCCTCGACCGCCCCGAAAGCGCCGAACATCACGTTCGTGACCGACCGGTTCATCGCCTTCGCCATCAGGTAGGTCAGGAGCGAGCCGGCCGAGCCGACCAGGACCCCGGCGATCACCATGGCGTAGCCGGCGTCCCCGAGCGGGCCGTTGACGAGCGCGAAGCCGTCCAGCCCGACCGCGATCCCCGTGAACGCGTTGAACAGGCTGATCACGACCGGCATGTCGGCCCCGCCGATCGCGATCGTCAGCAGCACACCGTAGAGGCCCAGGAGGGCGTAGAACGGGATCAGGTACGTCGGGTTGGAGACCGCCACGCCGTAGACCCCGAAACCGGCCCCTACGACGAGGACGCCGAGGCTGATCGGCTGGCGGCCGGGGTAGGCGACCGCCCGCTGGACGATCCAGCCCTGGAGCTTGAGGAAGGCGATGATGCTGCCCGAGATCGAGATCGTCCCGATCACCGCCCCGGCCAGGCTGAGGCCTGCGCTCACGTGCTCGCCGATGGAGCCGAGGAGCGTCACCGCCGCGATCGCGGCGGCGGAGCCGCCACCCATCCCGTTGAAGATCGCCACCATCTGGGGCATCGCCGTCATCTTGACGACCCGCGCCCAGTAGTAGCCGGCCGCGGCCCCAACGAACGTCCCGGCGAGGATCAGCAGGATGTTCCACGAGCCCGCGCTCAGCACCGAAGGAGCGAAGTACGTCACCACGACCGCGAGCAGCATCGCGATGCCGGCGTACATGATCCCGCGGCGGGCGGTCTCCGGACCGCTCATCGCCTTCAGCCCGAGGATGAAGACGAGCACCGCGACGATGTAGATCGCGTCGATGACGTCGCCGATCCACGCGATCATGGCTTACCTCCGCCACGCTTGGAGCGGTCGAACATCGCCAGGATCCGCTCGGTGACGGCGTAACCGCCCGTCACGTTCATCGCCCCCATCACGACGGCCACGAACCCGACGATCCGTTCGAGGTCGGTCGTCGCGATGCCGAGGGCGATGATCGCCCCGACCAGGACGATCCCGTGGATGAAGTTCGAGCCGCTCATCAGCGGCGTGTGGAGCAGGACCGGGACCCGCGAGATGACCTCGTAGCCGGTGAACGCCGCGAGCAGCGCGATGAACAGGGCGGTCCAGATATCGGCGGTCATCTAGGCCTTCCCCCCCGCCAGGGCGCTCGCGGTCGGGGCGTGGGGGACCGTCCCCGCCCGCGTCACGAGGCTCGCCACGAGGATCTCGTCGGAGTAGTCGGTGATCAGCGCGCCCTGCTTGTCGACCAGGAGCTGGACGAACGACTCGAGGTTCCGCGCGAACATCTGGCTCGCGTGGAACGGCAGCTGGCTGGGAAGATTGAGCGGCCCCGCGATCGTCACGCCCCCGACCTGCACGGTATCCCCCACCTTCGTCAGCTCGCAGTTCCCCCCGGTCTCGGCGGCGAGGTCGACGATGACCGCGCCGGCGTGCATGCGGGCGACCATCTCCTTGCGGACGAGCGTCGGCGCCTTGCGGCCCGGGATCGCGGCGGTGGTGATCACGACGTCGGCGTCGGCGACGGCCTTCGCCAGCATCTCGGCCTCCTGGGCCTTCTCGGCGTCCGTGAGCTCACGGGCGTAGCCTCCGCCGCCTTCTGCGTTGATGGCGAGCTCGAGGAACTTCGCCCCGAGGCTGCGGACCTGCTCTCCCGCCGCGCGGCGAACGTCGTACGCCTCGACGACAGCCCCGAGGCGTTTCGCGGTCGCGATCGCCATCAGGCCGGCGACGCCGGCGCCCAGGACGAGGACCCGCGAGGGCCGGATCGTCCCTGCGGCGGTCGTGAGCATCGGGAAGAACTTGACCGCGAGCTGTGCCCCGATGAGCGTCGCGCGGTAGCCGGCGACCGTCGCCTGGGAGGAGAGGACATCCATGCTCTGCGCGCGGGTGATCCGGGGCAAGAGCTCCAGCGCGAACGACGTCAGCTTCGCGTCGCGCAGGCGGGCGACCCCGTCCAGGTTCCGCGTCGGGTCGAGGAGGGCCACGAGGACCGTCCCCTCCGGGAGCCCTTTCAGCTCGGCTGCGTTCGGGGCCCGCACGCGCAGGACGACCTGCGCGCCGGCGTAGAGCGACGCGCGGTCGGCCATGACCTTCGCGCCGGCGGCGGTGAACTCCGCATCCGGGTACCCGGCCCCGTCCCCGGCACCGCTCTCGACCCGCACCTCGTGCTGGGCCTTCACGAGCCGGCGGACGATCTCGGGGACCGTGGCGACCCGTCGCTCCCCTGGGGCGCTCTCCTTAGGAACGGCGAAAACTACGGCCATAGACGGCACCGGGCACGTGGGCCGGGGAGATTATACGCTTAATGTCCGCGAAGTTCGACGCGGCCGCGCGAAGCGAGCACACATCGCACGGAGCCGAAACCGAACGCTCTATGCGCCGCGGGCGTCCTGCACTCGGCATGCCGGCCCCGACATCGGAGCCGGGCATCGACCGGCCGTTCGACCGGGTCGTCTGCGGGGATGCCCGGGCGGTGCTCGAGAAGCTCCCCGCCGCGAGCGTGCACCTCGCGATCACCAGTCCCCCCTACAACGTCCGGATCCCGTACCACGGCTACTCCGATGATCTTCCCCCGGAGGCCTACCTGGCTTGGCTGCGCGATGTCTGGCGGGCCCTCTACCGGACCCTCGTGCCCGGGGGCCGGTTCGTCCTCAACGTGGCCCCGACCTCGATCAAGCAGTTCCGGCCGATCCACCACGACCTCTCACGCGACCTGCGTGAGCTCGGCTACATCATGCGCACCGAGATCATCTGGTACAAGCAGACGATGGGCCGGCGCACGGCCTGGGGAAGCTGGCGGAGCCCGTCGAACCCGCACGTCGTCCCGTCCTGGGAGTACGTGCTCGTCTTCTGCAAGGAGCGATGGAAGCTCGACGGCGATCGCCGCCTCGCCGATCTGAGCGCCGACGAGTTCGAGAGGTTCTCCGATGGTTTCTGGGCGATCCCTCCCGAACGTCACCGCCAGGGGCACCCGGCCCCGTTCCCGGAGGAGCTGATCGAGCGTCTCGTGAAGTTCTACAGCTATCGGACGAACGTGGTCGTCGACATGTTCGGCGGCACGGGCACCGTCGGCGCCGTGGCGCGACGGCTGGGCCGCCACTACCTGCACATCGACGCCTCCCCCGAGTACTGTCGCCTGGCCGTCGAGCGGATCCGGGCCGCCCGGCCTCCACGGGGGTTCGCCATCCCCCCACCTCCGAGGCTCGACGGCCCCGAGGGGGCCGCTCCCGCCGTTCCGGCTCGCTAGGCCGTTCGGGTCGGCGCCGCGGTGCCGGGGGAGGGCGAGGGTTCCCCGAGGAGCCGCGTCGAGAGCTCCCGCACCGCGAGGTCGAGGAGCGGCACGAGGTTGGAGGTGTCCGCGCGGTTGTAGCGGACCAGCCGCTCGAGCGCGGCTGGGTTCCCCCGCCGGTGATCCTGCCAGAGCCGGACGGCCTGCAATCCATCGATCCCCTCGACCCCCTGACGGTCCCCGACACCGAGGGTCGCCTCGATCCGCTTGAGGCCCCCGCTCAGGCCGAGCCGGTAGAGGACGAACCGCAGGTCGATATGCGCGGGGGGCGGGACGAGCTGGGGGAACGCCGCCTGCAGGAACGGCACGTCGAAGCGGCTCCCGTTGAACGTGACGAGGACGCCGAACCGGCGCAGGCAGGCGGGCAGCTCCTCGAGGTCCTCGCCGGCGACGAACGAACGGACCTTCCCTCCGCCGTGGACGGTCGCGACCGTGACGATCCCCTCGAACGGGGAGAGCCCGGTCGTCTCGATGTCCAGGAAGGCGGTCTCCTCCGCGAACGTCGGGTAGAGCCGCCACTGCTCCCCGAACGGAAGCCGGCGGGCGAACCAGCCGACGTCCCGGCGAGCGAGCGCACCCTCGCTCGCCTCCAGCGCTTCCGCCAGGGAGGTCCGGCTCCCCACCCGCCGGGCGGAGGAAAAGCTCGCCGCGAGCTCGCGCCAGTCGCGCATGCCCCGGCGCCAGAGCTCGGCCTCGGTCGCCGGCCCGATGCCGGGAAGGTGGACGAACGTCGCCCGGAGCACGCCGAGCACGAGGCGCCGGAGCTCTTAGCGCGACGTGAGCGGACGAGCCGCTACGGCCGCGGGTCGGCCCCGTCGACCGCGAGGGGACCGAGGGGCGCCGTCAGCGCCTTGACCGCGGCCCAGAACCGAGGGACCTCGCGGGCCGGAAGGCGACCGCTGTAGATCGGCGCCCGGCACTCCGCCTCGAGCATCCCGGGGTCGTCCGCGTCCCAGACGAGGCGCACGACCCAGGCGTCGTGCTCCTCCTCGTAGGCGTACACGCGCTTGCGGGGGTCCGTGGCGATCGGGTTCGGAGCGAGGAGGTCGAGCGGAGGGTCGGGTGGGGGCGGGACCCCCGGCACGAGGGCGACGGGGGCCGGGCGATCGGGCAGCCTTAGGCGGATCCAGCCGACGACCGGCCAGTGCGTACGGCTCACCCCGAGCGACCCCACAGGACCGTCGAGCCCGCCGGGGACTAAACCTGTGCCGGGCCGGTCGGCCCGGGGAGGTTCCGGGGAAAAAAAGAACCACACGCGTTCTGTGTAACTGCCAAGCGCAACCAGTTAACGTAGCTGCGGACGTTAGTGGCCGCGGGCTGAGCGGATCGCCCGAAGGCTTTCCGCGTACACCCCGGCTCTATCGAACTCGTCTTCTACGAATGTCCTTAGAGGTCTCTCTTTTTCGAGGGGGTTTCGGGCTTAGATGCTTTCAGCCCTTATCCCGTAGCGCGTGGCTGCTCAGCGATGCCCTGCCGGACAACTGATGGACTAGAGGCGCCGATTCCCCGTTCCTCTCGTACTGTGGGAACCTTCTCGTCAGAGACCCTTGCACTTCCGCCAAAAAGCAA
>Ga0187780_10004185_pt1 | contig 10832 bp, 9 predicted proteins | sample 1015_Q2_SP10_20__FD_132429 | JGI IMG/M metagenome (GOLD analysis project Ga0187780, IMG submission 132429) | Tropical peat soil microbial communities from peatlands in Department of Meta, Colombia - 1015_Q2_SP10_20_MG | ecosystem: Environmental > Terrestrial > Soil > Wetlands > Peat | place...
CGCGCGCGGCCAGCCTCGCGGGATGTTGTCTTTTCCCCCGACGGGCCGGCTTCTTTCCGCTCTCGGGAGTTGCCGGTTCCCCCACACACAGGTTGGTCCGTTCACCCCAGTACAGTTCGCGGAACTCTCGCGCCACGTCGATAAGGGCGTCCGCAGCCGCCTCCACCATTCGTTTCCCCTTCGCCGCCGTGGCCAGGGTTGGGTCACCCCCCACCCCGGTCTGCGTGGCCTTGCTTCGCCAGTCGGTGAACTTGACCGGCGAGCCCGCCATCAGATCCTCCCAGAAATACTTCCCCTGCTGGCGGACCCCCTTCCGGATCTTGTCCGTGCGTACGCGCTCGGGCGCCAGGTGCAAGTAGATGGAGGTCTCAAACTCGCACGCGTGCGCCACCCCGCCAGGGAACACCGACTCGCGCACCTTTGCGAACTCCTCGCGCACGAGGTCCCAGTGCGAGAGGCTCGCCACCCAGGTCTTGTTCAGGAGGGTCGCCTGTCGGGCCGCCAGCTCGAGGAGGTGGGCGTTGCTGCCGTGGCCGTTGACGAAGATCACCCGCTGGAAACCCATGCGGCCGAAGCTGTGGGCCACGTCCCGGCAGTAGTTCACGAAGGTGAAGGCATCGGCCGTCACGGTGCCCGGGAAGTCCATGTTGTGCTCGTTGAATCCGTAGTGAATGGGAGGGGCCACGAGGAGGAGATCGGGCGCCCTCCGCCCGGCCCGCTCACAGATCGCCTCCACGGCGAGGTTATCCATGTCGAGGGGCAGGTGCGGTCCATGCTGCTCGATGGCCCCCACGGGGATCAGGATCACCCGTCGCTCTCTCACGGCCACGTTGATCTCGGGCCAGGTCAAATGCCGCAAGTCCCATTCCCGCATCGTGCCACTCCTCTGCCTGCGTCAGGCCTCGATGGGCCTGGGCGACACCGCCTCGCTGGAGTGCTCACCGGTTCCCCTCAGGCCGGAACCAGCGGAACCCGCTTTCTGGCTCCGAGGATCTCGGAAGTTGTGGCCAGGAAAGCCAGAATGTCTTCCCGGAGGACTCCGTGATGAGTCACCATTCGCATCCGTCCGGTCCTGGATGGAGTATTCATGAGATAGCCCCGGTTTCGGAGTTCAGCGACCCATCCCTCCATGCTCGACTCGCCTGGCGCTCCGTTCACAAAGACCATGTTCGTCTGCACGCTTTCCATCTCGATCTTGAATCCCATATCCCGCAGCCCCTCGGCGAGCAGCCGGGCGTTCGCATGGTCCTCTTCCAACCGGTTGATCATCTTTTCGAGGGCGACAATCCCAGCCGCTGCCATCATCCCGGCCTGCCTCATCCCTCCACCGACCATCTGCCGCGTGAAGCGAGCCTCCTTGATGAAGTCTTTCTTGCCCACCACCAAGGAGCCGTAGGGGCAGCACAGACCCTTGGTCAGGCAGAACTGGACGGAATCGGCGTCCTCGACCAATACTCTCGGGTCGACTCTTTGCGCGACGGCAGCATTGAAGACTCTCGCCCCGTCAACATGGATCTTGAGCCGATGCCTGTCGGCTACGCCCCGAATCGCACGGATTTGCGCGGCACTCCAACAGGTCCCGCCAGCGCCATTGTGCGTATTCTCCAGGCAGATCAGACTCACCCTGGGGAAGGCCGTCGACTCCGGAAAGACGGCAAGGGCATCCTCAACTGCCTCCGGCGACATCACCCCCAGCTTTCCCTCCACCGACTTGGTCTGGACCCCTGAGACGACCCCCAGGTGGCCGCGCTCGGCTCGAAAGATGTGGGCATTGGTCTCGACGATGATCACGTCCCCGGGTCGCACCGAGGTGAAGATGCAGACGAGATTTCCCATAGTCCCGCTTGCGACAAATAGGGCGTCCTCTTTGCCGAGCCTCTCAGACGCCAGCTCCTCGAGTTTGCGCACCGTAGGATCCTCGAAGTAGTAATCATCTCCGACTTCTGCCTTCCACATCGCATCGCGCATCTCTTGCGTCGGTTTGGTGACTGTGTCACTGCGAAGATCGACTGGTCTTGGCATTCGTGATACCCCCTTCCGGGAGATTGGCCGACAGGTTCGGCCGCGCCACCCTACCTGGGTGAGGTTGTCGAAACCCACAACGACCGCGTCGACAGGAGGTCGCCCTGCCGGGCTCAAGAAGGTTGTCGCTCCTCATCCGCGCTCCCAGGCCGACCGGGGAGACCAACTGGTGTCCTTGCATGAGGTTCAGACGGACGCTCCCGGTTCTCTTGAGCAGCCGGTCCCCATGCTGGACGGCCCCACCCTTGGGCCCAGAGGTCTACTCGCGACAGTACGCCCGCTGCTCCTGTCAACGGCGTGGTTAGCCCCCAAGGGATGTGGACCCAGAGGGCAGCGCGGGCCGGCAGGATGCGCTCGCCAGGTCGATCATACGCGCTCGCGGAACACCCATCAAGCAACTCCCACCGTCGCCAGAGATCGATCGGCGGCCGTGAGCAGCTCCGCGCCGGTCTCGGTCACCAAGACGGTATCCTCGACCTGAAACCCGCCAAATCCTGACTCGTAGTACGGGGTTTCCACATTGACCACCATGCCCGCTTCCAGTCGCGCGTCCGAGCCTTCCGCGAGAAGGGGGGCCTCATACATCTCCAAGCCGATCCCGTGGCCCACGTGGTGCCGACGGTATTCCGGGAGACCTGCCCGACGAATGGTGTCAACCGCGACGGCAAACAGGTCGCCCACCCGGACCCCCGGGCGCACGGCCTTCACCGTAGCCGCCTGACCGATCTGGAGCGCCTCATACGTTCTCCGGTGCTCAGGCCGGGACACTCCGAGGACGCGCGTTCGCCCGATGTCCGACCAGTACCCGCGGAGCCGGCAGCTTGAATCCGACCGGATCAAATTCCCGGGACGGACCGGATACGGGCCGGCATGGAACGAGCCGCTGCTTCGAGAGCCCACGGTGGTCTCCCAATGGCCCGGGACCGCCCCGGCCCGCGCGATCTCGCTCCGGAACACTTCCTCAAGGGCTCTCTCGGGGATGCCCTCCCGCACCGCCGCGAAGGCCCGGGCAGCTGCCCTCTCGTTGATCGCGGTGGCCTCGCGGATCAGGGCGATCTCGTCGGGAGTCTTCACCCGCCGGATGTCTGCGAGCATGGTCCCGGCCTCGACCAGGGTGGCGCCGGGGAGGCGCTGCGCCAGGGTCCGCCAGGTGGCCGGCGCCATTCCCTGCTCATCGACGCCCACTGCCCCGGCGTCGGCCCCAGCCTCGCGTAGCACCGCAAGGAGCGCCTCCTCCGCGGACGGGGAGTGGGGGCAAGAGGCGCGGAGGGCCTGCAGTCGCTCCTCCGCGGGCGACAGTGGCGCGCCACCCCGGCGCCCGACGAAGTAGGTCCCGGCCGTGCGGACGTTCCGGGTCGTCACGGGTCGTTCGACGAGGTACTCCAGCCCGGAGACGTGGATGATCAGGACCGGGTCCTCGTCGGGGAGCGCGACCGCGTACGCCCCGGGATACCGGTAGATGAAGAGCGCGGGTGTGTCGTAATCCGTGAGATACCGGATGTTCTCCGCCGTGGATGCCACCAGCGCCTTGAGATGGTGCTGGGAGAAGACCGCCTGAATCCGTTGCTGATCTCGCAGCATAGCCCTCCTCGCTTCACGCCGGCGGCGCCGTCCTGCCCGCGCCCGGGCCGGAGCACCGTCGATTTTGTCTGAGTGGGAGTCAGCGGCCGGCTCCGTGACATTCGCGGAGGCCAGCTGCCTGGGTGGGAGTTGTGAAATGCCGATCCCTCAAAGCCTGCCTCCGGCGGGCGTTCCCTGCGTCGGACCAAGGCGTTGAGTCTGTGATCCCCCATGATCGTCCTCGCCCGCTTACGGTTCGCGAGCCGTGCCGTCCCTCCCCGAAGTATCGCCAACATCACCGGCGGGCACTCCCACTCCCGAGATAATGTCGCCGAACCTCTTCGTTGTTCAGAATCGCCTCCCCAGTATCTTCGAGCCTGATGCGGCCCAGCTCCAGGACCACACCGTAGTCTGAGATCGTCAGGGCCCGACGAGCATTCTGCTCCACCATGAGCACGGTGACGCCCTGTTGATTGATCGTGCGGACGTGGGCGAACGTCTGATCGACCAACGCTGGGGACAGACCAATCGATGGTTCGTCGATCAGGAGCATCTTGGGGCGCAGCATGAGTGCCATGGCCATTTCCAGGACTTGTTGCTGTCCCCCACTCAGATTGCCAGCCAGATCTCCCTCCCGGCCGCGAAGGATCGGAAAGAGCTGGAGAATCTCTTCAATGTCGGCGCGGACACGGGTGTCTGATCGGAGGTACGCCCCCATCTCCAGGTTTTCGCGGATGGTCATGCCAGGAAAATTACACCGGCCCTGGGGCGAGTACGCAATCCCCCTCCGCAACCGATCCAGTGACGAGACCTCAGTGATCACCTGACTGCCATAGCGAATCTCTCCTCGGGCAACTCTCACGGTCCCAAACACTACGCGAAGGAGGGTGGACTTCCCAGCCCCATTGGCCCCGATCAGCGTCGTGATCTTGCCCTCGCGAATTGCCAGGGAGACATCATGCAGGATGAGGCTCTCGCCGTAGCCCGCATCGACATGGGTGAGTGACAGAATGTCCTCGTCAGATTCCGAAGTAGGCATCGAGAACTCGCTCGTTCTTTTGGATCGCCTCCGGGACCCCCTCGGCGATCTTCTCGCCGTGATCAAGCACCACGATCCGCTGGCAGATGTCCATGACCACATCCATGTTGTGCTCAACGAGCAGGAATGTCGTCCCGAGCCGATTCAGCTGCACGATGTGCGCCTTGAGCGTGTCGATCAACACCGGGTTCACCGCCGCCGCCGGCTCGTCGAGCAACACTAAGCGAGGATCGGGCATCAACGCAAAGATGAAAGTGAGGAGTTTCCGCTGACCGTACGATAAAAGCCCGGCGGGGGTGGTGGCGTGTGCCTGCAACCCGACCATCTCCAGGAGTTCCCGTGCTCGATCCTTTCCCTTGGCTTCGAATGCCTGCACCCGCGGCGTGTTGAGAAATCGTTTCCCAATGGTGTCCTCCTGATGTTGCTGCACCGCCATGAGAAGGTTGTCCATCACGCTCAGTTGTTTGAAGACACGGACCTCTTGGAAGGTTCGCACCATCCCGAGCCGGGCAATTTGATCCGGACTCATTCCCACAACTCGCCTGCCAAAGATCATGACATCGCTTGGCGGATCGGGCGAGAGGAACCCCGTGATGCAGTTAAAGAGGGTGGTCTTTCCCGATCCGTTGGGGCCAATCAGGCCAACGATTTCGCCGGCATGAACACGGAAGCTGACATCACGCAGGGCCAGGACCCCGCCAAAGCGCTTAGTCAGGCCATCCAGTCGGAGCAGTGGCTCCTCCATCTCAGGCGGTTCTCCGGACCTGACGCATCTGCCGAGTCGCCCACGCGACGATCCCGTCGGGCAGGTAGATCGCTCCGAGGATGATGAGCAATCCGTAGATCACCAACCGCCACGCCTCCGCGATGCGGAGAAACTCGGGCAATGCGGTGAAGACGATCGCCCCGATGGGCGGTCCCGCCAGCGTTCCACGTCCGCCCAAGAACAGGATCACGATCAGGTTGACGGTGTAGGCGAATGCGAGTTCGGACGGACACACGACCGAGGCATAGGACGCGTAGTAGGCTCCCACGGCCCCCGCCACCGCAGCGCCGCTGGTGAACGCAAGCATCTTGTATTTGAGGATCGGAACTCCCGCTGCGCTCGCCAGGTGTTCATCTTCACGGATGGCGACCCAGGTTCGCCCGATGCGGGTTTGCGTCAGCCGCCGCACAAGAAGATAGGCGAGGATCGCCATACCGAGCGCCAGGTAGTAGTAGTCGGGAAGACTCCGAGCCTCCCACCTCCAGGTTCCCAGACGGAGATCGACCGGCGGCACCCCCGGGAGACACAACGGGCCTCGCGTGACCGCGATCCAATTCGTCGCCACTAATTGCGCCATGACCCCAAATGCCAGCGTGCTGATGGCGAAGGAATGATACGAGAGTCGGAAACTGGGGATTCCTATCACAATCGCAACGACGACCGCGCCAAGCATGGCGGCCGCCAATCTGAGGGGGAATGTCCATCCAAGATGCCCCGCCGCCAATGCGGAAATATACGCCCCCGTCCCAAAGAATCCCGCGTGGGCAAACGACAGGAGGCCGACCCGTCCTACGACCAGATCGAAGCTGAAGGCTAGCGCGACGTACATCAAGGTGGTGATCGCCACACTGGTCAAGTACGGTGACCGAACGGTCTGTGGCCACAGGGCCAGCAGCACGCAAGCCAGGGTCTCGAGTGCGCCGAGTCGTCGCCAGGTCAAATCCCGACCCTCCGACCAAACAGTCCCTGCGGCCGAAGCAGGAGCACACCGAGCATCACGAGGAACGAAAACGCATCGACGTAGGCAGAGGAGAAGTACTGGACAATGAATGCCTCAGCCACTCCCAGGATGAACGCGGAAACTATTGCCCCATTGACTCGCCCAAAACCGCCCATGATGACAACGGCGAATGCCTTGATCGTGAGCAGGATACCCATCGTCGGGGTGATATTACCGAGAGGAGCGTTCAGGCCTGCCCCCAGGCCCACGAGCGCGGAGCCCAGGGCAAAGGTTATGATCGCCACCCTCTGCGCATCAATGCCCACGGCGACGCAGGCCTCCCGATTCTGCGAGACGGCCCGCATGGCCTTTCCCAGTTTCGTCCCATGGACAAAGAGGTGGAGCACGAAAAAGGCACCCAGTGTCACCACAAGGAGCAGGATCCGCTGGTAGCTCACACTGACCGTTCCCATCACCAGAAGCTGCGCGGCCAGGGGTGTGGGGGCGCGCTTGGGGAAGGTTCCAAAGAGGAGGATGGCTGCATTGATCAGGAGAACCGATGCCCCCAGGGTCGCGACGAGTTGTGTTTGCCAGGAGCGGTGCACCACGGGGCGAATCACGAGCATCTCGAACAGGGCGCCAAACAGAGCCATCAGCACGACTGTGGCGATTGCAGCCAGAGGGTAAGCCAACCCGGCCATCGCATACAGGCTGAAAAAGAGATAGGAGGCGATCATGAGGAACTCACCGTGGGCAAAATTGACGATCTCCAGTACCCCGAAGATCATCGCGAGGCCGGCAGCCACCAGCGCGTACAGAGCCCCGAGCGAGAGCCCGTTGGCGAGTTGCTCCAGAATGACCATCGAATCGTCTGGCTCCGGAGAACAGCGAGGCACCAGGATCCCTCCCAGTGCCCCGCCGTTTTCGAGCCCAATCAGTTTGTGGGAACGGTCTCGAGGATGTTCACTTGGCAGTTCTGGACGGAGAGGATGTACATCGGGTAGTGCACCTGGTGATGATCATCGAACTTCACCTGGCCTAGGCCGGGCAGATTGAAGTCGAGCTTCTCCATGGCGTCTCGAATTGACTTCGCGTTGATGTCCCCCTGGATGGTCTTCATCGCCTGGAGAAGTGTCTGCGCGCCCAAATAGCCCATTCCCGATGTCCGGGTCAGGGGTTCTTTAAAGCGAGCCTGGTACCGATTTGCCAGATCCTTGGTGGCCTCGTTGGGTGCCCAGAAATTTGCTTCCTTCGCTCCGTTCGCCCAACATGCGTTCTGCAAGAGCTTCAACATTTCCGGGGTCACGACTGTCCCGCGGCCATACACCTTAAATCCACTCATCCCCACTTCACGCGCCTGGCTGATGATCTGAGCGGCTTCCGGATAGTCGGCAATGAGGAGAAACCCTTCGGGGTTCAAAGATTTGGTCCGGGTCAGTATCGGCCGGAACTCCGCTTGCCCGATCGGGTAGTATTCTTCGGAGACCACTCGCACACCGGGAAGTTCCCGCTTGAAGATCTCCGCTGCACCCCGCCCATAGTCTGTCTGAACGGCAAAGATGGCGAGAGATTTGACCTCCTTCGCGATCACTCGGCGGGCGAAGACCGTGACCATCAATTCGTCATTCAAGTTCAGGCGGAATTTCCAGGGATTCCCGCCAACCCCAGACTGCTCGGTAATTTTCGGATTGGTTGCAGTCACATCCAGGGAGGGTACCCCACCCTGTTGTAGAATGGGCATCACGGCAAGGGTCACAGAACTGCAGCCTGACCCGATCATCGCGTCCACTTGGTCAACAGTGATCAGACGACGCACAGAGTTGACCCCCACAGCAGGATCGCACTGATTATCACCCAGGGCAGTTTCCAAGCGTCGGCCACCTATCCCACCTGCAGCATTTTGCTCCTCGAACGCTAGCTGGGCGCCCTGACTGATCTCATGGCCCTCAAAAGCGTCGCCGCCGGATGCCGGGACATCGAGGCCAATCTTGATGGGGCTCTGCTGGCTCGAGGCCGGGCCGGCTTGCGCGAGCACCGCCAGAGTCATCGAAACAATCAGAATCAGCCATCTGTTTCGCATTGCCACTCCCTCCTTCCAACCGGCGTGCTTCCATTGGTCAATCGAATCATTCATAAGCCATGCGACCCCTGTGTGTGCCCCTCGTCCCTGCTGCCTTCGCCGGACGAAGCTTACCACATGTGCACTACTTGCAAGTCCGTCATGAGGTTTTCCCACACACAGAGGTTACTCTCAAAGACTCGAAGAAATGATCATCGCATCTCAATCCTCTGAATGGATCCCCAGGATACCAGTTACTGTGCGGTGCGTAAAATAGGCGACAGTCCCTCCCGGACCGCACAGTCCGGGGGAGAGTCCGAGGAGGGGCGGCGGCCCGCCCCTCGCGGTAGGGTCCGTGGGGAGGGCTGAGCCCTTGCCGCGGGTCCTGTGCAAGGGCGAGGGCCTTCCCCGCGAACGAAGCAGCGCGGGGAACGGTGCAGCCATTATTCCGCGCTGCGTAGTAGGGTTGGGCCGGGAACGACTCGTCACACGCGGTGGTTCGATAACACAGCAGCCCTTTGGGGCTGACCGCTCCCCAAAGGGCCGGACATTTTTCTGGACACCCGGGGAGTCCCCCATTTGCCCATTGGATGAGTCATCGGCGGCTGCCACTGCCCCCCTCAGCAACGGTTGGCGCATCGTCAATACTGGCGAACAATATGAGCGAACCGAGACCTTGTCAAGGCCGAATTGGGTCCGCGGAAAGCTGGAGAGCCATTCCCGAATCAGCGATCTGAGCGAGGTGTTGTGCATCCGGTGGGAGACCACAATGGGTGCTAGGCTTGTGCTTTGGTCCAAAGTGCCCGTCGCAGCTCAACCATGGCGAGCGTGTCGCGTGCGCAATACTCGAGAAGCGCGGCCCGGACGCGTGCTCGCTCAGCCTCGTCCACGTTCTCGAAGACCATCCGGGAGAACTGTACCGAGGCCATGGCGCCTTCCTGGATCTCCAGATCGTCGTAGGCCAGGGCCGGCACCACCGCAGGGAGCACCGACTTGATCGAAAATGAGCCGTCGAAACCGGGGTGATAGTAGTTCGCTTTGATGACGGGATGGAGATCCCAGAGGCGGTCGCAGACGCGCAGGAGGTCCCGCCGAAGGCGTGGGAGGGCCTCGGCCAAACCCGTGAGGACGCCCCGCTCATACTCAGTGTAGGTACAGATGCTCCCAGCTTGCCCCACCGACTTCAAGAGAGCGACAGCCAGTTCCTCGCGGGGATCCCGGTCGTCCGGGCAGAGGTAGGCCTCGTGGTGGATCTGTCCGTCCGCCGTTTCGATATGATTGGACCACTGGAAGGGGATGGCCTGGTACGGCCGGCTGTGCGGATACAGTGGGATGGCGGAGCCCACCGTCTCGAAGTCAAGATGGTGCACGGGGTACTCGACGGCGGCAAGCGCAGCCCGAAGCCCCGGACCGATCCACTCCACGTTGTCCTTCACCCGTTGCTGGAGGAACTGCAAGGGGTACCCTGCCGGGATGTCGTCGATGGTCTGGATGCCCAGCCCCACGAGGTCCTGGAAGACCCGGCGGTTCCCAGGGAGATGGTAGATCCATCGCGCCGGCTTGTCCTTCGTGCAGTGCTCCCAGTAGGGGCATTCATACGGGGCGGAACAATGATCGTCCGGCTCGATCACGGGTAACGTCGGGGCGGAGAGGGTCCGCCGCATCGCGGCCAGCCGGGCCGGGATCTCGCCCTGACGCGTGGCCACCTCGGCCGTCAACTCCTGCTCCTGGAACAGCTGATCGAGGTCCAGCGGTCCCCCGGGATACAGATACCCGGTGTTCACGTGCATGAGGCAGGCGGCGTCGAGGGTGAGGCCGGCCCCCGTGAGCACATAGGTCTGGATGGCCAGGTCGTCGAGGTGCTCGGCCTTCACCCGGCTCGTGGACTTCACTTCGATCAACCGCCAGAGGTTGCCGGGGGTTCGGACCAGGATGTCGGGCCGGACGACGACATCGTCGAAGACGATGAAGCCCTCGTACAGGACGTCCACGGCAGGATCGGCCAGGAGCGTGGCCGTGCGGGCGACACCTTCCTCCACCTTGAAGTGCTCCACCTCCACGAGCGCGCCGTTGGGATACCGCTCCCGGGCGAGCGTCCCCACCCGCGTCCCGGCGTCCAGGACGGCCTGCATCCCCTCGTCGATCTCCCCGGCCAGCTCTCGCGCGTGGACCTCGAGGTACAGACGCTTGGGGCACTGCAGGCCAGCGAGGTATCGAGACTTGGACAGACGGGGCGTCGTCATCACGCGTTCCCCACCCGTGCCGGACGGATCCCCCGCTCCCCACACGCCGCGGCCAACGCGGGATCGGCCGTCAGGAGCTCCGGGTGGTCCGTGAGAAGTTCGGCCAGGTGTTGGCGAGCCCGGCCATCCGCAGGATTGCGGCGATCCGCTTCCAGGAGACAATGGGCGGCCTCCAGGAGGCGCCCCTGCCCCGCCAGGGCGAG
>Ga0187780_10004189_pt1 | contig 10825 bp, 9 predicted proteins | sample 1015_Q2_SP10_20__FD_132429 | JGI IMG/M metagenome (GOLD analysis project Ga0187780, IMG submission 132429) | Tropical peat soil microbial communities from peatlands in Department of Meta, Colombia - 1015_Q2_SP10_20_MG | ecosystem: Environmental > Terrestrial > Soil > Wetlands > Peat | place...
ATCGAGCGGTCGACCCCGGCGGGGTGGCGCGAGCATGTTGCCGACCTGGAAGGGCTGCGCGTCCATTGGGGCCTGGAGCGCCTGACGCTGCTCGGCTACTCCTGGGGCGGGCTCCTCGCCCTGCTGTACGCCCTGGAGCACCCGGCGCTCGTCGAACGCCTCGCCCTTGTCTGTCCGGCGCCCGCGACGGCTCGCTGGCGGGAGCAGTTCGAGGGGCGACTGGCGGAGCGGATGGCGGATCGGCGGATCGCCGCGTGGCGAGAAGAGCTGCGGCGGTCCGGCCTTCAGACGGCCGACCCTGAGCGCTATCGCCGGGAGGCGTTCGCCATCTCCGTCGCTGGCTACTTCCGCGATCCGCGTTCCGCGAGCGCGCTCACGCCGTTTCGGGTTACGGCGCGATCTCAGCAGGCAGTTTGGGAGAGTCTAGGGGACTACGACCTGCGGGAGCGGCTGGGGAGCACGTTTCGCAACGCTGTGCCCCCCGTACTCGTTGTCTATGGGACCTACGATCCGATCCCGCCGGAGGCCACGCGCGAGCTGGCCGGGCTCATCCACGCCGAGTTGCGCGAGCTGCCGACCGGACACGCGCCACACGTCGAAGCCACGGACGAGCTGTTCCGAACGCTGGACGCGTTTCTTCCGAAATCCTGAGAGCTCAGTCGCGCCGGTTCGCCCGCGCCACCAGGACCGTGATGTTGTCCGTTCCCCCGCGCTCGAGCGCGAGGTCGAGCAGCTGGCGACAGAGCTCTTCGGCGGAGGTCGCCGCACCCATACGTTCGCCCAGCTCCGCATCGGTCACGTGCTTGGTCAGCCCGTCGGTGCACAGCAGCACGACGCCGCCCCGGGCGAGCTGGAAGCGCGTCACCACCGGGGCGGCCTCCGCGCCGCCGATGGCACTGGCGAGGACATTCGAAAACGGCGACTGCGCCACCTGTTCCTGCTGCAGGACTCCCTGCTCGGCGAGCGCCTGCGCGAGCGTCTGATCGCGCGTCACCTGGCGGAGCGTCCCGCCGTGGTGGTAGTAACAGCGGCTGTCGCCCACCTGCACGACGTACATCTGCGGCCACACGCCGAGAGCCAGAGTCAGAGTGGTCGCCATCGGCTTCGATTCGTTGCGCTCGGCCTGGCCGGCCCGGACGGCATCGTGCGCCTCGAGCGCCGCCGCACGCAGCGCCTCGAGAAACTCCTTCTCGGCCTGACGGCCCGCAACCTGAAACGACCGCATCGTGGACGATACGAACCGCGTGATCGTCTCGATGGCGAGCCGGCTCGCTTCCCCTCCACCCGCGGAGCTGCCCACGCCGTCGGCGACGGCGAAGAGCGACGCGAACCGCTCGCCCCGGAGCGGCAGCCGGTCCGCGTCGGGAAGGCTCGTCCCGTGGACGACCACCTGCTGGTGGAGAGTGCAGACGAGAAACTGGTCCTGGTTCTCGCTGCGCACCTTGCCGGGGTGCGTGACGCCGAAGAAGTCCAGCTCGTCGTCGCGGGGCCTCGAGCCCGGGTCGGGGCGGATGGCGGTGGTCAACAGGTCCTTGAGGCTCATGGCGAAACCAATATCACCGCGCCCACGCGCGCGGCAAGTTGAAGGCGCGCGCGCGGCGGATTACGTTGCCGGATGGCCATGGCCGTGACCCGAAAGCCCCGCGCGCGCCTCGAAACACCAGCGGCGCTCAAGGTCCGCGCCCGCAAGATCATCGCACGGCTCGAGCGCGAGTACCCCGAGGCGACCTGCGCCCTGCGCCACTCCAGCGCCCTCGAGCTGCTCGTCGCCACGATTCTGTCGGCGCAATCGACGGACGCGCGCGTGAACATCGTGACGCCGGGTCTGTTCGCGAAGTACCGCAGCGCCGCTGACTACGCCGCCGCGGACCCCGCGGTCTTCCAGCAGGAGATCCGCAGCAGCGGCTTCTTTCGCAACAAGACGAAATCGATCCTCGGCATGGCCCAGGCGCTGGTCGAGCATCATCGCGGGCAGGTGCCCGATAAGATGGAAGAGCTCGTGCAGCTCCCCGGGGTGGGCCGCAAGACGGCGAACGTCATCCTGGGCACCTGGTTCGGCAAGAATGAGGGTGTCGTCGTGGACACCCACGTTCAGCGCCTCAGCACGCTACTCGGCCTCACGAAGGAGCGAACCCCAGAGAAGATCGAGCAGGACCTGATGAAACTCGTGCCGCGCGACAAGTGGACGTGGTTCGGACACACGTTGATCCAGCACGGGCGCCGCGTGTGCATCGCGCGTCGCCCGAAGTGCGAGGTGTGCGTCGTGAGCCGGTGGTGCCCGAGTAGTCGGGTATGAACCTCCCTCCCATCGACCGCCCCGCCCTCGTCGCCACCCGGCGCGATCTTCACGAGCACCCGGAAGTCGGGTTCGAGGAGCGGCGCACCTCGGGAATCGTCGCCGAGCGCTTACGTGGCCTGGGCTATGAGGTGCGTCCGGGAGTCGGCCAAACGGGCGTCGTCGGGTTACGCTCGGGAGCCGGACGCTGCGTACTCGTGCGCGCGGACATGGACGCGTTGCCGGTGGAGGAAGCGAACGAGATCCCGTACCGCTCGCGCGTGCCGGGGAAGATGCATGCCTGCGGCCACGATGGGCACGTGGCGATCGGGCTCGAGGTCGCGCGCCGGCTCCACGCCGCCGCGCTGCCGGGCGCCGTCAAGTTCGCGTTCCAGCCCGCCGAGGAGATCGCGGGCGGCGCGAAAGCGATGATCGCCGACGGCGTGCTCGAAACGCCGCGCGTCGACGCCGCCGTCGGGATTCACCTCTGGAACGACCTGCCGGTCGGCACGGTAGGCGTGATGCCCGGACCCGTGATGGCGTCGGTCGACGAATTCGAAATCACGATCGTCGGACGCGGGGGACACGCCGCCGCGCCGCAGCAGACCGTGGATCCGGTCCTCGTCGCCGCTCACGTGATCACGGCCCTGCAAACCCTCGTCAGCCGCCGTCGCAATCCGTTCGAGGAGGGCGTCGTGTCCGTGACCGCGGTGAACGCGGGCCACGCCTTCAACGTGATCCCGGGCCGGGCCGAGCTGCGCGGCACCGTCCGCACTTTCGGCGGGAAGTTCTACGAGGAGGCGCCCGCCCTGGTCGACACGACCGTCAAGAACGTCGCCGCCGCGTTTGGCGCCTCCGCCGAGGTCCGCTACACGCACCTCTGCAAGCCCACGGTCAACGACGCGCGGGTCACCCGTGTCGTCGCCGACGCCGCCGCCGAGGTCGTGGGGCGCGACAACGTCGTGAGCGGCGTCCGCACCATGGGGGGCGAGGACATGTCGTTCTTCCTGGCGAAAGTGCCGGGCTGCTTCGCCTTCGTCGGCTCGGCGCCGCGCGGGGGCAAAACGTCGCCGCACCACAGCCCGACCTTCGACATCGACGAGGAATCGCTCGTGATCGGAGCGGACCTGCTCACGCACACGGTGCTGCGGCTCCTCGCGCCCTGAAGCGCGCACTCCGTCCTCCGCCATGCCCAACCTCCTCGCCGCCGAGCCTTCAGCCTACCTCAAGTCCGCCGCCCACCAGCCCGTCGACTGGCACCCGTGGAGCGACGCCGCATTCGCCCGCGCCCGCGCCGAAAACAAGCCGATCCTGCTCGACATCGGCGCGGTCTGGTGCCACTGGTGTCACGTGATGGACGGAGAGTCTTACGAGAGCGCCGAAGTCGCCGAGGTACTGAATCGCGACTTCGTCTGCATCAAGGTCGACCGCGATGAGCGTCCGGACGTGGATGCGCGTTATCAGCGGGCCGTCCAGGCACTCTCGGGTCAAGGGGGCTGGCCCCTCACGGCCTTCCTCACCCCGGACGGCGACGTCTTCTTCGGCGGCACATACTTCCCGCCGGAGCACAATCCCTACGGACGCCCGGGGTTTCTGACGGTGTTGCGACACGCCGCCCGGCTGTACCGGGAGGACCGTGAGAAAGTCGCGGGGCACGCCACGCTGATTCGCCAGGCCGTGGCCGAGTCGCTCGACGAGGCGAGCCGGGGGGATTTCGACGCGTCCCTCCCCGATCGCATGGCGAGCCAGATGGCGCGCTTCTTCGACTCACGGTTCGGCGGCTTCGGGACGGCGCCGAAATTCCCCCACCCGGGCGCCGTGCAGTTCCTGCTCGCCCGCTGGCATGACGAGCGGAGCGAGCGTCTACGGGACGTCGCCGAGCGGACGCTCGTGGGCATGGCGAAGGGGGGAATCCACGATCACCTGGGCGGCGGCTTTCACCGCTATTCCGTCGACGAGCGGTGGATCGTCCCGCACTTCGAGAAGATGGCCTACGACAACGCCGAGCAGCTGCACGCCTACCTCGACGGCTACGCCGCGCTCGGCACGCCCCTGTTCAAGCGCGTGGCCACCGGAATCGTCGACTGGGTGCTCGAGGTGCTCTCCAACGGGGCGCGCGGGGCGTTCTACACGTCGCAGGACGCCGACGTGGCCTTCGGAGACGACGGCGACTACTGGACCTGGACGCCCGACGAAGCACGGGCCGCGTTGTCCGAGCGTGAGCTGGCCGTCGCTCGACGCGTGTTCGACATCGAAGAAACGGGCGAGATGCATCACAACCCGCGCAAGAACGTGCTCTGGTGGCAGCACGATCCGGCGGGCGACGACGAGTGGCCGATCCTGCAGGACGCGACGCGCAAACTGAAAGCCGCGCGCGACCAGCGCCCGCGCCCCTACGTCGACACGACTGCGTACGTGAACTGGAACGCCATGATGGCCTCGGCGTTCCTGCACGCCGGCGCCGTGCTCGACCGGCCGGAGTGCAACACGCTCGCCCTCAAAGTGCTCGAGCGCGTCTGGAGCGAGTCGTGGGACGAGCGGCGCGGAATGGGGCACGTCATTGGACGCCTGGACCCCGGTGGCATGCTCGACGACGCGATGCATGCCACCGCGGCGTTTCTCGACGCGTACGAGGCGACCGGGAAAGACGCGTGGCTCACGCGGGCGATCGCCGTGACGCGCCACTGCGTCGCCGCGCATTGGGACGCCGGCGCGGGCGGGTTCTTCGACGTCGCGAAAGGCCGTCCCGGAACCGCCTACCTCGCAACCGCCGCGAAGCCGATCCAGGACGCGCCGACGCCGTCCGGGAACGGGGTCGCGGCGCTCGTGCTGGCCCGCCTGTGGGCGCACACCGACGATCAGGAATGGCGGCGCCTGCTCGAACTCGAGCTGCGCGCCTTTGCGGGGGCGGCGGATCAGCTCTCGCTCTACGGCGCTACGCTCGCGCGCGCCATCGATTGGGCGGTCCACCCCGTCACGCGCATCGAAGTCTCCGGGCCTCCGGGCGAGGGGCCCGCCTGCGCCATGCATCTGCTGGCGCTCCAGACGTATCGACCGCGCAAGGTGGTCGTGCGCAAACCCGCCGACCGGCCCGCCGCGGTCGTCTGCGTGGGCACGTCCTGCTCGCTGCCGGTGGCGACGGCGGCCGCGCTGGCCGAGCTCGTCGCCTGATCAGCTACATTCATCCTCTCTTTTACGCGGAGTCACGATGCCGAACAAGAAGGCGGTCTTCGACACATCCAAGGGCGCGATCGAAGTGGAGCTGTTCGCCGACGAAGTGCCCAACACGGTCGCGAACTTCGAGAAGCTCGCCAACTCCGGATTCTACGACGGCACCAAGTTCCACCGCGTGATTCCGAACTTCATGATCCAGGGCGGCGACCCCTATTCGAAGACGGGGAAGGGCCGCGTCGGCACGGGTGGCCCGGGCTACACGATCAAGTGTGAAACGCACCTCAACACGCACAAGCACGTGGCCGGGACCCTGTCGATGGCGCACGCCGGCAAGGACACTGGCGGCAGCCAGTTCTTCATCTGTCACTCGCCGCAGCGGCACCTCGACGGCGTGCACACGGTGTTCGGACAGGTGACCAAGGGGCAGGACGTCGTCAACAAGATCGTCCAGAACGACGAAGTGAAATCGGTGCGCGTGAGCTGATGAATCTCGATTTCGCGGTCATCGCCGACTACGCGCTGGTCGATCAGGCGGGCAAGCTCTCCGTGCTGGGCATCTTCCAGCACATCTGGGTTCAGCAATTCCCCGCCATGCATCCGCGCCTGCACCTCGTTCTCCGCCTCAAGGGCAAGCGTACCGAGGTGGGAAATCACGCGGTGCAGATCCGCCTCGTCGACGAGCAGGGGACGGAGATCCTCGGCGGCACGGGCAACGTCACCTTCGCCGAGCCTCCCGCAGGGATCACGGAGATCGAGGCGGGCGCGGTGCTCGTCTTCGACGTGCAGTTTCCGCACGCCGGAGCGTATCGCTTTGAGATCACGATCGACGGCGAGAAGGCCGCCGCGGTGCCGCTCACCGTTTCGCAGGTGCCGTCGCCGCCCAGCGCCGCGAGCGGCGGGCCGGGGTTGCACTGACGGATCGTGCGATCCATCCTGCCGCTCCTCGTCGTCGCTTCCGCGCTGGCGTTGGGCTGGAACATCGGCGGATACCACTTCCTCGATCCCGACGAGGGACGTAACGCGGAAATCGCCCGCGAGATGGCGGCCACGCACGACTACCTGGTCCCGCATCTCGACGGCCTGCCGTACCTCGACAAGCCGATCGTCTACTTCGCGGCGGCCGCGGCGGTGATGCAGGCGTTCGGGCCGAGTGAGACGGCGGCACGCGTCCCCGCGTACGTCGCCACACTCGCCACAATCACGCTGCTCATCTGGTTCGCGCGGCGCCGCTGGGGCGCCGTGGCGGGCTGGCTCGCGGGACTGGCGTTCGCGACCATGCCGCTCACCCTGGCGTACGCCCACACGGCGATCTTCGACAGCACGCTGACCTTCTGCGTCGCGGCCGCCATGATCTGCTTCCTCGAGCAGTGGACCACGCTCGCCTGGGTCGCGCTCGCCGTGGGGGCCATCACCAAGGGGCCGATCGCGATCTTCGTACCGCTGGTCGCGGTCGTCCCGTACGCGATCGCGACAGGGCGCGCCGCGCGGATCGTGTCCGCGCGGTCGCTCGCCGCCTTCGCGGTCGTCGGCCTGCCCTGGTTCCTGGCCGTGACCGCACGCCTGCCGGAATTCCCGCACTACGCGTTCGTCGTCGAAACCTTCCAGCGGTTCACGACGACGTCGTTCCATCGCACTGCGCCGGTGTGGTACTACGTCCCCATCCTCCCTGTCGCAGCCTTCCCCTGGATCGTGCCCGCGTGTGCCGGGCTCGGGAACTGGCGCTCGGCATGGCGCGCCCGGGGAGAGGAGCGGGCGCGTGAACCCCTGTGGCTCTCTGCCTGGGTGGTCGCTCCGCTCATCCTCTTCACGCTCAATCGCTCGAAGCTGCCGCAGTACGTCCTGCCTGTGTTGCCCGCGCTCGCTCTCGCGGCGGCGCGGACGCTGGCGCAGGCGGGGCCCCGGGCCGCCTGGCGGCCGTACGTCGTCGGTGCCGCGGTGGCCGGTCTCGCGTTCCTCGCCGTGCCCGTTCTGCTCCTCTCGGCACTGCCACTCACCTCGGCGGAACGGGCCGCCGTACCGGTCCCGACGCTCGCGCTCGGGGTCGCGCTGCTCGTGTCCGCGGCGGGCGTCGCGCTTGCCGCACGGCGCGGCTCGGTCGAGCTCAGCGCACTCGCGTACGCATTGGTGGTCCTCGTGCTTCCGTTCAGTACGGGCGGCCTCATGGGAGCCGTAGGTGACGATCGCTCGGCCGCCCGGCTCGCCGACGCGATCCGGCCGGCCCTCGGTGAGCACGTCGAGATCCTGGCCATCGCGGCCTATCCACCTTCCCTTCCTTTTTATCTGGGTCGAACGGTGCCCGTCGCCACGCGCGACGCCGTGGAGCTGACGAGCAACTACATCATCGCCTACCAGGCGCGTTACCGGGCGATCGCCGGCTCCCCACTCCGGGCGCCCGACGAATGGCAAGGCGTGCTCGAGCAGTGCGCTACGCCGACCGTATTCGTTGCGCGCGCGGACGACCACGTGGTCCGTTCCGACCTCGCCGCCCTTCCCCTCCTCGGCGACGACGGTCACTACGCCGCCTACGGTCCTTGTCGCTCCCCCTCTCCACCGAGTGGAGAGGGAGCCGGTGGGTGAGGCGGCATGTGCGGCATCTTCGGCGCCGTCTCGCTGACGGGAGCGCCCCTCCGCCACCCTGACCTGCTCACCGCCATGGCGCGGTCGCTCGCTCACCGTGGCCCCGACGGTGAGCGCATCGTCGGTCATGAGCGGGCGCGCATCGGCGCGCGCCGGCTCGCGATCATGGATCTGACCACGGGCGATCAGCCATTTCAGAACCCGGCCGCCTCCGTCTGGATGGTGTGTAACGGCGAGATCTACAACGCCCGCGAGCTGCGCCGGGAGGCGACCTCCTGGGGGTACCCGTTCCGCTCGCGCGGGGACATCGAGAACATCGTCCCGTTCTACGAGCGCTTCGGTCCGGGAGCGATCGAGCGTCTCGAAGGAATGTTCGGACTCGCGATCTGGGACGACGCGCGGGGTACGCTGCTGCTCGCGCGAGACCGCGCGGGTGAGAAACCGCTCTTCTGGAGCGAGATCGACGGCGAGCTGCGCTTCGCGTCCGAGATCCAGGCGCTGCTCGCCTTCCCCGATCAGCCCCGCAAGCTCGACCGGCACGCCGCCGACCTCTACACGGCGCTCGGGTACGTCCCCGCGCCGCACACGCTCTTCGCCGGCGTGCGCAAGATTCCTGCGGCTCACGTGCTGCGCGCCGACGGGACCGCGATCGCGATCACGCCGTACTGGAGTCCCGCCGTCGCCGCGGCGCAGCCGTCCCGCCTCGATGGCGCGGGCCGGCTCCGCGACACGCTGCTCCAGGCGACCGCGCGCGAGCTGATGTCCGACGTGCCGGTCGGCGTCTTCACGAGCGGCGGCCTCGACTCGTCTCTCCTCGCGGCCGCCGCCGCGCGCGTCATGCCCGGCGAGCGGATCCACACGTACGCGGTGAAATTCACGGAGCCGGGCTACGACGAGAGTCCCTTCGCCGAGGCGGTCACCCATAGCATCCGGACGATTCACCACGTCGTCACCGCGGACGACGCGGCGCTCGAGCGCGCGTTACATCATGTAACAGAGACCCTCGCCGAGCCGGTTGGCGACCCGGCGATCCTCCCGACGTACCTGCTCGCAGCGGAGGCGCGGGAGCACGTGAAGGTGGTCCTGTCGGGAGAGGGAGCCGACGAGCTGTTCGGGGGGTATCCCACCTACCTCGGCCACAAGGCCGCGGCGCTGTACCACCGTCTCCCGAAGCCCGTGGCGGCGCTGGTCCGCCGGATCGTCGGCCGGTTTCCGGTCTCAACCGGAAAAGTCACCATCGAATTTCTGCTGAAGGAGTTCATTGCCGCAGCCGAACTGCCTCCGCTCGAGCGTCACCTCCGCTGGTTCGGAGCGTTGGGCCCGCAGGCGGGCACGGTGCCCGAGCTGGCGTGTTTGCTCACGCCGTTCCCACGCACCGACCCGATGAACCGGCTCCTCTGGCTCGACTTCCTCACCTACCTGCCCGACAACCTCCTCGTGAAGGTGGATCGAGGGACGATGCTCGCGTCCATCGAGGCGCGCGCGCCGTATCTCGACCGCCAGGTGATGGAGCTGGTGCTTCCCGCACCATCGGGTCTCAAGGTGCACGGGTTCTCGACAAAGGCGATATTGAAGGAAGCGGCGCGGGGGCTCGTGCCCGATGCCGTCATTCGACGCAAGAAGCGCGGGCTGTCGGTGCCGGTGGCGCGGTGGCTGAATACGACGCTGGCGCCGCTCGCGGACCGGCTGCTCCAGCGGCCGCGACTCGCGCGCGATCGCGCTCCGCAGCTCCTCGCGGAGCACCGTGCGGGGCGTGCGAACCACGCACGCAAGCTCTGGCCCATCATGATCGCCGAGCTGTGGGCGGAGCGGTGGAACGTGGATATGGAAGGGGTATGACGCGCGACGAAGCGCTCCAGCTGATGCGGGAACACACGCAGTCGCCCGGCCTGCGCCAGCACATGCTGGCGGTGGAGGCGGCGCTGCGCGCGTACGCCGTCAAGCTGGGAGAGGACCCGGAGCCGTGGGGGGTCGTCGGCCTGCTCCACGACTTCGACTACGAGCGCTACCCGAACGACGCGCACTCCCCGACCGAGGAGCACCCGAGCTGGGGGGTCGGCCAGCTCCGCGAGCGCGGCGTCCCGGAGCCTCTCTGCCGCGCGATCCTCGGCCACGCGAGCTACACGGGCGTCCCCCGAGACACGACGCTCGCGAAGGCGCTCTTCGCCGTGGATGAACTGTGCGGCTTCCTTGTCGCCTGCGCGCTCGTGCGGCCGTCGCGCAGTCTGTCCGACCTCGAAGTCTCGTCCGTGAAGAAGAAGCTCAAGGACAAGGCGTTCGCCCGGGGTGTGAACCGCGACGAAGTGCGGCAAGGAGCGGACGAGCTCGGCGTCCCGCTCGACGAGCATATCGCCTTCGTCATCGCAGCGCTGCGGCCCGTGGAGACGTCGCTCGGACTCGGCCGACCGGCGGAACCCGCCGCATGACGGCCTCGACGTTCGCTTCCCTCTCGTACGAGCGGTCGGGCGACGGCGACCAGCTCGGCTTCGCGATCGAGCGAGCGACCGGCGCCCGCCCGATCGGCGGCAACCTCGTTCGGCACCACGCGGACAGCGCGGCGGCGCTCGAGACGATGCTCGAGCGTATCGCCGGCGCGCGAGCCTGGGTGCACCTCGAGAACTACATCGTCCGGGACGACCGGACGGGGCGCCGCTTCGCGGACGCGCTCGCGGCGCGGGCGCGTCTGGGCGTGCGCGTGCGCGTCCTGTACGATGCGTTCGGATCGTTCGGAACCTCGCGACGGTTCTGGAGCCGCCTCACGGACGCGGGTGTCGATGTGCGGGCGTTCCATCCCATCAT
>Ga0187780_10004190_pt1 | contig 10824 bp, 12 predicted proteins | sample 1015_Q2_SP10_20__FD_132429 | JGI IMG/M metagenome (GOLD analysis project Ga0187780, IMG submission 132429) | Tropical peat soil microbial communities from peatlands in Department of Meta, Colombia - 1015_Q2_SP10_20_MG | ecosystem: Environmental > Terrestrial > Soil > Wetlands > Peat | place...
AGTCAGGCTCAAAGACTTCGGCGGGTCGTTCACCTACGCCTCGGCGAAGGCAAAGAACGTCGAAATTGAGATGACGATCACCATCAACAGCACTTTCAAGGGCAAGATAATCAACCTCCCCGATTGGATCCCCGATCAGAATGTCAGCGGAGGAATCAACTTTGACCCGTTCACCCAGATCAACCCACTGGGGGACATCGACATGGACGCCGGGAAATTCACTATGAAGGCGGCCGACGTCAGCTTTGGCCCCTTCTCCATGAAGCCCGACCCCATCGGGAACGGGGGCAAGGCAACCGTTGCGCAGATGGATGTCAAGGATATCGACATGCATTGCACCGAAATGCCGCTCCAGAATCCCCTGGGGATAACAATGGGGGACTCCTTTCCCATTCAGAATCCAATGGGTCCGATGGACATTACAATCAAGAAGACACACATGGATGAGCTTGACTCCAACAAGGTGACGACCCCTTCGGCTACCGTGCGCAACATCGCGGCCCAGAACCTAAAGATCCCTATGGTCACGACCGGCCCAATCGACGTGAGCTCCGAGTCGGTCGTCCCGGTGACCATGACGAAGTCGTTGTACGATGCCGGTGCCCATCCATACGGAGACGCGAACAATCAGAAGATTACGACCACCGTCACCCTTACCATCCAGAACGTCAAGCTGAGAATCAAAGGAGGGCTCGAATTCAAGGATGTCGAGGGGAGTGCAACCGCCAGTTCAGCAAGTTCGACCCCCTTCGACCTGAATCTCGCCCTCAAGGGGGTGGAGATACTAAACCTGAGCATCAAAGGGCTAAGCCTTCCTGAATTGGAGATGCAGCTGTGAGTTGAGCGCTCGGCACACTTCGAGAAGGAAAGGGAGGGGAAGCGCAAAAGGCAAGGCCGCTGCCGCTCCCGTGGAGTCCGACAGAACAAGGTACCTGACGAAAGAGGAACGCGCCAGAGTGGACGAGTTATGGGAGAAGGAGAAAGAGACGAGGGGCGAGCGGAACCCGGACAAACACATCTTCTTCGAGCTGGTTTATCTCGGCTTCCTCGGCCACATCAGGAACCGGGGGGAGGTCGACGAAGACGTAAAGGAGCTAAAGAGAATGCTTGACCGCACCGCAGACAAGATGATGGAGATAGTGGAGAAGTCCGAGGGGCGGAGCAAGACCAGCTAGACAACCTGAAAGTCGGCAACATTTATTACCTCCAGTGGACAAAAAACCTGCGCTTGCCAGCTACAGGTGCGCAAAGAAAGCAATCGGTGACCGTCGGAAAGAAACTTACGGACGTGCTGCAACCGATGAACGTCATTCAGCCAGCCAAGTACTGCCCCAACTGCGGAGCACCGACCGAGGAGTGCTGTTGCGGCTACAATCAGACCACTACCATATGCATCACCCTCAACACCGGGGTGCTCCAGAGCCTCGTCAATCTGCTGCCGAAGATTCAGGTCACGACCAACCGCTGCAGTGAGTGTGGGCACCAGCCACACAGCGGAGAATGCCCCGCCCCGGGCTGTGACTGCGACTCCCAGTAGGCTCCAGAAACCGACGGCGTCAATGAACCTGCCGGCTCGCCGCAAGCCTTGCGGTCGTGAGCCCACCACCCTCTGGAAACTCAGGGGCCTCTTTCGGTGCGGCTTCGAGCGGGGACTCTCTCGAATAGTCCCTCCGCCCGCCTTATCGACTGCTTACGTCACCTGAGTTCATACGTGAGGAAGTAGAATCTAGGCGACGTACGAGCCAGGGACATCACCCTCTCCCATATAGCATAGCAACGCAACAGGGTCAGGGGATCGCCAAAGACCTTGAGTTCGCCCGCGGCAAGGGCCTCAGCCAGGGCTACCTTTCCTTCCAGGGCGTCAAAGAGGAGGGTTCTGTTCGTGTAGATCCGAATGTTTGTCTCCCCTTTCCTTGCTTTCCCCGTTATGGTGATTCGTCTGTCTTTGACGGTTATCACCGCCCTTTCGTCGTCGAGCACCTGAAGATAGGTCAGGCCTTCTGCGTCTTCAATCAGCTTCTCCAGCTGGGCAGGAAAGTCCTCTTTGAGCAGCTTGAGGAGCTCCTCAAGAAACCGCTTCAGCCTAAGAGGCACCGTCGGTCAGCCCCACCGGCGGGGCCTCACCGACTCAAACCAGCATGGAATGGTCTTGTGATAGGTCCTGCCATCCAACTTCGCGTCGAAGGTCGCGTTGCAGTACATTTCGTTGAAGGTCGTCTCCGATTCGTCTCTCATTCCAGCCACGACTATCGTGCAGGCCGCCCTTGGTGTGAAGACGATCTCGACGCTGTCGGAGGACTCGTCCGACCCGGAGAAGGCGATGGTCGCAGGGATGCTTGGCCGGTAGTCGGGGTAGAGCAGCCGAGTTACGCCGGGCAGGTACGCCCTTTCCCCGGCGAACTCTCCCGACCTGGTGATTGTGACCTTCTCTGAATCGAAGAACCTCTCCTCACCGTCGGAGCTCCTGACGATTATCCCTCCATAGGAGCTTTCCTTCGAGGCGCCGTACCTGTAGAAAAGAAAACTCACTCTCTCAGGTTCTCCAGGAAGGGAAGGGTCGCAGAGCAGCACCCCGGTGTCCCAGCCAGCTACGCTCCCCCAGTCGAACCGCCCTCCCTCATGGTCCTGATAGCCCGTGGTGGTATCAACGCTGTAGCTCGTACCCCCTACGCTGACCGTCCCTGTGACCTTGAGTCTGGGAAGCTCCACCCACTTGTCCCAGATGCTTGCCATCTCCGAGGCCACTTCAAGCATCTCCTCTTTGAGACGGTTCTTGAAGAGGACCTCGAGACCTATCTGGCTCATCGTCACGGGAGCGAGGACGACCGGGGCATGAAGGTCGAACGCGATCTGGTCTATTCCCCCTTTCAGGGAGAAGGAGGAGCTGCCGGGGGAATAGGAGACAGACGCAACACCTTCGCCGTGGAAGTCCGGAGTGAAGGGAGTGACTTTCAGCTTGCTGAGGGGTATCAACTTCAGGGCCGTGTGGGTCCTTCCTCCTGAGTCTACCAGAAACGCGAGGACGGCACCGTATCCGCGCTTGGAGTCGTACGGGTTGCCGTGGATTGCGAAGTTCAGGAGCCCGAAGAGCTGGCTGGCCCTGTCGAAGAAGACGAAGTCATGCCACTCCTTGTAGTAGGGCAGGCGCGGGTCGAAGACCGACGGAAGGTCGAAAGAGTCCACCCACGGCGTGTCTTCCACTCGGGACGAGAGCAACTACGATAACCCACCGCTACTTCTGGAATTGTTGCCGCTTCCTTCCAAATTGAGGGCTTGGCGGCCGCACGGCGTCAGCGTCACTCTTTCTTGCTTGCGGCCGCGTCAAGGATTTCCAGCGTCCTCGCAGAAAGCTTTTGCAGGAGGACCAGCTGGTCGGAATTGAACTGGAGGAAGGCACGGGTCAGGTCCGAAATCGAGCCCTGCACGACGCTCTCGATGCTCGCGTTGTCCAGCTGGGAGAGGCGCCCCGAGAGCTGGCCAAACTTCTGCAGCGTTTGCAGCGAGTTTGCAATCGATGCCTGCGTCATCTTTGTTACCTGCTCCTTGTATTCAGGGCTGTTCAACGTCTTCACCGCTTCGTTGAGCGCCTTCTGAACGACGACGGGGTCAAGGTTGATGAACACATTTCGTTGCGTGCTCGAACGTGTGTTGCTTCGGGATTTCGCGGTTGACTTTCTGCTTTCGGGCATTGTGAAATTCTGGACGGCACCCTTTCGGGTCGAGCACTTATTTCTTTCTGTAGATCAGGTAATTGGCCTGGTCCAGGAAGAAGTTCTTCCAGCGTCTCTCCGTCATCCAATCGCACTCGTTCCGAAGTATCCCCCTGGCTTCCTCGGCAAGGCCCTTGGCCACGTTCCTGGCATACTCGAAGCTGGAGTATTTCTTCATCAGCGCCTTCACGAACTCGATGTCAGACTCGCTCTTTGCTTCCCTTTCCTTGCCCAGGATGCTCCGCGTCCTCTTCAGTTCCGCGTGCGTAGCAGAGTTGAGAGTGTGTATCAGCACGAGCGTCCTCTTCCCTTCCATGATGTCCCCGTCGATCTCCTTGCCGTAGACCTTCTCCGAGGCCGAAAGGTTCAGCGTATCGTCGGTGATCTGGAACGCGAGGCCCACCTTCAGCGCGAACCTGGTGAAGGTGTCGAGCTGCTCCTTCGTGGCCACGTCGCTGCCGATTATCAATCCAGTCCTGCAGGGAGTGATTGTCGTGTACCAGCAGGTCTTGTTCTCACAGAGGTCATAGTAGTCCTTCGGTGAGAGGTCGGTGACGTTGTTCTTGACGTACGTAAGCTCCGCTATCTGCCCAGAGACGCTCCTGTTCGCCATGTTTTGGATCTCCAGGATGACCTCGAGCGACTTTCTGACCCCTATGACCCGGAGGTTATCTATCAGCGGGGACATGCTCAGTATCTTCAGGGCATCCCCTGCATTGGCGGCGAGCGCCAGGCCGTACTTCCTGTTGAGCGTCAGTTCCCCTCGTCTGTAGAGGGATTGGTCCACAACGTCGTCCTTGATTAGGAACGCGTTGTGCAGGAGCTCGATGGCCGCCCCCGTGTTGACGGCGTTGGCATAGTCTCCGCCCACGGAAGCAGCGGCTGCGAGGCAGAACGCGGGCCTGATGCCCTTGCTCGGGCGAGTGGGGTAGTCTGACAGAAGCTTGTACGCAAGGGAGCCCGGGTCGAAGTTCTCCCTTAGGTAGTGCTGCATCCGCTCCCCCACTTTCCTCCTCAGAGCGTACATGTCGTCCGGCAAGCTACCCGTGACGAGCCATTCGAGTGCGATTTTAAGGAATTTCGCCTTCGGTTGCAGACGCTAGGCCGTCTGCAGGCTCTGTCCCGTCGTCAAGGAGTCCGAGATTCCCAGGATTCTGCCGGCGATCTCTTCGCCTCTGCTTGTCAGCCGATGATTGCAAGTCACTTTGACCCTTGTGCTTGAAAGAGTCCTTCGCTTCTCGCTGGCGAGAAGGCCGAGGGCCTTAAGCGTCCCCCTCTCCCTTGACCAGGTCTTTCCGCTCACTCTAACCTTCTTTAACAGAGAGGCCGTCCCCATCTCCCCGTTCAGGAACAGTGCCAAGATGATTCTCATCTGAACCGTGGTTAGGAAGACGTGGCTTAGCAACGGCGTGAGCCCCCTTCGCTCAGCCGGCCTGCGAATGCGCCAGACCACTCTCGCGTCGGACGGCCGTGGTGAGCGGCGCGCGACATCGCATCCATAGACAGACTGTCTATGATTCGAGTATATAATATACCCTAACGAGTTAGGGACGGAACAACTTTGACCGAGGTTCAGTCAGCAGTGAACGTTCAAGCTCTACGGATCGCCCTGCGAGGTCAGGTCATTACGCCGGAGAGCTCCGAGTACGATGAGACTAGGAAACTCTACAATGCAATGATCGACAAGAGACCGGCCGTCATCGCAAGGTGCCGCGACGTTGCCGACGTAATCCAAGCCGTCAGATTCGGTAAGGAGCAAGGCCTGGAGATCGCTGTTCGGGGAGGTGGGCATAACGGAGGTGGCTTGGGCAGCGTGGACAACGGGCTGATGATTGACCTTTCCCTAATGAGGGGGGTAAGGATAGACCCGGCCTCTAGAACAGGGACGGCAGCCGGTGGCTGCCTGCTGGGCGACTATGACCATGCAGCCCAGGCATTCGGCCTGGCGACCCCCGCCGGAATAATCTCCACGACTGGCGTGGGAGGGCTCACTCTAGGGGGCGGAATCGGTCACCTTACGCGGAAGTATGGCCTGACGATTGACAACCTGCTCTCGGTGGACATGGTTCTTGCCGACGGCAGTTTCGTTACGGCCAGTGCCGACTCCAACCAGGACCTATTCTGGGCCGTGAGGGGCGGAGGAGGGAACTTCGGCGTGGTCACATCGTTCACCTTCAGACTCCACCCCGTTGGAACGGTAGTGGCTGGACCTACATTCTGGCCCATAGAGCAAGCGAGTGAGGTGCTCAAGTGGTACAGGGAGTTCATTCCTGAAGCTCCCGAAGAGCTCAATGGATTCTTCGCCTTCCTGACAGTCCCGCCCGGCCCGCCCTTCCCCGAGGGGCTGTGGTCAAAGAAGATGGCGGCGGTCGTGTGGTGCTACCTCGGATCGCAGGAACAAGCGGACAGGCTACTATCCCCCGCCAAGAAAGTGGGGAAGATGGCGATGTACGGGCTACAGCCGATGCCGTTCACCGCCCTGCAAACGGCCTTTGACGGCCTCTATCCCCCTGGGCATCAGTGGTACTGGAGGGCTGACTTCGTGAAGGACATCAGCGACGAGGCGGTGAAACGTCATGTTAGGAATGGAAACGCCATGCCGACCCCACAGTCCTCCATGCACCTGTATCCGATAGACGGGGCCGCATCGAGGATCAAATCGAAAGATACTCCGTGGGCCTACAGGGACGGCAAATGGGCCGAGGTGATCGTCGGCGTCGACCCAGACCCTTCGAAGGCCAAGATTCTCCGCGATTGGGCCGTCTCCTACTGGGAAGACCTGCATCAGTTCTCCATGGGCGGCGCCTACGTCAATTTCATGATGGACGAAGGCCAGGATAGGGTGCGGGCCACCTATCGAGAGAACTACGACCGGCTGGCGTCAATCAAAGCCAAGTATGACCCGAAGAACACTTTTCACGTGAATCAGAACATCAAGCCGAAGGCCTGATTGGCGAGAGCGCTTTCGACCCCTGCTCATCACAGCGTTCAGAGCGAGAGCAGAATGGCATCGACTTAACAGAACCGTGTAGGCAACGGGTAATTACTCTAACGCTCGTTAGGGTTCATGAGGGGCGGAGCGGAGAACCGTCGTCGCATGGGGTGCCTTGACGATGGAGACGCTCATCTCTGAACCCCCCCGCCCCTCAGTTAAGGGTGCGATTGAGTTATCTTCTTGGCTAGGCGCGATAACGAAGATTGACCGCCTCGCGTCGGGGGAGTTTGTATCTGGCAGACAACCCTCAGGCTCCTTCGATGCGGGGTGCACCCCACATGCGGGGCCCTCACCCTAAGACACGGCAGAACCGAGCTCGTTGGTCATTCGCGGACGCCCTGGCCGCGAGGCTGACCGGACCGCACTCGCTTCATTTGGGGACAATGGCCCGTTGCTTGCGGTCCGAATAACGCACCACGACGAGATAGATGGCGAGCATGACCACCTCGACAGTGGCGACCACCTGTCCTCCCCAGGGGCTGAGGGGGGCGATGAGGATGGGCATGGCCACCATCAGGGCGGAGAAAGCCCCAAACAGGTTGTACAACCCGAACCTCATCATTACTGATTCCTCTGAGTAAGCTCCTCCTCCCACATGAATCATGGACAGGCTGCAGAAGACGGAGAGAGCCACCACCAGAGACAGGAAGCCTATGATGGCGACGAAGTTGGAATGGGCGCTCCAGAACCAGATCTTCCTTTCGAAAGACCGCGGGCTTTCCAGGGTCAGGACCAAGGCGGCAAGCCCGAGGGCCCCGAGGAAGCCAGAGACGAGCAGGACCTGCTGTGCCATCAGGTTCACCTTGCCCGGACTCAGCATCCCTCTCTCCCCATCGGGGGCCGTCAGACTCAGTTATTTCACGGTTCTCACTTCTGGCGGTTTCAAAACCTAATACTGACCGTTCTCGTCCGACGACGCATGAGTGTCAAGGACACTATCAACACCCTCGAAACGGTTGCGAGCGTTCCCGTAATCAACTCGGTGGGCGCGACCAGGGACCGCGTAGTCTACCACTCCAACCAAGGCGGCACCTTCACCCTCTGGTCCGTCGGCTTTGACGGAGGGCCCAAGTTCCGGATGATCCCCGGCCCCGTCGAGCAGATGGCGGAACCGAGGCACGATTCCAACACCGTCTACTACACCAAGGACGTGGCGAAGGGGGGTGAACTGCACAAGATCTACAGCAGCGACGCGATTCAGGGGAAGGAATCCCTGGCTGTGGACACGCCACCGATGCGCATTGAAGGCTTCGCCTCCGATGGGAACCTGATAGCGTTCACGGGAGCGACAAAGGAGGAAATGTGTCTCTTCACGTCCAAAGCCGGGAGCCTTGAGAAGCGACAGGTGGTCCCTCCTTCGGCGACGCTCTCGGATGCCAGCGAGCGCTACATCGTGGGAAGCGGCGTCCTCGCAAGGAACCCCCGGTCACTGGAACTCTTCATCTTCGACCTCTCCTCCGGGAGATTCACGGAGTACACCCCCAAGGCAGGGTCCGTGAACAAGCCTCCGAAAATCCACGGGACAAAGGTCCTCTTCGAGAGCGACTTCACCGGCAAGAACCGCCTCCACGTTCTCGACGCGGAATCGAGGGAGGTCGGGGCTGCCCGATTCGCCTTCGAGGACTGCGACAGGTATGATGCCGTCGAGCATCAGAACTACGGCTGGACCGACGACGGCAAGGTGTGGTTTGTGGGCAAGAAGGAGGGAGAATGCAAGGCCTTCGTCGACGGCAGGGAGCTACAGACGCCGGCCGGGTACATCCCCGGCATGACCGTCACGAGGGGCAGGGGGTATGTCGTTCACACCTCTGTTGTCCAGCCTCCAAGCATCGTCGAGGCGGGCGCCGGAGCCCGTTCATTGGTCGAGAACTCCCCGCCTCACGGCGTCTCACAGATGCTCGGCACGGGCCGGATGGTGCATTTCCAATCCTTCGACAGCCGCAGGATATCGGCACTGGTGGTCGACCACGGCTCTCCTCGGAGGACCGTAGTCTTGGTCCATGGGGGCCCTTGGTCGGAGTATCCCAACACCTGGGGGCCAATAATATGCTCCATCGCCGCCTCCGGCTACAATGTCATCGCGCCCAACTTCAGGGGGTCGACGGGCTACGGCGAGGAGTTCAGGTTGCTGGACATCGGAGACCCCGGGGGCGCAGACCTGAAGGACGTCGTCGCGGCGACGGACTGGGCAAAGCAGAACGGCCTCGCGACCGAGACCGCCATCATGGGGTACAGCTACGGGGGTTACACTACGCTCCTGGGGCTGGGCAAGGAGCCGGAGAAATGGGCCTGCGGAGTCGCAGGCGCGCCAGTCGCAGATTGGAAGGCGATGCATGGCCTGAGCGACGCCATGTACCGGGAGTTCATCGAGGTGCTCTTCGGGGAGAATCTGGATCTCCTTGATGACCGGTCCCCGGTGACGTACGTGAAGAGCGTCCGAAAGCCAGTCTGCATCATAGCCTCGCAGAACGATTCCAGGACGCCGCTGAAGCCCGTGCTAAGGTATGTAACGGAGCTGGCGAGTCAGCAAGGGACGTTCGAGTTCCACACTATGCCTGACATGGGCCACGCGATAAACACGGCCCAGGGGCTTATTGACATCCTCCTTCCGGGTATCCTGTTCCTTCACAAGCAGTTCGCCCCCGACGTCGCCTAGGGCGCAGAAGCGGCGGTTCCAAGCACTCGATTCCGTGTATCGGTCCCCTGGGAGGTCTATGATGCCCAGGTGGCCTGCTGGTCTACGGGCCATGGACGTCTCGGGACGTCCCTGGATAGGGGGGAGGACCGAAGCCGATGCGCGTCAAGACCCAGGCGAGCCCTGCAAAAAGAAGAATACGGCCCAGTGCACGCTACATCGCTGGCTGAGCCGTCGGAGGCGGAGGCGAGGGGGGCGTCTGAGTGTTGATGGAGAAGAATGCCACCAGGAAGAGTATCTCTGCGATGAAGATGATGATGAATCCGACCAGGACTATGGCAAGGGCCGCGCCTATGAGGTAGATCAGCCCCCCGGTTCCGAAGAGGCCGATGTTGAGTCTCTTCCCGAGCTCCCCGTAGCTTCTCCTGAGGAATATGGCCGATATGAGGAAGCAGACCCAGACTGCAACCAGACCGATCGCTAGAGTGCCTAGCAGGCCGAGGATGTCTCCCGTGGCCATTGCCGGCGGCGTGGTCCCCGCAGCCATCGAACTCGATAGGAAGCCGAGGCCGAGCACGCTCGCCACTGCCGAAATCACGGCCACCACTGCCACCACGATCCCGATGATCCCCAGAATGACTGCGTAGAGCATATTGGTGAATATCTTGGAGTCGCCGAGGATGTCGGACGCGTACTTGACGGCGACCAGGATCATTATCAGGCCCACTATCGAAAGTATTGCTCCTGCCGTTGGGACGATTGCCAGTAGGGTGAATAGAGATCCCAACCCCCCCAGTATTTTCACTTCATTCAGGGTGGGCATCGCGTTTTGTCGGCGAGGTTAGCTATTAAGGCTGTGGGGGCAGGCCATTTCCGTGAAAGGCGCTCTTGGGACCGTTGTGGAACCGACTAATGGGGAGACTTAGGTTGGGAACGTGCGTTTCTTCAGAAGGTTGGGCTTCGGATACGGGACCTTGAGGCCCCCAGCAAGGACGTAGAGCAGCCCATAGGTCCTCTCGTATATCGTTTCGACGACCTTCGGCGGCGATTTCTCCTCTCCGGGAGTGATGATCTCTGCCACTTCCTCCTCGGGCCCCCCTAGCTTGACCGTCCCCGCCACGGTGAGCTTCGCGACCTGAGGCTGGCAGGTGAGGTCCAGGGTGAAGTTGAGGGTGAGCTCGCCCGGTACTCGCTTCTTCTCCGACATGGAGACGGCAAGCTTGTACTCTGACTTCGCGTCTGCGTCCGCCTTGTCCGACAGACGGACCCCCTCGACGCGGTCGAGGGTAACGGCGACTTCGAGCACGGTCCGACTCAGCACGCTGGGTTCATAACTCTTTGGCAATTCGCTCCCATCTCCAACCACAAAAAGGGCTCCCGGCCCCTCCCTTCATCAGACAGCGACGTATTCGTCGGTGAGGGTGAACTTCTCCGTAGTCGCGTTCGTCTCTACTATCAGCCTCTCCGGCAGGCCGTACCTCAGG
>Ga0187780_10004191_pt1 | contig 10818 bp, 12 predicted proteins | sample 1015_Q2_SP10_20__FD_132429 | JGI IMG/M metagenome (GOLD analysis project Ga0187780, IMG submission 132429) | Tropical peat soil microbial communities from peatlands in Department of Meta, Colombia - 1015_Q2_SP10_20_MG | ecosystem: Environmental > Terrestrial > Soil > Wetlands > Peat | place...
CACTTTCGCGGGATTCTTCGGCAAGAGCTCTCGCTTGCTCCTCGGTGACTTGTGCCTGCTGTGCCATCGGACGCCCTCTCGTTTGTTACTCCAGAGTAGCTCGCAAGTTACTCTAGAGTAGCTCGCGGGGGTGCGTTTAAGTTAGAGGTCGGTGGCAAAGGATTAGGTTCGCTTGCCCGGTCCCCCGCAAGCGGGTGGTGCCCCCACCTCGCCCGCTTCGCGGCCGCATCGTCGCCCAGCTAGGAGTCGAGCTCCCGGGCCACCGCCCTGACCACCTCGGAGACCCGACGAGCAGTCTTTTTGTCGGGGTAGCGCCCCTTGCGCAACTCGGGCTGCACGGTGCTCTCCAGAAGCGTGATCATGTCTTCGACCATGCCGTGCAGCTCATCAGGGCTGTGCTTGTGCTCGCCAGATGCCTCGCGGCGCGGCCTGGTAAGGCTGGGCGGCGGCTCGATCAGCTTGAGGCTCAGTGCCTGGGGGCCGCGGCGACCGGAAGCGATGCCGAATTCCACCCGCTGTCCTGCTTTGAGCCCCTCGACTCCGGCGGGCAACGCCGACGAGCGGACATAGACGTCTTCGCCGTCCTCCTGCGACAGGAAGCCGAACCCCTTCTCGGAGTCGTACCACTTAACCTTGCCGGTCGGCACTGGTCTCACCTGCTTGTCTGACGGATCACTGCAATGGCTAACACAAGAAGCGTCCCGCCTCCGCAGGACGCAATATGGGATTCTGATCCTACTCGGATGCCTGCCCGGCGAGCACCCCCGTTTATTCGTTACTCGGTAGGCTGGGCATTACCGCGGAGGAAATATGCGCCTGATCCTGAACGTCATCTGGCTTCTATTCGGCGGCCTCTGGATGGCCGTCGGATACCTGGTCGCGGCGCTCTTCAGCTTTCTGCTCATCATCACCATCCCCTTTGGCTTCGCGGCGCTGCGCATCGCCTCGTACGCGTTGTGGCCGTTCGGCCGCACGATCGTCGACAAGCCGACCGCTGGGACCGGCGCCCTGATCGGCAATGTGATCTGGGTGCTGCTGTTCGGCTTATGGCTGGCGATCGGTCATCTGGTGAGCGCGGCCGCGATGGCGCTCACCGTCATCGGCATTCCGCTAGCGCTGGCCAACCTCAAACTCATCCCGGTGTCATTGATGCCGTTGGGCAAGCAGATCGTCCCCGTCGCCTCGCCGGCCCGATCCATATCGGTGCCCGCATGACGCTGACCGCGCTGGGTGTACCGACGGTGCCGAGCCGTTTCGGCGGCTCGTCGGCCGACCGTGTCGTCGCCGACGGAGCACGGAGCGCACCGACCACGGGCCCCTTGGTGGACATCTATGGGCGGGTCGCCACCGATCTGCGGGTGTCCCTGACCGATCGCTGCAACCTGCGGTGCAGTTATTGCATGCCGGCGGACGGTTTGGCCTGGCTACCCGGCGAGCAACTGCTGCGGCCCGACGAGCTGGCCAGGCTGATGCGAATCGCGGTCACCCGGCTCGGTGTCACCAGCGTGCGGTTCACCGGCGGTGAGCCCTTGCTGTCCCGGCACCTCGAAGAGGTGGTCGCGGCGGCGGCCCGGCTGCGGCCCCGCCCGGAGATCTCGCTGACCACCAATGGTGTGGGACTGGCTCGGCGGGCCGGTGCTCTCGCCCGGGCAGGCCTGGACCGGGTCAATGTGTCGATGGACAGCGTGGATCGGGACCACTTCGCCGCCATCACTCGCCGGGACCGGCTCGCTGACGTGCTGGCCGGCTTGACCGCCGCCAAAGACGCGGGCCTGACGCCGGTCAAGGTGAACGCCGTGCTCGACCCGATCACCGGGCGCGAGGATGTCGTCGGACTGTTGCGTTTCTGCCTCGAGCATGGTTATCAGTTGCGGGTCATCGAGCAGATGCCGCTGGACGCCGGGCATCAGTGGCGCCGCGAGGCCGCGCTGAGCGCCGACGACGTGCTGGCGGCGCTGCGGCCGCACTTCCGGCTGCGGCCGGACCCGACTCCGCGCGGTTCGGCTCCGGCCGAGCTGTGGCTGGTCGACACGGGCCCGAACACGCCGAGCGGAAAGTTTGGTGTCATCGCGTCGGTGTCGCACGCGTTCTGCTCGACCTGTGATCGCACTCGCCTGACGGCTGACGGCCAGATCCGCAGCTGCCTGTTCGCCACCGAGGAGACAGACCTCCGGGGCCTGCTGCGCGGCGGTGCGCACGACGACGCAATTGAGGCGGCGTGGCGCGCCGCAATGTGGGGCAAGCCCGCCGGTCACGGCATCAACGACCCGAACTTCGTTCAGCCCGCCCGCCCGATGAGCGCGATCGGTGGCTAGCCCGGTGGGTCAAGTGTCCGTCGAACCGGGCGGTATCCAGGTGACGGTCCGCTACTTCGCCGCCGCGCAAGCGGCCGCCGGAACCGAGTCGGAAACGGTGATACTACGGGCGGGCACCACGGTGAGCGAGCTGGTCGAGCGGCTCGCAGTGCCTGGTAGCCGGCTCGCTGGCGTGTTGAGCCGGTGCTCCTACCTGTGCGACGGAATCGCCGTTCGCGACGAGGCCAGGGCACTGCGCCCGGGACAAACGATCGACGTGCTACCGCCCTTTGCCGGCGGCTGAAACTGTGAAATATCTCACGTAACGGAAGGATAACGACGCGGATACGCTCCGATCTCGAAGGTATTGACCTGCGCAAATCCGTGGCGTTCCTGGGGATTTGGCAGATGACCGTGAGGGAAACGCCGAGTTTCGCTAAAACGTGACGGCGCCAACAGAAACCGTTACGGTCTCCCAAGGTTCGCCGAGCCAACCCTATTGGCGTTCCTCCCTTTCCTATCGCGCCGAGCTCCATCCAGTAGGCAGGGGACACCGAAAGTGGATGGAGTCGGGGGACCCACCGGTCCGCCGTGATCGAACGGAGCCGTTCGCAGCTCCTTGGGGTGAAGCCGACGTCGGTATGACGTAGGCCGGGTAGCCTCTCCGACCCGAACCCGACAGCTGACCTCGTAGGCGTGTGTTATGAGAGGAATTCTCCGCGCGTATGAGTGGACGTCACCGTAAGCCCAGCGCATCCAACATCAGCGTCGCCAAGATCGCCTTTACCGGGGCGGTTCTTGGTGGCGGCAGTATCGCCCTCGCCGGCCAAGCGGCCGCGGCCACCGACGGCGAATGGGATCAAGTGGCCCGTTGCGAGTCCGGCGGCAACTGGGCGATCAACACCGGCAACGGCTACCAGGGCGGCTTGCAGTTCAGCCCGGGCACCTGGTCTTCCCACGGCGGCGGCCAGTACGCGCCGTCGGCCCACCTGGCCACGCGGGATCAGCAGATCGCCGTCGCCGAGCGAGTATTGGCGAGCCAGGGCCGTGGCGCCTGGCCGGTGTGCGGTCACGGCCTGTCGGGCGCGACTCCGCGCGAGGTCCTGCCCGCGCCGGCGGGGATGAACGCGCCGCTAGACGCGCCCGGGATCAACGGCGCGCCGGCACCGCTGGCCCCACCGCCCGCAGACGCTCCCCCGCCGCCGGCTGATCCGGCTCCACCGGTGCAGCTGGCCGGCTACAACCAACCCGCCCCCGCGGCCCTGCCGCCTGCGCCTGCGGCGGACCCGGCACCCCCGGCTCCTGCTGCGGATCTGCCGCCTGTGCCCGCGGCGGACCCGGCACCCGCGGCGGCCCCTCCCGCAGATGCCGTGCCGCCCGCGCCAGCGAACCCACCGGCGATCGACGCCGGCTCGCCAGATGCCGCACCGGCTGACCTGCCGGCACCGGCTCCCGGTGACGTCACTGGCGCACCGGGTGAACCGCAGCAGGCGTCGAATGTCGACTACCTGAAGCAACTGTGGGACGCCATCCGGGGACAGGACATCCACGGAAACGATGCGCTGGACGCTTTCGCCCAGCCGTCCAACGCCCGCTAAAGCTGCGCGTCTAGGCCGAGCCCACCCATTCTTCGGTTCCGTCGTCGAAGAACTGGTGCTTCCACACCGGTAGCCGCGCCTTGATGGTGTCGACCAGATCGGCGCAGGTGGTAAACGCCGCCTGTCGATGGTCGGGGGCGACCGCGGCCACCAGCGCCGCCTCTCCGATGTCCAGCACACCGATCCGGTGGCTGGCCGCGATGGCGCGCACCCCGCTGGACTGCCTGCCGACATCGGCTACCACGTCGGCCATGACCTGTGCGGCCGACGGGTGGGCGGAATACTCCAGCCGCACCACCCGGCGGCCGCCGTCGTGGTCGCGAATCATGCCGACGAACCCAACGACGGCTCCGGCCGACTGATGACTCACCAATTCTTCATGCTCAGCCAGAGAGATCGGCTGGTCGGTCACGGCGGCTCGCAGGACGAGCGTCATCGCTGGTGATCTTCGCCGGCAAGTTGGTCAAGCGCGTGATCGAGCACATCGGCGAGCACCGCAAGGCCGTCGCGCACCCCGCCGGGTGAACCCGGCAGGTTGACGACCAGGGACCGGCCGGCCACACCGCACACGCCCCGCGACAACACCGACGTCGGAACCTTCGGCAACCCGGAACGGCGGATCGCGTCAGCCAGCCCGGGGATCATGTAGTCCAGCACCGCCACGGTGTGGTCCGGGGTGCTATCGCTGGGCGAGATGCCGGTGCCACCCGAGGTGATGATGAGGTCGACTCCATCGTCGACCGCCTTGCGCAGTGCTTCACCGACCGGCTCACCATCGGCGACCACCTCTGGCTGCGCAGGCGAAAAACTATGCTGTCCAAGCCATTCAGCGATTATCGGCCCGCATTGATCGTCGTAGACACCGGCCGACGCGCGGGTGGAGGCGATGATGATTCGTGCGGATCGGGTGCTCATCAGCGTGACCACGTTCCGCTTTTACCGCCTTCCTTTCGCAGCACCCGAATGTCATCGATACGTGCTGCCGGGTCAACCGCTTTGATCATGTCGTAGAGCGTGAGCGCCGCCACGCTGACGGCGGTCAGCGCCTCCATCTCCACACCCGTACGGTCGGTGCTGCGCACCGTCGCGGTGATCTCGATATCCGACTCCCCCACCGTGAAGTCGACGTCGACTCCGGTGAGCGCGAGCTGGTGGCAGAGCGGGATCAGGTCGCTGGTGCGCTTGGCCGCCAGAATGCCCGCCACCCGTGCGGTGGCCAACGCGTCGCCCTTGGGCAAACCGCCGGTCGAGACCAGCGCCACCACTGGCGCCGACGTACGCAAGGAACCCGCGGCAACAGCAGTCCGCTTGGTGGCTCCCTTTTCGGTGACATCGACCATGTGTGCCGCCCCGCGATCATCAAGATGCGACAGCCTGCCCGAGCGAGGTTCCCCCGACCAGGTCGCCGAGGCCTTAGCGGCCTCAGAGGCCCCAGCCATCTCGGCGACCTAGCGATTGACGTCGGTGACCGGGTGCAAGTAGGGCAGGTCGTCGGCGGGTACCGGGAACACCAGTTCCCCAAACGGCGATAACGCACCCGTCCGGTCGGTCACCAATTCGCTCACCGCATGGTCGTCCGGGTCCGTCGTCGGCCAGCCGTTGTCGACGTACTTGGTTTTGCGTGCCTTGCCTTCAGCAATGTCAGCCACGAGCTCCATTCTGACAGGTCGCCTGCGCGTGCGTGGCGTAAGGCTCGTCACTGGCGAATGACTCGGCTTCCGCTACCAGCGGCTGCACACCGCATTCGTAAGCTGAGGCTTATTTGCGGTCGCCCTGGGGTCGGCCACCTGCTTTACGCTGGTCGGCGATGAGCGACAACACCCCGGACATCCCGCTGGGGTCCTGGCTGGCCGACTTGCCCGACGAGCGGCTGATCCGGCTGCTGCACCTGCGGCCCGACCTCGCCCAGCCACCGCCTGGCGGCATCGCCGCACTGGCCGCGCGTGCACAGGCCCGGCAATCGATCAAGGCTGCCATTGACGAACTTGACTTCTTACGGCTCGCGGTGCTCGACGCACTGGTGGTGCTGCAGGCCGATGCAACGCCGGTGCCAATCGCAAAGCTGCTGGCGCTGATCGGTGACCGCGCCGGCGAAGCCGACGTGGCCGGCGCGCTGGATGACCTCAGGGAGCGCGCCCTGGTCTGGGGCGAGGCCACGGTCCGGGTGGCCGCCGATGCCGGCGCGGCGCTGCCATGGCATCCGGGCCAAGTCACCCTTGAGGACAGCTCTCGCACCGGCGAGCAGATTGCCGGTCTTATCGACGGCCTCAACCAGGCACAGCGCGACGTGCTGGAGAAACTGCTCGAAGGGTCCCCGTTGGGCCGGACCCGTGACGCCGCGCCGGGCGCCCCGGTGGACCGGCCGGTGCCGCAGCTGCTGGCGATGGGCCTTTTGCGACGTATCGACGCCGAGACGGTGATCTTGCCCCGTCACGTCGGGCAGGTGCTGCGCGGCGAGCAGCCCGGCCCGATGCAGCTGGCGGCGCCCGATCCGGTGGTGTCGACCGCCACCGGAGACGACGCTGACGCGGCGGCGGCCGGAGCCGTCATCGACTTGCTGCGGGAGCTCGACGTGCTGCTCGAAACGCTTGGCGCGGCACCGGTTCCGGAGCTGCGCAGCGGCGGACTGGGGATTCGTGACATCAAGCGGCTGGCCAAGGCGACCGGCACTGAGGAATCCCGACTGGGCCTGATACTCGAGGTCGCGGCTGCAGCCGGATTGATCGCCAGTGGCATGCCCGATCCGCTTCCGGTCACCGGTGACGGACCGTATTGGGCACCGACAGTGGCCGCCGACCGTTTCGCCACGATGTCCCCCGCCGAGCGTTGGCATCTGCTGGCCAGCACCTGGATTGACCTGCCCTGCCGGCCGGCGTTGATCGGCAGTCGCGGTCCGGACGCCAAAACCTATGGCGCCCTTTCAGATTCATTGTACTCGACGGCCGCACCGCTGGATCGCTGGCTGCTGCTGGACATGCTCTCCGAGCTGCCGCCCGGTGGCGGTGTCCGCGCCGCCGAAGCATCGGTGGCGCTGATCTGGCGGCGCCCGCGCTGGGCCAGACGGCTGCAGCCGGGACCCGTCGCGGATCTGCTGGCCGAAAGCCAGGCACTGGGCCTGGTGGGTCGAGGGGCGATCAGCACCCCCGGCCGTGCGCTGCTGGACGACGACGCCGAGGCCGCGGTCCGTGCGATGACGCGCGCGCTGCCCAAACCGATCGACCACTTTCTGCTGCAGGCCGATCTGACCATCGTGGTACCCGGACCGCTGCAACGCGATCTGGCCCAGCAGCTGGCCACGGTGGCCACTGTCGAGTCAGCCGGCGCGGCGATGGTCTATCGCGTCAGCGAGCAGTCGATCCGGCATGCCCTGGACATCGGCAAGACTCGTGACTGGATGCACGAATTCTTCGGCACTCACTCTAAAACTCCTGTGCCGCAAGGACTCACGTACCTTATCGACGATGTAGCGCGCCGGCACGGCCAGCTCCGGATCGGCATGGCCGCCTCGTTCGTGCGGTGCGAGGACCCGACGTTGCTGGCGCATGCGGTGGCAGCCGCCGAGGAGCTGCAGCTGCGTGCCCTGGCGCCGACGGTGGCGGTGTCGCCCGCGCCGATCGCCGAGGTGCTCGCCGCGCTGCGGAGCGCCGGCTTCGCCCCGGCCGCCGAAGATTCCTCCGGTTCCGTCGTCGACGTCCGGCCGCGCGGAGCCAGGGTGCCTACACCGCAGCAGCGCCGGCCCTACCGTCCCGTGCCGCGTCCCGACAGCGAGAGCCTCAACGCGGTCGTGGCGGTGCTGCGAAAGGTCACCGCCGCGCCGTTCGGTAATATCCGGGTCGACCCGGCGGTCACCATGTCGCTGTTGCAGCGCGCGGCCAAGGAGCAAGACACGCTGGTGATCGGCTATCTCGACGCCGCCGGCGTGGCCACCCAGCGGGTGGTGTCGCCGATCACCATACGGGGCGGTCAGCTGGTGGCCTTCGACTCGGCGTCCGGACGGCTGCGTGACTTCGCCATCCACCGCATCACGTCGGTGGTGTCGGCCAACGGCCGATAATGGATGACATGACCTGCGCCGGCGACGATGCAGCGCGAAGCAATGAGGAGGAGGAGGAGCGGTGCCATTGACTGACGGACCGTTGATCGTGCAATCCGACAAGACGGTGCTGCTCGAAGTGGACCACGAGCTGGCCGGTGCGGCTCGTGCCGCGATCGCGCCGTTCGCCGAGCTGGAACGCGCACCCGAACACGTGCACACCTACCGCATCACACCGCTGGCACTGTGGAACGCGCGGGCCGCCGGCCACGACGCCGAACAGGTCGTCGACGTGCTGGTCAGCTATTCGCGCTACGCGGTGCCCCAGCCGCTGCTGGTCGACATCGTTGACACCATAGCCCGCTACGGCCGGCTGCAACTGGTCAAACACCCGGCGCATGGCCTGACGCTGGTGAGCCTGGATCGCGCGGTGCTCGAGGAGGTGCTGCGCAACAAAAAGATCGCGCCCATGCTGGGCGCCCGGATCGACGAGGACACGGTTGTCGTCCATCCCAGCGAGCGCGGCCGGGTCAAGCAGATGCTACTCAAGATCGGTTGGCCCGCAGAGGACCTCGCCGGTTACGTCGACGGAGAGGCGCACCCGATCAGCCTGCGGCAGGACGGCTGGCAGCTGCGCGATTACCAGCAGATGGCCGCAGATTCGTTCTGGGCCGGTGGCTCGGGGGTGGTAGTTCTCCCGTGCGGTGCGGGCAAGACGCTGGTCGGCGCGGCCGCGATGGCGAAAGCCGGTGCGACGACGCTGATCCTGGTCACCAACGTCGTCGCTGCCCGGCAATGGAAACGTGAGCTGGTCGCGCGCACGTCGCTGACCGAGGACGAGATCGGCGAGTACTCCGGAGAACGCAAGGAAATCCGGCCGGTCACCATCTCGACCTACCAGATGATCACCCGCCGCACCAAGGGTGAGTACCGGCATCTGGAGCTCTTCGACAGCCGCGACTGGGGGCTGATCATCTACGACGAGGTGCATCTGTTGCCCGCGCCGGTGTTCCGGATGACCGCCGACCTGCAGTCCAAGCGACGGCTGGGCCTGACCGCCACGCTGGTCCGCGAAGACGGCCGCGAGGGTGACGTGTTCTCGCTGATCGGCCCGAAGCGCTACGACGCGCCCTGGAAGGACATCGAAGCGCAGGGCTGGATCGCGCCGGCGGAGTGTGTCGAAGTGCGGGTCACCATGACCGACAGCGAGCGGATGATCTACGCCACCGCCGAACCCGAAGAGCGCTACCGCGTTTGCTCGACGGCGCATTCGAAGATCGCCGTGGTCAAGTCGGTGTTGAGCCGACATCCCGGCGAACAGACCCTGGTGATCGGCGCCTACCTCGATCAGCTCGACGAGCTCGGCGCCGAGCTGGGCGCTCCGGTGATCCAGGGGTCGACGCGAACCAGCGAGCGGGAAGCGCTGTTCGACGCCTTCCGCCGCGGTGAAGTGTCCACGCTGGTGGTGTCCAAGGTCGCCAACTTCTCCATTGACTTGCCGGAAGCCTCTGTGGCGGTGCAGGTTTCCGGAACGTTCGGCTCGCGCCAGGAGGAGGCGCAGCGGCTGGGCCGGTTGCTGCGGCCCAAGTCCGAAGGTGGTGGCGCCATCTTCTATTCCGTGGTGGCACGCGACAGTTTGGATGCCGAGTACGCCGCGCACCGGCAGCGTTTCCTAGCAGAGCAGGGATACGGCTACATCATCCGCGATGCGGACGACCTACTGGGCCCGGCGATTTAACGCGACAGGATGGTCGCCGATGCGGTGCCAGGTGCGCCGTACACCTGGGCCAGGCCGACGCGCGGGTTGCCGGGCACCTGACGCTCACCGGCCTCGCCGCGCAACTGGCGCACCAGCTCGTGCATCTGCCGCAGGCCCGACGCGCCGATCGGCTCGCCGTTGGCGATCAGCCCGCCATCGGTGTTGACGGGCATCGAACCGTGAATCTCAGTGGCACCGTCGGCCACCAGTTTCTCTTGCTCGCCGTCTGCGCACAGACCCGTCTCGGCCATATGAATCACCTCGGCGCCGGCGTCGGTGTCTTGCAACTGCGCGACGTCGACATCCTCGGGTCCGATACCTGCAGCCTCGTAGGCGGCCTTGGCCGCGTACACCGTCGGAGCGGCGTCCTCGTCCAGCGGAGCCGAGGTGGCGTGCACCTCGTAGGCGCCGTACCGCCGGGTGCGGATCTCGCACGCCCGCACATAAACCGGCTTGTCGGTGAACTTGTGCGCTATGTCGCCGCGGCACATGATCACCGCGGCCGCGCCCTCGTCGGGGGCGCAGAACATGTACTGCGTCAGCGGATAGTTGAGCACGGCCGAGTTGAGGATCTCGTCCTCGGGGATAGCCTTGCGGCGGAACGCATTGGGGTTCAGCGCGCCGTTGCGGAAGTTTTTTGCGGCGACTTTGGCCAGCGTGGCCTGGGAGATGTTGTGGTCGTGGAGGTACTTGTTGGCCTTGATGCCGAAGAACTTGGTGGTGACGAACTGCCCGTTTTGCGCATACCACTGCGGCAGCGCCAGCTTGGCGGGGTCGTCGGTGAAAGCGCCGCGCGGGTGTTTGTCCATGCCGATGGCGATGCCGATGTCGTACTTGCCCAACCGGATGGTGTCTGCAGTCTGCTGAATGGCACTGGCCGCGGTGGCGCAGGCGTTGAACACGTTGGTGAACGTGATGCCGGTCAGTCCGACCAGGCGAGTCACCGCGTCGGGGTTGGACACCTCGTAGCTTCCGCCGAAGCCGAACTGGATGTCTTTCCACTCCACGCCGGCGTCCTTGAGCGCAGACTGGATCGCCTCGGCTCCCATTTGCATCGCGGTTTTCTCGAACCTGCCAAAGGGGTGCAGGCCCACGCCGATGATGGCCACATCGTTGGTCATCTGAGGCTCCTTC
>Ga0187780_10004192_pt1 | contig 10817 bp, 11 predicted proteins | sample 1015_Q2_SP10_20__FD_132429 | JGI IMG/M metagenome (GOLD analysis project Ga0187780, IMG submission 132429) | Tropical peat soil microbial communities from peatlands in Department of Meta, Colombia - 1015_Q2_SP10_20_MG | ecosystem: Environmental > Terrestrial > Soil > Wetlands > Peat | place...
GCCGCTGGCCTGCGTCCGCCCCGCCCCCGGTCGCTCGCCGCCGCCCGACAACCCCTCACCTGATTTCGGCACCTCGGGGTGAGTATTTAGCCTTCCTGTACGTGACCCGGTCATGCTCATATTCACAGAGTGAACTCTCGTCCAGGTCGGGGAGGTTCACAGCCGGACCGTGTCGGGGAAGGGGGTCGCTTCGATCACTTGGGTCCACCTGGTACAGGCGCTGGCGGCTCGAGAGGGCGTGGAGCAGCTCGGCCTCTCCTCGCGGCGCGTGGCGGAGCTTCTAGGCCTGGCCCCCTCGGCCGTCTCCCAGTACCTTTCGGGGAAGAGGGTCGAGAAGCGGTTCCTCGCGCACGCCTCCGACGAGCGCGCCCGAGCCATCGCTCGACGGGCCGTCGAGGCCCTGGTCGCGGCGCAGGAGGCGGGCGAGGGACCGAGCCGCATCGTGCTCGAAGCGGCCGCGGCCCTCTCCGAGCTGCCGGCGCCGGCCGGTCGCCGACCGCTTGCCCCCTCGAGCCCTTCCGGCGGCGTGAGCTCGGTCCAGTTGCGTCAGCTGGCGAGATGGATGCGCCAGAGGGTGCGGGCCGAGCAGGTGGCCGTGACCCAGTGCATGAGACTGGCCCAACGAGCCCGGGATGAGCTCACGCGAGCGTTGCTCCGTCAGATCGCCTCCGACAGCCTTCGGCATGCGGAGATCGTGGCCTCCCTGGCCTTCTACATCGACCGCGGGGTCTCCCAAGCCTACGCTTCGGGGATCACGCGGAAGGAGATCGAGGCCCTGATCGAGGGGGAACGGAGGGCCGAGGCGCAGGCGGACGCCGAATCGGCCCGCTACCTGCGGGGAACGATGGCGATCCTGATCGCGAGCATGGAGGCGGACGAACGCAAGCATGCGGACCTCCTCCGTGGGCTGCTGGACTCGGGCTTCCGCCCCTGAGCCCAGGCGCACGCGGGGTTCCTGGCCCGGTACGGGAGACCCAGGGGCGGGAACCCGGACCCGTCGGCCGTGCTTGCAAACCGGTGGGGCTCCCTCGTCCCCCGCCGGCGGTCGCCGCCCTTAAGACGGCAGCGTGGCTCGGCGCGGCCGATCGACCATGGTCAAGCTCACGGAGGGCCGGGGCAAGGAGCTGTTTCGGAAGTACGGCGTCCCGGTGCCGACCGGCGCGGTCGTCGGCTCGGCGGAGGATGCGGAGAAGGCGGTCCGGTCGGGGGCGGTCCCGCTCCCATGCGTGATCAAGGCCCAGGTCCTCGTCGGGGGTCGGGGCAAGGGAGGCGCGGTCCGGTTCGCCTCGACCCCCGAGGAGGCGCGCGCAGCGGCCGACGCGATCCTCGGGAGCTCGTTCCAGGGCGAGAAGGTCCGCGAGGTCCTCCTCGAGCAGAAGGTGGCGATCGCGCGCGAGCTGTACCTCTCGTTCGCCCTCGATCGCAGCGCGCGCGTTCCGATGCTGATGACGAGCGCTCGGGGCGGGGTCGAGATCGAGTCGGTCGACGACGCCCAGATCGACCGGCAGCTGATCCACCCGTTCCCGGGGCTGGTCGCCTACGAGCGACGGAGGGCCTCCCGCTCCCTGGGCCTCACGGGACCGCTGGCGGCCGAGCTCGACCGCCTCCTCGGGAACCTCTTCCGGCTGTTCGACCGTGAGGACGCCGAGCTCGTCGAGATCAACCCCCTCGCGGTCGTCGGCGAGCATCTCCTCGCGCTGGACGCGAAGGTGATCATCGAGGACGACGCGGGCTTCCGGCACCCCGAGTATGCGTCCATCCGTGACGACCGGACGCCGCTCGAGGAGCTCGCGCGGGAGAAGGAGATCGCCTTCGTCCAGCTCGACGGCGACATCGGCGTGATCGCGAACGGCGCGGGGCTCACGATGGCGACCCTGGACGTCCTCAAGGAGTTCGGCGGCGCACCGGGCGTCTTCCTGGACCTCGGCGGGACGGACGACCCCAAGAAGGTCACCGAGGCGTTCCTCTTGATGGCCCAGGCCAAGCCCCGCGCGGTGTTCCTGAACATCTTCGGCGGGGTGACCCGCTGCGACACGGTCGCGCAGGGCCTGGTCACCGCGCTCGGTTCGGTCCCGGCCTCCGAGCGGTTCCCCCTGGTCGCCCGCATCCGCGGCAACAACGAGGCCGAGGGGATCGCCATCCTCCGTGCGGCCGGGGTCACCAGTGTCCCCGACCTGCGGGCCTCCGCCCAGGCGGTCGTCGCCGCGGCGAGGGGGAGCGCATGAGCGTCCTCGTGGACGCGGACACGCGCGTCCTCGTCCAAGGGATCACGGGCCATCAGGGGACCGTGCATGCTCGGGCGATGCGCGAGTTCGGCACGAAGGTCGTCGCCGGCGTGACCCCGGGCAAGGGGGGTACGACCGTCGAGGGGGTCCCGGTCTACGACACGGTGCGGGAGGCGGTCGCCGCGACGGGGGCCAACGCCTCCTGTCTGTTCGTGCCGGCGCCGTTCGCCAAGGACGGTCTTCTCGAGGCGGTGGACGCCGGCATCCCGTTGTGCGTCCTGGTCACGGAGCACATCCCGTTCCACGACATGCTCGTGATGTACCACTACGCGCGCGAGAAGGGGACTCGCATCATCGGCCCGAACTGCCCCGGGATCGCTTCGCCGGGCCGGGCGAAGGTCGGGATCATCCCGAACGTCGTCTTCCGCCCCGGTCGGGTCGGCGTGATCTCGCGCAGCGGCACGCTCACCTACGAGATCGTCAGCGGGATCAAAGAGCACGGGCTCGGCCAGTCGACGTGCATCGGCCTCGGCGGCGACCCGGTCGTCGGGACGTCGTTCACGGACGCCCTGCCCCTCTTCGAGGCGGACCCCGACACGGACCTCCTCGTGATGGTCGGGGAGATCGGGGGCACGGCGGAGGAGGAGGCGGCGGAGCTGATCCGCCGCCGCTTCTCGAAGCCGGTCGTCGCCTACATCGCCGGTCGCAGCGCCCCTCCGGGCAAGCGCATGGGCCATGCCGGGGCGATCATCACCCGCGGACGGGGCACGGCGGCCTCCAAGGTCGAGGCGCTCGAGCGGGCCGGCGCCCGGGTCGCCCGCCTCCCGTACGAGGTCAGCGAGATCGTCGCCGAGCTCGCGAAGAGTGCAGGGCGTCGATGAACTCTGCCGGGGAGGCCGACGAAGGGGCCGACGCCTGCCTCGTTCCGGGCTGCGGGCAGCCGGCGGCACGCCACCTCGCCCTCTCCGAGGCCCGCCTCGCCTTCGAGGACCTACCCGAAGGCGGTCGCAGGGCCCCGCTGTGCCGGGTCCACTATCGCGTGTGGAAGAAGGCGACGAAGGAGCGACGCACGCTCGACCGGCTCGGGCGCTGACCCGTCCGTCCGGTCCGTCCGCGCTACTGCTTGCGCATCTTCTGGGCCCTCATGCGGCGGCGCATCCGCTTCTTGCGCCACTTCCACCGCATGTGGCCGCGCTTCTTCCAGACCCGGGATGAGCGTTTCATTCCACCTTCGGCCGATGGGTCGGCGCTACGGCCGTCACTTAATAAGCCTGCCCCGGCCCCGCCGAGGTCGGCCCGGCGGTTTATGCTGCCCCGAGGGCTAGACTCCGCGTGCTGACCGCCGCCGACCTCGAGGTGAACGTGCTCGAGTTCCGCCAGCGATCGTTCCAGTTCGAGCGCCTGGCCGAGATCGCCGGCGAACCGTACGCGGTCTTCCGCCGGACCGAGACGGAGAGCGAGCGACGGCTCCGGCCGCGCCTCTTGCACCTCACCCTCGTTAGCCCGCTCGCCTGGGTCCAGCTCGATGCCGAGGCGGACGTTCTGAGGCTCGGGAGGGCGCCGGCCGCCCCGGACGCCACGCCCGTGGAGGTCGCGGCCGAGCCGACCGAGTTCGAGGCGGACGGCCGTCGCTGGCGGCGCTCGCCCCTCGGGGAGAGCGGCTTCCTCTACGCCCCCACCGATCTCGGGGCCGCGCTCCTCACCCCGGAGGGGCGGGCGGCGCTGGGTCTCGACTGAGCCGGCCTACGCCTTGGGGCGCAGCGCGAGCTCCACGAGCGCGGCGATCGCCCCGCCGACGATGGGTGCGAGCCAGAACAGCCAGACCTGCTGGATCGCCCAGTGGTCGCCCGAGAACCACGCCGAGAGCAGGGCCGGAGCGAAGCTGCGCGCCGGGTTGACCGAGGCTCCGTCGATCGGGATCGCGACCAGGTTCGTCATCACCAGCGTGAGCGCGATGCCGACCGGGGCGAGGTTGCGGGCGAAGCTGTCCGTGCGGGTCGCGAACAGGATCACGGTGACGAGGAGGAAGGTGAGGACGACCTCGAGCAAGAACACCGAGCCGACCGAGACGAGGTACGGCGCGCCGTTGCCGGAATAGCCCTGCGAAGCGAACGCGACCCCCGAGGAGGTGACGGCGTTCCAGAGGGTCGGTGAGCCGTGGGCGACCCCGACGACCGCCGCAAGGCCCACGACGCCCCCGGCGACCTGGGCGAGGATGTAGAGGGCCGCGTCGACGGGCTTCGTGCGTCCGGTCAGCCACATCCCGACGGTGACGGCCGGGTTGAAGTGGGCCCCCGAGAGGTCGCCGAACGCGTAGATCATGCCGAGGACGCCGAGGCCGAGGGAGAAGCTGATCAGCATGACCCGGGCATCCGGGGCGAGGGTCCCCGGATCGACGTTCAGCGACAGGAGCGCCGCACCCGAGACGGACACGAGCAGTCCGAAGGTTCCTAGGAACTCCGCGAGGTACCGTTGGCCGGACGTCCAGTGCATCGATGCTCTGGCCCTCTTCCGACCACTTAAGCCCTAGGTTTCACGGGAGGGCGGCTCCGGCCCCCGCCGGCGGGCCGTCGGGGCCGGTCGCTAGCCGATGCCCATCGCCGAGAGCTTCTCGGGTAGGTAGTGGTCCGTGACGTAGTTCAGGCCGTACTTGGCCAGCGACTGCTGCTCGGCCTTCTTGCCGTTCTTGAGCATCAGCTCGATCTCGCTCTTCCATTCGGCGGTGCCGAACCTCGGGTCGGTCAGTTCGGCCTCCAGCGCCCGCACGTCCTGCTCGGAGAGCTTGTCGCTCGGGAGCTCGTAGTTCTCGATGTCCGAGGCGGTCACGCCCAGGAACTCGGCGCTGGGGGTGGCGAGGTAGCTCGACAGGTGCGCGGTCTTGATCGCCCCGTAGGCGACGCTCGCGAAGATGCGGAACGACCACGGGTCCCCGTCGGTGAAGACGACGACGGGGAGCTTGAGCTCCTCCGAGACGCGCTTGAGGAACCTCCGCGTCGAGCGGGCCGGCTGCCCCTTCAGATGGAGGAGGATCGCGTCGTGCTTCTCGTCGAAGCCGTTCTCCGCGAGCCGGTCGACCATGCCGCCGCATTCGATGGCGATCACGAACTTCGCGCCCGTCGAGACGAACTCGATCTTCTCCTTCTCGACGTTGAACGGCAGGGCGTAGCCGCCGTCCCCGACGTCGTCCCGACAGTTGATCCTCTTCACGATGCCCTTGCGGTTGCGCTCCTTGATCGTAAGGTCGCCGATCACGGAGGCGCCGTTCTCCTCGGGGTGGAGGCGGAAGTCCTCGCGGAGGCGGTCGCAGAGGACCTCGAGGTCCTCGATCAGGAGGTTCGATTCGTCCTCGCTGTGGAACTTCCCCTCCTCCCAGCCCTCGCTGATGTAGTAGAGCTCGCGCAGGGTCGACGTCTTCGCGTCGCGCGCCATCTCGTTGATGAAGTCGACCAGGTAGAACGTCCGCAGGAGCATCAGCGCGCCGTCGAGCTTCCGCGCGCTCCGGGTCCCCATCGACCGCCCGAGCTTCCAGACCCCCTCCCGCGTCTGGAACGAGAGGTTCTGCTTGGTCCGGAGGGGGAGGCGCATCCGGGGAATCTCCCCCCGGGCGAGCTGGGCGTAGATGTCGCCGGCGAGGCCGAAGGTCGGGCGGAGGGCGTCCGCCCGGATCTTCGGGGCGTCCGCGTCAGTCGTCGTCCCGGGCTTGCGCGCTCGCTTCGGCGGCATCGTAGTCCACCTCCGTTTCCTCGGGCCCCGTCGGCGCGCCCGCCTCTTCGGCGGCGGCCTCGGCCGCCTCGACGACCGTCCGCGGGAGACGCACGTCCCAGTCGCCGGGGAGCGGGTCGGCCCCCAGGAGCCGTCCCTCGTCGATCCCCGCGACGTACCAGTCGAGGTCGTTCGTTTCGACGTCGGTCCCCTTTGGGAACGTGAGCGCTAGCCGGGTCCGGCCGTTCGGGACGAGCTTCGGCAGCGTCCACCAGGCCCGGCCGAGCTCCCGCTCCGAACCGTCCGGCTCGGGCGCGAACCGGCCCACGGCCAGGATCTCCGGCGCCACCTCGAGGAACAGCTCGAGCACCCGAGCGCGCGGGGTGTAGTTCGTGACCTCCACCGAGGCTCCGACCTCCGCCGGGCGGGTCTCGACGGCCGTTTCGACGTTGACGACGTCCATGATCTTCGTGACGACCGGGGTGAGGTCGGGGACCGGCTTCCCCACGAGCATGCTGGTCTTCTCGGCCAGCTTCGGCAGGATCTTCTGGATGATCGCGAACTTCTCGCTCGCGAAGTCCCTCCGGCTCATCCGGGAGAGGTGCGTCTTGAGGTGGCGGGCCGCGGCCTGCAGGGCGAGCGTCAGCTCTCGGTCGATCTCCGGGTCCTCGGCGATCGCCTCCTTCGCCTCGCTCGTGAACGGGATCTTCGTCGACGCCACGTGGACGAGGACGAGCGCCGGTCCGACGGGGATGCCCGTGCCCCCCTTCTGGTCGAGCCCGTAGCGTCGCCAATCGACCGACGCGATCGCGTTGGTGATCGCGCACGCCCCCTGCTGGAACAGCAGCGGGACACGGTTGGCGAAGCGGAGGATCTGCATCGGCTCCTCCGCCGGCAGCGCCCCCCCGTAGACGAGCCCGACCTCGACCATGAACGGGAAGCCACCGCGGACCTTCGGGGGGCGGCTCACCGGCGGGGCGAAGAACTCCGGCCGGAGCTCCCCGAGGACGTTCCGGAGACCCCGCTTGATCAGCATCCCGCCGATCGGCGAGAGGCATTCCGGGTCCGGGGCGACCAGGGGGACCGCCCGGAGCGCCTCCAGGAGCTTTTCCTGGGCCGGACCCTGGAGCGCGGCCGGCTTGGAGCTCGCGGCCAGCCCGGCGCGCTCCAGGACCTCCCTGCTCGCGCGGGCGCTCACCCCCTGAAGGTCCCGGACGAGGAACTCGCCGAGGGTCGGTCTCCGGGTCGCCTTGAGCAGCGAGCCGAGCTCGCCGAGCTCGAGGCCGTAGGGGTGGGGAGGGGTCTCCTTGGCGAGCGCGGGGAGCTCCGTCGTCGCCCGGGGGAACGTGACGCGGGTGCCGTCCGGCTCGGTGAGAACGATCTGGGCGTGGGGGTTGACGATCGCCGTCCCGCGGAGGTACTCGAAAGGGGACTGGCGTCCCCGTTGGTAGCGGGCCTTGAGGAGGAGCTCGACCGACGTGCCGTGGGGTCGGTCCCAGAGGGTGACGTCCTCGGAGACGACCTTCGGCTGGTTCTTCTGCGTGTCGAGGACGAGGTCGAGGAGGTGGGCGGCGTCCTCCTCCTCGACCTTGGAGATCACGCGGGCCGGCGTGGCGGTGGTCAGGTTCGCGTACAGCACCGCCGCCGAGATCCCGATCCCCTGCTGCCCCCGCGCCTGGCGGTTCGCGTGGAACCGGGAACCGTAGAGGAGTCGGGCGAAGACGTTCGGGATCTCACGACGAAGGATCCCCGGCCCGTTGTCGGCGACCGCGACCTTGTAGCGGTCCTCGCCTTCCTTGGAGATCGCGACGCTGACCTCGGGCAGGACCCGGGCCTCCTCGGCGGCGTCCAAGGCGTTGTCGACGGCCTCCTTGACGGTCGTGAGCAGCGCCCGGGCCAGGTTGTCGAAGCCGAGGATCTGGCGGTTCCGCTCGAAGAACTCCGCGATGGAGATCTCCCGCTGCTTGGCCGCCAGCTGCTGGGCGATCGTCGGCGGAGGGACCACGGCGCCCGTACCGGGGGTGGACGGTCTATAATGACGGCGTTCGAACGGAACGCTGCCTAGGTCCTTGCCGGGGAACGCGGGGGGCGCGCCGTGACGTCCCGAAGGACCGGTCGGAACGGTCGCCAGCGTGGCGCGGCCCCGAGGTCGAGCTCCGTCGCGACAAACCGCTCAGTGGGTCCCAGTCCCTCGAGCGGGATCGGCTCGAGGGCCAGCGGCTCCCCACGCGCATCCCAGGCCCCGCTTCCCCCGCCGAAGACCAGCCCGTCCTCGACGCCGACCCGGTTCACGTAGACGACCGGCACCCCGTTCTCGACCGCGCGGGCCGGGAGCAGTTTATCGAACAGCGGACGGCTCGTCGTCGGCGAGGCCGAGACGTTGAGCAGGAGGTCGGCCCCGCCGATCGCGAGCTCCCGGGTGACCTCGGGGAAGAAGACGTCGTAGCAGATCTCGAGACCGATCCTCACGCCGCCGGCAGCGATGGGGGCACTGTGATCGGTGGGGGTGAAGACGAGGCCCTCCTCGAACGGGCCGAACGTCGGGAGGTAGCGCTTCACCTGGCGGTGGACGGCCCCCGTGGGGTCGACGAGGACGGCGGCGTTCTCGACCTCGCCCCCCCGGTCGGCCGAGGCGATCGCCGCGCCCAGGACGATCGTGCAGGGACCCTCGCGCGCCAGCCCGGCCAGCTCGGCCCAGGCCCGGTCGTCCGGCCGCAGCGCGACCGTTCGGAGCCGGTCCCCGAGCCGGTAGCCGCTGACGTAGAGCTCGGGGAAGGCGACCAGGTCGCACCGGGCCGCACGGACGGCCTTCGCCAGCCGCTCGAGGTTCGCGGCGGGCTCGAGAGGCCGGGGTGCGAGCTCGGCCAGCGCGACGCGCATCAGTAGAAGTACCGGCGGACTGCGAGGAGATAGACGAGCAGGATCACGAACAAGACGAAGAGGATCGTGATGAAGCCGGTGAAGAACAGGTAGGCGGTCGTCAGGAAGACGAGGACGATCGTCGTCCAGAGCGCCCAGGTCTCCTGGCGCCAGAGGGAGGTCGCGATCACGAGGAGCGCCGCGCCGACGACGAGGACGATCACCGCCCCGAAGAGGCTCCCGGTCGAGAAGATCTCGAGGCTGGTCGGGACGGACGCCGAGGAGAACGTGGCGAGCGCAAAGAGGACCGCGTCCAGGATCATCACGAACCCGATGAAGCCGATCAGCACGGAGGTGAACGCGACGCCGAGGGGCAGGCGGGGCCGGACCGGGGTCGGCTCCCACGCCGGCGGGAGGTGCTCCACCTCGCCCGACGTCCCCTGGCCCCTCGCGTTGGCCGTCGCACCGCCGGACATCGCCCGAGACCCTCCGACCCCGGCCGCCGCAAAAGTAGCTTTCGGCGGAGAGGCTCGAGCCCCGGGCGGGGCCCCCGGCTCCTCCTACGAGTTGCGCTCGGCGACGCCGCGGGCGAGCCGCTCGAGCAGGGTCCGGTAGGGGCCGGCCGGGATCGGCTCGAGCGCGGCGACCGCCTGGTCCGCCCACGTCCCGGCCTCCCGGGCGGCGACCTGGGGGGCTCCCGAGGACTCGGTGAGCTCGCGGAGCCTCAGGAGATGCTTCGTGCGCTTGCGGCGCAGCTGGAACAGATGCTCGAACTCCGCCTGCCGTCGGCCGTCCAGTCGCTGGTAGGCCTCGATCGTGACGAGGGTAGGGTTGCCCTCGCGGTAGTCGCCGAACAGCGGCTTGCCGAGGACATCCGAGTCGCCGACGACGTCCAGGAGGTCGTCCCGGATCTGGAAGGCGACCCCGAGTCGTTGGCCGTAGGCCGCCAGCGCGTCGACCTGCGGGGCCTGCGCCTCGAAGATCTCCGCGACGGAGGCGAGCGCGGCCGCGATGATCGCGGCGGTCTTGTGCTCGACGACGCGGAAGTAGTGCTCCCGTCCCCCCGAGAGGTCGAAGCGGGCCCCCTCCTGCAGGACCTCGCCCTCGACCAGGTCCGCGCACGCCTCGCCGCAGCGCAGGATGATCGACTTCGGGTACTCGGCCGCGAGCTCGAACGCTCGGACGAACAGGTAGTCCCCCGAGACGATCGCGAGGGGAACGCCGAAGGCGCGCGGCATCGAGGGCCGTCCCCGGCGGGTCTCCGCGTGGTCGATGACGTCGTCGTGGACGAGCGTTGCGGTGTGGATCAGCTGGAACGCCGCCGCGAGCGAGACGATGGGGCCGACGGACTCGGCCCCGAGGGACCGCCACGCCGCGGCCATCAGCAGCGGACGGACGCGCTTGCCGCCGGTCGAACAGGCATAGCGCGCGGCCTCCGTGAGCTGCGCGAACGACGAGCCGAGGACCTCCGAGAGCCGCCAGTCGATCGCCTCGAGGTCGCGCACGAGCTCCGGCACGAGGGCGACCAGCTCGCGGGCCGCGTCCCCGCCGAGCGTGCGGGCGACCAGGCTCTCGAGCGACGGCTCGAGGGAGTCGGCGGCCGGGCTCGTCACGACGCCCCTCCAAGGCGGGGAGGCCACCGAAGCCGCATCATGGCATCCAAACCCCCCACCCCGATATAGCGCATCCCCAGCGCCAAGAGCCGGTCCGACCCTGCGACCGCGTCCCCTAGGCGCTGGATGCGGGCCGCCCGGGCGAGCGGGCCGAAGAGGGCCGCCTTCCAGGCCCGATCGTACGCCACCAGGGGGGCCGTGCCCGCGGCGGCCCGCGCGGCGGCCTCTCCGGCGAGATGGCCGCTGAGGATCGCCGTGGGGATCCCGCCCCCGTTGGTCGCCATGACGAGGTTGGCCGCGTCGCCCGCAAAGACCGTCCGTCCGACGACGAGGCTCGGTGGAGGGGGGCCGATCGGGACCCACCAAGCGGTCCGCTGGTGGGCGGGCGCGGTGCCCGTCCGTTCGAGGAACCGGTCGA
>Ga0187780_10004193_pt1 | contig 10816 bp, 13 predicted proteins | sample 1015_Q2_SP10_20__FD_132429 | JGI IMG/M metagenome (GOLD analysis project Ga0187780, IMG submission 132429) | Tropical peat soil microbial communities from peatlands in Department of Meta, Colombia - 1015_Q2_SP10_20_MG | ecosystem: Environmental > Terrestrial > Soil > Wetlands > Peat | place...
AGCAGCTCGGTCACGGACGGGACCTCGTCCCGGACACTGCTGATTATGGAGGTGCCGCTGGGGCCAGTGGGGGCCGCGCTATCCGGCGGTGACGTGCGGTTACGGCCTGCGGACACCTCCGAACCGTACCTCGCGGGTACCTGCGGGACGACCACGCCGTCTCCCGGCCAGGTAGCCGCGGCGTGTCGGCGCGGGGCCACCCGTTGGCCCGGCGTGAAGCTGCTTTCGCGGGCACGCGCCACGGACCGTTCCGATAAATTCTGTTTTGATCTTGAGAAGGGATGCCGGGCATGACCAGTGCGGAACTACTGACAGATGCTTTCGGCCGGGTGCAGGAGACCGTGCACGAGGCGGTCGAGGGGCTGTCCGCGGGCCAGCTGACGGCCCGGCTGGACGAGGACGCGAACTCCATCGCGTGGCTGTGCTGGCATCTGGCCCGGGTGCAGGACGATCACCTGGCGGACGCGTTCGGGGTCGAGCAGGTGTGGTCCGGATGGGCCGACCGGTGGGGGCTGCCGTTCGGGCCGGGCGCGACGGGATACGGGCACGGCTCGCGGCAGGTCGCCCAGGTCCGGGTCCCTTCGGGTGACCTGCTCACCGGCTACCACGATGCGGTGCATGCGCAGACGATCGCTCTGGTGGCCGGGGTCACCGACACCGACCTGTCGCGGATCGTGGACGAGCGGTGGAACCCGCCGGTGACGCTGGGTGTACGGCTGGTCAGCGTGATCTCCGACTGCCTGCAGCACGCCGGCCAGGCCGCGTTCATCCGCGGCATCCTGCTCCGCGAGCGCTGAGGTCACCTCGCGGCGCTGGTCTACAGGCCGGTCCTGGCGGTCAGCCTTCCCGACTTCACGGCCGCCGCGAACGCCTCGTAGTCCCTTTCGTTCTGGTCGGCGTAGGCGGCGGAGAAGCCGGCGATCGCCCGGTCGAAGGCATCGCCCTTGCCCAGGTAGGAGGCGATCGCGATGCGGTCACCCCAGCGGGCGTGCGCGCGGGCCAGGGTGGCCCCGCAGATCCGCGCGTACAGCGTAGCTCCGGGCACGAGCATGCCGTCGATGTCGGCGCTGCCCTTCCAGTCATGGAACTGCCGAACGTAGTAATCGCGGGCCACGCCGTCGAGGCCCTTGATCCGGACCCAGCCCAGGAAGATGTCGGTGGCCGCCTGCATCAGCCGCTGCCCCATCACCACACGCTGGCCCTGGTGCGGATGGGTGCTCTGGCCGGCGAACCGTTCGAGCACGGAGGCTTGCGCCTCCTTGGCCTGCAAGAACAGCGGGTCGTGGTGGTCGCGGCCGAGCATCAGCATGATGAAGCAGCGGGTTCCCACGCTGCCCACGCCGACCATCTTGTAAGCCGCGTGGACGTATCGGTACTCCTCCAGCGGGTGATGCTGGTCCCCCAGGGTGCGCCGGTAGGTGCTCAGCAGCTTGTTGATCAGCGGAGCCGCGTCCTCCCACTCCGACCCCTGCGGGATGACATCGTCGATCGGGATGATCAGCGGCCACTCAGCGACGATCCGCGGCTCACCATCGACCTCGGCCGCGCGCTTGGTGAACACCTGAGTGTTGTCCCTGGCGTGTGCCTTGGTCACATCTCGCTCGAACGCCCGGGCCTCTGCCTTGGTGACCCGGTTGACGCGGACCTCTTGGTGGACCAGCTCGAGCAGCCTCCCGGCTTCCAGGTGGTCATACCAGGCGTCCAGGGCCCCCATCTCGGCGGCCTGGCGCATCCGGTCCCGGTATTCGGCCACCCCGGCCACCACGATGGCACGCCGGTCGGCCGGAGAGAAGCCCCGATCCCGGCCCATGATCTCGAAGCTGGCCGCTAGCCGCTTGACGTCCCACTCCCACGGGCCGGGCAGCGTCTCGTCGAAGTCGTTGATGTCGAAGATCAGCTGCCGTTCGGGCGTGCCGAACAGGCCGAAGTTCGACAGGTGCGCATCACCGCATGCCTGAACGGTCACCCCGGACACCGGCGTGGAGGCCAGGTCGGACGCCATGACCAGCGCGGCGCCCCGATAGAAGGTGAACGGCGAGACCAGCATCCGTCCGTACCGGATCGGCAACAACTGGGGGACGCGCGATGCCGCCTGCTCCTCCAGCAGGGCAACCGGGTCTGGCCGGTCCGGCGCGGGTGCCCACTGGCCGTGCGCCGACCGGGGCGCCTCAACGCGAGCAGCCCGGCCCTGGGCCACCCGCTCATCCACCGTCACATGCGCCCGCCGCCAGGCCGAGGCAGACAGCGGAGTCCGCGCCGCCGTCGTGTCGGTCAGCGTGGATCCGGCCGGGCTCGCGCGTGCAGCCATACTGACCTCCGGGCGGGCTACAGACGGCGCATACGTGGCCTTTTAATTCCCTCGTCATGCGCGACGTATGCGGCAGGCCATGAACAGGTCAGTGGCCGGCGGTCTGGCCGCCGTCGATGTGCAGGATCTCGCCGGTGATGTAGGGCGAGGACTCCAGGAACAAGACGCCGTCCACGACGTCGCTGACCTGGCCGGCCCGGCCGAGCGGGGGCAGCCTGGCGCCGGGGGCGTCGTAGCTGCCGACCGGGTGCACCGAGGTCTGGATCAGGCCCGGGGAGACGGCGTTGACCCGGATGCCCAGGCAGGCGTACTCCACGGCCAGCGCCCGGGTGGCCGCGGCCAGGCTGCCCCGCTCACGGCGACACCCTGGCCAGGGTGAGCATGCCCTGGTGACGAGGGATTACTGCCGGTGGTGGTACCGGGCGGCAGGTCGGTACCGGGTATCCGCGAGCAGTGTCCCCGAAGGCCAGACCGGCGCTAAGGCGAGGGGACATCACTGCCAGTGACCAGTTCAGCATCGCTGAACGATGTAGGGCAGGAGTCCGGGCGAGCGCTGAGGTCCTCGCGGACGACACCGCATGGTTGACGCACGATGGCTGACGCGTCCTCCGCCGTCATTTGAGGTCCGCGAGGGCATCGCCGAGGAGCTCCCCGCCGACGACGCCGCCTTCCACGCCGCCGTCGCCTCCCTCGTCCTGTGCAGCGTCGCCGACCAGCATGCCGCGCTCCGCGAGATCCGCCGCACCCTGCGCCCGGGCGGCCAGTTGCGCTTCCTGGAACACGTCCGCGCCAGCACGCCAGCGCTGCGCAGCGTGCAACGCCTGCTCGACGCGACCATCTGGCCCGCCCTGGCCGGAGGCTGCCACACCGGCCGCGACACCGCAACCGCCATCAAACAGGCCGGTTTCGCCCTCGACCAGCTGGATCCGTTCCGGTTCCCCGATACGCGCCTCACCATGCCAGCCACACCCCACCTGCGCGGAACAGCGACCCGCATTCCATAGCGCAACCCGCTCCCACGCACGCCGCCGCAGTCGGGGTGGAACGAGACGAACGCGTCCGGGCAAGTGCGGGCCTGCTGGCGAGGCGTCATAGCATTGCCGGGTGGAAACGGGGGCAGAACGGGAAACGGGGGCAGAACGACTGGAAGCGAAGGCAGCGTCGGCCGACCGGCTGCGGCGTGCCTCCTCATTCGGTGCGGCTGCCGCGCAGTACGCGCAACACCGCCCTGGCTACGCCCAAGCGGCCATCCGCTGGTGTCTGGCGCCGGTCAGGGACGCACGGCCGGTGCGGGTGGTGGATCTGGGTGCTGGGACCGGCATCCTGACCGGCGCGCTCGCACACCTCGGTGCCGACGTCGTTGCGGTAGAGCCAGACCAGGCAATGCTGGCCGAGCTGCGCCGCCAGCTACCCGGAGTGCGGGCCGTGGAAGGCAGCGCCGAGGCCCTCCCGCTGCCGGACCAGAGCGCGGACGCGGTACTGTGCGGGCAGGCGATGCACTGGTTCGACCTGGACCAGGCGCTGCCGGAGACCGCCAGGGTGCTGACGGCTGGCGGTGTGCTCGCCGGGCTGTGGAACGTGGATGACGACCGGGTCGGTTGGGTCGCCGGGCTTGCCGCGATCACCAAGAGCGGGACGACGTTGTCCCGCTGGCGCGCAACCCCGGAAGCGGAGACCGAGCAGGACGTGCTGCGCAGGGGCAGCAGCTGGTTTGCCCCGGTGGAGGAGCGCGAGTTCGGCAATGGGCAGCTGCGCAGCGCCGATTCGCTGATCGCCGCCATCGCCACCCACTCACGGATGCTAGTGATGGAAGAGAACGAACGCACCAGGACGCTCGCCACGATCCGCGATTTTCTGCAGCATCAACCGGAGACCTCAGCCTCCGATTTCACCCTGCCGCTGATAACCGTCGCGCTGCGCGCCGTGCGCCGGACTTAACCCCCGCGGCATTAATTAGTTAGCGGTAGGAATTCCGCAGGTTTCGAATGTCCGGGTTACCGACAGTCCTCACTCTCGTTGTTATGCCGCTGCACCTCCACGCGGCAAAAGTAGAGCCTCACAGCCGGTAGGCGTACGTCATCACCGCCGCGCCTGCCGCGACGAGCAGTACGAAGCCGTCGACCATACGCCAATACATTGACCTCAATGTCGACTGCAGGTAGCTGTTTACGTCAACGTCTTTCACGTCGCGCAGCAGCCCAAGTGCCCGTCCGGTGCTGTGAGCGGCTCCGAGGGCGGCCGCCAGCAAGACCCCGTAGCCAATGTTGTCCACTGCCGCGACCGCGAGCGGAAGCAGCCAGAACCCGGCATAAGGATTACGGGTGGCGAACCCAGGCCCGAGCAGCGACCCCCAGACCACGAACCGCCGCCGCCTCGAGACCCCTCGCACCCAGCCGGAGGGAACTTGCCATCTGCTGCCTGGCGGGGCCGGCCGGGCCATGCCACCCGCCTCCAGGACTCCGTAAAACACTCCGTACCCGGCCATGAGGACCAGGGCGGTAGCACTCAGCGGCAGCAGGTTGACCAGCAAGCCCAGCGTCATCCAGACAATGATCGCCGGCAGGACGTAGGCGGCGAGCAGCCAGACCCGCCTCGCCAGGCTCCCGACCGGGAGATCAGCGGCAAGTGAGGCCGCCGAGTTCGCGCCTCAAGGAGAGTACGCCTTGGAGTAGCCGTTCTCCGCGGCGACGAGGACGGCCAAGATCGCGACGGTCACGATACGCCCTGACAGTGCCCAGCCAGCGACCAGCCCGAGCGCGATGGCTCCCGCCGCGAGTAGCGCCTTAGACCATGACATGAGGCTCTTCGCTCACTTGCGGCGCGCGGCCGTCAGAGCCCGGCGGCAGCAGGCCGCATGGGGTGTCACTGGTTGGATTCGGACATCTGGATCCGAAGTTGCTCCGCCTTAAAGTCTTCAGCGGTCCTGCAGCCGCAGCAGACGCACTCGGTCAGGCACGTGCACCAGTCCCGACAGCGGTGGCGGAATATGCAGTCCTTGCACATCTTGTACCCGTAGCCGTGCCCAAGGCCGGTACATGCGATCCACAGCCCCTGCGGCCATTCGCACCGATAGCCCTCTTTGTTGAAGCAGTCGCTGACGAAGGATCCTTTGCACAGGACGTAGCCGTGGGGGCATTCGGTGGGCCTGCAGTGACTGCACCGTGGCGTCGGGCCGCAGTGGCTCGTGCAGTCGTCGGCGAGGGCAGGCGCCTCGCCGATCGAGACGGCGGCGATGCTGGCGGCGCCGCTGACAAAGACAGTTCGGAGGATATTTCTGCGTGACATTCTCCGGGTGGCCCGTTCGGTCATCTGGTTGACTCGCGCGTCGAAACTTGAGCCGAACTGCCTCCAGGTCATCGCACGCCGCCCTTCTCAGTCGGCTCCAGCGGCCGGGCGGCCGCTTCGAGGTCGCTTCCATGCCGTGGTGCTGCCGCGGTGATCGGGATGGATCCTGCCTCAGCCGGGGGAAGCAAACAGGCCCGGCTCAAGGTGCGCACCTCGGCCAGCTGGATAGCCGGGGCGGCCGCCCTGACCACGCCATCGCGGTCGATAGCCACCAGCAGCGGCGTCGAAGTCGCGCCGTATGCCTCCGCGGTGGCCTGCGCCAGGATACGGCCGCACTCCAGCCGGGTAGCGCGGAACGCGTCAGAGACCTTCAGGTAGCTCTTCGGGCTCGAAGTCAGCAGCAGTACCCGCAGGCCGCTGAGCTCGCCAGCGTCCTCGGCTGTCCCGAGCGCGAGGACGAGCTTTTCGCAGGAAGGGCACGTCGGCTCGACGAACGCGAGCAGGGTTGGCTGCCCGTCTCCTGGCGTGAGGTACTGCACGGTGTCGTCGGCGAACCGGCTGTATTCCAGGCTTGCCGCCTCGCTGCCCAACGCAGGCCCAAGCGGGGCGGCGGTATCGGTCTTGCGAAGCGTCCGTCCGAGCTGGCGGTAGATCACGATCAGCAGCAGCCCGAAGGCAAACAGCAGCGTCCATTGAGCCACGGCGAGATACAACGGAATCGTCATTGCGCCACCACCTTCGGCTCTGGCTCGCTACCAGGGCCACGGACCCTAGCGGCAGTGAACGCCGCCAGGGCCAGCAGCCCGGCGGCGGCGATGAGCAACACCCGCGCTGTCGCATCCAGCTGGAGAGCGGCCGCGCCGACGTGCGCGAGGGCGACGGCCGCAATACCCGCGATCACGGCGCTGCGCAGGACGCCTGCGGCGTCGAATTTCCGCTGGGAAAGCGCGCCGAAACATCTGCATGACCGGCCGCGGTGGAAGGCATAGCCCAGGGCGGAGACGCCAACAAACGCGCAGGTGATAGCGAAGACGAGAGCGTTAAGCGCTGTGATCGCCGGGATCGTCAGGCTGGCCAGGCCGACAGCGAGCTCCCCCAGCGAGACTCCGATGGCGATTGCCGAAAGCAACGGCCAGGCCGCGCGGAACGGGATGAACAGCCGCACGGTCGTAGCGAAGCTGGCCGGGTCGGCGAGTTTGGCGCTGCCCGCCACGATCAGCACGCACGCCAGGACCGTCTTGGCGCAGAGAACCAGGACTTCCATTGGCCTACACCCCGGCCCCGGCTGTGCGGCGCCAGAAGCGGCCGCGAGGCGCGAGATTTTCCGACTCGAGCGGGAGATCGGCGAGCTGCAGCAGCTTCGTCACCTGCCAGTCGTAGTTGACCAGGCTCGATGCCCGCACCCGACCAGCTGAGTCGACGAATATCGCAAAGGGTGTCACCCGGACGTTATAGGCGGCGTAGAGCGACGGTGACCCAGTCAGGACCGGGATGCCGTCCAAGCCGAGCAAGCGCAGCACCGGCTCCGCCAGCTCGTTGCGGCGGCGGGTCAGCACGACGATCTCCAGCCGCTCCCGCGCCATTACCTCGCGCAGCCCATCCACGACCGAAGGAAAAGCTTTCAGGGAATGGTCGGTGAACATGATCAGCTGCAGGCCAGTGCGCGGCGGAGAGTGGACTGCTTTGCTGGTGGAGTCCACCAGTGACCACACAGGTGCATGAATTCCGGGCGCCAGGCCGTCGCGCTCGATCGCCTCAGCGCCGGACATGGATACGTGGGTAACCCCGAATAGGGCCAGGACCGTGGCCATGCAGAAGACCAGGGCGACCACAACAAACGAGCTAGCCAATAGCATGGTTGCATCCCGGTGCCGATCACCTCAGCCGATCATAGATTCGCAGAACGGCCAGGCCACGTCAACCCTGTGCCAACGACCTGCAATAACTGCCCTCCGCCGATCACGCCTATCCGCCCAATTGGTAGTGCGTCCCGAAGAAAAGCAAGGCGGTGCGGAAGGTCGCAGGCACGAACCGTGCTGTGCCAGTGACAGAGGCAGATCATCTGGGTTCGCAACGCGGGGCGCCGCGGGGCAGACACGCGCCGGATCCGGCAAGACCGCGGACGGAACCTCGCCGGATTTCCGGTCGGGCAGATGACGGAGAGCGCGGGACCCGTGCATCGTTCACGGGTCTGCCGGCTTCGGCCGCCAAGCCACAGACGGGGCGACGCGATCGCGCTTCAGATCGGCATTCGCCCTGCTCTTTCTTGAATAATATCCTTGACCAGAGTGGTCGTAACGTTTGTAGTTACCGAGACGACGAGAATAGTCACTAGCAGGCTGCCGGAAAGAGCAGCGGCTTAAGCTCTTCGACGCCAGTTACAGCGGGAATTTGAGTGCGCAGTTCTGCGGCAGAGTTTTTCAATGGCTTCATTATCTAAAGCCGTAACATAATAGCTGTCGCCGAAGATGCTTGCCTCCAACTCCTGCTTTCCACAGTAAATGGACCAGGTGGGTCATGGTCCAACTCGGGTGCGGACCTTCTTTAGCGCAGCGCCTTGAACGCCGCCCGGATCTCCGTCGCGAACAGCTCGGGCTCTTCCCAGGCGGCGAAGTGACCGCCCCTGTCGGCTTCGTGGAAGTAGGTGAGGGTGGGGTAGCCCAGCTCGACCCAGCTGCGCGGGGCGCGGAAGATCTCGCCGGGGAATGTGGTGAAGCCGACCGGGAGCTTGACCGGCGGGGGAGCCTGCCCGGCCGCGAGGGCCTGGGCTCGTGCGCTCTCCCAGTATGACCGGGCCGCCGAGGCCCCGGTGCCGGTCAGCCAGTACACCGAGATGTTATCGAGGACGTGGTCCCGGGTCAGACCCCCGGATGGCTGCCCGCCGGTGAAGGCGCGGGAGATCTTGTAGTAGGCGTCGGTGTCGTGGTCGAGCATCCAGGCCGCCAGCGCGACGGGTGAATCCAGCAGGGCGTAGCCGATTGTCTGCGGCCGGGTGGCCTGCTCGAGGAAGTAGCCGAAGCCGGTCGCCCGGAATGTCTTGGTCTGCTCGAGCGCCGCGCGTTCCTGATCGGTTTCGGCCGGCATGGGCCCGCCGCCCAGCGCTGTCACGAGCAAGTTCATGTGGATGCCGGCCAGCCCTTCGGGTGCCTGGCGGCCCATGGCGTCGGTGACGGCGGCGCCCTGGTCGCCGCCCTGGGCGACGTAGCGGGTGTAGCCGAGGCGGCGCATCAGCTCCGCCCACGCCTGCGCGACGCGGCCGGCGTACCAGCCGAGTTCGGTCGGCTCGGCGGAGAAGGCGTACCCGGGGATGGACGGCAGGACGAGGTGGAACGCGTCCCCGGCGGAGCCGCCGTGCGCGGTCGGATCGGTCAGCGGGCCGACGGTCTCGAGCAGCTCGATGACTGAGCCGGGCCAGCCGTGCGTCATGATCAGCGGCAGCGCGTTCTCGTGCCGCGACTTGACGTGGATGAAGTGGACGTTGACCCCGTCGATCTCGGTCGTGAACTGCGGCAGCGCGTTCAGTCTCGCCTCGCACGCGCGCCAGTTGTAAGCGGTCATCCAGTAGCGGGCTAGCTCTCGGCTCGTCGCCAGCTGCACGCCTTGTGACCGGTCGTCGACGAGCTCCTTGCTGGGCAAGCGCGTCGCGCCGATGCGCCGCCGAAGGTCGGCGATCGCTTCGTCGGGCATGTCGACCCGGAAGGGACGGATTTCAGTTTCGCTGGCCATAACTCTCTGCCTCCCTGGATTGGCTGACCACGGCGGACGGCTCCGCTAGTCGGCTCCGGTCTGACGTTCCAAGCTGAGCGGATGGGCCGGACGCGTCGCGCCCGTGACATCCCCGGTCTGCACCCTGGTCTGCGTCGGGCACGTACCACCAATTACCGATGCCTGCGACGTGACCACGATGAGCAGCATCGATCGTGTCACACGCGTCTGACGGCAGGACCGGGCGGTCCAGGTCACCCCGGCGTTGGTCACTGAGCGTGAGATCGGCGGGCCCGCCGCGTAAGCCCGCGACCTGGCAGGACTGTGTGCCGCCGCGGCTATCCACATTTCCACAGCCCCGCTCGTCCACAACTGAACAGGCGCTGACCAGCGAGTTTACCTAAATTATCCACAGGATTGTGCACAGGGCGTTATCCTGGCTGGTCGAAGGCTACAGGTGAGCATGAGTCGAGGGAGAAAGCAGTGATAGCGCAGCAATCCTTCCCCTCCCGCCGGGCAGGCGGGAGGTGACCTTCATACGGATCGCCTGCTAGCCAGCGGCGGTCCCGGCCAGGTGTTAGCAGCACGCGGCCGGGACCATGTGTCGGACCAACCTTAGGAGGAACCCCGACATGTCCAGTATGGCAGTTGCCGGGCTAGTTACGGTATCGGAAACGGGATCTGAACGGCTTCCGGCCAATCCTGGCCTGGCGTTGGTGGAACCACCGGCGGCCGCGCAGCGCGACGGGCTCCGGCCGCTGGAGGTAGCCCAGTGCTCCTTGTGCGGCATCGCGCGTCCGCACGGCCTGCTGGTGCCTGACGGTGGCCAGGCGTGCGCCGACGTCCGCTGGTACTGCAAGGACGCCACGTCGTGCACGGAACGCTGGACCGCGGCCCATGCGTCGGCGCGCGCATACCCCCGGGCGGTTCCCGGCAATGCCGTCGCGAGCGCCGAAGCAGCGGCGCCTGAAGCAGCGTCGGCCGCGCCGCTAGACGACGTGCTGGAAAAGGCATAGTCCGCCGCGCTGAGTGCACCCCGGCGGCTCAGGCGGCGCCGGTCAGGCTGATGATCGTTCCCGGGCCGGCTGCAGCACGGACGAGCCCAGCCAGTGGCAGGCTCGCAGCGCGAGTTCCACGTCGTGGCGGCTCCCGCCCACCGGCCGACCGAGGCTTTCCTCGGCCCTGCGGATCCGGTACTGGACCGTGTTCTTGTGCACCACCAGCCGTCCTGCTGGCCTGCACCGCCTTGCTGCCGGCCAGCGCTCGCATCCCGGCCTGGGGCCTGATCGATGCCGCCTACCTGGCTGGGTTCGCCGCGGTGATCCTCAGGGCAGACCCGGCACCTGCGGCCTCGCTGGTCGTCACCGACTCGCTCACCGAGCGGTTCGGGGCGTTCATCATCATCGTGCTCGGCGAAACCCTCACCGGTGTCGTCGCCGGACTGTCCGCCGAGCCGGTCAGCGGGCTCAGCCTGGCCGTCGGGCTGGTCGCCGTCGTCGTTGGCTTCGGCGCCTGGTG
>Ga0187780_10004194_pt1 | contig 10815 bp, 10 predicted proteins | sample 1015_Q2_SP10_20__FD_132429 | JGI IMG/M metagenome (GOLD analysis project Ga0187780, IMG submission 132429) | Tropical peat soil microbial communities from peatlands in Department of Meta, Colombia - 1015_Q2_SP10_20_MG | ecosystem: Environmental > Terrestrial > Soil > Wetlands > Peat | place...
TGGGACGCTCATCATCCTGATCGGACTCCCGGCTCTCTATCTGGTCTTCTTCGGATTCGGATTTGGCACGATGCTACCGTCCTCGGCGAGCGGAGCCCAGAGCTACCTTTCGTACCTCGCCCCTGGAATCATGGCGTTCCAGGTGGTCATGGCCGGGACCGTCGGCGGAAGTATGCTGTGGGCCGATAGAAGGTGGGGCATGCTGGCCCAGCTGCTCGTCGGTCCTTTCACGAGGCTCCAGTACCTGCTCGGAATCATGTTCACATCCCTGATCTTCGGGCTGGCCGGGGCCTTCGTCATGCTGGTAGGGGCGTACTTGCTCCTCGGGTCGATCACGGTGACGGCGTTCGGGGCCTTCGTGATGTTCGGCTCAATCGCCCTTGGTTCGATTTTCTTCGGCTCTCTGATGCTCTTCATATCGGCCCTCGTCAAGTCGAACAACGCGTACAACAGCATCCAGATTCTGGTTCTCTTCGTGGTGAATTTCGCCAGCACCGTGTTCTACCCGCTGAGTCCGCAACTCCCTTTGGTGATCCATGCCCTGTTCGAGGTGAACCCCCTCACGTACGTGGCGGACGCGGTGAGAGGTGGGTATTTCGGAGCCCTGAGCACGACTGACGTTTATCAGCTGGCATTGCTTTTCGTTGAGACGCTTGTCATCCTCGCGCTCGCGGTGAGGGCATACGTACGTTCGGACGTCTCGTTCGTTTGAGTCCGCACGGAATCGCTTATAGACCTCACGAAGCCGCGAGGCGCGAATGGCTACCCTGGAGATCGAGGGCTCGAGCATCTACTACGTCGATGAGGGAAGCGGCCGGCCGACGGTCTTCCTTCACGGCATCCCCACTGACTTCCGGGCATGGGACGCTCAGGTGCGGGTCTTTTCGAAGAGCCGGAGGGCGATTTCGTACAGCAGGCGGTACGCGAGCCCGAACGTTCGGGAAGGCGATGTATCGGACAGCACTGTTCAGAACAACGCCGGGGACCTGAAAACCCTTGTAGCCAAGTTGGGCACGGGTGCGGTCGACCTGGTCGGGCATTCGTATGGAGGATTCGTCGCTGCATATTTTGCCGCGAACGAACCCGAGCTTGTCAGGTCTCTCGTGCTGGTCGAGCCCGCGGTTTCGACCATGTTGGTCAAGAATCCGAACAACCCGGTGGAGCTGCTGACTCTTCTACTGGGGAGCCCATCGGTCGCTTCGTCGGTCTCTGGCTTCAGGAGCAAGGCTCTGAACCCTGCTTTGAAGGCGCTGGGCGAAGGGAAGCTCGAAACGTCTGTGGAGCTGCTTAGTGATGGGATTCAGGGCGAGCCGGGGAGCCTCAAGAGATTCCCTGAAGGAGTGCGGTCGATGATGAAGGAGAATGCAAAGACCATCGGGGAACTCAGGACCGTGTTTCCGGTGTTTGTGAGATCAGACTGCGCTAGAATTCGGTGCCGGACGCTCGTGATCAATGGCGAACAGAGCCCGCTCTGGCTGAGGGCCATCGGCGATCGGATGGCCTCTTCGATTCCTCGATCGAGCAAGGTCAATCTGGCCGGCGCTCGTCACTTCCCCCACATCGAGAAGGCCGGCGAGTTCAACACGTGCGTTCTCGACTTCCTGAGCAAAGAATCGTAGACAGCCGGAGGATTCTGAAGGATGGGCGGAGTGCGCGAGGTCCTTCAGCGTTGTGCAAGATGCCAAGCCCGGAGACCAGCACGTGCCGGGCTGTCGACGGCGTGGTGTGGGAATTCGGACTGAACTCGCCGCCGGCTGGGGTACACCGTCGGACCTACGGAGAATCGCTTTGAACTCCGTTGTCTAGGGCACGGGCACTTCTTCCAGCGTGAAGGTGAATCGGGCTCCCGCGAACTCACCGGTGCTTACTCTCTCCCAGCTCGCCTTGTACGACTTCGATACCTGCTTGCCTATTATCGTGACCTGCTTTGGGAGTTCCCCGAAGAGCTTCTCGACCTTGGCCTGGTCCTTCGTCGAGAGGAGGCTGCGCCTTCGCTTCATGAGGTACTTGATGGCAACCTTCTGGTGCTCATAGCCATCAACCTCGACCTTCTCCGTCCCCGTGTCTATTGTAAAGTGACGCTTTGGCATTGTCCTCGCAGCCGTATCGACTCAGACCGCTAAAATAGCTTCCCCGTCAATTCTTTTTCAGAAAGTGCTCGAGCAAACCGAAGGGGTGGCCGAAGGGGAGCATTCTGTTCAGTAGCACTGCCAGCCTTAGTTCCTCCCGTCGACGAAGAACCTAGCCTAGCTTCTTCACGGGTGCCTGCACCTCTACGTTGGCCCAGGCCTTCTTGCTCGTCCAAGGATTGCCGGCGTATACCTCCCTCCAACCGCCGGACTCCTTGTACTTCCCTTCCTTCTTCCTCCACTGCAGCCAGCTCTCCATGCCGTGGTAGATAACCCGAGGTGAGATTTTCTTGGGATCGAATCTTATGCTGGCCACGATGGATTCTGGGAATTGCTTGATTCGTATGCCTTTGCTTGATCGAGCCTTGCCTTTCAGCTCAATGCACGCTTCGTATCGGCGCTTTCTGCTTGGGACTTCGGGTCCGTCGAGTTCGATGAAGAACCACTTTCCTGTCCGCAGCTTCTTGTCCTTCGCCCATGCTGCCAGTCTCTCGAACTCGTCTCGCATCATGTCGTCTCCCTTGTACGGCCCGACGTACCTGGTGTATGCAACCGTGCACCCGGAGAACTTCCTGATTGCGAAGTCCACCGTCAAGGTGTGTCATTTGTGAGGCGGTTGATATTTAAGGAGTGGCAGGGTCCCGTTCGACGTTTCTCACGAGGCACCAGGATAGGAGTCGTGCGAGGCGCAGAGCGGGAGGCGGGTCGACCTGAAGTCAGGGCGACCTGTCCGAACTGAACACGAGATGAAGCCGCGGGGGAGCAGTTTCGAGCTGCGCGCGACTGAGTGCGAGAGTCCAGACGAGCTTGGTCAGTAGATGCCGAGTTCGTGCGGCGTCTTCGCGCCTACCATCCCATTTCTTCTGGCCACGCATCTGGAGCAGAGGCTCCATTGAACTTCGGTCGTCGGTGTAGACCCAATCTCGGTACCGATTACAATCTTGCAGTCAATGCACTGGATAATCACAGTCCTCCTGTGCGACGTACGCCTAGATTGCCCCGCCATGCCAGCAAGGATAGCTCGCTCTCACATATAATGGGCGCGGGTCGAAGCGGATAGACTAGAACTGAACGGGTGTGCTGCTTGGCTCATGCGGTGAGAGAGGTCCGTGGGTGCCCTTGGAGGTTTGCGCTGCCTGGCAGGGATGACACGCCGTTGGTTCGAATCGTCTGTGTCAGCAGAAGGACGGGCAAAGACGCCCTTACTTTGTCCGACTTGGTTTCTTTCGGGGAGAGCCCAAGACTAGTTTCAGCAGGGGTTCGCTAAGATCAACTGCGTCCCGAATAGACAGCATCCCAACGGGCTTGCCGGTCTTGTCAACAACGGGCAAGTGGCGGACGCCGGACCGTATCATTCTCTCCACGGATGTGAGTATGCTTTCGTTGGGATTCGCCATGAGGGACGTCTTGGACATTACGCTTGAGACCGGGATTCCCCTCCCGGTCAGGGACTTGGTGACCGAGAAGAGGACGTCTCGCTCTGTAAGTATGCCTTTCATCAGTCCCCCCTTGTCGACCACAATCACGCTGCCGATGTTCTTGTCCCACATTAGCCCTGCCGCTTCGTCTATGGTTGTCTCCTCGGGGACAGTCACCGGCGGGACCTGCATGAGGTCCTTGGTCTTCACGCTGACCGTTTCGGCTTCTTTCGGCTTGGGCAAGAATCCAGTGGGTGCTGGAAACAGGTCCTAATAATCATTGACAATGGGAAAGACCGACCTCAAGGAGTAGGCCGTCGAGCGCGGGTGGCCTGGTGGCGCAGGGCAGGTCGTGACTGCGAAACCAAGGCCGGATCCGCGGGCCTTCGACCGCAAGATTTCGCCAAAATCGCTTTTATCCTCTCCAACGTCATGCTGGACTCGGAAATCTGATTGGAAGAACGAGTTCAAGGAGACCCGTGCCCGAGATGATTGAAACCGGATTCGCGGATGCCGCTATGAATCGGGATCCGTCCTTCGATGGCGTCTTTGTCTTCGGTGTAAGAACGACGAAGGTGTACTGTCGTCCGTCCTGCCCTTCCCGCCGCCCGAGTTCGGACAGGCTCGTCTTCTTCCCTGACGCCGAGGCCGCCGAAAAGGCAGGATTCAGGGCCTGCCTAAGGTGCAACCCGAATGGCGCCGGCGCCTCAGGGGCACGTGTGGAGCTGGTCAGAAACGTCTGCGACTTCATCCAGCAGGACTCCACCGGGAAGCTAACGCTTGCGACCCTGGGCAGTCAGTTCGGCGTCAGCCCCTACCATCTTCAAAGAACTTTCAAGGAGGTGCTGGGCATATCGCCGCGCCGGTACATCGAAGAGCACAGAATAAGCAGGTTGAAGATGTACCTCAGGAAGGGAGATTCAGTGGTGGGGGCGCTGTACAAGACCGGGTATAATTCGCAGAACTGGCTCTACAAGAACTCCACCACGAAGCTTGGAATGACTCCGGGCACGTATCGCAGAGGAGGGGAGGGAATGAAGGTCCACTACCTGATAAGGCGCTCCCCCTTGGGAAGGCTGCTGGTCGCCGCGACCAGGCACGGAATCTGTGCAGTCAGTGTCGCCGACAACGACAAGGAGCTCATAGCTTCTCTGCGGGCCGAGTATCCCAAGGCAGAGATTTCGGAGTCAGATGATGTGGAAGAGCTTCTTGAAGGTGTCTCGAAGTATTACGAAGGCAGGCTCCGGGACATGCCCTTGGACATACACGGGACCGAGTTCCAGATGAAGGTCTGGGGCGCGCTTCAAGCGATTCCCTATGGCTCGACTCGCTCCTACAGCGACGTAGCGGAGTCGATAGGCAGGCCGAGGGCGGTCAGAGCCGTCGCCAACGCCTGCGGGGACAATCCGGTTCCGTTGATAATCCCGTGCCACAGGGTCATCAGGAGCGACGGAAGTCTGGGAGGGTATGGCCTTGGCATCCATCGCAAACGTCTGCTGCTCGCGAGGGAGAAGCAGATTTCAGCTCGAGCGTGACTGCTAAGAAGACGCCCCGTGTCCGGAGCACCTGTGCCGCACTTGACCTACTAAGCCCTCGCCTGACGACTTGACCCGCCCTGGCTTTCCACAGCTTCGGCTGACGAGAGTGGTGGGCCGGAGCGAGAATCTCGCTATTCGGCGCTCTCAGGTGGATTGGGTACTGGGTGCGTTGGGTCTGAACTCGAAGCCGCACTTCACGCAGCGGCGCATGCCCGGAACGTCTAGGAGCTCCTGCTTCGTAAGACACTTCGGGCACTCGACGACCATGTTTCTAGCGGAAACCGTGGCACGGTGCGCTTCGCGCACCCTTTCAATCGCATTTGCGTAGGCGTTGCGCTCTTTTCTCAGGTTAGATCGTTTCTCGCCCTCAATTCTCCCCTATATGGAGTTGCCCATTTGTTGGGACCCGGCAGCTGGGCTCACGACGGATACCCTACGGCTTCTTGATGTTGGTCACGAGCAGCTTGAACTGAAGCGTCTTCCCAGCCATGGGGTGCCTCCCGGTCTTGCCGTAGGCCTTCTCGGGCGGAATCGTGACTTCCTTCTCCTCGTTTATCTTCATTCCAAGGATGGCCTCCTCGAAACCTTGGATGACCTGGTGAGCGCCGAGAACCACCTGCAGGGGCTTGTAGTCCCTTGCGGGATTGTACAGCCCGGCCTTGGTCGCCTCGGACCTCATGCTGGTGTCGAAGACCCTGCCGCCCGGGAACCTCCCGACGTAGTGGACGGATATCGTGTCTCCATTCTGCGCAACCAATTCGCTCAAGAGCTAATCGCCCCCTCGAGACATGATCGGGTTTTAACGCTTGCGTCCTGCGAACCCGCGGCGCGCCACCGTCCACCTTTAAATTGACTCTCTCTTCTGACCCTCGGATTGAAGGCGCGGCTCCTGTTCGGGATTGTACTGGTACTCATCGGGGTTGTGATTCTGTATCTACTCCGCGACGAGCTGATCAGGATCATCCGCGTCGTCTTGGAAGTCATCGGAATAGCGATAGGGATAGTCTGCATCGCTGCGGGGCTCGGGTTGATCTTCTGGCGCCGACGAGAATGGTACAGAACGGGGCCGGCAACGAGAACGTGAAACCACGGTTCTGGGAGCTACGCGTCGCAGAGGACATCGGCCATAGGCAAGCCTACTGCCGCTCCTTGTGACCGCCTCCCGGGCTTCGAAATGCGCTCCCGCCTTCTAGATATGACGAACGGGCAAAGGTTTATTCGAATTTGGAGCGAGCTTGATCACAGTGTCCGAAATCATAGACGCACACGTCCATCTCTCAGAACGCAAGGACGACAGACTCAGAGAGTATGCCAAACGGAATGGTCTGAAGTACACCCTCGACGAGCTCCAGGATCACATGTTTCGGAACGGCGTGGTCCGAGGGTTGCTCCTGAGCCCCATCGTGGGCGCGGGAGTTCCGCTTCCGAACGACGACGTGCTCAGGATTTGTTCCAGGAGCCAGGGCAGGCTGGTGCCAGTGTTTACGGTACAGCCCACTCCGAAGGCCGTCAAGAAGGCGGTGCGCCAGGCCAAGGACAATGCGAATCTGGTGAAGGGCTTCAAGATCATGCTCGGCTACGAACGGGTCTACGCCGACGACCCCGTTTTCGACGGATTGTACGACTACGCGGAATCGACCGGTCTGCCGGTGATGTACCACACGGGCGACACGGCCGACGCACAGGGGAGCTTGGTCCACGCCCACCCGCTGACGCTAGACGCACTGGCCAACAAGAGGGACGGGCTGAAGATTGTTGCCTGCCATTTCGGCAATCCTTGGATCGACGACGTCGCCGAATTGATTTACAAGCATGAGAACGTGTACGCAGACATCTCGGGTCTGAGCGTGGGAGGAAGCAGGTACGTTGGGCGATACCTGGAGTGGCTTGCGAGCCGGCTCAGCCGAGCGATCTACTTCGCGGGTGGGGCGGACAAGGTTCTCTTCGGAACCGACTATCCTGTCACCACTCATTCGATGGCGCTCGCCCTCGTGAAGAAACTCGAGGTCGATGCGTCCGACAGACGCAGAATACTATTCGAGAACGCTAGCAGGGTGTTCGGGCTCTGAGCCTCCGGGATGCGGACGTCAGAATCGTTGAGGTCCCACTCGAAAGTCGGGCCGCCCTGGAGCCCCTCCTTGAGGATAGCTTCGAGGGCTGGTACCTGAGGCATTCGAAAAGAATGCTCGCCGAAATCGAAGTCACCAGGGCTGCAGTCGCGAGTGACAATCCTGTAGGCTTGGTCATGCTGAGAACTCTCTACGGCGTCGTCGGCTACGTGTACTACATAGCGGTGGCCAAGGAGTTCAGGAGGCAGAGGGTGGCTGCGAGGCTTCTGGACAATTCGCTCGAATACTTCTCCGGACTCGGTCTGAAGGAGTCCTACGCGAGCATTGAGGAGGACAACCAAGAGTCGGCGGGTTTGTTCTTCTCTCGGGGGTTCAGCCGGACTTCTTACTCGGAAGTGTCGAGCAAGTACGGGCCGCTTCGTGCGCTCAACATGTACAGGAAGATGCTGGTGGTGCCTGGGGAGATATTGCTTTGCCTTCCCCTCGCGATCGCCTAGGCTGCGCGGGAAGGAGCCCGGCACCGAGCGAGCGAAACCGCGTCTCACGGACAGACGACCCGGCGGTCCGGAGCTTCCCGAACCGCAAGGTCGCAATGCGTTTAACTCGCTCGACGGGGAACGCGAGCAAATGGTCAGGCCGGGAGTGCGGCGCGAGCTGATGAGGGCAGCCGGCCAGCGGAGGACGGTCACCTACGGCCACCTCATGAAGAAATTCCGGATTCCTAGAGGCCGCGCCAGTGGGACGGGCATAACCGCGGTGATCGGCGAAATCGATAGGTATGAGGAGAGCAGGAAGGCCCCAGGGTTCGGAGCAATCATAGTGCGCAAGGACACCGGGTTCCCGGGAGGTGGATTCTTCTGCTACGACGAACTTCCTCCTGGTCTAAGTCGACCCGCTTGCAGAGCCAAAGATCCCAAGTTGTCCGAGGCTGAAAAGCGATTCGTGAAGAAAGAACAACAAAAGATATGGGACTACTATCAAGAGCGGTCGGGCTAGCGACGGAGTCGCTCTTCCGGAAAACAACGGCTTTCAGCGGGCCGCCGAGGGCCTGAGCACGAATCGAAGACCGGTCGTGCTACGGAGAGGAGAATGACGGAGGCGCCCTGAGCGAATCGTCCGCGCGCCAGTCCTATGATTCGTCAAGCATTGGTATCCTTATTCCGTCTCTCTTCGCCTTTGCGATTGCCTCTTCGTATCCTGCATCGGCGTGGCGCGCGACGCCGAGACCGGGATCGTTCGTGAGGCACCTGACCACACGCTTCTCTCCCTCAGGCGTGCCGTCCGCAACCACGACCAGTCCGGCGTGGAGAGAGTAGCCTATTCCCACTCCGCCGCCGTGGTGGACCGAGACCCAAGACGCCCCAGACGCTGTGTTGAGAAGCGCGTTCAGAACCGGCCAGTCAGCGATGGCGTCGCTGCCGTCCTTCATCCCTTCAGTCTCCCTGTAGGGCGAGGCGACGGAGCCCGAGTCCAGGTGATCTCTGCCTATTGCCACGGGCGCAGAAATCGCCCCCGACTTCACCATATCGTTGATTATCTTGCCGAAGCGTGCCCGCTCTCCGTACCCCAGCCAGCAGACCCGGGCAGGCAGCCCCTGAAACTGAACCTGGTCGTGGGCTTTCTGAATCCACCGGACGAGCGATCTGTTGCTCGAGAACTCTCTCTTGACGACTTCGTCGGTTGCGTAGATGTCATCCTTCTCCCCGGACAGCGCGACCCACCGAAACGGACCCCTGCCTTCGCAGAACAGCGGGCGGATGTACTCGCTGACGAACCCTGGAATACTGAACGCGTTCTCCACGCCCGCGTCCTTGGCCATCTTCCTGATGTTGTTGCCGTATTCGAACGCGACTGCTCCCCGTTCCTGAAACTTCAGCATGGCACGAACGTGCTTCGCAATCGAGCTCAACGACCTCCTAACGTAGGCGTCGGGGTCTGATTGGCGAAGGTCTCCGGCCTCTTTCAACGACAGGCCTTCCGGTATGTAGCCGGCCAGTGGGTCGTGTGCCGAGGTCTGGTCGGTGATGATGTCGGCTTTGAATCCGATCTCGTAGAGCCATGGAAGGACCTCGGCGCTGTTCCCCAGGACGGCGACGGACAGAGGTCTTCTCTGGTCGGCCGCAGACTTCACCAGCCTGACGGCTTCTTCCTTTGTCTCAGCGACGACATCGCAGTAGCCCTTGTCGAGCCTGCGGTGGATGGCACGCTCGTCCACCTCCACGATTAGGGCCGTGCCGTCGTTCATCGTGGCCGCCAGGGGCTGCGCCCCTCCCATCTCCCCCAGGCCCGAAGAAAGAACGATTCGACCCCGTAGCGACCCGCCAAAGTGCTTGTTCGCGACCGCGGCTAGCGTTTCGTAGGTTCCCTGGAGAATTCCTTGGGTGCCTATGTATATCCAACTCCCTGCCGTCATCTGACCGAACATCGTGAGCCCCCTCTCCTCAAGCTGCCTGAAGTAGCTCCAATCAGCCCACTTGGGCACAATCAGCGCGTTGGCGATGAGCACTCTGGGCGAGGTCGGGCTCGTCCTGAAGATGCCCACCGGCTTGCCTGACTGAATCAGTAGCGTCTCGTCGTCCTCAAGAGCCTTGAGGGACTTTACTATGGCATCGAAGGCCTGCCAGCTCCTCGCGGCCCTTCCGGTCCCGCCGTACACTATCAAGTGGTCCGGGTCTTTTGCCACCTCGGGATCGAGGTTGTTCATGAGCATTCGAAGCGCAGCCTCCTGCTGCCAGCCTTTGCAGGAGAGTTCCTTCCCTCGTGGTGCCCTGATTTCGCGCTTCAGCATTGGGCGCGACAGGCCCGTGCAGATATAAAAGGTGCGGGATGGGAATACGGGTGGAAAGCAGGTAATCCTTGTGAAACCCGATCTCGCGCTCGTGCACGCTGGGGAGCTTGTCACGCTCGCCGGTCACTCGCCAGATTCCCTCGGCATAATCGAAGACGGAGCGCTCATCGTAGCCGGTGGGGAGGTCAAGTGGGTCGGGCCGACGAGAGAGTTCCGGGGGAAAGGCTTCGGTGAACCTCGGAGGACCGTCGACGCTGAGGGGGCTTTGGTCACGCCGGGTTTCGTGGACCCGCACACTCACCTGGTGTTCGCAGGCAGTAGAGAGGATGAACTAGAGAGGAAGATTTCGGGAGAGAGTTACGTGAGCATCCTGAAGGGAGGTGGAGGAATCGGGAGGACGATAAGAGAGACTCGCGAGGCTCGCCTTGATACGATTGTGCTGCAGTCAAGGTCCAGGCTGGAGCAGTTAATCAGGAGTGGGGTCACAACGGTCGAGGTAAAGACGGGTTACGGGCAGGATCTCCACGACGAGCTCAGACTTCTGAGAGCCATCGACCTGCTGGCCGCGAGCAAGAAGGCGGAGCTGGTTCCCACATTCCTGGGCCTTCACGCACTTCCGTCTGAGTTCGAAACCAGTGGTGAATATGTGAAATATGCTATCGATGTCATGCTCCCCGCCGTCGCGAAACTTAAGTTGAAACCGGTGTTTTCAGACTGCTTCTGCGAGAAAGGGGTCTTCTCGGCGGAGGAGTGTTCCAAGTACCTTCGGGCTTCGAGAGACCTCGGCTTCCGGCTAAAGGTGCACGCGGACGAGTTTGCTGATTCGGGAGGTGCCAGGCTGGCAGCCCGGGTTGGTTGTGTTTCAGCAGACCA
>Ga0187780_10004195_pt1 | contig 10815 bp, 6 predicted proteins | sample 1015_Q2_SP10_20__FD_132429 | JGI IMG/M metagenome (GOLD analysis project Ga0187780, IMG submission 132429) | Tropical peat soil microbial communities from peatlands in Department of Meta, Colombia - 1015_Q2_SP10_20_MG | ecosystem: Environmental > Terrestrial > Soil > Wetlands > Peat | place...
GGGATCGGAGTGAAGGACCTCGACCTCGCCGAGATTCACGACTGCTTCACGATCTCTGAGATCGTCGAGTACGAGGCCCTCGGCCTTTGCCCGAAAGGAGAGGGAGGGAAGTTCGCGGCCGACGGCCGCGGAGACCTCGGAGGCGACCTCGTCGTAAACCCGCGCGGTGGGCTACTCGGTTGTGGCCACCCGCTCGGGGCGACCGGCGTGGCTCAGGCGGTCGAGGTCTTCCAACAGTTCTCCGCCGAGGTCCCGCCGGCCCGTCAGGCACCGGACCCCGAATGGGCCCTGGTTCACAATCTTTCGGGAAGTGCGAATGTCCACTCGGTGATGATCTATCAGCGGGAAGGAGCCGCATGACCTCGTCGCCCGCCGAACGGCCACGCCGTCCTCGTCCCGAGGCGGCCCTCCGACCGAAAGATTCGGCCCCGGTCGAGACCTCGCCCCCGCCTCCCACCGCACCTCTACCGAAGCCGATTCCGAAGCGTCCGTTCCTGCTCGACTTCTTCCCCCTCGAGGGACCGGAGCAAACGAAGCTCCACCGGTTCTACGACCGCCTGCGAGAGGGGCACCTCTCGACGACCCGTTGTCGACGTGACGCGGAACTCCACTGGCCACCGCGGACGATGTGTCCGAGGTGTCGGTCGGAAGACCTCGAGTGGGTCGACCTCCCCGAGCGAGGGCATGTCTATGCCTTCAGCGCCGTGCTCGCCGGAGCCCCTCTCGGAATGGAACAGGACGTCCCGTTCGCAGTCGGCCTTGTGGACCTCGACGGGGTCTCGCTTCGGATTTTCGGTCGGATCGAGGGGCGGCCCTGGACCGAGCTTCGGATCGGTCAACCGGTGCGCCCCGAGGCATACGACATTGGCGACGGTCGGATGTTCTACCGGTTCCGCACCGTCGATTGACCTGGCGCACGAGCCCGGAGTCCGGTTCGAAGGTTTCCGCCGTGGTACTGCGGTACTGACGGAGTTGCCGGAGTAGGCTATTTATACACCCCCTAGGTCTCGCGCGCCGCCGGCGCGGGGTGCCGGTCGTGCATGGAGTCGAGTGAACCCGGATGGTGGCGCCGTCACGGCTGGACGGTCGTCATCCTTCTCTCCGCCTTCGGAATCTCGTTCGCGATCCGGACCATCTGGGCATACCCCATCATCGCCCAGTGGGGACCGCTCTACACGTACGGAGGCGGGTCGGACTCGTACTACCACTCCCGCGTGATGACCTACACGATCCTGAATCACCGGAATCTCATCTTCGACCCTCAGCTCAGCTTCCCGGTCGGGGCGATCAACCCCCGAGAGCCGCTCTTCGACTGGATGAACGCGATCCTCGGGATCGTCTTCGCCCCCTTCTTTGGCGGGAACGCTGTCACGGCGGGAGCGTGGTTCCTGGACCTTCAGGCACCCCTCTGGGCGGCCCTCGGCGTCTTCCCGGTGTATCTCATCGGACGAGAGGTCTCGGACCGGCGGATGGGCCTCATCGCGGCGATGATCTTCCCGTTCTTGAGCGGGAACATCGATTCCTCGATCTTCGGCTACGCGAACTATCTTTCGTTCTACACGTTCATCATTCTCGTCGTCATCTACTCCTACATCCGCACGGTCAAAGCAGCGGGCACGCGGCGGTGGGTCGAAGACTATCGCCGCCCACGTCAGTACCTCCCGGCATTACGCGCGTTCTGGCGGACGGAACTGTCGGCCGTCAAATGGGCGGTCTTTACCGGGGTCTCCCTGGGAGCGCTCGCGCTCGCCTGGCAGGGCTACACCTACGGTGTGGTGGTGATCGCGATCTCGCTCGTCGTGGCGATGGTGATCGAGCGGATCCGTCGTGTCGATTCGTTCGGCCTCTACGTGTCGACCGCGATCGTCGGAATCGTCGGGTTCCCGATGGCGATGCCCTACTACATCGTACAGCGCCAGTTCACGACGTGGTTCGACCTGCCGCTCCTCTTGTTCTTCGGGACCCTCGCGGTCCTCCTGCCATTCCTCCTGATGCGGGACGTACCGTGGGTCTTCTCCGTCCCGTTCCTCGCGATCCTCGTCGGCGCGGCCGTAGGGATCCTCGACCTGGTGAACCCGATCGCGTTCTCCTCCCTCGTCACCGGGCAGGGGTACTTTGTCAAGAACCTCATCTACTCGACCGTCGCCGAGGCTCAGGCCCCCTCCATCGACCAGCTCGTCCTCGCCTTCGGCGTCGTGACGTTCTTCCTCGCGTTCGCGGGGCTCGCGATCTTCGTGTATCTCTTCGCCCGCGGGCGGTTCAAACGGTTCCACGTCGTCTTCCTCGTCTTTGCGATCCTCTCGCTCTACCTCCCCATCTCGGCGGCGAAGTTCTTCCTCGTCGCCTCGCCGATCTTCGCGCTTCTACCGGCCGAGGCGATTCGTCGGGCCCTCGACATCGCGGGCTACGACCAGCTTCGACGCACGACCGCCTCCCTCGCCGACCGCCGGAGCCAGTTCTCGGCGTTTCGCAAGGCGTTCAAGCCTCGCCACGTCCTCGTCATGGCCCTGGTCCTCGCGGTCGTTCTTCCCAACGTCTGGGTGGCGATCGATGCGGGCATCCCGGGGAACACGAAGGCTCAGTACGGTCAGCAGGTGGGGTCGACCCTTCCCTCGTGGCTGCAGCTCAATTCCTCGACCCCTTCGAGCTACTACTTCGGAGCCGCCGGCGGCTCCCTCGACACTCCGAACGAATACGATAGCGCAGGATACAACTGGCTCGCGCAGCAAGATACGAACCTTCCGGCCGCGCAACGTCCGGCCTTCGTCAGCTGGTGGGACTACGGGTTCCAGGCGATTGACCAAGGGCAGCATCCGAGCGTCGCCGACAATTTCCAGCACGGGATCGACCCAGCGGGTCAATTCCTCCTTTCGCAGAACGAGTCGCAGGCGATCGGTGTCCTCACCACGACGCTCCTCCAGACGGAACAACGCACTTCCGGGCTGCCGAATCTGCCCCCCTCGCTGAACTCGATCCTTGCCGCGGACGGGCTGAACATGAACCAGCTCCACAACCTGCTCGTCAACACGAGCTCGGACTACACGCTCGTGGTGGCGCATCCGGAGCGGTACCTCCCTGTGAACCCGAACACCATCACCGACGACAACGCGATGTACCTCGCGATGGAGTACTTCCTTGCGACCTCGCTTCCTCTGAGTGGCGTCGCCAAGGTCTACAACGACGTCCAGGCGTACACCGGTTGGTCGATCCGCTATGCGATGGCCGATTCGCGCCTGTTCCCGTTCAGCGGGACCGACACCGGCATCTTCTACGCGCCGGCCGACCTGACGGGTCGCATCCTCGACCCGACCGGCCAGCCATCCACGTTCTTCAACCTGAGCATCCTCGGTTCGGACGGCCACTACTATCCGTACGGGCGCCTCCCGGCTGGCGTCTCTCCAATCGGCTCGCCTCTCGTGAACTACTACGCTCCGTTCTACAACTCGATGATCTATCGCATCTACATCGGCTACAATGGGACGGACGTCGGCCAGGGCCCGGGGATCCCGGGGCTCTCGCTGAACTCGACAATCGAACCCGGCTGGATGCTCCAGCACTTCCGCGTCGTCTACAAGACGGCCTACCTCTGCTCGGGACCCCAGTACTCGGGGTCCTGCTCGGCGACGAATCTCCCCGCCGCGGTCAACGGGGCCAAGACCGGCAACCGCTCGGCCGATACGCGCGCCTTCAGTTACTTCAGCGGGGGGGAGTCGATGCTCGAGTACTACCCCGGCCAGCTCCTCGTCGGGACCGTGCAGCAGCCGAACGGAGCCCCCGTGGGGGGCGCGCGCGTGACGGTCTATGACGAGTGGGGGATCCCCCACCAGACGGCGCTCACGACTCCGCAGGGAGCATTCACCCTCGTTCTCCCACCCGGGAACGACACGGTCAACATCACCATGGGGAGTCTGGACGCTCTGACCCAGGCGGGGAGCATTCCCCTCAAGTCGATCCCGATCGCGGTTCCGAACGCCCTCGGATTGAGCTTCAACGCCCCCAACCTTGCCGAGACGTTCACCCTGGGCGCGGGCACGGTCTCGGGCTTCGTCTACTGGCAGAACACGAACACCACATCCTTCACGTCCGGTCCGGACACGCTCATTCCGGGTGCCCAGGTCGTCTTCTGGGGGTCGAATCTCACCCGATCCACGGCGGTCACGGACGCGAGCGGCTCCTTCGACCTCACCGGGGTCTCTCCTGGCGTCTACCAGTACTCTGTGCTCTACGGGGAGCAAAACTACTCCCAGTCCTCCGTGACGGTGTCTCCGGGCTCGAACTCGAACGCGACGGCGGGAATTCGGTCGGCGGTGGTCCGCGGCACCACGCTCGACGCGACCGGGAAGGCGCTTTCCAACGTGGTCGTGACCATCGCGGGTCCGGGCGGGGTCACTTCGAACGTGACCACGAACATCACTGGAACGTTCCACCTCACGAGTTTCGGACCCGGGAATTACACCGTCACCGCCTATCTCCCGAACTCCGACCTCCGCTCGGAGGGAGTGTTGGTCCCGATCTCATCCAACACCGCGAACGTGAGCGAGAACCTCACGCTCCGACCCACGGGGTCGACGTCGTTCGTGGTCACCTGGAACGGTGTGCCGACGAGCGGCACCGCGGTGCGGTTCACACCGGTGGGAGCATTCTCTAACGCGTCGACATCCCCCCTCGTGGTCCTGGCCGACGACTCGAAGAACAGCACGGTCGCCGTGAGCTCTTCGAGTGGAGCGGTGAGTGCGTTCCTCGTGCCCGGTCAGTACTCGGTCTACGCATCCGGGATGGCGAACGGCCAGCCGCTGGTCGGGGTCACAACCACCTCGGTCTCCGCCGGCGTTGCCGGGACACCGAGCACCCTCGCGCTCTCTCCGGCAACCTACGTGACGGGAACGATCACGTCGAGCGGCTCATCGGGGACGAACTCTCTCACCGCCGTGATCGCGTACTCTTCGACCGGCGACCAGGTCGTCACCTTTGCGACGACGGGAGGCTTCGCGTTCGCCCTGCCCGCGGGAACCTACAGCCTCCTCGCTCTCCAGGGACCAACCACCGGCACGGCCGCCGTTTCGGCGGCGCTCGCCCAGGTCACGACCCCGGGCTCACCGCCGATTTCCCTCGCGCCCGTGAGCGCGTTCCGGACCGCGTTTACGGTCGCTGCGTCGCTTGCGAACGGAATGAGCTACCCGGCGTCTGGAGCGACCGTCGTCGTCAGCGCGGGCCCGAGCGGCCCCGGGGTCTCCGCGGTCGCGAGCGCCAACGGCACGGTAGCGCTCTACCTGCCTTCCACGCTCCCGGTCTCTGCGAGCTCGTACTGCGTAGCGACCTCCACGTTCGGGTTCGTCTCGACCTCTCAGTGCAACTTCTCACCAACGGGACTCGCCACCCTCGCCCGAGTGACGACCTCACTCACGCCGGTGGCGGTGACGCTCACCGTCATCGGGCTCCCCTCGGGGACGGCGGTGACCGTGAATTTCACCGCCGAGAGCGAGACCGCGGTCGACCGGAGCCTTACTGGGGGCCCAACGTTCGCCCTCACTCTCCCGCCGGGGGTCTACGGAGTGGGGGCGCGTGCGGTGATCGACGGTGGGACGGTCGTCTACCTTCCCGCGACCACCCTCTCGACGGTAATCCCGCTCGGAGCCACGGTCTCACGCTTGACCCTGTTCTTGGTTCCTCAGGTGAATGCGAGCGGTACGATCTCGCGGCCGTCGAGCGTCCCGGCCGCCAATGTCACCGTCACACTCTCGTCCCCGCTCCTCAACGTGACCGTGAACGGGACGAAGTTCGCGAGCGGTTTCTACGCGGCGCCGGGAACGTACTCGGCCTACGCCACTGCCACCGCCCAGGGAACGACGTACGCGAGCTTGAGCCGCGTCACCGTCGCGCCCGACGGGTCGGTGACCCCATCAATCGCGCTCTCGGTCGCTGCCGCCACGGTCACCGGAACGTTCACGTCCTCGAGCTCCGGGGCGACCGTTCACCTCACGACGACGGTCCGCCTCGTCGCCCCCGGCGGCGCGGTGGCCGCCGCCAACGCGAAGAATGGGAGCTTCTCTCTCCCGCTCGCCGCGAGCACGACGTATTCTGTCTTCGCGAACGGCACGACGCAGGTCCAGGGCTCGAACGGCACGTACATCGAGTCGTGGAGTTCCGCCCCCGGGGCCACTTGCGCGGTCGGGACGACCTCCTCGAGCTGCTACGTCTCGATGATCGGCGTGCCCCAGTCGGTCTGGGTCAACGGAACGATCGTCACGAGCGGTACTCTGACCCCGCTCGCGGGCACCCTCACCTTCCTGGGCCCGTACCCGTCCACGAGCACCACGGTCATCTCGACCACGAACGGTCTCTTCGCGGCGCGCCTTCTTCCCGGGGCATACTCGCTGTATGCGAGCGGGGCCGGTCCGTCTCAGACGCTCGCCACGCTCGTGAGGGTCCTCGCGCTCCCGTCGACGTCCCTCACACCGTTGACGCTCGTCCTCGGTTCCACTTGGACCGACTCTATTACGGTCGTTCCTCCGACCGCTGGAACGAGCCTCGGTCCGGTGGAGCTTACCGTGACCAACGCGGTGGGGGCGCGCATTGTCTTTGCGAATGCGCCACTCAACTCTCTGGTTGCGCTCGCGCTCCCGGGGGGCACCTACGCCGTGCGAGCCTCCGGCGGCGGAACGTTCGGGAGCGTCTTCTCGAACGCGACGGCGCAGGCCACGGTGACGATCCTGAACGGAAACGTCGGGACCGTTCTCCCACTCGCCTTCCCGATCACGACGGCGGTCACGGGGACCCTGGTCGGGCCGACCTCGACGACCGTCATCGCGGGAGGGAGCACCGCGTTCTCCTTCTCCCTCCGCAATACCGGGAACGTCCCCGTCACGGTCCATCCCGTCGGGACGCCCTCGTTCTGGAACTTCAGCTTCAGCTTCGCGAACGCCACCCTCTCTCCCGGGTCAGGACCGCCAGCCCTCTCGGGGGAGGTCCGGGTCATCGTGCCTGCCGGCACATCCGTATCGCACCCGACGGTGACGATCCAGTTCGAGACCGCGAACGGAACGGTGGTCGGCTCGGTGAGCCCCGACCCGGTCGTGAACGTCGTGGGCTACTACGGGGTCACGTCGGGGCCCACGAGCGTTGCCTCCGCCGTGACGCCCGTGAGCGCCGTCATTCCGTTCTACGTGGAGAACTCCGGCAATCAGGGCGAGACGGTCGTCGCCTCGCTCGCGGACTCCGCTCGTCTCGCGAGTCTCGGCTGGACGAGCGGCCTCCGTCTCAGCTCCCAGGCAGCATCGAGCCCGGGACCGGTCCAGGAGTTCCTCGCCAATGGAGAGAACAGCACGCTCTACGTGGTCCTGAATGCCACGTCGAGCATCTTCGTCCCGCCCGGCACGGTGGCGGTCTCTCTCTCGGTCCTGAACGCTTCGGGGAGCGTCTCTGAGACGACCATCCTGCCCGTACCCCTGGTCCAGGTGCAGGCGGGAACGGGAAACGGCACTCTCCCGGTCACGGTCTCGGGGCCGTCGCTCGGCTCCGCGCCCAACCTCCCACCCGACTGGCTCGTCCCACTCCTCTCGTTCGTCCCGGCGATCGCGCTCGTGGTCGGGATTCTCTCCTACCGCTGGTGGCGCACTCGGAGGTGGACTCGGCGATGAGCGCGCGTCGTCCGGTGGTCCTCGCGCTCGCCGTATTCATGCTCCTGCTCGTTCCCGGGTTCCTTGCCGCCGCCACGCTCGCATCGGCCCCGGCCCGAGCCGCCAGCGCCTCATCCCCGCCCGTCACGGGCTCGATCACCGGCCCGACGCTGGTCCCGATCAATTCGACCACCCAGTATCACATCGCGGGCTGGGGAGGTCCCGGCGTAGCGGCGAACGGGTCCTTGATCGGGAACGTCAAGTACTTCTCGAACCCGGTCGGACCCAACCTCACCGGCGTCTCGATCTCACCGCCCACCGCGAACTTCACGTCGAATCGTTCGATCGCCGTCAATCTGGTCGTCGCGACTGCCGCCGAGACCCTCACGCTCGACATCGAGGTCTCGTCGACGTACAACGGGAGGAACGAGTCGACCAACTTCACCTACACCGTCCACGTCGTAGTTCCGTACGAGATCTCGGCGACGATCGTGAACCCGACGTCGTCTACCGTCTCCGGCTTTCCCGTCTACATCACCCTCGATGGTTCGGTGATCGGAGAGGTGAACGTCTCGAGCCTTCTGGCCGGAGCGAAGTACCAGCTCACGTTCCGCTACGCCACGCTCGGGCTTTCGAGCGGGGAGCATACGTTCGCGATTTCCCTCGTTCAGGAGCATGGCCTCGTGACGTTTGCGAACGGCCAGTCGGTCTACACCGAGTCGGTCTACGTCACCGGGCCTGCTCCGAGCTACACGCTCTGGTACGTAGCCGGAATCGTGGCGTTCTTCGGGGCCATCTTTATATTCCTCACCCGGGTGGCCGCGCGCCGGCGGGGCGCGACGCGCCGCTGACGGTGAAGGAGCTCCCACAATTCATGTCCGGACGGTCCAACTTCCATTGCTCGTCGTGCGGCCGGACGGTACCAGCAAAGGGGGCGACCCAGTTCCTCTGCCCCAGCTGCAGCGAGGTCCAGATCTGTCGATGCGCCCGGTGCCGGGACCAGAGCGTCCTCTACCGGTGCGTCAAATGTGGGTTCGAGGGACCGTAGGCGGGAGGCAGTCTCGATGGGGCAGGTCGCAGTCCTTCTTCGGGTGATGCCGCAGGGCGTCGAAACGGACCTCAACGAGGTCGCGAAGGGCGTTCGCGCGAACCTCCCGGGCGGTGTCACGATCCGCGGGATGCAGGTGAAGGACATCGCGTTCGGTCTCAAGTCGCTCCTGGTGGCGGTCGTGATGAACGATACGGGTGGCCTCCTCGAGATGACCGAGCGGGCCGTCGCCAAGGTCCCGCACGTAGAATCGGTCGAAGTGATGGAGCAGGGGCTGCTCTGAGCTCCCGAGTGGCGGGAGGACGGCCGTGGACCTCTTCTCGCACGTACTGGTCGCGTATCTTCTCACCTACGCATTCCTCGGAGCGCAGCCGCAATACCTTGCGGCCGGCGCGCTCGCGGGGGGACTCCCGGACGCGGACATCCTCCTCTTCCCGCTCGCGCGTCGGTACCCGATCTTCCAGCACCACGGGATCACCCACTCGTTGATGGGCGTGACCGTGGTTGCGGTTGCCGGGGCGTTCCTCGCGCCTCTGTTCCTACCGGGGTCGATTCTCGTCTATTTCGGAGTGATGGAGCTCGGGGGAATCGCGCACATCCTTCAGGACGGGTTCACCCAGTTCTCCGTCCCACCGCTGGCGCCGTTCTCGATGAAGAGGCTTCACTTGGACGCCGACCGAGCGATCAGCCTCGTGACGCTCGTCGTTTCGGTGGTCGGCTTCTACGTCCTTCTCGTGGTGGAACGCAACCACGTCGCGTTCAGCGTCTACCTCGACACGCTCTGGGTCCTCGCCGCGTTCTTCGTCGCGTACTTCGTGATCCGCCTTGCGGGACGGGCGGGAATCCAACGACACCGACTGCTCGCCGGAGAGCGCGCAGAGTTGGTCCCGACGGGGAACCCGTTCTCTTGGATGCTGGTCTCCGAGACGCCCCACGAAGGTCGCATCCGGACGACGGTGGCGCGCTACGTCCTGGGACGAGGGATTACCGAGGGCCCGGTGAGCGTCGAAGGACCGCTCGAGCCGACCCCCCACACCGGGTCTCCGATGTCCGCCGAGCAGGCGCTCGACTGGTCGTATCCTCTCGCGCGACGCGCGAGCCGCACCCTGGTGGCAACCTATCACTTTGGGGAAGCGTTCCGAGATCCCGGCGGGAGCTGGGTCGCGGTGTGGTACTCTCTCGAGTTCACGATGTTCGGCCGGTCCCCGGCGGTCCGCGTCCGGTTCCCCTCCGACGGCGACCCGGCAGAGGTCCGCTCCGCGTTCTACCGTCCGGTGCAGCATCCGCTGTGAATGCGGCGGGTCCGTGAGGAACCGCCGTTCCGCGAGAGCCGGGACGAAGAACGACGCGCGACCTACTTGTAGGTCGATTGATGGGTCGTGCCCTCGTCGTCGACGATCGTGATGCACTCCCCTTCGCACTCGAAGAGGCACGCCTCGCACATGATGCAGTCCGGTCCGTGAATGACGGCGGACTTCTCCGCGCGGAATTGGAACTTCGCGGCGACCGCCGGGTCGTCGACAACGTTCGGCCAATTCTCGCGCGGCTGCATTTCGAACACGGTCACAGGGCACACATCCCGGCAGTGGCTACAGCCGGTGCACTTTTCGTGAGCAACCTCGACGCTGACCATGGACGACCCGTCGTCCCACTCGAGTGCCGTATATTAAGTCGTTCCGTGAAGAGATGCGACAAGTCGCCGGCGGCCGTGCTAACTTGCGACGCGGCCCCGATTTACGGGATGTCGGCGGGGTTCGTCATCCCGATTCGCGGACCGCCGCGCAGAGCGTCGAGCGACGCCATCTCTTGCGCCGAAAGCGAGAAGTCGAACACCTGGGCGTTCTCCCGGATCCGATCCCGATGGACCGATTTCGGGATCTCGACCACCTCGTGCTCGAGCCCCCATCGGATGAGCACCTGCGCCGGGGTCCGATGGTGAGCCGCAGCGATGGTAGCGACCGTCGGGTCATCGAACTTCCGGCCCCGGGTGAGCGGCGCCCATGCCTCGAGCCGGATTCCGCGCTCCTCGCAGTAGCGCAGGAGCTCGGGGTCGTAGACGAACGGATGGAATTCGACCTGGTCGACCGCCGGAACCACGTCCGAATGCGCGCGCAGTTCTTCGAGATGACGGACCGTGTAGTTGCTCACACC
>Ga0187780_10004196_pt1 | contig 10815 bp, 10 predicted proteins | sample 1015_Q2_SP10_20__FD_132429 | JGI IMG/M metagenome (GOLD analysis project Ga0187780, IMG submission 132429) | Tropical peat soil microbial communities from peatlands in Department of Meta, Colombia - 1015_Q2_SP10_20_MG | ecosystem: Environmental > Terrestrial > Soil > Wetlands > Peat | place...
GTGAGCGGTGGTGACGGCTCTGCGCCTTTCAGCGGCGCGCCACAGCTCTCGCAGTACTTGGCGCCTGGTGACGCGGGCGTGCCGCATTGTTGGCATTTGTCCTCGTCCATGTGGTTTCACCTCTTTCCTAAGACTGTGTAACGCTATTACTATTTCAAGCCTTCTTTTTCTGTCAAAGGACTGTAGAATCTGTTTTCCTCGTGTGTTTTGTTGTGCAGTCTCCCCGTTAAGTCTGAGGCGAAAAGCTCAAGTTTCGAGTGTCAGGAGGACGAAAATAAGCGCAAAATCGATCTTACCGACGTTGGGCTTCTAAGCAACTAGACAGCTGAGCAGCCGTTTTTTTTGGCGCTGCTCATAATTTGATAATTGCTAGGTTTCTTCACGTTTTTCCAGTCCATACGTCGATATTCCTGCGATATACTCAGGCAAATAATATCCTCTTGAAGAGGTAGCCATTTCTGTGGACGAAAAAGTCTACGTACAAGCGAAAGGAGGGAAACTATGAGAAAAGTATTCATTGCACTACTGGGTGTGTTGATAGCTCTTTCGTTGTTTGCGGCGATCGACGTCTCGGCACAACCCTATACCTATCCGATGACGACGACGATGCCGACCACGTCGTATCCGATGACTACTACTATGCCGGCAGCGACGTGTCCGGCCATGGCGTATCCGAAGTCAACCGCGTGTGCGGCGACGACAACAGCGCAGTGCACGAGCTGCCCGACGTCGACGAGTTGTGCCGTAGTGAGTGCGCCAGCAAAGTGCGCAGTTACCTGTGCGTGTCCGTGTCCCGTCACTCCGTATGTAGCACCAGCCGCACCAACCTACCAAATGCCTACCTACCAAATGCCAGTTTACCAAGCACCAGTCTACCGAGCGCCAGTCTACCAAATGCCAGTTTACAAAGCGCCAACCTACGTAGCGCCGCCAGTCTACCAAGCGCCGCAGATGACCTATTTGCCGCCAGTTCAGAGTGCGAATATTAACGCGAACGTGAACACGAACACGAACATGAACACGAACGTGAACACGAACACGAACAACATCAATGTCAACAACGTCAACAAGCAGCAGCAACAGCAGCAACAAGCCTTAGTAGTTAGGGGACTAGGACCAAGATTCGAAAGAGGGTTTTACCCGAACGGTATTTACCGGACCGGGCTTTACCGGACCGGGCTTTTCCGAACCGGGATTTACAGGTAGCGAGGGACGGTAAGTCCTTCCCTTCATTGACGCCCAACACAACATTGTAGCGTTTACACGCCTTTTTTAGGGAACGTGTGCAGTTCGTTTGAGGGTAAGATGGAAGCCAGGTGTGTGCCTGGCTTTTTTTTGCTTATCTACTAGATGTTTTCCTTTGAGACGGGTGCTATAGACTGCCTTGTAGGTGAAATTTAAGAATACCGCAGCACAGCCAAGCACACAAGAAAAGCGTCTGCTATCAGATAATGCTGCTTTTTAAAGCCTGTGACGCGCCGATATGAAAAAGCTGGGAGAGTAGCTTTATGCCTGAAAATCGATGCAGGCGCAGGTAGTGTCGCAAGCTCCCCCTAAAAAAAAGAAGCGAACCAGGATGCTAGTAGCAAAAAACAGGTGGATGTGTTATGAGCCGATGGTTCTACTAGCCGCTTCTAGGTGTGTGAGTTCGCACCTGCAGACTAGAAGGACTTTCTCGCCTTACGAGTTCTCCGTAATATTACGGCATAGCCCGCGCTATTAAACGTTTGGCACGCAATTCGTGCAAGGCGTATAAATGCGGCGCGCAGTGGAGGTGCGCACGACTCGTTAATTGCTGCACCCAAGACTCAGCGTCCGCACTATGGTACGCCTCTACTTTCTGATTCGCCTGGAGTGATTGCAGTGAGTGCGAGCGGAGTCTAAGCGTTACCGGCGACGCCTCGTTTGCAACAGTATAAACACGGCTGCTAACGCGCCTAGAGCGTATATCCCCTCGAACCCAGGAAGTGGATTTCGGCTCGGAGCCGCGCCAACGCTGGCTTGCGTGACACTGCTTGTTGCCATATTTGTCGAAATGGGCGCAGCGCTTGGCGTCGTGATAGGTAGAGTGCGTGGCGTTGCACTTGTCGTCTTGCCGCTTATCACCTTGCTTGGCAAAGGATGAGGCAACGGCGTCACAACCGCTGCATTCGTCGCAACGCGCGTCACAGTGATTGCATTCACGGCTTGCGCACCTGGAGGCAGTGCTGTCCCCGTTTGCTGCCCTCTTCTGACATAATTGCTAAGGACGCTGTTAGCGGGCTTGTCTGCGACGATTGCCTGTATTTGAAACTTTTTGCCAGCACCTATAGCATTACTAACTGAAAGACGGTACGACCAGCTTGCATCATTTCGCACCGTAACCGGAGAGCCTTGTGGATAATACTTTCCGGCCATACCATCATACGGAATAATCCAAAGCGTGTATCCCTTGGAGAGTTGTGCTTTGCCGCTCACTGATTCAGTCGGACCGACCCTTCCGTTTTTCGGAGGAGATACGATCGTAACCGTCCCTTGTGTTTTTTGAGCACTAACCACTGTGCTTGATGATGCCGCTAGCAGAACTATCACGAGCAACAATAAGACCACCCATTTGAGTTTGCCCATAGTTTATCCCTCCGAAAAACTACCTGCCGATTAAAGATAAAGCTTTTTAATTGATTCAGCGTTTCTAATCACCCGACGCGAAGTTAGCTTCTATCAGAACAGAAAGCATAGAAAGCATCGCACCAGGGCTTTGATCAGATAAGTGCTTTCATAGTTAAGTATAATACGTATTGTAGAGGATTATTAGCTGCAGCTTGATCGTAAAAGACTTTGAAACTACTGTAGATCGGTCCCTTTCTAAGGAGCCGATGTCTATCGTTCACCCCGCAATTCGCTATTGCTCCGGCACACGCGTTCACATCGTGACGAAGGGCATACTGAAGGGGGGAGATGCAATTCAACGCGCTCAAATATGGCCCCAGAAAGTGCAGATGTTGTTATCGGTCTTGAAGTGCACGCCCAGCTGACAACACGTTCTAAGCTCTTTTGTGGGTGTTCGACGCGTTATCAAGAATCGGAGCCGAACACACATACGTGTCCTATTTGTCTCGGCCTTCCTGGAACCTTGCCGGTGGTCAACGAGATGGCGCTCGTATATGCTGAGCGTGTGGCTCGAGCGCTGAATTGCACTGTACAGCGAACGCAATTCTACCGTAAGAATTACTTCTACCCCGATTTGCCCAAAGGCTTCCAGATAAGCCAATATGATTTCCCTCTCGGCATCAACGGCTATTTGACGGTCGACACCGAGGGCCAGGAGCGGAGAATCAGAATTAGGCGGGTGCACTTAGAAGAGGATCCCGGAAAGCTCAGCTATCGAGGCACCATCGAGAGAGCGCAATACTCGCTGATCGACTACAACCGATCCGGTGTCCCGTTGCTCGAGGTGGTCACCGAGCCCGATATGCGCGCTCCGAAAGAGGCGCGACGGTTCTTGAACAAGCTTAGAAACATCTTGGAGTACCTTGATGTCTTTGATGGGGATCTTGAAGGATCTCTCAGGGTGGACGCAAACGTTTCAATCGGAGGCGGGCAAAGGGCCGAGGTTAAAAACATTTCCTCGTATAAAGGTGTTGAAAAGGCACTCCTCTTCGAGATAAGTCGTCAAAGAAACCTGCTTCGGCGGGGCATCCGTATCGCCCAAGAGACGAGACACTTTGACGAGTCCCGAGGCATCACGATTTCGCTTCGGTCTAAAGAGCAGGAGCACGATTATCGGTACTTCCCTGAACCGGACCTTCTGCCCATTGATCCAGAACCGTTGACGAGGCGCTTCCTTCAGACAGACGTGGAACTCCCCGACGCGAAACGTCAGCGCTTCAAACAGCAGTATACCATCTCAGATTATCTTGCAAAAGTGCTCACCGGTTCAAAAGCGCTGGCGGATTATTACGAGACAGTCGCCGCGCGAGTTGACCCATCAATCACCGCCACGTGGGTCGTCGATGTGCTTCAGGGAGAGTTGAATTATCGTGGGCTTGAGCTTGACGCATTTAGCCCTGACGCCATGGTCGATGTCATCTCGAACGTGATCAACGGCACCGTTACTGAAAAAGCGGCTGTCGAGGTGATCAGGACGGTGCTCGATCGTGGCGGCACACCGTGCGAGGTTATCAACGAGCAGGCGCTCCACGCTGTCCCTATCGAGCAGATAAACAGCGCAGTCAGGCAAGCAATCGAAGAGAATCCACAGGCCGTCGAAGATTATCAAAGCGGCAAGAAAGGCGCCATCAATTTCCTCGTTGGTCAGGTGATGAAGAAGACACGCGGACGAGCTGACCCAAGTCTCACTAATCGCTTAATTCGGGAGCAGCTCTAATGCACTTGATCGTCACTGAAAAAGACCTCGCTGCTAAGCGAATTGCCGATATACTCTCCGATGGAACAGCAGAGGCTTCACGGATTGGCAGCGTCAATGCGTATCGGTTTGATCGCACACTCGTCTTCGGCCTCAAAGGCCACATCGTCAAGCTTGACTTCCCAGACGCATACCGTGACTGGAAAATCAATCTCCACGAGCTTGTCAAGGCTGACATTATCACGGTTCCTACTCATAAAGCGATTGTGTCAGGTTTAAAAAAAGCAGCGAAAGACTCAGAGCTGGTCACCATCGCTACTGATTTTGATCGAGAAGGCGAACTAATCGGTCTAGAAGCGAGCAGTATTGTCAAGTCCGTGAAGGACGTTGATACGGATCGCGTTCGATTTAGTGCGATGACTCCTTCGGAGGTGAAGCGGGCATTTCGATTTCCAACGGAACTGGACCTCAATCTGGCTCGCTCGGGAGAAGCACGACAAGCGATAGATCTTATTTGGGGAGCGGCACTCACACGCTTCATTTCGACGGCCGCGAAACGACTTGGCACCAACTTCTTGTCCGCTGGCCGAGTACAAAGTCCGACACTTGCTCTCATCGTGGATCGCGAGCGATCCATAGCGCAGTTCGTAGCCGAACCGTACTGGGAAGTGCATATAGAGGTCAGCTCAACAAGCGGCAAATTCCGAGCGAAACACGAAAAAGATCGATTCCAAAACAAAGACAGCGCAACGGCGGTCGTCCGAAACACCGGAGAAAACGCGACTGTAGCGAGCTTCTCGAAGAGGGAGAGGATTGACGCGCCGCCGTCACCATTCAACACGACGGAGTTTTTAGCCGCAGCAAGTGCGCTCGGCATATCAGCGAGCCGCGCAATGGACACGGCGGAGCGTCTCTACACCGCTGGCTGGATAAGCTACCCGCGCACCGACAATACGGTGTACCCACGCGAACTAGATCTGCGCCTTGCTTTGAGCGCGTTTAGAGATGGCTATTTCGGTCGACACGCACAGGAACTGCTCAAAAAAGAGCGGCTGGTCGCCACCAAAGGCAAAAAGCAAACGACTGACCATCCCCCTATTTATCCGACGTCGCACGCAACCCGAGGAGATCTTGAGCCTCTAAGCTGGAAGATCTATGAGCTTATCGTGCGGCGGTTCTTTGCGACTCTTTCTGATCCAGCCCGCTGGTGCGCGAAGAGGGTTGTGCTCGATTCTAATGGCGAGATGTTCAAATCCACCGGGCTGATGCTCTTAAACAAAGGGTGGCGCCACCACTATCCATACGCTCAAACGCCAGAGCGCTTTCTGCCTGATCTCCGCGAGGGAGAGGTGCTCTCTATAACAAACAAGTCGGCGGTTGAAAAGGAGACACAACCACCTCAACGATGGGGGCAAGGCCAGCTGATCAAAAAGATGGAAGAGCTCGGGTTGGGAACGAAAAGCACGCGACATGAAATCATAAAGAAGCTCGCGCAGCGTGGCTACGTCGACGTAAGCCCGTTGCGTCCGACTGGCATCGCGTGTCGGGTCACAGAGTCGTTGGAGCGTTATGCCCCAGCGATTACTAAGCCTGAGATGACCCGCCTGCTTGAAGAAGAGATGGAGAAGATACAGGACGGAGAGCTTTCAATTGAGTCTGTTACCATGAGCTCTCGGGAGATCCTCGATACGGTCCTCAGCACGCTTGACATGAAATATGAAGAGATCAGCGCATCATTGCGAGAAGGCTTACGGGCCGATGCAACGGTCGGAACGTGTCCTGAATGTCAATCGAGCCTAGTGGTGAGAAGATCAAAAAAAGGAGGAAGGTTTATCGGTTGTACCGGATATCCAAACTGCACGTTCGGGTTGCCGCTCCCGAAAGCAGGAAAGCTTCGCGTTACCGCCCGAAAGTGCAAGCAACATGACATGAGACTCATCAAGGTGCACACAGGCAAGCGGTTCTGGGATCTCGGCTGCCCGCAGTGTAACTACGCGAAGTGGGTGGAACAACAGAAAAGTAAGGAAAAAGAGGAGGCAAGATAAGCACAGCGCGCGGTGGACGGTATGCTGCCAATCAGCGTTGTATTGCGCGCACGAAGCCGGCTATCCTCTCTTGGATGTCAACGTCTTGCTCGACGGCGGTGCCCGTTACAATTACATCAGCACCCGACCTCGCAAGAAGTTCTGCTTGTTTGTCTGTTTTAATCCCGCCGCCAACTATGAGCTTCGTGTCTTCTAAGGCGGCTTTGACCGCCTGCACCATCTTGGGAGGTACGGTATCCGAGACTCCTGAGCCCGCTTCTAGATAGATCCATCGCATCCCTAGGTACTTTCCTGCAAGCGCATAAGCGGCAGCGATCTCAGGCTTGTTTCGAGGGATCAATCGGGCGTCACCTACCCACCCCACCGTGCCGCCCGGTTCAACGATGATATACGCTACCGGGAGGGGTTCCATGCCATAGCTCTTTATGAAAACGGCTCCAAGCGCTTGATTTGTCGCAAGATATGCCACATTACGTGAATTCAAGAGACACAGAAAAAAGATCGCGTCTGCCTTGGAACAGACGCTCCCCACATCTGATGGAAAGATGATGACGGGAACGTCCGTGCTCGTCTTAATTTCACTCACAGTGTGCTCGAGGCCGCGGCCGCCGACGCCGACGGAGCCTCCCACGAGAATCGCAGTTGTCCCTCCGGCGGCAGCACTTCCCGCAATCTGCGCTGCTACTCCCGGCGTCTGCGAATCGGGATCGATAAGCGTCAGATGTATTGTCCCGTGCCTGCTGATCCCCCCCTCGAGCAGCTGTTCGATTATCAACCTGTTAGCCCCTCCGTTCTTTAGATTTAACCCGTAAGTGTTCGTAGCCGCATTTCCGGCACCGCTTTGCCCGTATTGGGTTGCGGGCATTGCATCGCATGCAGATTTTGATGTTCAATAACCGTTGTTCAGCTTCTGGAAAACGTGCCATTAGGTTTACCTCTTGTGTCGTAGCAACTTACGTTTACCCACATTTAACTTTTATGTTTGTCGATAAGCACAAAACTGACAACGAAACTAGCGTTTAGCCTGTTGAGTACGCGCGTTCAACCGCGAGCATATCTGCTGCCGTGAGAGCGGTAGCATATTCGTCTAAAGCTGCGGCGTTCAACGACAGAAAGGTCGGTCCCCACTTAAACTTATTCAAGAGCTCGCGGGCACGGTGCTCGTCTCCCAGGATATAAAGTGCAGCTGCAAACGCCTCGACCGTGGTAAGTCGGGAGTGTCTACCATAGTTCACCGGATTCGCTGCCAGGAGATACGGGAGCCTTTTCCTTATCGCTGTGTGCACCGATGCAAAGGCTGCCTCACAATAGTTCCACGAGCAATCAACCGCAACAAGGACACTGACGCGATCCGTAGGGCATAGCGGCCAGTAGGCCGACGGGTCAAGAAGAAGTGCACCACGCTTCGAGAGGGCTCGCGGTGAGGAAAAAAGACTGACCAACTGAAATCGCGCCAGCTTTTTTGACGTGCATTTCTTCGCATTGCACTGCCCGGCGTGGAACACGTACAGTGGAATTGAGTGCTTACGTCCCGCGAAGCTCATTACGTGAAGTCAAGACGATCAAACTTGAAGATTCGCGTAAAACCGCACTCTTTGCAGACGACGTTCATCTTGTACTCGTCCAGCTGAATCCTTTGCGCGGATTGCTCGTGGCAATGCCCGCAAACGACCGTCTTCGCGAATTCCCATGGTTCGTATCTCCTACCTAGAGGCGCTATCGGAGGTGTATCCGTTCCGTAGATTACGCTTCGTATCACGTAGTGGCGCGAAGCTTGGCACGCGGTGCAGACAACGCTCGCTCGCCCGTCTTTGATTCGCAAGATTTGTGGCGCTTTCGCTTTGCAGTTGAAGCAAACAACCTCTGTTTGAAACTGCCACTCCTCAGGAACTGTCGTTTCACGCATGCTATGCACCATCTATATGCGCATTTTGTGCATGTTTTTATGCGCATCCAATTATATAAGAATGTTTAAAAAAAATAATATGTGTGAAGCAGAACACCAAAGCGTGCTCTTTTGAATAAAGAATACGCTGTCGCGGTAAAAAAGATATGACGCCTGGCTACATCGTGCAAAACGACGCAAGCCTGTCCGCGACGTCGCCCGCGCTGGCTATGGGAAACTCGCTTGCCTTCATCTTAGAGATGTGCTCGTGCAGTTCGATTTTTTCACCTTTCATCCTGCACTGCATATACGTTCCCTTTGGAAACACGGTCATCAATTGCTCGCGCGTCTTGATGGGAAATGGCACTTGGGCTTTGTGTAGCTCATACACGATTTCAGCCTTAAAATTCTGAATCTCTGAAAGAGCTGGATCAATGCCGTAGTCCTCTAATACAGGTTTTTTGGGAGGTTGTTCTACCATTATAATCACCTAATACAACCGATCAATACAACCGATAGATTCCATCGATGTTAGCGTCTAGCTGTATCGTAACATGATTGCACGATATCTACTTAATAGTTTTGGAAATAAAACGCGCGCCAACCCTGGTTCAGTGTCGCAGGTTGTTTATGCCGAGAAGCCTTGTAGCTCCACTGCATCGCAGTCCCGCATCTGACGCCATCTCCGTTCCAATGCGCGATGCTATTTCCTACGCAAATTCGCCACGGATTTGCTCGATGAGACTGGGCAAGCTTTTTACTATATCACCGTACGAGATGATTCCTAGGATCTCTTGTCCGTTGAAGACGGCGAGGTGGTGGACTCCTCCTTTTCTAAATAGCTTCGCTGCGTGAAGAATGGGCATTCCTGGGGATACAATAAAAAGAGGCCTGCTTGCCACCTCTCCAACTGTCATCTTTCCGATGTCAATCTCATCGGCGAATCGATCGATGATGTCCCGCTGTGTGATGATCCCAAAAGGCTCATCTTTTTCAAGCGGCGAGACTATGAACGAGTCGGTTTGCTCTTCGGTCATGCGCACCGCCGCGCCGAGCAGCGAAACGCTTGGATCAATTGTGTGAACTGTGCGGGCCATTACATCCCTCACCTTAATTCGCTTCACGATGCTCACCTTCTGATAGTAGGTGGACCCGGTACATAAAGGCTTGTGACAATGAGGCCCTGTATATTCGTAACGCAACCTGATCTGAGTTCGTTCTCAAAACCCAGTTCAGCTTTCAATCTCGCATCGATCAAAGGACTCTTACTGTCGATTGTATGCTGTGCTTAGAATTTTTTGGTCAGGCGCGTTAAATAGCGAAACTTATTTCTCTTGGGAACAACAACTTACATGTTTTATAATGATATTTATCCGACGTTCAAGTGGCGAGATAACGTGGAGACTAGCGTTACACAGCTACTTGAAAAACTCAAACAAGGGGCAGTAGATAGGTGTAGAGAGCGAGTTTTACAAGCAGCTGAAAAATCAAAGACAGCAACTAAGAGAGTCGCACGAGACTCCTCGCAGCGAGAGATAACGACGCATTTGAAAGAGCGCCGTGGACTATAGCATCGAGAGACGAAGGAAGCAAACCATGCCCGATGCAGAAGCTTCTATTCTACAGCGAATACGGCGAAAAGAGGTCGAGCTAAGCGTCAAAACAGATCAGGCGAGAAGAGACGCTGAACAGATTATTGCCGAAGCCAAGCGAGTGGCCGCAGATATTTTGAAAAGTGCTGAGGCCGAGGGCGCAAAAGTCGCCGAAGAGTACTACGAACAAAGACTGGTGAGCGTCCATGAAGAGGTCGAAAACCTGAAAAGGCTCGGCGAGGAGGAGGCAAAATCCGCACAACTGAGAGGAGAACGCAACTTGTCGAAAGCGGTCCACAAAATTCTCAAAGTCGTGAGTCCAGGGTAGATCAGTATGCTGCAAAAAATGGCCAAAATCCAAGTCATTGGACCAAAAGATGACTTGCACAGCGCAGTTGATTTCTTGTACAACCTCGGAACGGTACACTTAGAAGACGTGTCAGCGACGATCTCTGCTGGAGATACGATGTTACGACGCATGCGAGTGGAGCCAACTGACATCGCGGGCGCACTCGTCAAAGTGAGTGGAATGTTTCACCTGCTCCCTTCAATGCCAGAGAACGAAGAGCTGAAGGCTCAAATTTATGACGAGCTTCGATGGGAGAATGACGACGAACTCGTGGACGAGGCGAATCGCGTTATCGGCAAGCTTGAAGCGACATCGAAAGAGCTTTCGACGCGAAAAAGCGACATTGAATTTACCCTGGACAATTTGAATCGGTATGAGCACGTCATCGGAAAACTGCAACCTTTGGAGGCTCAACTCCCGATTTTAGAGGGCTTTGAGGTCACGGTAATTCTTGTAGAGAGACAGTTCAAGGACGTCTTGGACATCATCCGCGCAGCACTAGTCGAGATTACACGGAATCAGTTCGAGCTCACGTCTGCCGACGTCGACGAGTCGACGACCGCTGCGGTGACCGTATTCAACAAAAGGTACTCCAACGA
>Ga0187780_10004197_pt1 | contig 10814 bp, 8 predicted proteins | sample 1015_Q2_SP10_20__FD_132429 | JGI IMG/M metagenome (GOLD analysis project Ga0187780, IMG submission 132429) | Tropical peat soil microbial communities from peatlands in Department of Meta, Colombia - 1015_Q2_SP10_20_MG | ecosystem: Environmental > Terrestrial > Soil > Wetlands > Peat | place...
ACCGGGTGCTCCGGGCCGCCGTGCTGGCCAGCACGGTCCAGGTCCTCACCCGGTGCGTCGTCCTGGATGCCCTGACCGCCGACCGGGGCACGGTAGGCGGGGTGCTGGCCGGGCTGACCGGCGACGACGGCGTCCTGCGTATGGGCGTGGTGCTGGCGCGCGCTGTTGTCTTGGCCACCGGCGGGTTCGGTCAGGCCTACGCGATGACCACCAACCCGGCCGGACTGACCGGCGACGGCCTGGCCCTGGCGGCACGGGCCGGAGCCGAGCTGCGGGACATGGAATTCGTCCAATTTCACCCGACGGTGCTGTGGCGGGAGTCAGCCATCGGCCAGTGCCCCCTGATTACCGAGGCTTTGCGCGGGTCCGGCGCGGTGCTGGTGGACGTGGCTGGCCGGCCGGTCATGGCCGGGCGTCATCCGCTCGGCGACCTGGCCCCCAGGGACGTCGTGTCGGCGGCCATGCAGCGGCGAATGGGCCGCGGGGACGGGCCGGACGATCACCTGTGGCTGGACGCCACCATGCTGGGCCGTTCCGCGCTGGAGCGGGACTTCCCGACGGTGACCGCCCTGTGCCGGGCCTCCGGGTTCGACCCGGCGGCCGAGCCGATCCCGGTCGCGCCCGGTGCGCACTACGCGTGCGGCGGCATCAGGGCCGACATGGACGGGCGGACCTCGGTGCCCGGACTGTACGCCGTCGGCGAGGTCGCGTCGACCGGTGTGCACGGCGCCAACCGCCTGGCGTCTAATTCCGTGACCGAGGCCCTGATCGCCGGGCGGCGCGCCGGTGAGCTGCTGGGGCAGCACCTGCCCGAGCCACCAGCCAGTCTGCGGCTACCTCCGGTCGGCCTGGGGGTGGATCCCGCCGCCCGGCCGGGCCTGGCCGCGGCCATGTCACGGCAGGCAGGGGTGGCACGCGACCATGAGGAGCTGCAATGCCTCCGGCAGACACTGGCGCAGGCTCCGCCCGCGGGCAGCGCGCCCGCGGGCAGCGGGCTGGACCTGGCCACGGTCGAGGCGACCAACCTGCACTCGGTCTCGATCCTGGTCACCTCGGCCGCCCTGGCCCGGGCGGAGAGCCGCGGGTGCCACCGCTGGACAGACGCGCCGCCGGTCACTCCGGCCGGGCGGGCCCGCCATACCGTACTGCGCGTGGACGCCGGCCAGCCGCTGGCAGCCGCGGCGGTCCCGGCCGGAGCAGGAGCGGCCGCATGACACTGAACGCGATAGTTGCCCGGCGCTTGCTCGCCGCCGGCCTCGATCCCGAGGATACCGAGCGGGCCGTCCGCGCCGCGCTCGATGAGGACCTACGTTACGGACCCGACTTCACGTCGGCGGCGACAGCCGCGCCCGATGCACGCGCGGTGGCTGGCGTACTGTCCAGGGAGCCTGGCGTGCTGGCCGGCGTGCCGGTCGCCCTCGCTGTCCTGGACGCGGCCGGGATCCCGCCGGGGGAGGCCGCGCCGCTGCACGCGGACGGTGACCGGCTTGATACGGGCACCGAAGTGCTGCGGATCCGTGCCCCGCTCAGAGAACTGCTCGGCGCAGAGCGGACCCTGCTGAACTTCCTCACTCACCTGTCAGGAATCGCCACCGCTACCAGGGCATGGGCGGACGCGCTGTCCGGCACCGGATGTGCCGTGCGTGATACCCGCAAGACGACCCCCGGGCTCCGCCAGCTCGAGAAGTACGCGGTGCGGTGTGGCGGCGGCCAGAACCATCGGATGGGTCTCGGTGACGTCGTGCTGATAAAGGACAACCACGTGGCGGCGGCGGGCGGGATCGCGGCGGCCATCGCGGCTGTCCGCGCGGCCGCACCCGGGCTGCCGCTCGAGGTCGAATGCGACGACCTGAGCCAGGTACGCGAGGCCCTGGAGGCCGGCGTCACGCTCATCCTGCTCGACAACATGAAGGTGGCCGACCTGCGGGCGGCCGCCGCCATCGCCGCCCGCTACCCTTCGGTCCGGCTGGAGGCCAGCGGGGGGCTGCGGTTGGAGATGGCCAGGGCCGTGGCCGAGGCGGGCGTCGATTTCATCGCCGTCGGCGCCCTCACCCACTCCAGTCCCGCCCTCGACCTGGGCCTGGACGTACTGGCCTGCTGACCGCTGCTGCGCAGCCTTTCTACTCAGAAACGAGATCCCGGGCTGCCGGTGCTCTGCCGTCTTCAGATACCACTTTGGGACCCCATTAAGAGTTTCCAGGAAGCCGTACATGGCCTCTCCCGGCTAGGAGCCGGCCAAGCGGTCATGCCCGCGGCGTTCGCGGCTAACAGAATTCATAAGGAGGAGGGTTAGCTGGTCATCACCGATCCTATTCCGCCTCGCCCAAGGCCTATCTGCGGCGCTGTCTGAAGAGGCCGAGATCCATCAAATCCTCTGCGTACGCGACCAACAATGACCGCTGGTGATCCCCGGCGTGGCTCCCGGTTAGCGGCCCGCTTTGGGTATACGGTGTCACCAGATTCGGGAGGAGGCATCGTGAAGATTGCCGTGCTCAACTCAGTGGCGATTATCCTCGTGGTAGCAGCCTGCCTCATGCTTTGCGTGGCACTGAACACCGTAAGCTGATTCGGGTATTGCCCAAATCGGTGTCATCCTCATATGGCTATTCGCTAGCCTCACTGGCACCCCCGCCGTCGCCGTGTATGGTCCGCTATCGCGGACCCGGACGGTGCCGGACCCGCCCTTGCGGTCAGCGGCGTGCTCGCCGATCTGACCCGGGCTGGTCAGCCAACTCATCCACAGCGGATGATCCGGTCAGCGCGGTCGGCCCTTGCTGTCCGGTTGCAGTTTCGCAAAATATGCGGACCGCGGGCCGGGCGCCGTATCGACGGCGTGGTGGTGTGCAGGCAGCCAGCGGCATCTGCGGGGGAAGGGCACGGACGGTGACTAAGTCTTTTCGCGGCGTAATCAACATCGATATCAAGCAGTCAACGCCTGACTGGGACCCGTATACCCAACCCAAGGCGCCAAAAGGGGCACCCAGCGTGCTCTATATCGTGCTGGACGATGTCGGGCGGCGGGACGGCCGATCCGCTGATCGTCTCATGGCCGGCCGGTATCCGGGCGCGAGGGGGATACCGCCGTCAGTACTGTCATGCCGTCGACATCGTGCCGACCCTGTACCAGGCCCTTGGTGTCGAGCTTCCCGAGGTGGTGAACGGTTACCAGCAAAAGCCGCTGGAGGGAGTCAGTTTCGCCGCGAGCTTTGACGACGCCAGCTCCGAACATCCGCGGCCGGTCATACACGATCGCCGCGGAGGTGATCATCGACGTCAGCGGGCAGCCCTTCGTCGACCTGGCCCGAGAAGCAGCGGCCGCCTACGCCCGCCAGTAACCCAGGCCCCGATCTTCGCCGGCCTCGGCGCACGGTGCACTGGCCCGAACCGTTCAGGTTCGGCTAGTACCACTGAAATAGCTGGCTTGCTCGGTGCTGGTGTTGCGGGCCGGCCGTCTGCCTCTGCTCATAATTGTCCTGTTCGCGGAGGCCGCGTTTATCGCTCGCCCCGGGCCTGCCATTCGACCGGCCCTTCCGGCCAGTCCTAATGTCCACTTCCAGGAGGCACGCCGAATCATGGCTCACGAAGAACCCCTTACCGGCACCAGGCTTCGGACGCCCCGCGCCGCCGCCGTCGCGGGCATCCTGTTCTCGGTGCTGCTCGGCCTGGCCCTCATCCTCATCCTCATCTCGGCGCCGTCCAATCCCACCGCAGCCGGCGCCTGGCTGTCGGATCCGGCGCGTCGCGCTACCCTCGCCTTCGCGCTGAATCTGGTGCCCTTCGCGGGCATCGCCTTCTTGTGGTTCATCGGAGTCGTGCGGGACCGGATCGGGCAGCTGGAGGACAGGTTCTTCGCCTCGGTCTTCCTCGGCAGCGGCCTGCTGTTCGTCGCCCTGCTGTTCGTCGGGGCCGCCTTCTCCGGCGGGCTGCTCGCGGAGATAACAGCGGGATCGGCGGCGACACCCGGCCCTGACGTGCTAGCCGTCAGCCGCCAGATCACCTCGCTCCTGCTCCACGTATACGCGATGCGGATGGCCGCGGTCTTCACCATGAGCGCGGCTACTATCACGCTGCGGACCAGGGTCATCTCGAGATGGATCGGGCTGCTCGGTATCGCCGTCGCCGTCGTCTTGCTGATCAGCGTGGGCCTGACGCTATGGGTGGAGCTGCTGTTCCCCGCCTGGATCTTGCTGCTCAGCGTCGATATCCTGCGCACCGGATGGCGGCGGTCTGCCGGCGCCGCCGGGGCAGCTACAGACACGGCATGATCCAGCGGTGATCAGCTCGGTGCTTCAGCGCACGCTCTTGGCCGATCAAAAATCGGTCAGCTGACCGATGTCTCTCACTGCAACTTGCAGCACCATTTTTCGTGCAACCAGTCCGAGCCTTCGGTGTTTGGCCGGACCTTTCCCTGGAGTAGCCGCTCAGGGTGACCAGCGCTCTCCCGGACCTGCTCGAACCCGGCCGCTGAGGAACCTGATGAACACGATCGCACCGACCCGCCCGACCCAGCTGCACGTATGCCGTGTCCGGCTGCCTGCCGGGCCGATCGCCGCGCCCGAGGCCCGCAGCCAGATCCGGGCGGTCATCAGTGCCTGGCACGTCCCCGTCGACCCCGGTGTCGCGGTCCTGCTCACCAGCGAACTGGTGACTAATGCCCTCAGGCAGGAGCCGGGTGAGACCGTCACTCTGGCCATCACCCGCTCCTGCGCTCAGCTACGCATCGACGTCCACGACACGTCACGCCTACTGCCGGTGCTGGTGGAAGCCCCAGCCGATGCCGAGGCCGGGCGGGGCCTGATGCTGGTCGCCTCGCTGTCCGATCAGTGGGGCGCCTATCTCACCCCTGCGGGCAAGGCCGTGTACTTCACGCTCGCGTTCCAGCCCGAACTGGCCGAGGGCGGCGTCCGCGGCCCGCAGCGGGTTCGCACGTGGGGACTGTGAGTCCGTAAGCCCTCCCCCGCCGGTTCACAGTCCCCGCCCAACGCTCTGCGGCTCGCAGGCGCGGATCACCTCGCAGCGAAGGTTCGCAGGGCCGACTCACGGGCGATGTCCGTCCGCGAGTGGACGTCAAGCTTCTTCAGGATGTGGGAGACGTGAGTCGCGACGGTCCGCCGGGATAGCAGCAGCCTGGCGGCGATCTCCGGATTCGACAATCCCTCCTGGACGAATGCGGCGATCTTGATCTCGGTCTCCGTGAGGCTGTCCCAGCCGCTCCGCGCCCGCCGGTGTTTGGCATGCGGCCCGCGCCGGATGCCGTAGGCGCGGAACGTGGCCTGGAGCCGGGCGACGTCCGCGGCTGCGCCGAGGGAGGCGTAGACCTCCACGGCACCCGTGAATGCGGCCCGCGCCTGGCTGCGGTCGTCGGCGTGGACGAAATTTCCGGCGGCCGCCTCCAGCGCCTTCGCCCTCAGTAGCGGCCTGCTGGCGTTGTCATAGCGCTCAGCCGCCGCGAGTAGCCGGGAGGCATCGCGGTCCAGCAGGCCGCGGCAGTAGAGCTCGTTCGCCTGCCGGTGCGGGATCTCCGATCCGGGGGCGAGCTTGGCGGCATGGCCCGCGAGGGCCTGTGCGGTGCTCAGGTCGCCGGTCTCGGTGGCGAGGCGGACGCCGTCGGCCAGTAGATCCTCGATATCGAGTTCCTCGGTATTGCCGTCAAACGCGTCGGTCAGCACGGCAAGTGCCTCGGGTAGCGCGCCATCCAGCTCGCAGTCCAGGCTCCGGGCCAGGGCCAACGGGCTGATGAGCCGGTGCCCGATCCCCTTGGCGTGCGTGATGGCAGCGGCGAGGGAGCGGCGCGCCGCGTCGATCTCACCGCGATGGAAGCTGATCAAGGCAGCGATGCCGAGCTCGCCGCAGGCTGCAGCGGGTTCCTTCAGGTCCTCATGCACGATCTCCATCTCGGCCAGTGCGTCGTCCCAGCTCCCCGCGGCGAAGAGCAACTGGCCCAGGGCGCCGTGCGCCTGAGCCAGCCGCAATGTCGTGCCGACCTGGTCTGCGAGGTCCCGTGCCTGCCCGGCCGCGGCCAGTGCCTCCTGGTACTGGTCAAGATTGCCGAGTGTGATCGCCTTGTTGATCTGCAGCAGCAGCCGCAGATCGGTCAGCGCCGGATCGGACTGGGTCACGGCCAGCGCCCGGTCGAACAGCGGCAGCGCGTCGGTCATCCGTCCCTGCACCGCGGCCACCAGCGTCAGCACGAACAACGCCCAGGCCATGGCCCAGTTGTCGCCCGCCTCGGACGCCGCCGCGAGCGCGCTGGCAGCGACCTGGCCAGCCTTTTCGACCTCGCCGAGGTTGAGGTGCGTCCGCGCGGCGAGGACGAGCAGCCTGGCGCGGTGCCGGACCGAGATCCCGGGAGAAGCCAGCGCCCGGTCCAGCGTGGCCAGGGACTCCGCGGACGATCCGGCCAGCATGCGGCACTGCACCAGTGTCCAGTGCAGGTCCACCACCACACCGGGCTCGGCGGCGTGCGTCAGAGCACGGTTCGCCACCTGCTCGGCCTCTGCCCTGTCACCGATACGGTAGAGGGCGTCGGCGAGCCGGCTGTCAAGCCAGTCGCGCTGAGTCGATTCGGCCGGGGAGCTGGCCACTGCCCGCGTGAGGAGTTCAGCCGCTACCCCGGGCGCCTGGCTGACCAGCGGGTCCGCGGTGCGGGTCAGCCAGGTCAGCATCCACTCATCCATCGGCTCGGTCGCGCCGTCAAGTCCGCCCGTTGCCCGCAGCAGCTGACGGGCCACCCGGTCCGCCGGAGCGCCCGCCTCCGCGAGGGCGCGTCCCGCGTCGCGGTGCCAGGCGGCGCGTACGGGCGTCGGCATCTCGTCGTACAGCGCCGCGCGGATCATCGGATGCCGGAATCCGAGGCCGTGACCCGACTCGGCCAGCACCCCAGCGGCGCATGCCTCGTCAACCGCCGGGATCAGGTCCGCCACGCTATGGCCCAGCACGGTCGCCAGATCGAGGACCGCGAAATCCATGCCGAGCAGGGCCGCCGCCCGCAGGGCCTCCCGCACCGGCCCGGCCACGAAGCCGAGGCGGTCCGTTATGGCTGCTGACAGGGAGACGGGCGCGGAATCACTGGCCAGCTTGGCCGCTCCCGTGTCCGTGACGGTCAGGCTGGAGCCGCGGGCCAGCGCGGCGAGGAGCTCGGTGAGGTACAGCGGGTTACCTGCCGCCCCGTCGGCGAGCTGCAACAGGTTGCCGTCCGGCTTGCCGCCGGCCAGGGCCGCTACGAGGTCGGCCACCGCCGCCCTGGTGAGCCCCGTGAGCTGAAGGCGGGCGGCGTCATCCGCCACTCGCCGCAGCACCAGCACGTCATCCCGCTGGGGCACCGGGCGCATCATCCCCACCAGCAGCAGCGGCATCTGCCGCGCCGACCTCGCCAGCCGTCCCCACAATGCGATGCTGGCCTGGTCGGCCCACTGCAGGTCATCGACAACCACGATGGTTGGCTGCATGTCACACTGCTCGGCGACAAGGGCCAGCAGCTGCTCCGCCAGCACCGCCGGCACGTCCGTGCCACGGTCGGCGCTGACCTCACCGCGCAAGATCCGCACGATCGTGTTCTGTCGGGGATTCATGGAGGGCTCGCGTACCCGCAGCCCGTCAAGGAACGGCAGCAACGGCAGCGCCTGGCCCAGCTCATCACCGGCGCCCCAGAACACCTGGCAGCCGGCTTGAGGTGCCTCCGCCACAGCCGCCCGTACCAGCGCGGACTTGCCGATGCCCGGTTCTCCCTCGATGAGCACCGAATCGCCGCGGCCCCCGGCCACCTTTCTTATGAGCCCGGTCAGCAGCGCCATCTCGCCATCGCGGCCGACCAGCGCACCGGCCGGAGTCACCGGGTGCATGGAGCAAACGTTACTACCAGACCATCTACGGAACAACCAGGCATTTTTCGGACATTAATTCGGCAGCCAACGATCCTAAGGGCGAGAGTGTCACCGTAGGTATCCCCGGCTGGCCGCGGTGCAAATTTCATCGAACCTTGCGCGGCAGGGGCCGGCCAATATTTTCCCGCATGAAGGAATGAATATTTCCGGCAACAAGATAATGAAAAGTGTAATGCAGGTTTCGGGCATTCAGAAAAATCTAGACAATGATCTGGTCCCGTGCATGAAATAGCGCAATACTGGCAATAACTTCATAGGACTCGGATGCGCCGGACGAGCCGAGGGCCAGGCAGCAAGGTACTGACCTGCAGCAGACGCCATGGAGGAGTCATGCGCATCAGGCGAGCCGTCATCATTCCCGTTATCCTAGCGCTCAGCGTAGCCGGATCAATTCTGGCCGGTTCGGCGGTGCCCGCAGCAGCCGCGCAGGCGTCCGGCGCTCATCCGGCGCGGGTGGTCATGCACTTTTACTATTACGCGTGAGGCACACCAGGCGCGCCACTCCGTCCTGTTGCCGGTCCGCCCCATCCGGGGCCGGCCGTGTGATTACCGCCCGCGGCGGCTAGGTTCCCGCGTCCCGCCTACCTGACGCCGATCCGACAGCGGATCCAGGTCCGCTACATATTGCGCGGCACCTCCTGCTGGCTCCAGTAGCGAACGGGGCGGCGACCACGATCGTCTGCCCGCAGTCCGCCACGATGCCCTGCCGGACAGCCCCGGGAGTACGGCTGCGACGGCGAGTGCCGGTGCGCGGCCCGTCCGGGCCGTCGTGCGGTAGGCCGACCCGGGGTTCCGGGGCGCCGGCCAGCACGGTCAGTCCGGGCAGGTGAGGGCCGAGGCCTCGGTTGCGATGGGTGTAAGTACGGTGTACTAAAGGTTTCACAGACCGTTTCGGTGAAATCTGCGTGACCGCCGCACTAGTCCGCCCGCCCGGCACCGAGGAGGAGGGACGCCCGATGACCGCGCCAGCAAGCCCGACGGTGCGGCGGCGCCGGCTGGCCGCTGAACTGCGCGGGATCAGGGAGAGTACCGGCAGAAGCGGAGACGCGGTCGCCGCGGCGCTGAAATGGTCGCCCTCCAAGATCAGCAGGTACGAGCGGGCCAGGACCGGCTTGCGGCCACGGGAAGTCGAGAGACTGCTCGACTACTACGAGATCACCGGGCCCCGCCGCGAGAGCCTTCTCGCGCTCGCCGAGGATGCGGCCCAGAAGGGCTGGTGGGAAGAATTCGGGGACAGTCTTTCCGATGACTATCAGCAATTCATCGGCCTCGAGCATGAGGCAACTTACATGGCCATCTGGCATGTCGACGTGGTAACCGGCCTGCTGCAAACGGAAGCCTATGCCAGGCACATAATCGGCAGCTACAGCCGGGTCGAGCCGGTCGCGCCGGGCATGATTGGGCGATTGGTCCGGGTCCGCACGCGACGCCAGCAGGTGCTGAATCGCGAAGGGCTCCAGCTGTCGGTCGTGCTCGATGAGTCGGTCCTGAAGCGCCGGATCGGCGATGAGTCAGTAATGTACGAGCAGCTTCAGCGTCTCGCGCGAGAGGCTGACCGGCCAAATCTGACGTTGCAGATTCTTCCCCTCGATGCGCAGCATACGGTCTTCGGGGAGTCCTTTGTCATCTTCGGCTTCGGGGCGGACAGTGATGCGATGCTGCAAGATGTGGTGAGCACCGAACATCTGAGGAGCGGCTTCACCGTGGAGGGGGAGCGGGAGACGTACCTGCACCGGATCGCATTTCAGATGCTCGCCGCAGCCTCGCTCGACCCGGCAGCTTCTAAGGCGCTCATACTCGAAACAGCGGAGTCGCACTGGTCAGGTGCCCAGCAGGGAGCCAATGCGTAGCTGACGGAAGCCCGGCCCGTCGCGGCGGCGGCGACCTTGCGGTGTGGCCGTTCCCGGCCTCCCTGGCAGCGCACGCTTGAGGTGCACGGTACACCGGAGCTATAACAAGCATTCCTGGGCCCCAGTGCTATTTGAGGCAAAAAAGGATCCCAAGTGCCAGTGATGCCTGCTCGCCGGGATGTTGACGCTACTATAAGTAAGTATTAGACTACATTAAGTAGCTAAACATCGGCACCCAATAGGGATCGAACAGTGAGGTAGCACCGTGGAAAGACGTACCTTCAGAAGTTCACCAGAAGGGCCCGGCTCTTACTGGGTGAAGAGCTCCCTGAGTTTCTCCAACGGCAACTGCGTCGAGGTGGCGAGCCTGCCCGATGGCGGGGTCGGCGTGCGCAACAGCCGGGACTCCCAGGGGCTGGTCCTGCGATTTACCTCGGACGAATGGCATGCGTTTCTCGGAGGCGTACGAAACGGAGAATTCGATCGCTTCGGCCAGAAGTGACCGCGCACGCAAGACGCTCTAGCGTCCTGCTCACGACCGCCGTCGGTCAGAAGCGGAGACCCTCCGGAATCCAGAAGGTCCTCCGCTTCTTGGCTCGCAGCCGCCTACTCGCGGCCGACCGGCCGTGATACCCCGCAGCTGAGACCGCGGTGGTTATAGCGCTGCCGCTCCCTCGCCGGCCCGGGGCGGGTCGAGCACCGTGGTCTCCGCTTTGTGGATCGCGTGCCGGATCATGAACCCGCCGACGATCTCGAACAGGCCCATGATGATGAACCAGATCCCGACCAGGACGGCGATGGTGGTGATCGATGTGGTCGGTACCGCGGTGACCACGATCCCGGCGATCAGGCTGACGATCCCGAAGAATATCCACCAGCCGCGTCCCTCGAACGGACCGCTGGTAATGCCGGTGACCAGCGCGGATATGCCCTGGACGATCCAGGTGATGCCGACGATCAGGCCGATGAGGGCCACCGTGAGATGCAGGTGACGGATTAGCACCACGCCGATCACGATGAGCAGGAGGCCGGCGATCCCCAGCCATATCCGGTGTGCCTCGGCGCTGTCGAACACCCTGAT
>Ga0187780_10004198_pt1 | contig 10812 bp, 11 predicted proteins | sample 1015_Q2_SP10_20__FD_132429 | JGI IMG/M metagenome (GOLD analysis project Ga0187780, IMG submission 132429) | Tropical peat soil microbial communities from peatlands in Department of Meta, Colombia - 1015_Q2_SP10_20_MG | ecosystem: Environmental > Terrestrial > Soil > Wetlands > Peat | place...
CCGTCGGTCTGGTCCCTCTGGGCTTTCCACCTTTATACGAACCATCCCCTTTTCGGGTCCCTCACCCTAACCCCGGTGATAAGGCTCCGGCCGAAAAGGTCGTAGAGAGCTTTCCTTACAGTCTTGATCTTCAGCCCGGTGGCCGAGGCGATCTCTTCGTCGGTCGCGTTCTCGTTGTTCAGGAGGGCCCTGGCAACCCTAACGTAGTCTGGGCCGCCAATTAGACCGGCTACTTTTACAAACGTGTCCTCATATTCAATTTTCAATTCTCTACAACTCTCTTGCCGTGGGCGCTGGGCAAGATTCTAAGCTTGCTTTTCGGAAACGTCCTCTTAAGCTCTTCCCCACTCTGGATTTCATGTAGCGCCAAAGCGAGGGCAGCCACTTCTGAATGGGGTTGCGACGTGACAGCCACGTTGAAGTCCGCCTCATGGTAGACCCTTCCAGGCACCTTCGGACCCCCCACGACCAACAGTATGCTGTCCAACTTTCTCAAATCCTGGGCAACGTCCTGGATGGGCAGGCCATACATCGTAAGATGCACCACCTTCCGCCCTTCTTTCTTTGCCTCCTGGATGACCTTCCTCCATTGCGCCCCGAGGGTCACCTCGAACTCCCCTCCCCACGTCCTGTTGACCTCGTCGAGGGTGCCCGTCACGTCCTTCTCGGCGTCTTCCAGGTAGATGGATTCCGCCCCCAGCGCCCTGGAAACAAGGCAGAGGTGGGTGAGCGTCCTGTCGTCCCTGACGTAGCGCTGCCCGACCCGGAGCACCCTGATACTCTTCATCGTGGCCTGACCGCGTCAGAACCGACTAGATGAACAATTAGAACCTCCCCCAGGCGCCCGAGGAGTCGACTTCAAGACCTGGAGAGGCTCAGTCTTATCTAGTCGGTCCCTCGCGCTAGGGCAGTTGGCTGATCAGTCAGTCATCGCAGTTCTGACCTTCCTTCACATCGCCACAGCCATGGGGTGGCTTGGGGGAGTGATCTTCTTCCTGTCAGCCGTCGGACCAGGTGTGAGGGCTTTCACGCCGACCGCCCAACTGGAGTTCCTCACTAAGGTGGGGCCAAAGCAGATCAGGTTCTTTGTGGGAGTGGCCACTGGAACGATAGTCTTCGGTCTTGCGTTGCTCTTCGCGGCCTTCGGGACCGACTATTCTTCCTGGCCAAACTATTTGCAGGGCGGCTTCGGCTTCGGCCTGTTAGCCTACCTTGTTGCCATCCTCGTGACGGTCCCGGCCGTCAGTAGGGCGGGCGGAATCGCACGCCAGGTGATGAGCGCGCCACCAGGACCTCCCCCTCCCGAGCTCCCCAAGCTAATCAAGAGAGCAAACATGGCAACGATGGCCGTCGCCCTTCTGCTGTTGCTGGCACTTGCCTTCATGGTCAGCAGCGCGGTCTTCGAGTAGACAAATCGCCGCCTTTATCGGGGGTGGCCAGGTCCCCGGCTACGTTGGATTCCCCTGCCGATGTCAGGCGCCTGGCGATAATGGTCGACTATCTCTTCGGCAAGGGGGTCAGCAGGGCCCTAGCCAAGCAAGGGTTCCGGCTCTATTATTCCCGCAGATCGGGGAGGGTGAAGACCGTCTTCTACGAAGGGAGGCTCTTCGCCACCATCAAGCCGAACGGGGCGATGGCTCTCTCCGTCGCCGGGGCCACCATGCTTTCGCGTAGCCCCAGGTTCAGGCAGAACTGCGTCCAGGTTTCAGACGACGTTGTCGGGTTCGTGAAGGGAGGAAAGTCTGTGTTTTGCAAATTCGTGAGATGGGCTGGGGAGAACGTATATCCAAAGAGCGAGGTGGCGATCATCGACGGAAGCGGGAAGGTCGTTGGAGTCGGAATGGCCGTCCTGAATGGAGCAGCCATGGCACAGTTTAAGTCGGGGGCGGCAGTGAAGGTCAGAGCAGGTCTCAGCAAATGAAGATGGACAATAGGAACGCCCGGCGTATGATGGACCGCATGGGGATAAACATGAAGGAGATTCAGAACGTCCAGGAGGTCATCATCAAGACCTCAGATAGGGAACTGCACATCACTAACGCCTCCGTGTCCGAGGTGAACGCCCAGGGGAACAGGATGTTCCAGGTCGCCGGAGACGTGGAGGAGGTCGAAGTCGAGAAGAAGACATTCAGCGAAGAAGACATACTTCTCGTCCAGCAGCAAACGGGCGCCTCCAAGGAGAGGGCAGCGGCCGCACTGGAGGAGTCGGACGGCGAGGTGGCGCGAGCGATTCTGAAGCTGGGCTCCTGACAGGCGGATACAATCACTATTCTGCCCTAGTCTATGTCTGTAAATCGAGAAGGGAGGTCAAGGCGCACTTGGGAATAGGTCCCAGTGTACGCTGCTCTCTTTGATGGAAATCAGGTATCAGACTTATTAGACCGTCTCGAAGAAACCCCGTAATGTCTGGTAAGGTCCACGAATTCGTTTCCGCCGCCCTAGGCCAGAGGAAGCTCACTCTGCTCATCAGGAACTCAACCCTGCTCAACGTGTTCACGGGGGAGATTTACGAAGCCGCGATAGGCGTTTACAAGGACAGGATAGTGTACGTCGGCCCTGATTCGGATGCCCCTGCCGCATCCAAGACCATTGACGCAGGGGGCAAGACGGCAATCCCGGGCCTGATTGAGACCCACATGCACGTGGAAAGCAGCATGGTCACGCCCTCCCGGTTCGCTGAAGCGGCGCTGCCCCATGGACTCACCACGGCCTTCGCCGACCCCCACGAGATTGCCAACGTCATGGGAAAGGCAGGGGTGAAGGCTATGGTCGAGGACAGCAGGGGCCTCCCGCTCAAGCTCTACTTCTACGCACCCACCTGCGTCCCCGAGTCGAAGGCGGTGACCTCCGGTGCCGAGCTCACTCCCGAGGACATCAACGAGATGCTAGGCTGGGAAGGGGTCTGGGGGCTGGGGGAGGTCATGGACTACCCCGCCGTCCTGAACGGTGGGAGGAAGATTTCGCGCATTCTCGACTCGGCAGCCACCCGGGATGTGGTGATCGACGGTCACGCCCCGCTGCTTTCGGGGCGCGAGCTCAACGCATACATCGCCTCAGGCGCCGAGGCAGACCATGAGAACTTCACGGTCGAGACGACCATGGAGAAGCTCAGGCTCGGAATGTACGTCAAGCTGAGAGGCCCCTACGTGCTTGACGCGGAGAGGTTCACGGAGGCTCTGAAGGTCGTCCCCCACCCATACAACCTGATCTTCTGCACAGACGACGTAATGCCGGACAACCTCGCCCGGCTGGGGCATCTCGACTATGCTTGCCGCGCTTTCATGCAGGCCGGCATGGACCCCGTTGAGGTGGTAAGGAGCGCCACCCTTAGGCCCGCCCTCCACATGAGAATGCCCCATCTAGGCGCCATAGCCCCAGGACGGATAGCCGACATCCTGCTTCTGAAGGACCTGAGGAAGTTCAGCATCGACCTCGTGATTGCCAACGGCGTGCCGGTGGCCAAGGAAGGGCGGTTGATGGTGCAGATCAGGAAGAGGGTCCTGGACGGCCCTGCCAGGGAGACGATGAGGCTCACCCCGCTCAGCCTGGAAGATTTCAGGGTCGAGCCACCCGTGAAAAACGGCGCGGTCTATGTCAACACGGTCGACTTCGGGGAGTCGAATCACGAGGACAGGGGGGAGGCGTTCGCCGAGATGATACTGACCAGGCTAAGCAGGGTGAAGGTGGGCGTGGTTGACGGCAAGCTCTCGCTCGGCGACATAGCTCTGGTGTTCGTCTTCGAGAGGCATGGAAAGAACGGAGGGAGGGGGTTCGGCTTCGTGCGGAACCTGATAAGGGACGGGGCGCTGGCCACGACCGTAGCGCACGACGCTCACAACCTTCTGATCGTGGGAACGAATCCCGAAGACATGCGCGCAGCCGCGAACCTGGTCATCCGGAGTGGTGGAGGGATCGCCGCGGTCCGAGGGTTGGAAACCCTCGCCAGAATCAAGCTCCCCATTGCAGGGCTGATGTCTGACCGGTCATTGATCGAAGTCTCGAAAGACATGGATTCCCTCAGGAGCGCGTTCAAGACGATGGGGGTGCTTGACCACCCCTACATGCCTCTCCCCAACCTCCTCGCGCTCTCCGTGATACCTCATGCCAGGATCACTGACAAGGGAATCTTCGACGTGGACAGGCAGAGGTTCGTACCGCCTTTCACCAACTGAGGCGCGTCATCGAGGGCGCGCGGCGGGTCCTGGCTTGATCCCCATCAGGACCTTCTCGGAGGTGACAGGCAGGTCGTCAACTGAAACACCTGTCGCATTCAGCACCGCGTTCCTTACCGCCGCTCCAGGAAGGACTATCGGCGGTTCGGCTATGATCTTGGACCCGAAGGGACCGAGGGGGCCGGGCACTTCGACGATGAACGCCTTGAAATCCTCGGGAATGTCCATCGAAGTAGGGATGTAGTAGTCTCCCAGGTTCGGATTGACGACTACGCCGTCCTTGTGGACCAGCTCCTCCATCATGGCATAGCCGAGTCCCTGCACCGTCCCGCCGTAGATCTGACCGAGCACTCCGCCAGGGTTGACCGCCTTGCCTACATCGTATGCCGCGTGGGCCCCGACTACTCTGTAAAACCCAGTCCCCATGTCGACCTCCACCTCTACGATCAGCGCCCCCCAGGTGTATTGAAGATAGGGTGTCCCCTGCCCCACCTCCTGGTCCCAGGGCGCCGCCGGAGCCATGAAGAATCCGTCCTCTTTGAGGCTGACCCCCCTCCTGTACGCTTCCGCAACGATGTCGTCCCACCGCACCGTGGCGGAAGGGTTGCGGCGGTCGAAGGCTACACCGTCAGCGATGGCCACGACCTGGGGGTCGACCCTCAGCAACTCAGCCGCTATGGGGATTGTCTTGGCCCTCAACTTCTCTGCCGCGAGCTTGGAGGCGTTCCCTCCGATTACCACCACCCTGGATGCGACGGTCGGACCGCTCTCCCTGTGCTTCGAGGTGTCCGGACGCTCCAGCCTGAAACGGGACAACGGGACACCGAGCACGCTCGACGCGACCTGCATGATCCCTGAGATGGCGCCGGTCCCGTACTCGGTCAGGCCGGAACCGACGGAGACACTCCCGTCGGACAGCACTTCCATGTGTACCGCCCCATAGTCGTTCCCCTCCGGGCCGAGCGAGTTCCCGTGCATGAGGAATGCCATCCCCAATCCCCTTCTGACGTCCCCAACCTGGTTCTTGTAGCGGGAGGCCTTCTCCCTGTATTTGCTTGAGGTGACGACCTTTTCGACGCACTGGGGGAGACCGCAGCTCGCGTCCATCACGGCGCTGGTCGCGTTCTTCTTTCCGGGAACGAGCATGTTCTTCAGCCTGAACTCGAGCGGGTCCATCCCGAGCTTCCGGGCGAGCTCTTCCATCTGGCTCTCGAATGCGAATATGGCTTGGGGCCCTCCGAACCCCCTCAGGCTGCCTGTGTAGGTGTTGTTCGTGTAGACGAGGAAAGAGTCGGCCTTCACGTTGGGCACTTCGTAAGCCCCTACGGTATGGAAGGTAGCCCTTACTATCACAAATACACCGAGGGAGGCATATGCTCCAGTGTCCCCGACGATTCTCGACTCGTCGGCGAGGAGCATGCCATCCTTGCTCACCCCCGTCTTGTGGCTGATAACGAAGGGGTGCCTCTTGGTGTGCATGACCATGGAATCTTCCCTGTCCAGGCCACAATAAACCGGCCTTCGGAACCTGACGGCGGCGAGTGCGGCCGTCGAGCAGACATCGAAGGGTGTCTCGTCCGACTTCGGTCCGAAAGCACCCCCGGTTACCGCCTGTATGACCCTGACCTTCTCGGGGGGGAGCTTTAGGACCTTGGCAACGGCCGCCTGGGTGTGGTGCGGGCTCTGCATAGAACCGATGACCCTCACCCCCCCGTCCTCGGGAATCGCCAGGCCCACCTCCGGTTCCATGGGAGTGGCGTCCTGGAACTGGGTCCTGTAGGTCTTCTCGAGGACGAAGTCGGACTTCGAGAACCCTTCCACCACGTTCCCCTTCCTTATCTTCATCTGCCTCGCGACGTTCCCTTTCTCGTGTACCTTGACGGCACCTGCATCGAGGGCCCCCACCGGGTCGAAGATAGCAGGGAGCTTTTCGTAGTCAACCTTGATTCTTGCTGCGGCGTCGGCTGCACCTGGAAAGGTCTCAGCGATTACGGCGCCGAGGATGTCCCCCGTTGAGCGTACGACTGGATCGGCATACAGCTGCCTGTCGAGGAGGACCGCCGAGGACTCGTTCAGCCCTGGGATGTCCTTCGAAGTCAGCACGCCTAGGACCCCAGGGTAAGACCTCGCAGCCCCGAGCTCCATCCTCTTGATAATCCCATGCGGGATTGACGAGTGGAATAGTTTGGCGTACACTGTTCCCTTGGGGATCAGGTCTGCCGTGTAGACAGGGTTCCCGAGAACCTTCTCTAGGGAGTCGACCCTGACAACGTTCTCTCCGATGTAGAGGAGCTCCCCCTTCTCCGCCTTCGCCCGCAGTGAGTCGAGAAGCTGCGCTACCTGTTCGCTCATCGTCTTCCTCCTTCGCACCCCTCGCGGACCGAGTCGACAATCTGATAGTAACCGGTGCAGCGGCATAGAATCCCACTGATCGCGAGCTTGATTTCCTCATTCGATGGTTCAGTCGAGTGCCTGGCAAGGTCCCATGAGGCAATCAGCATCGCTGGGGTGCAGAACCCGCACTGGGCGGCGTTGTTCGCGATGAACCTTCCCTGCATCCGCTTCATGGTCGGATCTTCCAGGAGACCCTCCAGCGTCGTGACCCTCCTTCCGTCGCACTGGGCGGCAAGCATGAGGCAGCTGTTCACAAGCTTTCCATCCACCAGGACTGCGCAGATGCCGCAATCCCCGGTGCTGCACCCCTCCTTCACAGACTTCAGGGACAGCTGATCCCTGAGCACATCGATGAGCCTGTCTGAGCCATCGACCTGCAGCGGGTGCTCGGTGCCATTCACATTGATCGTGATGCCGCGCTTGTTCATTCAGGAATGTCCTCCGATCTGCCAGCTGCAGCGCTCCAGAAGCCTCTTCAGATACACCTGGGCTATCTCCTTCCTGTAGGCGCCTGATCCCCTGAAATCGGAGGTGAGGGACAGCTCCGAGGCCAGGACCTTCTGAGCTTGGGCGATCGTCTCCTCAGTGACCATCTTCCCCTCAAGGAAGTCATTGGTTCTGGCAGCAAGCGCAGGGATCTTCCCAGAGACCCTGTTCAGGGCTACCTTCGCCGAACGTACGGTTCGCAGGTCTTCCTCGAGCGTCAGAGAGAGGGCTTCGTTGACGATGGCTATGATGAGCATGTTCCTCCGTCCCAGTTTCTCGTAGGCAGTCCAGCTGTGCCCCCCGGGCAGACTGAATTCGACCTCGGCGAGTATCTCCGACGGCTTCATGTCTGTCGCCCTCTTGCCTACAATGAAATCCTTCAGCGGCACAGACCGCTCCCCTCTCGCACTGACAAGCTTCAGTCTGGCATCCAATGCCATGAACACGGGAATCAGATCTTCTGACGACGAAGCAGAGCAGATGTTGCCCCCGATGGTGGCGACGTTCCGCACCTGTGGTGCGCCGAAAAGCTTCCCTGCTTCTCTTATCATCGATAGCCTGCCATGGAACATAGGGGACTCCAGAAGGTCCGCAACCGTGGTCAGCGCGCCCAGGCGGATCGTCCCGTCAGACTGACGTATGTATCTAAGGTCCTCCTTGAAAGAAGAGATGTCAACCAGGATCGATGGGGAGATCTGCTTCCTCCTCATCCGCGGGAGGAGGTCCGTCCCGCTGGCTACGACAGTCACGTTTCTGCCATCGTGCTCCATGAACCGAAGTGCGTCATTCAGGTCCGTGGGGGAGTAAAGTTCCACAGTCGACATTACGACGGTCTGGAATGATATCAGGCTCTCAGAGTTAAAAAACTTCATGCCTGACGCAGGCGGTTCAATTCCGTCCACCCAGCCCTGCGACTGACTCTCTGGAGCCCCGCCAAATTCGAACCGCGTATAAGTCGCCGCTTTCAGGGTCTCTCTGTCATGAAAGCACCACCGTATGTCGGTTCAATGGCAGGAAAAGACTTCCTGGACACAAACGAACATTCGCAAGAGGAAATCGCAAAGATTCTGAAGGCAGCGGAGGACCTCAGGGTCAAGTTCAGAAAGAGGGCCCCGACCCACTACCTGCCAGGACGGACGCTCTTCATGCTCTTCTACAACAGGTCGCTGAGGACCAGGAACTCCTTCGAAGCAGGCATCTATCAGCTCGGAGGACACGCGCACTTCCTGAGCCCCAGCGACGTCTACACTCCGACGCTCCCCGAGGACATGGTCCCCTATCAGACTGAGGCGATCGCCGACGTCGGGCGGGTGCTTTCCAGGTACGGCGACTCGATCGCCATCAGGGTGTACGGAGACGCCGCGAAGTGGACCATCGGGAGGGGGCACAGAATAATCCAGGAGTTCGCGAAGTGGAGCGACATCCCCGTCCTCAACATGGAGGACGACCTGTATCACCCGTTCCAGGCGCTGGCTGACATGAAGGCGATAGTAGACGTAGCCCCGAAGCCGAAGGGGAAGAAGTTCGTCGTGTCCTACGCTTATTCAGGGGGCCTGAAGCCCCTGGCTGTTCCCCAGAGCTGCGTCCTGATTGGGACCCAGTTCGGAATGAACGTCGTCTTGGCGCACCCGAAGGGGTTCGAACTCGAGGACAATGTAATCACGGCCTGCGAGAAGAACGCGGACAGGTACGGGGGGAGCTTCGAGGTTTCGAACGACATGAAGGAGGCCTTCGAAGGGGCCGATTTCGTCTACCCCAAGGCCTGGTCTCCCAAGGGATTCGTCCCGCCGTACAGCAACACCGTGAACAAGGACGGCGCGTCGCAGTACCAGGACCAGTTCAAGGACTGGAAGTGCACAAAGGAGATGATGGATCTGACCAACAGGGGGAAGTACATGCACTGCGGGCCAGCAGACAGGGGCCAGGAAGCGACCGACGAGGTGATCGACAGCCCGAAGTACTCCCTCTACTTCGAACAAGCCGAGAACAGACTGCACGTCCAGAAGGCAGTCATGGCCATGGTCATGGGCTCCAAGCGAAGATGATCAACGGAGTGTAGTCACTTGGCAGCTCAAGACAAGTCAATCCTCGAAGTCATCGGGAACACCCCTACGATCAGACTGTCGAGAATCCCCGCCGCCGAGAAGCTGGACTCGGAGATATTCGCCAAGCTGGAGTTCTTCAACCCCACCGAGAGCCTGAAGGACAGAATCTACAAGGAGATGATACTTGGGGCGATAGACAGGGGGGACCTCAAGCCTGGCATGGAGATACTCGAGGGCTCCACCGGCAACGCGGGCATCGCCTGCACCTTCATCGGAACAAGGATGGGGTACAGGGTGACCATCGTCATGCCCGAGGGGATGAGCGACGAGCGCAAGAAAATGATCAAGGCGTTTGGGGGAGACCTGATTCTCACCCCGGGCGGCGAAAGCGACGTCGACTTCTGCCTCACGAAGATCGATGAGCTGTTGGCAAAGCACAGCGGGAAGTACTGGTTCCCCGCGCAGTTCGACAACCCGGACAACCCGAAGGCGCACTACAAGAGCACGGGCCCCGAACTCTGGAACCAGATGGGAGGGAAGGTAGACGCCTTCGTCGCATCCCAGGGGACAGGCGGGTTCCTCTCAGGAATCGGAAGATACCTGAGGGAAAGGAACCCGAGGGTCAAGCTGTACGCAGTCGAACCTTCTGAGGCCCCCATACTCTCTCACAGCAAGTGGGGCACTCACAAGATCGAGGGAATAGGTGACGGCTTCGTCCCGAAGAACCTCGACCTCAGCCTCCTGACCGGGGTCGTGACCACCACATCAGACGAGGCCATCGAAATGACGCGGCGCCTCACAAGGGAAGAGGGCATCTTCTGCGGCATATCCTCGGGGTGCAACGTTGCCGCTGCCGTGAAGCTCGCCAGGAAGCATCCGGAGCTGAGGAGGATAGCAACCGTGATCAACGACTCTGGAGGTAGATACCTCTCCACCGAGGTATTCGGCATGAAGAAGAAGCAGACAGTGACAAGGACAAGCAAGAAGCTCGACCCGTACACGGTCGAACAGCTCCGAAAGTACCAGAAAGGGTTCGACATAGTCGAATAGGCGCTCCCGGGGGCCAGTCTCTTGTCCTTCGTAGAACGGCTGGTCTGCTCCAGGTGCGGCACGAAATATGAGCCCGGCGAGCACCCGGTTATGTGCCGAAAGAGAGACCTTGGAAGGCTCGACGTCATCTACAGGTACGATAAGGTCTCAGAGAGTTTCAACCGCAAGGGCCTCGCGTCTCGAAAAACGAGGGACATCTGGAGGTTCGAGGAGCTTCTTCCCGTCTCTTCCGCGTTTGCCGTCAGGCTGGGCGAAGGCGGGACTCCACTGGTTCACGCCCGGCGCCTTGGCGAGAAGCTCGGGATGAAGAACCTGTACCTAAAGGACGAGACGAGGAACCCCACAGCCTCCTTCAAGGATAGGGCCATGGCCGTGGGTTCCGCCAAAGCCGTCGAACTGAAGAAGAGGGACGTCGCGATCGCGTCGAGCGGCAACGCGGCCGCCTCCCTCGCTGCCTACTCCGCCGGGGCGGGAATGAAATGCCACGCCTTCGTCCCTCCGGACGCGTCTGCCGGGAAGATTGCCCAGCTCCTCCTCTACGGCGCTTCGATAGCTCGGTGCGCGCAGGTGAAGCAGGGGGAGGACGCGACCGTTCAGGCTATGCTCGACGCAGTTGACAGGTTCGGATACTATCCTTGCCCAAGCTTCGGCCCATTCAACCCCTA
>Ga0187780_10004199_pt1 | contig 10812 bp, 11 predicted proteins | sample 1015_Q2_SP10_20__FD_132429 | JGI IMG/M metagenome (GOLD analysis project Ga0187780, IMG submission 132429) | Tropical peat soil microbial communities from peatlands in Department of Meta, Colombia - 1015_Q2_SP10_20_MG | ecosystem: Environmental > Terrestrial > Soil > Wetlands > Peat | place...
CAAAGACCTTCGATGCGGCCTCCAGGATCTCTTCCTGTTTCTCGTCCGTCTTGACTCGCGGCATTCTAATTACGGTACTGACCGGTCAGTTCCAGTATACGGAGACCTGCCTCAGGAGTTTCCTGGCCGTCCCGCTACCGCGAGGACGATCCCTCTGACCTCGAGATAAAGGCTTTGGCTCGAGCGAGTTCTGGGCGAGCGCTGCCCGGGTCTGCCGATTCGAGGAGCCGCTCGTAGAAGGCCTTCGCCTGCGTCGGGCGACCCGCCTCCTGGGCCGCGCGGCCTCCGCCCCAGAGAGCCGCGAACCGGTTCGGCGCGGAGCGCGAGGATGCCTGGTACTCCCGCAGGGCTTCCTCCGGATGTTCCGCCTCGAGCAGAAAATCCGCCAGCTGCTCGCGCGCCGGAAGGATCGCCCCCGGCGAAACGGCGTGTTTGTCGATGGAGTCCTCGAGGTCTGCCGCCGCTTGAAGCGCCGTCCTGGCATCCACGTCGCGCCCCTCGGCATGGGACAGCCACCCGGAAGCCGAGAGCCTCAGAACCTCGACCGCCGAGGACCAGTCGTAGCCTGGCTGGGTCTTGACCGCGTCGCGCAGCGCCGCCAGAGCGTCGGTCTCCTTGAGGGCGGACGACAAATCAGAGGTATGGATCAGTCCGAGAGCGCGAGCCCAGCCGTTCATCGCCTGCCCGATAGGGAAACTCTTCCAGGGAAAGTCCGCCGGCGCCAGGGCCAGGGCGGCCGCTTCCTTCCAGCGGTGGCCCTCGACGGCATAGCGGGCGGGAACGGCCGAGAGGGCAAAGGCCGCCGACATGCTCTGCGGCTGCACCGAGTGGATCTCTCGAATCCGCTCGACGATCGCCTTCGCCTTCTCGTCCTCCCCCGTCTGCAGGTACGCGTATTCGAGATAGTCGAGGGCGTGCAGCTCCTGATCCCATGCGCCCGCCATCCGCGTGCGGAGCTCGAAATCGCGGCTCGCAGCGGCCGAAGCCAGGTTCGATTCGATCGATTCCTTCCAGAGCCCGAGGCGCGTGAAGATGTGCGAAGGCATGTGCAGCGCATGCGGCACGGCCGGAGCGACCTTTGCGTAGCCGCGGGCGGCGTCGAGCGCAAGCGGCGCGAGGCTCGGCGAGTCGTAGGCGTGGATGTAATAGTGATAGACGCCCGGATGATCCGGCATCTGCGCAGCGATCTTATCGAGGACCGCCGCGGCCTTGCGCGGATTCGTCTCGTCGGTCGGCGACACCGAGAGCGTCCAGAGCAGCGCGACCGCATAGAAAGCAGCGGCCTCATGGTCCTCCGGAAAGCCGCGGTACACGGCCTCCATCGCCTTCTCGTAGGCTTGCGCGCGAGTCTTGTGGTCCAGGCGGTCGGCGTCCTTGTAGAAGACCTCGATCGCGCCGATGTATGCCCTCTCGCGGTCTGTCTTGCCGCCAATCGCCGTTGCTCGAGCGACCGCGGCGATGCCCCTGGCGAGCTCGGCGGGTGTTGGCGGATACCAGATCGGGTGGTACTGGCTCATCGCGACACCCCAGGACGCCATCGCGCAGCCGGGATCGGCCGCGGCTGCCGCCGTGAAGGCCCTCTCGGCCTCCTCGTACCAGAAGGAATGGAGCAGCGCGACGCCGTGCTCGACCTGCTCCTGCGCCTCGGCGTTGCAGGAAACGGGAAAATGCACCCGTCCAAACGTGCCGGCCGGCTCCGCCGCGTGATCGTGGCCCTCGTCCTGCGCCGCCGCGAACGCGGCAACGAGCAAGGCCGCAAGAGATGCGATCACACTCCGAGGTCTCAATGGGCGACTCCTATGTTCGAGAGCGAAGGCCGCGACTTCCGTGCCCAACTCTAGCTCCGGCTCGAGGACCGGATGGCCGCCTCCAAACCCTTTCATGTGTTACAATTGCCCGTAATACATCGATGAAATTCAGCGGTGTCTTGCGGCAAAACTTCTCGACCGCCGAGGCGGCCAGGCTGACGGGCCTGTCGACCCGCCAGCTCGATCACTGGGACCGGCAGGGCTTTCTCGGGCCATCGGTCGCGCGCGCTTCAGGCTACGGCTCGACGCGCCGCTACTCCTTCGCCGACATCGTGCGGCTGCGCGTCGGCGCGCGTCTGCGCAACGCGGGCGTCGGCCTCCAGAGGATCCGACGCTGCGCGGAGGCTCTGGCGCGGCTGGAGCCCGATGGCCCGGCGGACCTCGCGCAGGCGCGCCTTCTCGTCGTCGGCAATCGCGTCATCTGGGCTCGCTCGGATCGAGAGCTCGTCGATCTTTTGAAAGAAGGGCAGATGGTTCTCGTTTTCTCGCTCGGGGAGGCGGTCGAGGAGGCGGCTGGCGCCGTCGACCGTCTTTCGCGAGAAGTCGAGAGCGAAAATCTGCCGGCCGCCCCGAAAGCGCGGCGGAGCCGGCGGCAGCTCTAAATTTCTCGCCCGGCGAAACCGGCCGGGACAGGAGGCGGTGGGGTGGAGCAGGACGAGGCGAGCCCTCGCGTCGCGTCGCTCGCGCGGCTCGGACGCCAGCGGGACTTTTCCCTCCCCCGCTTCCGCCGAGCCCTCACTCTGGCGTCCCGGCACGCGAAGCACGAGGAAATTCTTCGCCATCTCTTCGCCGAATGGCTCGGCCTGACGCTCTCGGCGGCCGAGGCGGAGTCTGCCTGGGTCGAGATCGAGGAGCTCGCGCCACGAATGCGCGAGAGCCTCGGCCGCCCGCTCTCGCTCCAGACCGTCCTTCTGCATTACTTCCACAGCCGCAAGGGAAAGCTCCGGGATCCCTGTCTCGTACCGCAGAGGGATCTCGCGCGGCTTCGCCTGAGCGCGCTGACGGATCCACTGACCGGCCTCTACAACCGCCGCTTCCTGATGGAGCACTTCGCGCGCGAGATTGCGCGCTCGGAGCGCTCCGAAGGCATCGTGTCGGTCGTCATGCTCGACCTGAAGGACTTCAAGGCCGTCAACGACCGCTACGGGCATCCGGTCGGAGACAACGTGCTGCTTCGAACCGCGCGCGTCGTCCGGCAATCGCTGCGGACGGTGGACGCCGGCTGCCGCTGGGGCGGCGACGAGTTCGTCGTCGTGCTTCCCAACACGAACCTTCTCTATGCCGTCGCCGTTGCCGAGAGAATCCGCAAACGGGTCTCCGCGCTCTCGCTGCCGCACCGCTCGGAGCTGCGCATCGGCGTCCATTACGGAATCGCCACGTACCCGACGGACGGCAAGACCGTGGACTTTCTTCTCAAGGTCGCCGACCTGCGCCTTTACCAGTGCCGCGAGCAGGCGAGCTTCCCCGGGGCCGAGCGCCGGAACTATCCCCGCTTCTCGCCCGCCGACACGAGCGTGCGCCTGCTGCGGCAGGGCGCGGATCCGTGGACGGCGCCGGTCGTCGACGTCAGCTACGGCGGCGTGGCGCTACGCGCTCCGCAACCGGACAAGTGGCCTCGGCGGTGGACGGGAGAAATCTTCCGGCGCCTGAACTCGGAGCGACACCCGGTCAAGCTGCGCGTGATCAACTCGGCGCCGCTGCCGGACGGCGCCGTGCGCGTGGGCTGCGCCTATGTCTAGGCGGGAGGTCGGCGTTTGATCTCGGCGTCGTTCGCCGCGCACCGGGCGGCGTCGGCGGCCCTCTTCACTCTCTTTTGCCTGCTCGCCATCGCGCTCGCGGCCGGCGACCCGCGTCTCTTCGCCGCAGAGGCGGGGATCTCGCTTCTCTCGGCCTTTCTCCTGACCCGGAGCTTCGCCGCAGGCCTCGGCGCTTTCGCGTCGCCGCTTGCGACGGTCATCGACCAGGCGCTGCTCTGGGCGGCGATCCTGCCGACGGCCGGAGGGCAGAGGCTTTTCGCCCTGCTTCTGCCCGCGGGAGTCGCTCTCGCCTTCGACCTCGAGGGAAAAGCGGCGGCGCGCTTCTATGCCGTGCTGTCGGTCGGGGGTCTCGGCGCGCTTCTCGCCCTCGGGGCGCTGCCGGTTACGGCGGGCGGCCTGCTTCCTCTGCTCCTCACCGCGCTCGCCGCGCCGGCTCTTCTCGTCGCGCTCGAAGCGGCTAGCGGCAAGTCCGCGCGTCCCGCGGAGCGAAGGCGGCCCGAGCCGGCACCGAGCCTCGTTGCGGAAACGCCGGAGCCGCCGGCCAGAGATGTTGCCGCCGCGGTCGCGCAGCGCCGAGAGGAAGCGATCCTGCACGACCTGAAGTCTCCCCTTTCCGTCATGCGGGTCTACGCCGACCTGATTTCCGAAGGCGCGCGCCGGGGCGAGCTGCCGCAGCCCGATCATCTGACCAACCTTTCGCGCGAGATCGACCTCGCGGAGAAGCTCGTCGGGATGTCGCCGGAGCCGCGCTCCGCGGCGGAAACACGGCCGAGCGCCTCGAGCTCGCCGGCGGCAGCGTCGCCCGAGCCCCCGCCGACCGCGGACCTCGTCGAGATCCTGGGGTCGCTCGCCACGGCCTACCGTCTCTCGCTCGGAGGGCGGCGTCGCATCGAGTTCATCGCCGAGAAGCCGGAGCTCCCCGTTGCGGCCGACCCCGTCGCGCTCCAGCGAGCCTTCCGCAATGTCATCGAGAATGCCGTGAAGTACACGCCGGAGGGCGGCGAGATCCGCATCCGCGCCGGCCCGGCCGGGCCCCACGCCTTCGTCGTTTTCAAGGACACCGGCATCGGCATGACGCCGGAAGAGCGGACGCACGCCTTCGACTACGCCTTCCGCGGTTCCGGCGCGATCGCTTCCGGCGCGCGCGGAAAGGGCATCGGCCTGGCCGTCACCAAGGAGATCCTCGAGTCCAACGGCGGCCGCATCAGCCTCTCCTCTGAAGCCGGCTTCGGGTCCGAGGTCACGATCCTGCTTCCCTTCTCACGGGGCGCCCGGTGAAGCGCATCGTGGTCGTCGACGACGAGCCCGGTGTGGGCGTCGCGATCCGCGATCTGCTGTCGCCCGACGGCTACTCGGTCGAGGCGCCGGGCGATGCGCGCACGGCCCTACCCGAGCTCATCCGCGCCGTCCCCGATCTCGTGATCCTGGACGTCAACATGCCCGGCATGAGCGGCTGGGAGCTGTGCGCCATCCTGCGGCGCCAGTCGACGACGCGGGGCGTCCCGATTCTCTTTCTGACCGGCCGACAGGAGCTCAAGGACCGCATCACGGCGATGCAGCTCGGCGGCTCCGACTATCTCGCGAAACCGTTCGGCGCCGACGAGCTGCGCCGAAAGGTGCGCGCCGTTTTCCATCACGAAGCCGACGAGAAACCGGAGGAGGAATGAGCACGAAACGCCGCACGGGCCCGATCCCGGTGGAGTCTCCCGCGCCCACCGCGGGAGACCCGGCCGGGAAGACCGTGGACCGCCTGCGACAGGAGCGCCTCGTCTACGACGGCGTGACCGGGTTGCCGCTGCACCCGTTCGAGGAGCCCGACCGCGCCGCCGCCGTAGATCGCATCGAGCGGCTCGGCGTCATCTACCTTCAGATCGGCAAGTTCTTCGGGTTCGAGGAGCTCTACGGCTGGGAGCTCTACGACCGCGTGCTCGTGGCCGTCTCGGAGGGGCTTCGAGCCGACATTCGACGGTCGCGTCTGGAACCCTACTTCGTCTCGCTGCGCTACTCGGGCTCGGACGGCTTTTACGTCCTGTTCGACCTGCCGGTCACGTCGCGCGGCAAGGCGCTGCCGTCGCTGGAGGAGCAGGCTCTGAACTTCCAGCTCGCGGCAATGCGCCGGCTGCGCGAGACGTTCGGCGGGACGACGGTCGATTTGATGAGCGTTCACGTGTCGAGCTTCGTCGCCGACGACAACCCGCGGGTGCGTCCGTCGCGGCACTTGATCCGCAACCTGGCCGAGGCTGCGAAGATCGTGTCCCAAAGGCAGACGCGCGAGAAGCTCGACCTCTGCGCCGAGCTCAAGGGGGTCATCGGACGGCGCAAGTTGAAGGCCGCCTTTCAACCCGTGCGTCACCTGCCGGACGGGCAGATCCTCGGCCACGAAGCCCTGATCCGCGGCCCTCAGGGCAGCGCCCTCGAGCGGCCCAACATCCTCTTCGCGGTCGCTCACGAGAACGAGATGGACGTCGAGCTCGAAACGCTGTGCCTCGAGACGATCTTTCGCAGCATCCCGCGCTCGGTCAACGCGGGCCGGCTCTTCGTCAACGCCTCTTCCCGGTTGCTGAGGCACCCGATCTTCCTCGACGAGCGCAATCTGAAGTCGATCAACCGCAGCCACGCCGACGTCGTCGTCGAGATCTCGGAGAAGGAGATGGTGGGCGACTACTCCTCCTTCGCCGAGATCGTGCGCACGATCCGCGGATCGAAGCTCAAGATCGCCATCGACGACGCCGGCTCGGGCTACTCCGGCCTCGAGACGATCCTCAACCTGCGGCCCGACTACATCAAGGTCGCCGATTCGCTCGTGCGCAACCTCGAAACCGATCCGATCAAACGCGAGATCATCGTCAGCCTCGCCGCCATCGGCAGCCGCATCGGCGCAATCGTCATCGCCGAGGGTATCGAGCGCGAGGAGGAGCGGGAGGCTCTGGTAACCCTCGGAATCCCCTACGGCCAGGGATTTCTGCTCGGTAGACCGGCAGTGCATGGGCCGGGCGGCAGGAAGCGAGTCGAAGCCTCGCACTAGCCTGGCTTAACTACTCACATACAAGCCATTTAAGTGCATCGTCAAGAGAATGACTTGACAGCGTTAGAAACATTAGTCTATTAGTTAACGTAGTTAAGTCAAGGAGCGACGTTATGGGAGTTGCAGAGCGGCGCGAGAGAGAGCGGCAGGAAGTCAGGGCCAAGATCCTCGACGCCGCCCGCGACCTGTTCGCCGACCAGGGCTACGAGGCCGTCACGATGCGCAAAATCGCCGAGCGCATCGAGTACTCCGCGACGGCGATTTATTTTCACTTCCGCGACAAGGAAGCGCTGCTTCGCGCGCTTTGCGACGCCGACTTCGGCGCGCTCGCGGTGCACTTTCACGCGATCGCGAAGATCGCCGACCCGATCGAGCGGCTGCGCCGGATCGGCCTCGCGTATGTCGACTTCGGCCTGACGCACCCGAACCAGTACCGCTTCATGTTCATGACGCCCCGTCCTGCGCTCGCGCCGGAGATGAGCTCCCTCGAACGGGGAAACCCGGAGCAGGACGCCTACGCCCTTCTAAAGGGAACCGTCGCCGAGGGAATCGCGCAGGGACATTTCCGTCCGGAGCTCCAGGACGCGGAGCTGCTCTCCCAGGTCGTCTGGGAGGCGACGCACGGCGCCATCTCCCTGCACATCGCCAAGTGCAACGACGGCTGGATCGACTGGCGGCCGGTGCCGCAGAGCGCCGCGCTCGTCATCGACGCCCTGATTCGCGGCCTGACACGAAAAGGAGAGTAGCCCCGTGGTCGACCTCGCCACCAAGAGCCTCCTGCACGACAAGCTGCGCTTTGCGATCACCGTGATCGGCGTCGCGTTCGCCGTGGCGCTCGTCTTCGTGCAGGTCGGCCTCTTTCTCGGGCTCATGGACAACGCGTCGGTCACGATCGAGCACACGAATGCCGACCTCTGGATCACCTCGAAGAACACGCCGAACGTGGACTTCGCTCACGTGTTCCCGGAAGGAGTCGTGCAGCGCGTCCGTTCGATCCCCGGTGTGGCGCGCGCCGACAACCTCATCGTCTGGTTCATGACGGTGAGCCTTCCGACCGGCGCTCAGGAAGCTTCCGTCGTCTATGCCCTCGAGGACTTCCGCCGCTGGAACCTTCCGTGGAACGTCGTCGAAGGCGACCTCTCGGACCTGCGGCGCGGCCAGTACGTTTTCCTCGACAACTCGGCGACGAAGCGATTCGGGCCCTTCGCCGTCGGCGAGTACCGGGAGTTCCTCGGCCAGCGCATGAAGATCATCGGCCGGACGCGGGACGCCCTCTCCTTCTCGACGACTCCCATTTCCTTCATGGACTTCCAGCGGGCTCAGAAGCTCTCGTACCAGCAGCTCGCAAACAACACGACCTACATCCTCGTCAAGCTCGCTCCCGGCGCGGACGTCGGACGGGTCGAGGCCGAAATTCGGCGGCGGCTTCCCTACAACGACGTGTACACGAAGGCCGCGTGGGCGAAGCGCTCGCGCTCCTACTGGGTCGACTCGACGGGGCTCGGTCTCAACATGGCGCTGACGGTCTTTCTCGGATGCCTCGTCGGGATCGTGGTCGTCGCGCAGACGCTCTACACCTCGACGATGGAGCACATCAAGGAGTTCGGCACCGTCAAGGCGATCGGCGGCGGCAACGCCGACATCTACCGGATCCTCGGCAAGCAGGCGACGATCGCCGCCATCGTGGGGTTCGCTCTCGGGGCGGCCGGCTCCTACGCGATGCGGCCAGCGATTGCGAAGATCGACCTCAAGCTGATCATCCCGCCGTCGCTGTCGATTCTCGTCTTCGCGGGAGCGATCGTTCTGTGCCTGGCGGCCGCGATCATCTCGTTCCGCAAGGTGGCGGCGATCGATCCGGCCCTGGTGTTCCGGACCTGAGCCCGGAGCAGATCGGAGGGATTCGATGACCAACGTTCTGGAAGCCGTCGCGGTCGAGAAGACGTTCGAGGAGGGAAGCGAGACCGTTCCCGTTCTGAAGGGTGTTTCCCTCGCGCTCGATCGGGGGGAGATCGTCGCGCTCGAGGGGCCTTCCGGATCCGGCAAGACGACCCTCCTGTCGATCCTCGGCTGCATTCTGACGCCGTCGGCGGGACGCGTCGTCGTCGAGGGCGAAGAGGTCGATCGGCGCCGGCCCGGCCGCCTGCCGGCCATCCGCCGCAAGTCGATCGGCTTCGTGTTCCAGCAGTTCAATCTCTTTCCGTCGCTGACGGCGCTCGAGAACGTCGAATACGCGCTCAACGTCAAAGGCGTGCGCGACGCCGCCGCCCGCCGGGAGGCGGAGCGGGTCATCGAGGCAGTCGGCCTTTCGGACCGCCGGGACTTTCTGCCCCGCGATCTCTCGGGCGGGCAGAAGCAGCGCGTCGCGGTGGCACGCGCGCTCGCGGGCCGCGCGCCGATCCTGCTCGCCGATGAGCCGACGGCGAACCTCGACTCGCAGATCGGTGGACAGATCCTGGAGCTCTTCCGGAACCTGGCCAAGAAGGAAAACCGTGCGCTTCTCGTCGTCACGCACGATCCGAGGGTGCGCACCATCGCCGACCGGGCAGTGCAGATTCGCGACGGCTTGATCTCGCAGGCCCGAGAAGCGGCCTGAAGGAGTCGATCATGGAAAATCGCAGGAATTGGATTCGGATCCTCTGGCCCGCGCTCGGCATCGTCTTGCTCTGCCTGGCGGTTCTTCAGGCTCGCGCCGCGACGGCCGCGCGGCGAACGGCATCGATCCCGGCGGCGGTTCCCGCGCCGGCGCGCATCGCCGCGGAGGGCCGCATGGTGACGTACCCCGGCGCTCAGGCCGTCGTCGGAACCGACCTCGCCGGCACGCTCGTTTCGCTGCCCGTCCATGAAAGGGACCGCGTACGAAAGGGCCAGCTTCTCGCGGAGCTGCGCTCGGACGACTACCGGGCCTCGCTCGCGGAGGCCCAGGCGCGCGTCGATGAAGCCGACGCCGACATCCGGCTCTTCGAAGCCGAGGTCGAGCGCGCGCGCCTGCTCTTCGGCAAGGAGGTCGGAACTCGGCAGGCCCTCGACCGCGCCCAACGGGATCTCGAGGCGGGGCGCGCTCGCCGGCAGACGGCCGCCGCGACGGTCCGCCGTCTCGAAGCGACGCTCGCGAAGACTCGGATCGTTTCCCCGATCGACGGCGTCGTCGTCGCGCGGCACGTCGAGGCCGGCGAGACCCTCGAGGCAGGGAATCGGATCGTGACCGTCGCGGACCTCACGCGCACCCGCGTCGAGGCGGAGTTCGACGAGTTCGACATGGGCCGCATCCACGTCGGGGCCTCCGCCCGCGTCACCGCGGAAGGCTTCCACGGAGCCTGGAAAGGCGTCGTCGAGGAGATTCCCGACGCCGTCGCCGGCAGGAAGCTGAAGCCTCAGGATCCCGGCAAGCCCGAGGACACCCGCGTCCTGCTCGTCAAGGTCGCTCTCCAGGAGCCGACACCGCTGAAGCTCGGCCAGCGGGTCGAGGTTGCGGTGGATCCTCAGTGACGGATCCTCGAATGCCTTCGGCAACGCGTGCTCGGGCGCTCGAACGGGCACCCATCGTCCTGATGCTCGGCATGCTGCTCGGGATCTCGGGAATCCTCGCGGCCTTGGGACTTCTAGCGCCCTCGATGGGAATCGGCGGCATGGAAGCCGGACGGATCGGTCTCGCGGCGGTCTTCCTCTTCACGGGCATCGGCCACTTCGTGAGGACGCGCGAGATGGCGGAAATGCTGCCGCCCAACGTCCCCGCGCGCATTCCGATCATTCAGGCGACCGGCATTTTCGAGCTCGCGCTCGCCGCGGCCCTCGTCGCTCCGGCGACGGCCCGTGCAGCGGGCCTCGCGGCGATGGCTTTTCTCATTGCCGTTTTTCCAGCCAACGTCTCCGCCGCCGGGCGGCGTGTGAATTTCGGAGGACACGGAGTGGGCCCGCCCTACCTCGCCGCGCGCCTGCCCCTGCAGCTTCTTCTCATCGCCTGGGCATACTGGTTCGCGGTTCGTTAACGACGTCTGCGGCGCCTCTCCCGCCGGCGGTCCCGCGCTAAGATCGCGCGGCCCCCTTGAAGAGCCCGACCGCGCGCCCTCCCTATCTCGCCCTCCGGCATCGCGACTACCGGCGGCTCCTTCTCTCGCAACTCCTCTCGCTCATCGGCTCGCAGATGCAGGTGGTCGCCATCAACTGGCACATCTATCTGCTGACACGCTCGCCGCTCGCTCTCGGCTTCGTGGGGTTGACCCGC
>Ga0187780_10004200_pt1 | contig 10810 bp, 7 predicted proteins | sample 1015_Q2_SP10_20__FD_132429 | JGI IMG/M metagenome (GOLD analysis project Ga0187780, IMG submission 132429) | Tropical peat soil microbial communities from peatlands in Department of Meta, Colombia - 1015_Q2_SP10_20_MG | ecosystem: Environmental > Terrestrial > Soil > Wetlands > Peat | place...
CTGGACGCAGTGGGGAGGCCAAATCCCGCCTCGGCTCCTGAACGAGATGTGGTCGGCTGGGTGCCAGTCCCTGGTGAAGAAAATTGGAAGACCTCGATGCTCGAATGCTTCGATTACTCTGTTGAGCCGTGGGACCACCTCGTCCCCTTTCTTGACCGGGAGCGCACCGCCTGGACAAAAATCGACTTGGACATCGACAACCAGAAGCGCCGGCTGCGTTGACGGTCACCTCCACTGCAGAGATGGTGTCGCAGTCTTGAGCTCGTTCAAGTCTTTCCTGACCTTCGCTCTCAGGTCGTCTATCGATTGAAAGTCTGCCACCATTTTCCCGTCCTTTAGGAGGGGCTTGAGGAGAGCGCCCCCTCGGTTCGACCTGCCGGAATCGAGGACCACGGTGTCTTTGAAGCCTGAAGATCTGAAGACCGCTTTGCGCCCTCCCAGGCCACCGCGTTTCGCCCTGAACTCTTTCTTCTTGCCCTCTTCCACCTCGACTATCTTTGCGCTAAGGTCGATGACGGGCGGGTAGGCCACAGCGGTGCCGACCCCATAGCCGTCGACAATTGGGTTGAGCTTTGTTATCGTTTCCTCTTCGAGCCTCCCTGAGACGATAATTCTGACGTTCTTTCCTCCCCGGATGTCGAGCTCCCACCTGACCTCTTCGGCAATCTTGGCGAAGTCGCCCCGCCTGGACGCCGGCGTGTCAAGCCGGACCCCCCAGAGCCTTGGGCCGAGCACCTCGAAGGCCTTGATTGATTCTGCCTTCTCGTCCCAGAACGTATCCACTAGTGCAACCCGTGGGACGCTCTTGGGGATCGTTTCGTCGAAGAGGCGCCACGCCTTCTCTTGGCTCCCCAGGATCTGGACTAGTGCGTGAGGCATGGTTCCAGAGGGTTCGAGCTTGAGGAGTTTGGCGCCGAGGACGTTGGAGACGCCGTCAAACCCCGCGAGGTAGCACGCCCGCTCGACCATCGGGGCAAGGGCGGGGTGGACCCTCCTGGTTCCGAAGCTGAGGAGCAGTTTGGAGCCTGTCGCGATTCTGAACTTGGCCGCCCGGGTTGACACGCTGGTCGAAGCCGAAAGCAGGCCCAGAAGTGGGTTTTCGTACTCGGCGAAGTCGACGTACCTTCCCTCGATTACCATAAGCGGCTCGTACATGACCGAGTTACGATCGGCAACGAATACCGACCCCTCGTCGAACGACCAGACGTCGATTGGGAGCCCCTCAAGGAGCTTCGCCACCTCGTAAACACCAGTGAGGAGTCCCCAGTTGTCCGGGTAGGGGACATCCCGGGCGAAGACCTCCATGACGACCCTGGAGTCTATGTTGCTCTTCCGGAGAACCTCCTTCGTATGAATGAAGTAGGCGTCGGTGGTCTTTGCGTTCCTGATTTCCTTCTCGTTGGCCAGCCAGAAGAGCCTGTCATCCAGGTCCGTTCGGGGCATTTCGGTTCCGCCGCCCTGAGAGTCCCGCAAAAGGGTTTCTGCCCCTTTGAGAGGAGATAGGCATCGCGAACCCTTAAACAAGGAAGGGGTCGAGGGCGAAATCCAGTGGGCCGGTAGTTCAGCGGTACGAACGCCCGCCTCGCACGCGGGAGGTCGGGGGTTCAATTCCCCCCCGGTCCATCATGTATTCGCACCTATTCAGGGGTCAATGGTAAACAGTCCGCCCCTGTATGGGGGCCAGAATTGGTCATTCGGAGCGTAGGCGAGACACTATTTGCTCACAGGAATGTTGGACTCGGCGACGACAACTCTGTCAAAGTAGGTGGTCGCCCCCATCCGGGAGTAGATTTTCTTGGCCTCCGCAAACGCCGCCTTCGACTTTTCAACCTCCCCGTTTTTCCCACAGGCGACGCCCAAGTCGTAGAGCGACTTGGCGAGCAGGAATGCCCAATTTATCTTTCGGAAGGTCTCGGTCGCCTTCGCGAATGAAATCTGGGCGTCAGCGAATCTCCCTTCGGACAATAGGAGCTTCCCCCTTATGGCGTCAGACAGGCCGCCCACGGTTTCGCTACTCGTATTGGAGGCGACTTCGGCGGCCTTTCTCGCGGTGGACCCAGCCTCTGCGAGATCTCCCAATCCAATAAGGACCTCGGTCAAGTAGAGCAGTCCGAACATGACCCACCGCCCGTAGGTGTATGCTGATGCGAGACCTTTCTCGTCGACGCCCGATACAAATGTCCTAAGATGGACCAAGCTCTTCTGAAGCTCTCCCTTCTCTGCGTACAACATCCCCAAGTTCATTTGACACCCGAGTACGTCTTGGAAGTCCTGGCTTCCCTCGAGAATGGTGGATAATTGTTGCATGTACTTTTCTGACTCTTCAAAGTTCCCCTGGTAAACTAGAGTCTCCCCGAGCGTCGACACCGCCGCTCTTCTTGTAAGGGGTAGAGTGGTAGGCGTGGACAATGCTTCTCTCGCCATCTCTTTCGCCCTGTCGAGTTCCCCGAGGTACGTGTACGTTGAAGCCACGTTCATTTTGAACCATTGTTCGTACTGCGAGTCTCCGATTCGATGGTAGTAGTCAGCTCCCGCGGTCGCATATCTGAGCGATTCAGCGTTATCCTCGGTGTCCACCACGAGGTTGTTGTACGCTCTTCCTACAACGGCCTCGAAGTTGTTTTCGAGACCTATCCGCAGTGCATTCTGCATATACTGGAACTTCGCCTCCTTTTCGGAAGGGGGAAGTAGGATGGCGAGGGTCAGGTAGGCATGCGCTTGGACCTCCGGCAGGCCCAATTTCTCGGCGAGCTCCAGAGCTCTCTTGGCCAGCCCCATAGCATCTGTCAGCCGCCCCGTTATGAAGTAGAAACGAGCCAGCGAGTGGTCAAGGTACGCGAGCTCTTGGGTGTCCTGTTCTCCCGAAAGGAGGCTCCTGGCCTTCTCAAAGTATCCGTTCGGAACGCTGAAGTTCTCCCTGTTCGAATCGAACATCCACTCCGCCAGCTTTCTGTAGATGTTAGCAGCCCTCTGTTTGTCGCCTGCCTCCTGGGCCAGTTGGGCAGCCTCGTCAAGGTACTTTGGGTAGTCTAACCTGCCTGAATACCTGATAGATTCCCCGAGCAACTCGAGCACGTTGCTTCTAGCCTTCTTGTCTGGGGAATCCTCTAGCGCTTCGAGGGCGATTCTTAGGTAGTTGATGGCCTCGCCGTGTGCGTAGACATGTGATGCCCTCTCGGCCGCTTTCACTGCATACTCGAGGGACTTCGGCTGGTCGTTCCCTTTGAGGTAATGGTAAACAAGTACGCCGTAAACGTCCTCGAGCCTGTCTTTGTAGAGCTGCTCGACGGCCTGGGCAGTCTTTAGGTGGTACCTGCTTCGCCTGAGAAATGTCATTTCGTCATAGATTGCATCCCTTATCCTGGTGTCCGTGAAGCTAAACCCAGGCCTGCCGCTGGCCATTTTTGTTTCCCTAATCAGTCTCGTTTTGAGTATTCTATCCATCGTGTCGACCAGAGCGTTCTCGTCCATGCCCGTCACTGCATGCAACAGCGCGAAAGAGAACTCCTTCGATTCCGAGCTCGTCACAGACGCAACCGAGAGTACATTGAGACTGCCCTGGTCGAGGACACTCAGTCTCTGTTTTACCACAGTCCTGACTCCGCTGGGGATCTCAATCTCGGTTATCGGCTTCCGTTCCCACCCCTGGGCAACCCTGAAGAGGACCCCCTGTTCTACGAGAGACCTTACGACCTCTTCTATGAAGAAGGGGTTCCCGCCGGTCTTCGAGTGTATCAAGTCTCTGAACTCGTTATCGACGGCCTTCTGGCCGAGAATCTCTCCGATCATCAGGCCCGTGTCGTCAGGTCCGAAGCCCTTCAGTGTCAGGTTCTCACCTAGCTTCTCCCTCTTCACTTCGTACAGGAACTCAAAGAGGTCTGAGTCTTCCTCGACTTCGACATCTCGGTAGATGGCAACAATCAACATCCTGTGACCGCTGGTCTGCCTCGCAATCGAGAGGAGCAGGTCCAGCGAGCCCGCGTCTGCCCAGTTCATATCGTCGATTATGACAAGGATGGGCCCCTCCAAAGAGATGTTCACGACAAGCTGCGAGATTGCGCCTATGAACCTGAGTCGGTCCCCATCCACTGAGCCACTGGTTATGACCGTCACGGGTCCGAGTGAGGCGGTCACTTCAGGGATGAGCTTGGCCACCTCTGCGCCGTAGTTGCCTACGACCTTGAACAAGAGCTGAGCGGGGCTGCCATGCACAAACTCCCGAATCATCTCGACCCAGGGCGCGTATGGGATTTTCCCCTCTCGCCTGGAGCATCTGCCCGAGAGGGCAATGACGTGGTTCCCCTTTGCCCAGGACGCCAACTCGTCTGCCAGCCGTGTCTTCCCGACGCCCGCTTCTCCTGCCAGGAAGACGAGGCCGCCCTTTCCTTGGATTGCTCTCTCGAGATTGACCTTGAGCGTACCGAGCTCGTTAGTCCTGTCCACCAGCGGGAGGACCTTCCTTGCCTCGCCAACAATCGCCTCCTTCTCCCAAGGAAGGACTATCCTGTAGACCTCCATTGGTACCTCGACGTTCTTGAGTTCCCGCTTCCCCAGTCCGGCGAGGGGGCACTCAATCTTGTTCCAGACCTGGTCGTACACCTGCTGCGAGATGCAGATGCTCCCCGGGCTCGCGAGGGGCTCTATGCGCGACGCGATGTTCACCGCGTCCCCGAAGACATCTGCTCCGCGGTAGACGACGTCTCCCACGTGAATCCCTATCCTGAGCTCAATCTTGATAGAGGGGTTCGAGACGTTGTGCTCGTAAAGCGTCTTCTGTACATCGACGGCGCAGAGTGAGGCGCTCAGTGCGCTCGAGAACTCAACTAGAAAGGAGTCACCAATCATCTTGACTTCGCGCCCGCCATATTTTGCGAAGATGGGTCGAAGTAGCTCTGCGTGCCTTTGCAGGAGCGAAAGGGCGGCAGACTCGTTTTTTTGAGTAAGCGCAGTGTATCCGACCAGGTCAGTGAACATTATGGCCGCAAGCCTTCGTTCTTCAGCCATCTCAGCCATGCGACCTCACGGTAGGCACGAGGCCAAACGGACCCCCAGTGGATTTAACCCTTGGGAGGCTCCTGTGTTCTCCCCTCAACCCAAATGGGGTTAGGCCCTCGCGGCCTGCACTCTGCTGTCTGCCCTCATATGGGGGCTATTCCCCCGGTCCACCGTGAAACAGCTCAGGGTGAACTCTGTTTGGGTCAGATTAGCCTAATTCTGTTATTTTAGTCTCCTTGATCTATGTGGGGGCGATGTGCTAAGAGTTCGCGAACCGAATGCCAACCACGAATGAGTCGTCCCTATTCCCCCCCGAAAGCCGGGAAATCACGCCGAGCAGCCTGATTTGCAGCCCGTACTTTTTCCTGAACAGGTCTCTGACCCTATCTGATTCCTTCTCGTCGACCTGTTTGGCTTCCCCGTCCACCCAGGGCCCCTTGACTTTCCCTCCCATATCAGACTTGGCGATGCGGACGTGGGGGTTAAGGCGAATCCGCTTGGCCTTGCCGCTCTCGGGGTCCGTCCTGACGTAAAGGACGCCGCCGTCCTCGACCAGCCAGACCGTCGTTCTCACGCCGACGCCATTCCTCCTGAAAGTCTCCAGCGAGATGTACCTCGCGTCTGAGAACTGCTTGACCGGCTCCAACCTGAGAGCCGCAACCCGTGGCGGCGTATTTACCGATTCTCGAAGGTCCATGGTAGGCTTCGTAATCGAAGTTGGACAGTATCGCCTTCGTAGAGAATCTTGGTCCCGCAGCGCTCGCACTCGTAGATTATGGAACCGAGATTGCTCAACCCTATCCCTCTAGTGTCTGTGGTTCGGATAATACCTTCCCGTTGACACTGCCTAGGCGGGGAATTCCCCGCTCGCTACGAATTGGACCCTCCCTCCGACGTCGACTTCGATGCCCTTCGAGTTCTCATGTGCCCGTAGCAGGAGCAACGATCTGCGGTTGATCTCGTACCCCTGCTCGACCCTGATGTCGATGCTATCCCTGCGGAGGTAACGCTCCTTAATCAAGTATGCAGCTAGGCACCCGTTCCCGGACCCGGTGGCCGGATCTTCAGGGATGATGTCTGGGAGCCCAAGCACGCGAACGTTCAGGTCGTTCTCCCTCGAATAGGTCTCCGGGCTGAAAAGCAGAATCACGGTGGTATCCGCCTCCTTGAAGAGCCGGGCCAGTCCGGTCTGGTCGAGCTTGATTCCCTTAATCGTCTTCAACCCGATGAGCGGCACGATTACGAATGGCAGTCCTGTGGAGACCAGCCTGACGGGGAACTTCGGGTCTATGTCCGAGGCCTTCAGCCCCAGTACCTTCGCAATCCGTTCTCGGTTGAACGTCCTCCCGAAGGTTGGGTTCTTCTGCCTCATCCAGAGAACGTCAGGTGCGCCGTCACGGTAGGAGAATGTGACTGGAATCTGCCCGACTTTCATATTGAGCGCCACCTTCTGCACCGGTTTCCCAATGATTTGGGTTTGGATGACGTAGGCCGTGCCGAGTGTCGGGTGGCCTGCGAACGGTAGCTCGTAGCCCGGGGTGAAGACTCTGACATCGTAGCCTCCGTTGTGGGGCTCTTCTGACGTGATGAAGGTGGTCTCAGAGTAGTGCATCTCCTGCGCGATTCTTTGCATCGACGCCGTTGACAGTTTTGCGCAGTCCCTGAAAACTGCGAGCTGGTTCCCCGATAGTCTCGTCTCGGCGAAAACGTCTACGATGTAGAAGCGCATTGTATGCGGTCTCCGCTGGGCCGCTATTTGTACTTCGGTTTGTGGGTCGAGTCTTTCAGGAGCGGTGGAGGGCTTCGACCGGGGTAAGCCTTGACGCCCTCCAAGCGGGGATTATCCCACCAATGGTCCCCACGGCCAGTGCGATCGCCACAGCGATTGCGATGATTTCCGGCGAAATCGCAGGCGTGATAGTGAGGGTGGTTGCAGAAGAGGCAGAAGCGGCAGCGCCCGCTCCCCCTCTTGCAAAAGCTCCGCCTCCGAATGACAGGCCTCCAATGCCAAGGGATCCGCCCAGAAACGAGATGACGACATAGGAAAGGGCGACCCCCGTTGCCGCCCCTATGACCCCACCGAACACCCCGGTCACGGAAGCTTCCGTGATGAAGGCGAGCATGATGCTCCGGCTGCTTGCCCCTAGCGCCTTCAGTATGCCGATTTCGGTGGTCCTCTCCAGGACCGATGTGAGCATGGTGGTCATGATTCCGATGAAGGCGACCACCACGGAGGTGCCGGCGACGGCCTCGAGCAGGGTGGTGGCTCCCTGGCTCACGGACTGGATGGTCGAAAGGAGAGACGTTACGGAAGTCGTCCTTACGCTCTGGCCGAATTCTGCGTCGAGTTCGTTGATCACCTCGGTTACATCGGCCGCGCTTGACGCGACCACTACGACGCCGCTGTAAGTCGAGCTGTGAAGGAGCTCCTGGCCCGCGGACTGGCTGACGAATACTGAGTTGTCAGGGTTGATGAGGAAGCTCTGGCCGAAGGAGTTGAAGACCCCGCGGACTATGAACGAGCGGGACGTCCCGCTGCCGCCGCTTCCGGGACTAGCCGAGACCGCGCCCCCGCTTCCTGCGAACGAGATGAAAGAGAACCGCCCTATGCCCGAGACGGTTAGAACCTCGTTGAGGGTCGTGTTCGCGGCGCCCTGGATGTTCGGGTGCGCTATTGAGTATCCGATGGCGGCACCGACCGGATCAGAGCTCGACGGGAGGGAGCCCTGCGCGAGGCTCAGCGATGGGAGGAGACTGTCGAGCTGGGTCAGGTCGAGAGCGTAGACTGTCACGCTGACGGCGCCACCCCCCTGGGTGATCTGGCCGCTAGCCTGCTGGTACGGGATTGCGTATTCGACCCCTGCGAGACTCTGAATCTCCTGAACGGTCGTGGTTGTCAGGGAGAAACTTCTGCCGACCGGCGAAACGAACACTGTATTCGCCCCCAGCGTTTCGAAACGCGTAGCCGTCGCGTTGCTGTACCCCTGCGTCGCCCCGACCAGGGCGACGATGGTGGCTGGACCAATCACGATTCCCAGTATGGTCAGGGCCGCCCTCAGTTTCCTCTCCCGGAGGGCCCTGAACGCGAACTTGAACAGATCAGAAGCCCGCATCTCTGTCGACTTCCAGGCTCAGATTACTTTATCCTCTTTCGCGGGCCGGGTGGATGCCCTGGTTCTCCTGATGTAGAGGACTGCCCCAACTATGGTTACTATCACGACGACGATGACAGAGTATGAGACCAACGTTAGGAGGTCTCCGCCTGAGGATGCTGACCCGGAAGTGGTTGAAACGCTCCCGATGAGAAGCTGCGTGGCCGACTGAAGGTTCGCATTGACTGGGCTCGTGTAATTGGCGACGTTCCCGAAGCTGTCCCTGTAAGTCACAGTGAGGATGATCTGGACTCCTGTCTGTGGACTCGAGGGAGCTGGATAGGAAAGGGTCAGGGTGAAGGGGGTGGGGGTGTTGGGGTCGACCTCCCCGACGTAGGAAGAGTTTTGGACTCTTTCGCGTCCCACGTGCCCCGAGACCTCGGCATAGTAAGCGTTAGTAGCACCCTCGTTGAGAAGTGAACCGCTCACCGTGACGCTTGTCGTCGTCTGTGAAACTGTGGCGTCTTGGATGACGAACTGGACCCGGCCCAGCAGAACGAAACCGGCCGGGAAGGTCTGAGTGTGCTGCCCGCCGTTCGCGTCGGCGTAGGTAACTGTGACCGTCCCTTGGTAGATGCCTGGCGTCGCGCTGGGGCTGCTTCCCACGACCACGGCATAGGCGATGTTCTGGCCCGGCTGGAGCTGGGGCACGAAGCCCACCCCCGAGCTGTTCGTCACGACCATGGGGGACGGGGCCGTAAGGGAAAGAGTAGGAGAGTAGATTGTTCCTTCCCCGACGTTCTCCAAGATGAACGCGATTTTGGACTCTGTGCCGACGACTGTGCTATCGTTGACTTGGGTCAGCCCTACCGACAGTGGGGGAAGGCTCTGAGTCAGCGAGACGACGAAGCCAAACACCCGAGTCGCCGAGCCCTCTGCTGAATATGGGTCCAAGTAGCTCGAAGTAACTGTCAGGGAAAGTGCAGACCCCGACATTGAGGAGGGAACGTACACTCGTATCTGCTGACTGATTGTCCCTCCCGGCTCAAGGGTCATTACGACGGACGGCTGGTTGAGGATACTTACTTGGGAAGGACCGGTAACCGACGTCGAGACCGAGGTGGCTACTCCTGTCCCGCCGTTCGAAATCGAGAGGGTGAAGTTGTTGATTGCTCCGGGGGAGAATGTGGCGGCGCTCGCAGCAAAGTCGATTTTCGCTGAGCCCTTCAAAGATATGGTCACGTTCGTCGATTGGGAGAATATGCCCGCGAAGTCGCTCGTGTTGTACCCGATGGAGAGAGGCAGTGTGTAGGTTTGCAGCGACGCGTTGGTACCAATGTTGACGTGATAGGTCTCGGTCAGGGTCGCTTCGGTTGCGACGTTCACTTCGTACGTCGTCGATTCATTCGAACCGTCCAGGGCCGTGAATGGTTGTGTCAGTGTGAGTTCAAAGCCTGCGGCGATGAGGGCGCAACCGCCTGTATAGAGCAGTGTGACAGTCAGCGGGTCGTTCTGGTCGCCTGGGCCCGCGCTGACAGGAGAGGTAGGCGTTCCCCAGGTTGCGCCGGTCACCAGGAAGGGGTCGGCAGCTGGGACGCAGGCGGTCGTCGATGTCGCAACCGGTGCTCCGATGGCGTAGGAGACAGACCCGTAGTAAGACACCCCCAAGAGGAGAGACGTTATCGCCAGCATCGATAGCGCTGTCGCGAGTTTCATGTCGTCAGTTCTCCACTATGCGTTCCACCAAGCCGTCCCTGATTACTATCGTCCTCTCCGCCCTTGCGGCAGCGTCCAGGTCGTGCGTCACGACCACTAGGGTCTTGGCAAAATCGGAGTTGAGTTTCTCGAGAAATTCCATTGTGAGGCGCGCGTTCTCGCTGTCGAGGTTCCCCGTGGGCTCGTCTGCAAGAATGATAGAGGGGTCATTTGCCAGCGCTCGTGCGACGGCGACACGCTGTCTTTGACCGCCGCTGAGCAGCATGGGGCTCCTGCCAGCTTTGTCGAGGATTCCGAATCCCCGCAGGAGGGTCATCGCACGGAGGCGCCTTTCTTTCGGAGGAACTCCACCTATGGAAAGGGGGAGTTCGACGTTCTCTACCGTCGACATCCTTGAAATCAAGTTGAAATCTTGGAAGACGAAGCCGACTTTCCTGTTCCTGATCTGGGCGAGCTGAATGCTCGAAAGCCTAGAGATGTCTTCGCCATCCAGCAATACCCGGCCTGAAGACGGCCTGTCCAGGGCTCCAATCATGTTCAGGAGAGTACTCTTCCCCGAACCGGAGGGACCACTGATGGAAACGTATTCACCGCGTCTGATGGCGAAGTTGACCCCTCTGAGTGCGAGGGTCGATTCGGGCCCTGAGCCGTACTTTTTCTTCAGATCTACAGCTTCGACTGAATTCGATATGGACGGGTCGACCTTCTCCGTTGGCATCAAGGCTGGGTCGTCCCGGAACTGGGCTGAGGAGCAGAGGTCGTCTTTCCTTGCCACAGGACTATGAAAAGGACTTCGAGAACCAGACCAACCGCGACGAGGGCGATGGCGACAAGGGTCTCGATCTGGCCATTCGTATTAACTGTCCTTCCTACGAATCCCCCTGTCCCGCCGAAACCTCCTGTCCCGCTGCCGGGGGTAAAGGTCACCGTCCTGTTGCTGAAGGTGAAAGTGCGGGTCGTGTTGGAACCGAAGAAGGTGCCCGGCCCGCCTCCGCCTCCGAAACTGA
>Ga0187780_10004201_pt1 | contig 10809 bp, 8 predicted proteins | sample 1015_Q2_SP10_20__FD_132429 | JGI IMG/M metagenome (GOLD analysis project Ga0187780, IMG submission 132429) | Tropical peat soil microbial communities from peatlands in Department of Meta, Colombia - 1015_Q2_SP10_20_MG | ecosystem: Environmental > Terrestrial > Soil > Wetlands > Peat | place...
CAGGACATCCACGCCTGCGTTGATCAAGGCCTGGGTCCTCTCCTCTCTGTCTTTTCCCGTGCCGATGGCAGCCCCCACCCGAAGCCGGCCAAGAGAATCTTTGCAGGAATAAGGATATTTTCTCATCTTCTCGATGTCTTTGATGGTGATAAGTCCCTTCAAATTGTTTTGCTCATCCACAACCAATAATTTTTCGATCCTGTTTTTATGAAGGATTTCCTTGGAGGCTTCCAGAGTCGTCCCGACCGGAACCGTAATGAGATGATCTTTCGTCATCACCGAAGAGATTTTTTCGTCTAGCCGCTTCTCAAAGCGTAAATCCCTGTTGGTAAGGATTCCGACCAGTTTCCCATTTCTTGTAATGGGGACTCCAGAGATTCGGTATTTCTTCATGATCTCCAAGGCTTCGTAGATTTTTTGCTCGGGGTCCATGGTAATGGGATGGAGGATCATCCCGCTTTCAGATTTTTTCACTTTATCCACTTCCGTGGCTTGATTGGAGACAGACATATTCCGATGGATAATTCCAATCCCTCCCTCTTGAGCCATGGAGATGGCTGTCCTCGATTCGGTGACCGTATCCATGGCCGCGCTCACCAGTGGGATATTCAGCCGGATCGTCCGGGTCAATTGGGTACTGACATCCACCTCCTTGGGCAGAACTTCTGAAAAAGTTGGAACGAGCAACACATCGTCAAAAGTCAAGCGTTCTTCAATCTCTATAGGATGGTTTCCCATCGTCTCCCCTCTCCTCCGTCATCCAATTTTGATTTGATATATCAAACGAATCTCCATTTGTCAACCTGACATGGCCCATTTCATCCACGGAATAATTTTCTCGGTTTTGAGTCGTGCCGACTTCCCATAATTTTCTGTCGACTGCGAGGAAAAATTTATCAAGACTTTCGGGCCGAAGGGCCGAGATGCAGATACCGTCATGCTTCTGGCAAATAGTTTCCCCTTCCCGACGACTCAACTTATCTTCTTTATTAAATACCCTTAATCTCGGAATATGATCCAGCTTTAGCTCCGTGAGAATTTTTTCCACCGAGTCAATATGCTCCGGAAAACGAGGATGGCTGATATCAATAAGATGGATCAATAAATCAGATTCTCTTAACTCATCAAACGTCGGACGGAAGGCACCCATCAGGTCCCTTGGCAGGTCTTTGATGAATCCAACCGTATCGGTGATCACGACTTTATGGATTTTGGGAAATCTTAATCTCCTTGTAGCCGTGTCGAGCGTGGAAAAGAGTTTGTCTTCAACTTGAAATTGGCTCCTCGTGAGGAGGTTGAAAAAGGTAGACTTTCCCGCATTGGTGTACCCAACGATGGAAAGAATAGGGATTCCTGTTTTCGATCTTCGGGATCTTCTCTGCTCCCTTCTCTTGCTCAATCTTTCTATTTCCTTCTCCAAGAGATGGATTCGATCCCCGACGCGACGACGATCGATCTCTAACTTCGTTTCTCCAGGGCCCCTTCCCCCGATGCCACCCGTCAGTCGGGAAAGGGCCAACGTCTTCCTGGCCAATCGAGGAAGCAAATACTTTAGTTGAGCGAGTTCAACCTGAATCTTTCCATCCAGGGTATGCGCTCGCTGCGCAAAAATATCTAGAATGAGTTGGGTGCGATCGAGAACTCTCAGCTCGGTCAAATCTGAGATGCTCGCCATCTGACCAGGGGTCAAATTTTGATCAAAGATGATCAGATCAACCCCTAATTGCATGCATTTGACCAGCAGCTCTTTCAACTTCCCCTCCCCCATAAGGGTCGTGGGAGAAATATTTTGGGGGCGTTGGATAATCGAATCCACAACAAATACGCCGCTTGACTCCGCCAGTTCTTTCAATTCCTCCATGGAATTTGCCAGGTTTTCACGGTTTTCCCTGCTCACACTGATGAGAAGGGCTTTCTCTGTAGCCCCCTTTAGGGGAATTGATTTTTGTCCCCTTTGAAACTCATCCTCGACAGATTGGATCCACTTCAAGAAATCCACGTCGAGTTGGCTTACTGAAGTCGGGGGATCAATTTCCCAGACCTTCTTACCGGGATTATCAGGGAGAAGGTGTGCGGAATGAATCAGCCCCGGTGAGGAACCATTCATCTCAGCATTGAGGGCCATGATCATATCCAATCTTAGGAAAGCAAGGTCCGTCAAATCCTCTCCTGTTAAGGGCTCTCCTTGCAGGTGGGTATGGATGAGACGGAGACCCCTCAGCCTCAGTATACCGGATCGATAGCGGGAGAGGTCAGGAATGGTAATCCCCTTTTGGTCTCCGACGATGACGAATTCGACGGATCCCCGTCGGCCTACCAGGATGCCGATCTGCCGTCGAATCTCATTTGAAAGTTCGCTGAGGAGGCGGGCAATTTCTGGCGTAATGATCTTTTGAGGCGGGATTTTCCTTCGATAGATATGCTCGATTCTTCTTATTTGGTTTGGCTTCAATCCGAAGATATTGCCGTATACTCTGCTGATTTATTCCTCCTTTTTCGATAATTCTAATATGTGGAGCGAATGAAGTCAAGTCTTCCTATTCATTGAGAAATTCAACTCTACCCGGCCTTCCTATTTCTCCCCAGTTTCGAAGCTTCGCCTCCAAGAAATGACCGGTGACCCACAGATTTGTGAGAAGATGCTCGGTCATTTGTGTAGTGGTAAAAAAAGAGTTTACTTTTGCCACAGCCAGGAAAGGAACAAGTTGGTCGGCTAGGTGGGCATCAATACAACCATCCGATTCAATGAAATCTTTCATAGAGTCCACCGCTTCATCAGCCACCTTCTCTGCAGGCTTTCCCCTTGCACCCAAAGACGAAAAAGCGGCGCGCGCCTTTTCGTATTCAGCTAACAAGAACAGGAACGAACCCGGTCCATTTGAAGGAGTGTCATACAAGGTGGTAATCTCTGCTTCAATCTTCAGCTCGCTTTGAATCCTTTTTAAGACGTGCTCCCTCTGCCTCTCTGCCACATGTTTGGGGAGATTAGAGATAGCAGAAATGCCACGAACCTTTTTTAGCAAACCCCGCTCAGTCAAAGAGATCGGTTTCAATTCATGAACAGGGTCGATTTTCAATTGAATCTTGCCTCCTCCCCTCGGATAGAATCCCCATCTTTCAATGACGGCTTCGCCGGAAACCCCCATCCATTCAAGGGTGGGCAAGAAAACCTCAGAGAGATAATGAAACGGTGGACTCCAAGGAACATGGGTACCACCGATCAGGGTCACCCTTGAAATTCCACCGGACAAGCAAAGAGGTAAGAAGATCGCCTGAAGAAGAAGGATGACAGATCCTGCTGTCTTCACTTCGAATTGATAATCTCCTGGAAGAATCTCTTGAGGGGCGAAAGTAATTCTTTGCGATCCAAACTTAACCCCTTCTGTTTGAGCCCTCGTAATTCGGGCTAATGCCTCCACAGCTTCCAGATGTTGGGCTTGAAGACCAGGGTTCTTTCGATTTGATCGGATGCGGTAAATGATGAAAGGTTTCCTTCGAATCGCTGAAAGGGCAAGAGCAGTCCTGAGAATTTGCCCTCCTCCTTCCCCATAAGATCCATCAATTTCAATAGGCTTTTGTTCTATAAGGTCCACTTCCTATAAGCTATTGGAAAGGTGATGAAGTGTCAATCCCCAAGGATAGAATGGACAAAAACAAAGGAAGTTACAATTTCCTCAAATCGTGGTATTCTAATACAAACGTATTAAGGACTGTTAATAGATTTTATCGAACTTCCCTCATTCCATCCGTCTCCCCAGCGGGGAGAGGGGAGGATGACGGGGGGATGGTGTGGAATAAATTGGCTGAACTGATCATCATAGGTTCGGGGACAGGGATTCCCTCTCTAAGGAGAAGTTCTCCAGGATTGGTGGTTCTTTCGGATAGCACTAAGGTATTGATTGATAGTGGGCCTGGAACACTCAGGAAAATGTTGGAAGTGGAAATCAATTACCAAGATCCTGACCTTCTTCTTTATACTCACATCCATCCGGATCACGTTTCCGATCTTGTTCCCCTTCTCTTTGCGTGTAAGTATGGAGACCTTCCGCGCAAAAAAGAATTATTGTGTGTTGGTGGGTTTGGCTTCGAATCTTATTTTAAAAAATTGGAGAACCTCTATGGCTCCTGGATTGAACCCCAATCTTATCGGTTGACCGTCAAACAGATTTCTCAAGAAGCCCTTCTCTATCGGGATTTGAAAATCTCGTCAAAACCCATGGCTCACATTTCTGAAAGCGTCGCGTACCGTATCGAGTTTAGAGACGGAAAATCGATGGCTGTCTCAGGCGACACAGATTATTGTAAAAACATAATTGATCTCGGCTCCGAAGTAGATCTGCTTGTTCTGGAGTGCTCCTTCCCTGATGAGAAAAAAGTGGAAGGTCATGTCACTCCTTCGTTAGCCGGAAGAATCGCGTTGGAGTCACATTGCAAAAGGCTCCTTCTGACTCATCTCTATCCGGTTTGTGACCAATTTGATATTGTCGGCCAATGTAAGAAAATATATCAAGGTGAGATCATCTTGGGAGAAGACCTGATGAGGATTAAGATTTAAACTTTTTGGGTTGATTTGACAATCCATTTGTTTTGTGGGATATTAGACAACTTAGGAGGAAAAATCTTGAAAAGAAACAAGGCCTTATTAGCTCTTTCCATTTTCGTTTTGTCTCTATCTGTACCCGCCACTCCAGGCCAGGAAAAAGCGCCCGTCTTTACGATCGAAGTGGATGCAATCATCAACCCTGCCACCGCCAAATTCATTGTAGATTCAATAGACGAAGCCACTCAGCAAAACGCTCAATGTTTAATCATCAAATTGGACACTCCCGGAGGGTTATTGGAGTCAACGAGAACGATCGTCAAGAAAGAACTCGCCTCCACGATCCCGATTATCGTTTATGTTGCTCCAAGTGGAGCACGGGCAGCCTCTGCCGGAGTATTTGTCACCATGGCTGCAAACATCGCAGCAATGGCTCCCGGCACTCACATCGGAGCAGCCCATCCTGTCACCATGGGAGGGGAAGGAAAAGAAAACAAAACGATGACGGAAAAGATCGTGAACGATACGGTTGCCTTCATCAAGAATATTGCGAAGACTAGAGGGAGAAATGTAGAATGGGCTGAAAGAGCTGTGGTGAAGAGTGTTTCCATCACCGAAGAAGAAGCTGTCAGGCTTAATGTCGTTAACCTCGTTGCTCCAGATATTCCAACCCTTCTCGACAAGATTGATGGAAGAGTTGTAAAGTTCGACGGAGTTACCCGAACCCTTCACACCAAGGGCATTCATCCTCAGCCCATCCAGATGAGTTGGCGCGACCGGCTTCTGGACATTATCTCTAATCCTACGATCGCTTACATCCTTCTTATGCTGGGTATTTATGGCATCTTCTTTGAACTCTCAAGTCCCGGTGCCATTTTGCCGGGAGTAGTGGGTGGAATCTTCCTGATTCTTGCCTTCTACGCATTGCAGATGCTTCCGGTCAATTACGCCGGTTTGGCCCTGATCCTTTTTGCCATCATCCTTTTTATCGCAGAAGTCAAGGTAATGAGTCACGGACTGTTAGCGATTGGTGGCGTCATCTCACTTTTTTTAGGTTCTATGATGCTATTTCAAAGCCCCGAGGCGTATATGAGAGTTTCTCTGAGTGTGATCATCCCTGCCGTCGTCGTAAGTGCTGGATTCTTCATTTTTGCGGTCACCCGGGCCATCAATGCCCGCCTGAAAAAACCAACCACGGGAATGGAGGGCCTTACAGGAGAAGTGGGGGTCGCTTCCACCCCGATCGCTCCAGAAGGAAAAGTATCCATCCATGGAGAGTTCTGGAATGCCATTAGTGACAAGAACATCGAAAAGGGAGAGAAGGTTCAAGTCATAGGGGTAAAGAATTTGAGACTACAGGTGAAAAAAACAGAATAAGGAGGGAATAATATGGGCGCTTCAATATCACCAGGGATTATATTTCTTGTTATCTTTTTACTCATTCTGCTTGCCTCCGCGATCAAGATTCTCAGAGAATATGAACGAGGGGTTATCTTCCGGTTGGGAAGGCTGATCGGCGCCAAGGGACCGGGAATTATTTTCATTATTCCCGGAGTTGACAAGTTGTTGAGGATCAGCTTGAGATTGGTCACTATGGACGTTCCGTCCCAGGACGTGATCACCCGAGACAACGTCTCCATCAAAGTGAATGCTGTTGTCTATTTCCGTGTGATTGATCCAAATAAGGCAGTGGTCGAGGTGGAGAACTATCTCTATGCCACATCCCAACTGGCCCAGACGACCCTTAGGAGCGTTGTCGGCCAAGTGGAGCTGGATGAGCTACTTGCCCACAGGGACAAGATCAATATGCAACTCCAGGACATCCTGGACAAGCACACGGACCCCTGGGGGATTAAGGTTTCGCTGGTAGAGACCAAACAGGTGGACCTGCCCGAAGAGATGCGGAGGGCGATCGCCCGCCAGGCAGAAGCAGAGAGGGAGCGGAGGGCTAAGATCATTCATGCGGAAGGTGAAGCTCAGGCTGCGGCAAAATTGGCCGAGGCTGCCAATGTGATCAGTGTCAATCCAGCAGCCCTCCAGCTGAGATTCCTCCAGACCTTGACCGAGGTAGCCACCGAAAAGAATTCAACCACCATCTTTCCGGTACCAATCGACCTTCTTACGCCCTTCCTAAAGAAGTAGACACACTGTCATACGGCGCGAGGCCTGAGGATAGAGGCAATTCCTCAGGCCTCGCGCCTAAAACCTTACACCTTATTTCACCACAAATAAAAATAGAACCATTCCTATCCATTTCTCAATCATCTTTTCCCTCCCTGTTCTTAAGGCTCTTCTCTTTTCCTAGGCAATGATCCATTTGGCTCCATATGCCCTGAAGGATTTGAACTTCCCTTTCATTCATTTGGCTCCTTCCTAATAGCCGCCTCAGCACCCGCATTATTCTCTTCGGATGTTTAGCATCCAGGAATCCGGTACGGACGAGTGTCTTTTCCATATGGTCAAACATTTTCTCCAACGCCTCTGACTGAGCCAGTTCGATAGACGGTTTGCGTGTCTCCACTGATGATTGAAACAATGCGTAACAAACCACCATCGCTGCCTGTGCGAGGTTGAGGGATGGAAAGGACTCCATGGAAGGGATTCTGGCATAAAGATGACAAAGGGACAATTCCTCATTGGTCAATCCCTCCTTTTCCGATCCAAAGGCCACGCCGATCAAATTCTTCTGCGAGATGGGAATGAGTTTTTTTGCCAAGGCTTCCGGTGTGAAATCAGGGGACCTCTCTTTTCCCCCTCGTGAAGTCGTGCCGATGACACATCCCACTTCGGAGACCGCCTCTCGGAAAGTAAAAAACTCTTCCGCTCTCTCCAAAATATCCTCAGCGCCCGACGCTAATTTATAAGCGCCGGGATGAAGCGGGGAACATCCATTGACCACCATCAGCCGACTCAGTCCCGTATTCTTCATCGCCCTGGCGACCGAACCGATGTTTTCGGGGAATTTCGGCCTAACCAAAATGATCGAAACGGAACTAAGATTCATCTTTCGCTTCATGAACATTATTATAGCGATCAAAGATTACCTTGACTATCAATTTTTTTTGTCTTAATTAAACTGCATATTCACCCTAGGAAAGAAAGCATTGATGAAAGCCAAGGTCCCTTTCTTTGATCTGTCGGTTCAATTGAAATCTATCGAGAGTGAAATCCGAGCGGCTCTGGATGAAGTGTTTCAAACCCAGCAATTCATCCTCGGAGCTAAAGTCCAGACTCTGGAAGAAACCATTGCTCGATATTGCTTGACGCGATACGCTGTCGGCGTGGCCTCCGGCTCAGACGCCTTGCTTTTGGCCCTCATGGCATTAGGGGTCCAAGCAGGTAATGAGGTCCTCCTTCCTCCTTTCACTTTTTTTGCGACAGCAGGTTCGGTCTCCCGCCTTGGCGCTATCCCTGTTTTTGTGGATATCAGCCAAGAAACCTATAACATCGACGTTTACAAAATCGAGGAGAAGATTACCTCGAAAACAAAGGCTATCATTCCCGTTCACCTTTTTGGGCAATGTGCAGATATGAACCCTCTTCTTAAAATAGCCAAAGAGAAAAAACTCTTTGTCATCGAGGACGCTGCCCAGGCATTGGGAGCGGAGTACAGGCCTGATGCCGTATCCGAGGGACGCCGGGCCGGGCAGATTGGCGACATGGGATGTTTTTCGTTTTACCCAACAAAAAATCTGGGAGCCTTTGGAGATGCCGGAATGGTCGTAACGGATAACCCCAGCCTGGCGGAGAAAATTCGACTGCTCAGGGTCCATGGTAGTCAACCCAAATATTTTCACAAACAGATCGGGATCAATAGTCGTCTCGATACGATTCAAGCCGCCATTCTACTGGTGAAATTTAAATACCTGGAGAAATGGACGACAGAAAGGCAAAAGAAAGCTGAACGCTATCAATTACTATTCCAGGATCTTGTCTCTTCTGTAAATGGCCTTAGGCTCCCGACGATTCAATATCAGAACCGCCATATCTTTCATCAGTACGTTATCCGTGTCCCTGAAAGAGATCGTTTGAAACAATACCTATCAGAGGAAGGGATCGGAACAGACATCTATTATCCTGTGCCCCTCCATTTGCAGGAGTGCTATTCCTTTTTAAAATATCGTCGAGGGGATCTCCCGAATTCCGAGAAGGCTTCCGAAGAGGTTTTAGCTCTTCCTATCTATCCTGAACTGACAGAAGATCAACAGATGGCGGTCGTGTATCGAATTAAAGCATTCTATCGAAAAACAGGTGCCAAGGGGTCAAGTGGTCGAGGCGGCGAGTGAAATACCTTATGAGAAGAATACCTTGAATCCTTGAACCCTTGAACCCTCGAATCCTCCAACCCTCTTTAAGATCGGGAAAAGAAACTATGGAGTTATCAGAGAAGGCTAATCAAATCATCCAAAAGATCCATAAAAAAAGGGCCTTGATCGGGATCATTGGAATGGGATATGTCGGTCTCCCTCTGGTGTTAAGGTTTTGTGAGGAAGATTTCAGAGTTCTGGGGTTCGATATCGATTCCAAAAAGGTCGCCACACTGAAGAAGGGAAAGAGCTATTTGAAATCCATACCCTCCTCCAGAGTCTCCCAGTTCATACGGAGTGGCTATTTCGATGTAACCGATGACTTTTCTCGTCTCAATAAACCCGATTGCATCTTGATTTGCGTTCCCACCCCCCTGACCGAAAGAATGGAGCCGGATCTCCAGTACATAGAAAAAACAACGGAAGCCGCTCTCGAGAATCTTAGGAAAGGCCAACTGATTGTTTTGGAAAGTACGACCTACCCTGGAACCACTGAAGAGCTGATCCTTCCCCGATTGGAATCGAATGGTTTGAAGGTCGGGAGGGACTTCTTTCTGGCCTTTTCCCCGGAGAGGGAGGACCCAGGAAACAAGCGATTTACAACGCACCAAATCCCAAAGGTTGTTGCCGGAGTGACTGCGTCTTGCCAAAAGGTGGTCACCGCCCTGTACAGTCAAATCATCAAGAAGGTTATACCTGTCTCCTCCCCTCGAGTCGCAGAATTGACCAAACTCCTCGAAAATATCTATCGGAGCGTAAATATTGCCTTAGTCAACGAGCTGAAAATGTTAGCGGACCGAATGGGCATAGATATTTGGGAGGTTATCGAAGCCGCCAGTACCAAGCCTTTTGGGTTTACTCCATTTTATCCGGGTCCTGGTATGGGGGGCCACTGTATTCCTATCGATCCCTATTATCTCTCCTGGAAAGCCCGTGAATATGATTTCACAACAAGATTTATTTTCTTGGCAGGAGAAATTAATGTTCACATCCCTTATTATGTCGTCGGCAAGATTCAGGATGCCCTGAATGGGAGGGGGAAAAGTATAAAAAGATCAAAAATCTTGATCTTGGGAGTCGCCTATAAGAAAGATGTTGATGACGCGAGGGAATCCCCTGCCCTGGCCATCATGAACCTCCTACAGAAAAAAGGAGCGACTATCCTCTATCACGACCCTTATATCCCTTCGCTTCCCTCTTTTAGAAAATACTCTTTTAAGCTGAAATCTTCTCCCCTCACGGAGCGACTGCTTCACCAAATCGATGCAGCTGTGGTTGTCACGGACCACAGCATCGATTATCAGCGGATCGTCAGGCTCGCTCCCCTTGTCATCGATACTCGTAATGTGACGAAGGGCATGGACCGATGGAAAAACAAAATCGTGAAAGCTTAGATATGATTTCTGATTTTTTAATTTGCGATTTTCGATCTGAAATCTGACATCAAAACGGGTGATTTCTCCAGAAGTGGTAGAGATACAGCTGGGCATATCCTGCGTAGGTGCCAAAATGATTCGACACAAAATTCTCCATCGCCTTCTCTCTGGCTTTTCTCCCTTTGAAATAAATCTTTTGTAGACCCTTCTTAATCCAAGTATCCATTGGAAAGGCTTCAAGGAAATCCAAGGAATAGAGAAGGACGCAATCGGCAATCTTTTTCCCTACGCCAGGGAGGTGCATCAGATTCTCTTTAGCCCTCTTATAAGGTAAATCTTTGAGCAGGAGAAGCTGCTCTCGGTCCGTACAACGGCTGGCGTTCACCAGGTAATCTGTTCTGAATCCTGCCCTGGCCGATTCCAGCTGAAGCGAATTCTTTATGGAGCGGGGTTCAGGAAACCGGTAACTCGTGTAGTTTCCCCGGTCAACCTTTTCTCCCGAGGATCTACAGACATGTTCGATGATACAGCGGATATGCGAGACAGCCTTCGCCGAAGAGCATAAGAACGAAAGGAGACATTCCCA
>Ga0187780_10004202_pt1 | contig 10808 bp, 9 predicted proteins | sample 1015_Q2_SP10_20__FD_132429 | JGI IMG/M metagenome (GOLD analysis project Ga0187780, IMG submission 132429) | Tropical peat soil microbial communities from peatlands in Department of Meta, Colombia - 1015_Q2_SP10_20_MG | ecosystem: Environmental > Terrestrial > Soil > Wetlands > Peat | place...
CGCTCGGCATTATCAACACGCTGGTTATGGCCATCCTCGAACGCCGCCGCGAAATCGGCATCCTCAAAGCTCTTGGCGCCGCCGATGGCGACGTCAAGCAGCTTTTCTTTGTGGAAGCCGGCGTCATGGGCCTTTTCGGTGGTTTTCTCGGTGTCGGCCTAGGCTGGCTGATTGGCCGCGCGCTCAATTTCGGCACCGCCGTCTACCTGCACCGCCAAAATCTTCCCAGCGTGGACATCTTCTTCGTGCCGTGGTGGCTCGTCTTGTTCGGCATCAGCTTCGCCATTCTCGTCAGCCTCGCCGCCGGACTCTACCCCGCTTCCCGCGCGGCCCGCCTCGATCCCGTCCAGGCCCTCCGATACGAGTAACCTTCCGGGTAGAATGTCCGCATGAATCTTGCGCACCGCTGTGACAACGAGAAGTGGCGAGTGACGAGTGGCGAGTGGCAAGAAAAGAACCAGAGAATTGAAGGCAAAGGCCGACTTCCGATCTTTCTCCTTTACTTCTTCTACGTCCTTTACTTCCTCTACGTCCCTTCTTCCTCCTTCGCCTCCGGCCGGGTCGAATGCAACTCCATCCCCAGCAAAATCCTCGCCCGCCCTGTGCCCTACTGCGTCGTCCTTCCCGCTTCCTTTGACGACGACAAAACCAAACACTTCCCCATTCTGTACGCCCTCCACGGCCTCGGCGACAACGAACAATTCTTCGTCCACTCCGGCTTGTGGAATCTCATCGAGGATCTGCGGGAACGCGGCGAGCTGAAAGACTTCCTCATCGCCACTCCGGCCGCCGGCGCGAGCTTCTACATCAACTCAAAGGATGGCAAGGTCCGCTACGAGGATTTTCTGCTGCAGGAATTTTTTCCGTTCATCGAAAAGCGCTATCGCGCCGCTCCCGGCCGCGCTCATCGCGCCATTTCCGGCGTTTCCATGGGAGGCTACGGCGCGCTGCATCTCGCCTTTCGCCACCCTGAGCTTTTTTCTGCCGTCAGCGCCCACAGCGCTGCGCTCATCGAAAAACTTCCCAATTTTCTCGGCGCCCCGCAGTCTCCGCGTTCCCGCGTCCTCGGCGGCGTCTTTGGTCTTCCGCCTGACACCGCTTTCTGGAACGTCAATAGCCCGCTCACTCTCGCCCGCACCGTGAATCTCTCCGGGCTAAAAATCTATTTCGATTGCGGCGACCAGGATGACTACGGCTTCGAAGCGGGAGCCGCCGCGCTCGACAAAATCCTCACCTCGCGCAAAATCCCTCACGAATTCCATCTCTATCCCGGCCGCCACGACCCCGCTTACTTCGCCGAACACCTACCCGAGTCTCTCGCCTTCCACTCCCGCCTCTTCTAGCCTTTCTTTAAAGCGGCCCGGCAAATAGGGCGCAGCAATGCTACGCCCCTACAAAGGCACGGTGTCATTTGTTGCAGGAAACCAGCGCTTGCCGCCTCAGTTTGGCGAAGCCAGCACGTCGTCGTAGTAGTTGAGCAACACGCGCCGCGGCTTCGTCTTCAGGCCCCTTAGCGGCAATTTTTGCGAAACGGTGGTATTTCCCGTGAGCCGCGCACGGCCAAGAAATACAACTCTGCCTTCTTTGCCGCCCTCGTCCAGTTCCAAATAAACCGGCACCAGCATACGGAATTTATCGTCCACGCCGGACTGCGTAACGCTGACGTTCATCACGATGGTCCCGTCCGGTGCGGTATCAAACGAGGAATCCAGCTTGTAGGCCGGCAATTGCGTCCCGTAAACGTATTCGTTGAAGAACCAGTCCAGCTTGTGATTCCCTACCAGGTCCATCTCCGGAGTCATGTGCTTCTCGATCATTTGTTTGAAATCTTCGGTCGTCGCGGACTTGCCTTTGAAGGTGTCCGTGAAATCGTGCATCGTGTCCTTGAACTGCTTATCGCCGGTCTGGTTGCTCCACATCATCATGCGGATCATGTGCAGGATGTACGCGCCCTTGGGATAGATCAGCCGGCGCGTAATGTCGAATCCCGTCCTCGAGTTGCTCGCCCGGTAGCCCATCGTCAGCGGGCCGGCGTCGATGGCGCGATATCCCTGCGGGTTGCGCTCGAGCAACAGTTCCCGCTCATCATTCCAAAAGGCGATGAACTTTTTGGGATTTTTTTCAATCAGGCTCAAGTACAGGGACGCCGACATTTCGGCGAATCCCTCGCTCATCCATTGATCGCGTCCGGAGCTGAATCCTACGGTGTGGCCCCACCATTGGTGGGCCACTTCGTGCGGCGTGACAACTTTCCAGTAGCCACGGTCGCCCCAATCCATCCCCAACTGGTGGCGCACGGTCGTATCGAAGTAATAGCAAATCGGAATCCACACCAGCTCCGGCCACGATTGCCCGAAGTTGCAGGCCGTTTGCTGGGTAATCTGCAGGTGCGCAAACAACGATGGCCCGAAGTACTCCGTGTAGAGAGGAACGGCAAGCTCGCCTTCCGCCAGCGCCTTCTTATTGAGCGACGTGGTGCTCATGGTGCCGAGGGCCATTCCGCCCGCCCCGGCTTGCCCCGGTACCATTCCTCCCGCGGCCGCCTGCTGCAGCGAGTTCACCCAGTTCGGGGGTTCCTCGTTGGCAAACGACTCGATGGACACTGGCGGGTTGCTGAGTTTTCCTTCCTCGACCTTGAACCTGCCAAAATTGAATCCGGCAACGGTCTGCGGCGCTTCGCTCTTCCACACGGTGATGTTTTGCCCGCCATCGTTCGTATCGCTGACTTTTACTCCGGTCGCCGCCATCTTCATGCCCTTGGGAATCTTGAAGATCATGTCATAGCTGGCGTACTCGCCCAGCCCGCCGTTCGCCGAGTTGGGATACCAGTTTTCGCGCGCGATCGGAAAATAATTGCCGCCGCCCTCGTTGGAGACTGCGTCTTTTCCGCTGTACGCCGTCGTCACGCTGAACTTCTCTCCGGCCGCCAGCGGCTTCGCCAGAATCACGGCGAAATCGGCGTCATCGTGCTTGTCCTCTTGAATGAACGACAGCGCTTGCCCGCCGGCAGTGACGGATTGCACGCGCAGGGAAGGGAACAAAGAAAACGGCACGACGCGCAGCCCGTTCCGCAGCGACACGAACGTCGTCGTCGCCTTCCCGGAAAGCGCCCCGCTCTTTTCAAAGGTCGTGTCCAGCTCCTGATGTTCGATCTTGATGAGATTTCCAAACGTGCCGCGCGGGTGCGGCTCCGTGAAATGGAACTGCGCCCACTCGCCGAACTTATTCTCGTCGTAGGTCCAGAATTCCACCTGCTCGGTGTTCGTGTTCGGATCGATAGAATAAATCTCCTTGTCGTCGTAATGCTTCCCGTGGATAAATGCCAAAAAGACACCTCGTGGCTCGGGGCTGAGCACTTCGCCGAGAAGCTCTGCTTCCAGGTTCTGCCTGAGCTTGTGTCGCGTAGTGTTTTGGCTGTCTTTCAGCGTGCCTGCGTCGCATCCCCCGCTGGCGGGCGTGCCCGCCTTTTTGATCTCGTCGTACGTGGAATCCGTGAAGCGCAGCACCAGCCGTTCAAATCGCTCGTTGAACTCGTCTTCCTTCGTGAGCAGCTTCAGGCTTTTGCGCTCGCTTTCCGTCGGCGGATTCAGTAGAAAAACTCCTTCCCCGGCGAACACGGCTCCGGTCACTTTCCCGTTTACGGGCGGAAGAAAACACACGGTGCCTGAATTCAAACGAAATTTGCCTGCGTCCCGTTTTAGTTCGAAATTCGTAACCGCCACCGCTTCGCCGCCCAAGGTGATGTTTCGCAAAGCAACATAATTCGGATCGGAGTTCGCCCCTGACTGCGCTTTCGCCGCGGGCAGAAATACACAAAGCGGCCCGGCCACGAAAAGCAGCGTCGTCAATCGCGCAAGCCGGCGCCACGTCCTGGAATCGCGGCAAGCCATCGAGTTTCCGGCCAAGCCGTCGACAGACACGAAGTCAGACGCGAAGTTGTTTTGGGATAGACCTGGCATGGTTGCCCCCGCGGAACCGTTGAACTAAAGCTATTGCCAGTATATTCCAAACATCAACCACCAAACAGTCCGCCACCCCTTCGGGAATCGCGCCGCCATCAGTTATCTTCGATGGCGATTGCGGTTGTCTCGCTTTGGTGATATGTCTCCCGCAACATGAAAACCCCAATCTGGCGTTTCCTGCTCCTTGCTTACGCCGTCACCTGGTGCGTGTGGTTCACCGCCGAGGCTTTGGGCGTCGGCCCCGACCACAACGAATACTTCGCAGGATTCGGCACTGCCGGGCCAGCACTCGCGGCGATTTTTCTTTCGCGCCGCGGCCAGGGAGAAATCGTCGAGCGGCTCCCGCTACGGTTGTTTTCTTTTACCGTGCTTTGGCTCGTAGCCTGGAGCGTCTACATTGCTCACGACAGACTCCGCGGCATCCATGCCCCCACCTCCGTGCTTTATTATTGTGTTGCCGGTCTTCTCGCCATGATTCCCGCCTGGATTCTCTCCGGCGCCTTCACGCGCGATTCCGGCGTCCGCCGACTTCTCCACGCTTACCTGCACCCGTCGAACTGGCGCTGGCAAGCCTTTGCGTTTTTCTTCTGGCCCGTCATTCTTCTCGTTCCTGCTGCCATCGGACGTTCCTTCCATATGCGGCTCGTCTGGCCCGCATCCTTCGGCTCGCTACGCATGGACGCCGCTTATGGCGGCGTTGCGTTCCTGAGCAATTTCTTGTTTACCGCGGCTCTCGAAGAGCCCGGCTGGCGCGGTTTTCTCCTGCCGCAACTCCAGCAGCGCTTCTCTCCGCTGATCTCAAGCGTGCTGGTCTGGCTCCCGTGGGCGCTGTGGCACGCCCCGCTCGACTTTCACCGCCCCTTCCGCTTCACCCTAGTCAACTATCTCTTGATTCGTGTGGTCTTTTTGATTCCCATCACGCTCATCCTCACTTGGCTTTACAATCGCTCCGGTTCCAACCTTCTCGCCGTCACCATCTTCCACGCTTCGATGAACACGTTTCCCTTCGTGCTTCCTTACACGCCTCCGGCTTTCATCCTGATCATCCTTTTTGCCATCGGCATCGTTTTTAATGACTGCATGTGGCGCCGCCTCCCGGTCCCCGCGAGCCTTGACCCCGCAGAAAGCACCAATTTACAAAGCAACCGTTCCGCTCCAAGGTAAAAGTTTCTGACGGCGAAGCGGCGGCGCTACTTTTTGCCTTTCATTTCTTTCTGAATTTTGATCGTTCCGTCCGCATTCACTTCGTACATAAAATGTGCCGTCCCCACGAACTCCGGCACCGGCGGATCCTGCGTCAGCACGTGAAACACGTCCGTGTCCTCGGGCACATCGCTCAGCACGTGCGTGTGGTATCCCGCGACCGTCTTGCCTTTCGGCGACGGCGCGTTTTCAATGACAGTTTTGTGCATCTGCCGCTTCTCCACGATGTTCAATCCATCCGCGCTGACCAAGTACCGCACATCTCCGCCCAGCGGGTACACGCGCGCCTTGGTCTGCGCCGGATACAAATACACGTACAGTTGCTCCGCCGGTCCCGGCAGGACCGCAACGTTGTAGGGCCGGTTGGCTCCGCCAAAATCCTTCATCGCCACATCGATGGCGCGCGCCGCAAACAGAAAAAATCCGTCGTCTTGCAGCTCTTCTGGTTCCTTCTGCACCACAAACTCGCGCGGATTCGCCTGCTGCTCAGCCTCGCACGTGATCGCAAACCGGCTTCGTTCTTCATTTAATCTCCCGAACACCACACGCCACTTCCCGTTTTCTTTTTTCGCGATGTTGTGCTGCCCCTCGACCGTTTTTGGATTCGCCATCTGCACCACATCGGTCGCATGCCACGCCGCCTGGTCATATTCACTCAGCATCCGCCCGCGCTCGGTGATCGCCGCCAACTCCTCCGCCGTCGGCCGCACGGCCTCCTGCGCTCCTATTGTTGTCACCGCTACCGCAACAGTTAGCAGCACCGCCGGAATCGCGAGGCCGCCTACCATTCCTGCCATTTTTCTCATTTCTCCCTCGCTGCCCGCGATTCTATCGCAACCCCTTCGGCACTCCGCGGGATACGCGGCCTACCGCGCCCCACAACCACCGCCGGTCGTTTAGTTTCTTTACCTCCGATGGTTCCTCGACTATCATCGCGCCGCGCAGGTCGGGAGGCGGCATGAGCTTTGGCCAAAGAATTCAGGAAATTCGTGACGGGTTCGAGCGGCCCTTCTGGGTCGCCAACATCAGCGAAATCTTCGAGCGGCTTTCCTATTACGGCGCGTTCGCCTCGCTCGCCAACTATTTGCACGAAAAGTTGAGTTTTCCGACGGAGCAAACCGGGACGCTGGCGGGAATTTTTGGCGGGATGGTTTGGTTCCTGGCGATTTTTGGGGGCGCCGTAGCGGACAAGCTGGGATTTCGCCGCGCGCTTTCGCTTGCTTACTTGATTCTTGCGGTCGCGTATTTTCTGCTTGGCTCGATTGGCGCGCCGTGGCTCGCTCCGGTTCGCAGCGTGATGCCACTGTCGCTTTTTGTTGGATTTATTCTGATTCTTCCCGCGCTCGGGGTTTCGCTGGTGAAGCCGTGCGTGGTGGGAACCACCGCGCACGCATCGAAAGAAAACGTGCGTTCGCTCGGCTACTCGATCTACTACACGATGGTGAACATCGGAGGCGCGGCCGGCCCGTATATCGCCTCCTGGGCACACCGGCATCTCGGGGTGGAAAATGTTTTTCGCGTGGCCGCGCTCAGCGTCTTCGCCATGTTTTTCCTCGTGCTGCTCTTTTTTCGCGATCCGCAACGCGGCAATGAGGGAAGCACGCCGAGCGTTGCCGAAACGCTTCGGAATTTTCTCACCGTGCTCTCCAATCCGAGGTTCATGCTCTTCCTCTTGATCTTCACCGGCTATTGGATCGTGTTCTGGCAGGAGTTCATCTCGCTTCCCGGCTACATCCACGGCTATATCAACGCCAACGCGGACGTCGAGCTCGTTTTAATCACGGACAGTCTGGCAGTCATCTGTTTCACCATGCTCATCAACTACCTGTTTCGCAAGCTTCCCGCGTTTCAGTGTGTGATCCTTGGAACTCTGATTTCTTCGCTTTCCTGGCTGGTCATCGCGTTTCATCCCACAGTTCTTGGCGCAGTGCTCTCGATCCTCGTCGTCGCGCTCGGCGAAATGATTCAAGCACCGCGCTATTACGAATACATTTCGCGGTTGGCTCCTCCGGAGCAGCAGGGAACGTACATGGGGTTCGCGTTTCTGCCCATCGGCATTGGCTCGCTAATCGGGGGATGGTTCGGCGGACGCATGATGCACGAGTTCGGCGAGGTGGCGCACCAGCCGCAGCGCGCCTGGTGGGCGATTTGCGCGGTGGGCTTGCTCACCGTGATTTTGCTGTGGATTTATGACCGGGTTGTCAAACCCTCGGCACAAGAGCCTGCGGCCCAATCACAGTAAGTTGTAAATATTCTTTTTTCAGTTGACCATGCGGCGGAGTGAAGCAAGGGCCTGGCGCGCGAGCGAGTAACGCGGTTCGATTTCCAGCGCTTCCTGGAAACAGCGCATCGCGTGACTGTACATTTCCTTGCCGAGGTACGCGCGGCCCAGGTTGTAATGCGGAAAGTGGCGCGGTTCGTAGCGGCGCGCTTCCGTGGCGCGCTCGAGCCAGGGAATGGCTTCATCAAAGCGGCCGAGTTCGATCATGTACGCACCAATGTCGTTGTACGGATTGCCAAAATCGGGATCGATTTCGATGGCGCGCTTGCACTCTGCGATGGCTTCGTCGATGCGTCCCTGAAAATGATAGGTCCAGCCGAGAAACGTGTGCGCCTCGGCGGTGGGATGGAGGTCCAGAGAAGCCTGGTAAAGCTCGATGGCGCGCTCGTAATCGCCTTCCATCTGCGCCTGATACGCGTCCTGCAAAACTTCCCAGGCCCGGGTAAGGGTCTCCAAACTCATGGCCCATAGTTAACACACGCTTCCGCATGGGTCAAAAGTACGAACGTCCTGTGGGTTGCGCGCGAGGAACCTGTCCTTTGTGCCGGGTGAAAGTGGAAATTCGGCGGCCAAACGTGGAGAATGTGAAGGTTTCGAAAGCGTGAAAGCGGAAACACGGAAAAGACATCCGGCTTGAGAAAGCCTTACAGAAGCGAGGGGAAACGTGAAGAGAAATTTTCTGCTACTTGGGATCGTGATTCTAGCGGTGGCCGGCGCCATGCTGGCGCAGGATCAGCCAGCGGGCTCGGAGCCAAAAAAAGCGGCGAGCAAGGGATCGGCGAGCGGATCCGCCGCACGGGGCAAGGAAGTTTTCGAGAAGAAATGCTCGATTTGCCATTTCGCGGACAGCGACCAGAAAAAAATAGGCCCGGGATTGAAGGGCATATCGAAGCGCGGAACGTTTAGCGTCAACGGCAACAAAGTCACCACGCAATCGCTGACCACGTGGATTGAAAACGGCGATTCGTTGATGCCGGGCATGAAAGACACACTCGAGCCCGGGCAAATTAAAGACGTGGTCGCGTACGTGAAGACGCTCTAGCATGCCGCTTCGGCATGCAGTCTAGAAAAACCGGTCGCAAAGAGAAAAGCCCCCGGAAACCTGATCGCTCAGGCTGGCGGGGGCCGATTTTCAAATTGGATTGTTTACTTTAGAACGGCGTCCTTCAACGCCTTCGACGGGCGCAGGCGGACCACGGTCTTCGCCTTGATCTTGATCTGTTCGCCAGTCTGGGGGTTACGGCCGATGCGCGCCTTGCGGTGCGCCTTCACCACGCGGCCGAAGCCGGGGATCACGAACTTGCCCGCTGCGCCCTTGGCTTCCTTCACCGCGAGCTTAAAGAGCTCATCAAAGAAAAGAGCAGCAGTTTTCTTCGGTGTGCCGACCTTCTCGGCGAGGTGCCCAACGATTTTCGTTTTGCTCAATGGCTTGGACATCTAGTCTGCTTATCCTCCTGAATTTTCTTTCCACCCCGGCTTCACCGGGGCAGGCTCCGAGTTGGCTAACCCATTGTTGTTTTTCTGTCAAAAAACTCGGGCCGAACTGGACTATAGCCAAGGAAAAGTGAGAACGCAAGGAGAAATCGCAAAAAAGGCCGGAAAAATGAGAGTTTTTTGAGGGCATGTGGAAATCGCGGCCAAAAATGCGGGTTAAACGGACCCCAAGCCAGCCTGCGCCTTGCCGCAAGGGCATGATGTTATGCTGGGTGTCGCGTCAACCAGCAAGGAGCCGGTCATGAATGCAGCGGAGAACTGGAGAGATCTTGAAAAGAAGATCACAGCGGTCTTGAGTTTGGCAAAGCGGCCCGTGGCGGTGACCTTTCTGGAGCACCCGCCCGCCGATGTCCAGCGATTCGAAGGCACCGAGCCTTCCGGCTGCAGCTTCTGGAGGCTGGCCGCGGAAGGACGCGTCTTTTACACCGTGCCGGAGAACCATTTCAATTGCGCCGTGGGCGCGTACACGCACAAGATTTCACTGTCAGCGGAACGCGAGAAGGAAACGGAACAGACGTTGAAAATGATGTTTGACCTCGGCTACGTGAGGCCGGAAGAAGTGCCGCAGATTCCGCGCTTGGCGAAAACGCCGAAGGCCATCGTGTATGCGCCCTTAGGCGACGCCCCAGTTGCTCCCGATGTAGTGCTGTTTGCGTGTAAAGCTTCCTCCGCGATGCTGCTCAACGAAGCCGCCAGCGGCGCGGGCGTGACCAGCGGAGCGCCGGCGCTGGGCCGGCCGACATGCATGGCGCTGCCGGCTTCCCTGCAGCACGGCGCGATTTTGAGCCTCGGCTGCATCGGCAACCGGGTTTATACCGGCCTCGGGGAGGATGAACTGTATTTCGTGCTGCGGGGGAAAGATGTGATGGCGGTCGCGAACGCGCTGACCACCATCACAAACGCCAATGCGGCGCTGAACGAATACGCAAGAGGACGCCGCTCGCAACTCGCCACCCAGTAAGTGATCGTCAGAAAGGCGGAGTATCCGATTTAGGCGGCCGCCATCTAAGGACCTCTCCTTTACCCCATCTCGCTACTCGGAACGTGGCGGGGCCGCTATTGTCAGGAGAAAATTCTGTGAACGGGGAAAAAGGGTGACCTATGACTCGCTCAATCGCATCACCGGGGCGCTGACTACCTCCACCCATGCCACCAGCCCCGCGCACTGCTGGGGAGAGAGCTACACCCTCGACGCCTGGGGCAACCTCAACGCCATCGCTGCCACCACCAACTCCAATTACACCGGCTGCACCCAGGAAAGCGGTTTCTCCACCACCGCCGACGGCAACAACCATCTTCCCGCTTGGGCCTATGACGCTTCCGGCAATGCCACCAGCGACAGCACCTATTCCTACGCGTACGATGCCGAAAGCCAAATCAAAACCGCTAATGGAGTCACCTACACCTACGACGGCGAAGGCCGCCGCGTCTCCAAATCCAGCGGCAAGCTCTATTGGTACGGCTCCGGAGGCGACATCCTCGCCGAGACCGACACTTCCGGCAACACCACCGCCGAATACATTTTCTTCGGCGGCAAGCGCATCGCCATGCTCCCCGCCGGCGGCAATCCGATTTATTATGTTGAAGACCTGCTCGGCACTTCCCGCGTCATCACCACCAACTCCGGCGTGGTCTGCTACGACGCCGATTTCTATCCCTTCGGCGGCGAGCGCGCCTACACCAACACCTGCCCGCAAAACTACAAGTTCGAGGGCAAGGAGCGCGACACCGAAACCGGCAACGACGACTTCGGCGCGCGCTACTATTCCAACCGCTTCGGCCGCTGGCTCTCCGCCGACTGGTCTTCCGTCCCCGTTCCCGTCCCTTACGCCAACCTCACCAACCCGCAAACCCTCAACCTTTACTCC
>Ga0187780_10004203_pt1 | contig 10806 bp, 9 predicted proteins | sample 1015_Q2_SP10_20__FD_132429 | JGI IMG/M metagenome (GOLD analysis project Ga0187780, IMG submission 132429) | Tropical peat soil microbial communities from peatlands in Department of Meta, Colombia - 1015_Q2_SP10_20_MG | ecosystem: Environmental > Terrestrial > Soil > Wetlands > Peat | place...
CGCCGAGTTGAAGAGCAAAGCTGAAATTGTCCAGTATCTGAAGGACTCCTTCGCGCTCGGCCATCGCGCCATCGCCACGATCACTTCCGAAAACCAGGTCACGCCCCTGCCCAAGCCGGTGTTCCCGTTTCTCTCGACGCGTCTCGCGATCGCTAGTATCGGCGCCTGGCATCCGATGGATCACTACGGCCAAATGGTCGAATACCTGCGGATGAACGGCATCATCCCGCCCGCCAGCCGCCCGCGCCCGCCGCAGCAACAACCGCCGGCTGCGCAACCGAAATCGTAACCATAGACTCCTCTTTGTAGGGGCACGGCATGCCGTGCCCGTCTTGCATTCCCTTTGTACGGGCATGCTGTTTCCGTCTTGCATTCTCTTTGTATTTGTAGGGGCACAGCATGCTGTGCCCGTCTTGCATTCCGAATGCGAATGCAGTGAACTAACCCGCGGAGGCACTTCGCATGCGAACAATCACTCACCACCTCTGGTTCGACAAACAGGCCAAGGAAGCGGCCGCCCTCTACACTTCTTTGGTCCCAAACTCGAAGATCATCAGTGTTCGCACGCTTCGCAACACCCCTTCCGGCGACTGCGACATCGTCTCGTTTGAGCTTTCCGGCCAGCCGTTCATGGCCATTAGTGCCGGACCGCTTTTCAAGTTCAATCCCTCCGTTTCCTTCCACTTGAAGTGCGCAACGAAAGACGAAGTCGACACCGTCTGGGAAAAGCTCTCGCAAGGCGGCAAAGTCCTCATGCCTCTGGACAGCTACCCCTTCAGCGAGCGTTTTGGCTGGCTGGAGGACAAGTACGGACTCGGGTGGCAGGTCATTCTCGTGCCCGCCGGCGCCTTACAGCAGCGCATCACTCCCGCGCTCCTGTTTGTGGGCAACGTCTGCGGCAAGACCGAAGAAGCGATCCACTTCTACGGCGAAGTCTTCCAGAATGCGCCTGGCCCCGGCGCGGGAAAACCCACCGCCGCCACAGTCTTCGCGCGTTACGGCAAAGGCGAACTCCCCGAAAAAGAAGGCACCGTACGCTACGCCTCCTTCACCCTGCTCGGCCAGGAGTTCGCCGCCATGGATTCCGCGCGCGACCACAAGTTTGCCTTCAATGAAGCCATCTCCTTCATGGTGCCCTGCGAGACCCAACAAGAAATCGACTATTTTTGGGAAAAGCTTTCCGCCGACCCTCAGGCAGGCCAGTGCGGCTGGACCAAAGACAAATACGGCCTCTCCTGGCCGATCACGCCCACCGTCTTGAACGAACTGCTCAACTCCGGCGACCCGCAAAAGACCGCGCGCGTCACCCAGGCCTTCCTCAAAATGAAAAAATTCGACATCGCCGCCCTCCGCCGCGCGGCTTCTTCGCCTTTGTAGGGGCGGGTCTTCAGACCCGCCCTCTTCTCTCTTGTCTTCCTGTGCTCTTCTGCGTGTAGGGGCACGACATGTCGTGCCCTCCGCCCCGTAGCGGCGACTTCACGTCGCCATTTCGCAGCGCCGGCATCTCGCCGGCTCTTCTTCTCTTTGCCTGTAGGGGCACGGCATCCCGTGCCCGTCTGCTCCTCCTCTGTAGCGGCGACTTTACGTCGCCATCTCCCGTCGCCTCACGCGACGAAATCCCTCGACCCTACAGGTTCTCTTGGACGAATCGAGGACTCATGTGCACGTCGACTTGCACCAGCGGCGCATCACCAACTGCCTTGAAGCTATGGATCTCACCGGCCTTGATGATAAAGATATCTCCCGCGCTGCCCTCGAAGGTCTTGCCGTTGACGGTCCACACTCCCCGGCCTTCCCGGATGAACTGGATCTCGTCATAAGGGTGCCGGTGCGGACCCGGTCCCGCACCGGGCTTCCCCCCAGGACCTGGCTTACCATGAAACAGGAACACCGAAACGCCGGTGTCGCCCTGCTCCGCTCCCACAAACTCATGCGAACTACCAACAAACGGCAAATTCTCTTGGCGCACGTAATGCATCCTTGCGGCCCTCCTGCCTGGATTGGATGACTCTTGCCACGCCCTCGTTTCGCGGACAACGGCGGCGGGTGACGGCGCGTCGCCCGCAGCCAATCCCGACAAATACCGGGACGAATTGCTCGACGCCTACCTGTTCGTTGAAGATGCCGACGCACTTTTATGCCGAGTACGCCGCCCAAGGCGTAGAATTCACTCGGGGACTTGGCAACATGCCCCGGGACACGCGGGAGTTCGCGGTGAAGGATTGCGATGGCCGTCTGCTGGCTTTCGGCGCGAACCTATAGCCTTCTTCCGTCGTCCCCTTCAGAAGCCCTTTGCAGAGGTGGAATTTGAACGACACTTACCGCCGGATTGTGAAGAAGGGCGTGAAGGAATGGAATAAGTGGCGCAACAAAAATCCTTTGGTTGAGCTCGATTTAAGTGAGGTCAATCTAAGTTCCGTCGATCTCCGCGGGGCGCTCCTAGCTGGCGCGAATCTGACCTCGGCAAGCATGGTCGAGGCGGATCTCAGCAGGGCCAACCTCAGGCTGGCAAACCTCGAAGAGGCAACTCTGAAGCGAACAAAATTTAAGGGAGCGAACCTGGAGAGAGCAGACCTAAGGAACTCAGACCTGGCAGAAGCTGACCTAAGCGATGCAAATCTAAAAAGAGCGGTCCTAACATCGTCAAACCTCCAAGGGGCGCGACTATTACGCATAGACCTGTACGCTGCGAGCCTCATGGAAGCCCGTTTAACTGAGGCAGATCTAACCATGGGGGATCTTAGGCAAGCAGACTTCCGCGGGGCCACATTGGAAAACGCCCGAATGGTGCGTGCTCGCATGCAAGATTCCAACTTGTCTGGAGCGAACCTACGCGGAGCCGACCTAAGCTCAGCAACTCTCGACCGGGTTAGTCTTGCGGGAGCGGATCTGCGTAACGTTAGGTTATGTGGCGCGACTCTTAACCAAGTCACTATGAAGCATTCGGATCTGTCCGGGGCTGACCTTAGCGAAGTACGAATCGCGAACTCCACTCTCGCGGGATGCAACCTTAGCCATTCCAATCTCTTTCGTGCCAGCCTAGTCGAGACCAACTTGACTGAAGCGGTTCTTTCATATGCGCGTCTCGTTGAAACGGAACTATCCCGCTCAGATATAACCGACAGTGTAATCTACGGGATCTCAGCCTGGGGGCTCCGCCTCCAGCACACAGACCAAGCGAATCTTATAATCACGCCGGCTGATGAACCGAAGATTACTGTCGACAGTGTGGAAGCCGCGCAGTTTATTTATCTAATGGTGCATAACGAAAAATTCCGAGAAATAATTGATAATGTCACGTCGAAACTCGTACTGGTTCTTGGTCGATTCAGTCCCGAGCGGAAGCAAATTCTAGAAGCAATGCGAGACGAACTGAGAAGGCACAACTACATTCCGGTTCTGTTTGACTTTGAAAAACCGGTGAGCCGTGACCTAACAGAGACCATTTCGATTTTGGCCCATATCGCCAAGTTTATCGTCGCGGATATCACGGAGGCCAGAAGTGTGCCTCAAGAATTAGAGCGCATTGTTCCGGGACTGCCTTCCGTGCCTGTTCAGCCGCTGTTGAACTCAGGCGCGGTGGAATACGGAATGTTCGAGCATTTCAAAAAATATCCGTGGGTCATGGAACTTCGCCGCTACCAGGATGCAAGGGATTTGCTTGAAGAATTCGGAACAAGGATCATTGCTCCCTTGGAGTCAAAGCTAGCCTTGCTGAAAAAAGAAGCCCGATAAGGACACGTCAAGGACGGGGGTGGCACACCGATTCATCAAAATGAGAGCGACACGCATTTTCGTGGCCGGTATCTGTTCGATAGACTAGAGCGAGGTGATTTGCATGATTCAGGACGCAAGGGAAGCAGTGATGTCCTACATCAGAGCGATGGACGATAGGGACTATGCTGCAGCTCGAAATTATTTGGCCGACAACGTCCGCGTGAAAGGGCCTGCTGGTGAAGCCTTTCGCAGCCCCGATGAGTTTCTGAACATGATGGCGCAGCAACGCGGAAAATACGACATCAAGAAGGTTTTTGTGGACGGCAGCGATGTTTGCTTGCTCTACGACTTTGTCACGCCAAAGGTGACTACTTTTTTCTGCTCCTGGTATCAGGTCAAGGACGGAAAGATAACTTCGATCCAGACCGTCTTCGATCCCCGCGCCTTCGCAGCAGCGCAGTAGCCAAAAGGTGGGGCCACTTTTCGCCGGCTCTAAGCTCTTTTATCTGCGGGTGCCCCATACGCCGGTTTTGCGTGTGGGGCAGTGACCGCGCCACAAGGAGATCTTGGGTGGCGCATCGCTGGGGTTTCAGGCGCGCTGTTCGTGCTCCGGACGGTCTTGCGGAGGTGCGGGTTTCGGCCTTTCCTAAGGCTTACGCTATCTCATAGTAAACTAGCTACTTATAGATATTTCTTGACAAATACCAAAAACGTGCTATGCTTACGTTGTTACGTCGGCACAATCCCTTTTGTGCCCACTTAGACGCCATGCCCGCCCGCCGCGCGGTTCCTTTTCACCCCGCGCTGTACTCACAACCACTCCAAAGGTCATACCACTCGACCAATGCCGCGGTTTTTTCCCCCTTTTCTCGCCACTCCTCACTCGCCGCTCGCCACTTCTGCATTCTTTCTTTTCAATTACTTCCAACAGTCAAATTTCGCAACTTCTTTGTTTTGACATTCATCCATCAATGCCCGGGGGGTATACCCACCCCCGGTCCACCCGTCATACCTTTTGAGTTTTGCTCCAACGTTCTAACCTTCCAACGTTCAAACCTTCAAACGTTCTTTCACCGGTCACCGACCACCGATCACGGACCATCCACTCAAATGAATCTTCGTCCCTTACCTTGTTGCCCCGCATCGCCCGAAGGCAAGTGCGGGGATTCTTCGCTTCGTTCCTTGCTGCCGGCTGTGAACAGTCGACTGTCAACCCCATTCCCTAATCCCCAGTCACTATTCCCTGTCCCTCTACTTGTTGATGTCGTCTTTGGCTTCGAGGCGCTTCAAGAGCGGCTGGAGGAACGGCTTCGTTTGGTCCGGTGCGCCGCTGATGGCTTGCGTCATTTCTTTCTGCGCCGCCGGAAAATCGCCTTTGTTCGAGTCCACGCGGGCCAGCGCCAGGTGACTTACCCAATGGTTCGGATCCTTCTTCGGCACTTGCGGGTACAACTCAAACGCGCGCTTGGCGTTCCCCTGCCGTTGCAGGCCGCGCGCGTAAACGTAAAGCTGAATAGCAGTGGCTTTGTCGAGCGCCGTCGACAGCGCTTTGGTTGCATCGTCCTTGCGCCCCATGGCGTCGTAAATCCGCGACTTCGTCTCCCAATTCTCGAAGCGGTCTTCGTTTTGAATCGAGGTGTCTTCCCACTTCAGCGCTTGCTCCAGTTCGTAGTTGTTGTCCAGGCACCATTGCGCCGCTTCGTCGTAGCCCGCCCACGTGAATCCGCCCACGCTACGGAGTTCATTCTTGATGCTGCGCAGCACCACGGCTTTCACGTCCACGTTGATGTGAAACGGCACCGCCAGCTTCTCCCAGCGCAGCGTCGCTGCCGCCGAGTCCGGCTTCACTTCCTCAAACGTGTACGTCACGAATTCGCGGAAATCCGCGGGCTGCGGTTTCACCGTAACGCGCAGCGCATCTTCCTTCTCGTCGTAGCTGAAGCTGCCCCAAGAGGTCGCGTTCTTGGAGAAAATCACCGTCCACTGATCCTTGTCCGGAATCATGTGCAAGCCGTAGGTGCCTGCTGCCAGCAGCTTGCCTTCCACGGAAACATCGTCCGCGAAATTGATGGTGGTATTCTCGTTCGCTCCCGCGCGCCACACTTTTCCGTAGGGCACAACTTTGTCCCAAATCTCACGCCCGCCCACCGCCGGGCGGTGATAGGTGATGGTGATGTCTGTCAACCCAATGCGCTGCGTCACCGTCGCGCGCTGGCTTACTCGCGGAATACTCAGCTCCGTCGGCTGGCTCCCATTCTTGAACTGCGCCTGCGCCGCTCCCCCCAGAAAGCTGCACGCTGCCAACAAGCAAAAAAAGTATCTGCATGCTCCGCGCATAAATCCACCACCTTCTCTTTAAAAAATATTCGCCCTGGATTCGTGACGGGCCGGCCCACAACCACCTTGATTGGCATTGAATTGGAATTGACCGGCCACCGGCCACCCCACTGCGATGGACGCCTCTTGCATCACTGTGTGAGCAGCAAGGGGAGGTGCCGGGAACGGCTCGAATCACAATTGAGAAAAATTTGAGGAGGAATTGCGGGGAATTTATTGCTCTAGCCGCTGCCGGGGGATGCGGTCCCGGTTTTTTCGATGTACGATAGCCTTACAGCACGGGCCCGTAGCTCAGCGGTTAGAGCAGCGGACTCATAATCCGTTGGTCCCAGGTTCAAATCCTGGCGGGCCCACCAACGCCGAATGTATGCCGAGTGTCTTGCCTGGTTGTAGAGGCGCGAATCCTAGGATTTTGCAGCTTTTAGCGCGAAGCTTCCTGGTGCCACGCCATGGCCATGTCGACCTTGTTTCGAGCTTCTGCTAAGGTCGTCTCGAATGTAGGGGAGTGCAGCGTTTCGGCTGCGCTCCTCAACTCCTTCAGGGGATCCCCAACGGGCGGCCGCGAGCTAACTCCCAGGCCGGCGGTTTCCAGGCCTGCTGCGTGCGCTTTCTCGACTGCGACCTCAACCAGCGACTTCAAATCCAAGAGTGCCTGGTAAGCGTCGCGGGTAACCAAAGTGCCTTTATGCATGCTCCGAGTAAGCACGGTACAACCTCCTGCATGGTGCGGGGACACAGAGACTACCCGAAGGTTCGGTCCAGGGCAATACCCTCTTTCGGGTACGCAGGCTCGGTCGGTGATCACGCCTGCCAAGTGATGGGCAACCAGGTTTCTGGTTTTGTTCCGGGATGTATGGGGGCTTAACTGTCCGCAAATTTGCGCAGCGAAGCGATGTCCTGAATGAGGACGCTCGATCCTTTCACTTGCAAAAGCTGCCTTTTCTTGAAATCCGAGAAGAGCCGCGTGACCGTTTCGCGCGAGGAACCGATCATCTGCGCGATTTCCTCGTGAGTCAGCGTCAGCGTAAGCCGCACTTCGCCTTCTTCCTTCCGTCCCTCGGAAGCCTGCTCCAACAGGAACCGCGCAAATTTCTCGGCAGCGGAATGCGAAAGGCCAATCGTCCGCATTTCGTTGATGGCCAGGTGGTAGTTTTCACTGAGCTGCTGCGCGACGCGCAAAGCCGCTTCTCCATGCACCTTCAAGAACTCCAGAAAATCATTGCGCGCGATAAAGTTGGCCTGTGCCGGTTCCAGAACTTCCGCGGAGGCCTGGTACGGCTGCCCCGAAACGGTAGCAGCGAGCCCGAGGATTTCTCCTTTTTCGGGGACCCGCAGAATCAACGTCTTGCCATCCGCGGAGGAGGTCGACAATTTCACGCGCCCATTGCACAAGATGAATACGCCCCGAGGCTTTTGTCCTTCAACAAACAACGTCGCACCTTTGGGATAGGTCGCCGCCGCGGTGATGGTTTCCAGTTGTTTTAAAGCGGGCACAGACAAATTGCAAAACAGCCGCTCCTCCCGGTGCGGGCAATTGAAGCAACTCTCGATAATTTCCAACCCGTAGGGAGCTCTCATGGTATAGCCACGCCGGATTATACCCCCCCGGTCCTTGGGCACAAACCAGAAGCGGTTGCTCATGGATTCCTGTGTCGGCTCGCTGTGCTCAACCTCAACTCTGCTTGTCTCCCTGTTCATAACAGCCTCTGTCCGCCACTTTCGGGTTCCGCGAACTGGGAAGATTTGGCTGCCCTCCAGTAGCTAGTGTCAACTGCGGTTTCTGGTCCGGCTATCCTCTGAATTCAGCCCGCCGGTCGTACGCTTTTGAAAATGTCCGCCGCTTTTTTTTTTGCAAATTTGGTCCGACCGGATGCCGGTCCAGCCTCTCCGTGTATGCATCGCGGGAGCGGTACAAGGGGTGGCCCCGTCAGTTCCGGGTAATGGGTCACCTCTCGTTGTCCTATTGGAAGGCCAAGCTCTGCCAAAGAGATATGACCGGGCTCACGGGCGGTTGTGACTTGGGTCACGGCAGATAGGGGAGCGATCCATGTAGTTATGGCGGTTCTGTGACTCGATACCCAGTGTCCCAGCCCTTCCAAAAGTGTAGCGGTTTGTCTTATTGTGATATAGGTCACATTTCGGCGTGATGCGTAGCACTGCGGGTTTTGCCCTGTGCCTCCAGTGTTGTGACCTACAAAGCTTGCAGATTGAGCCGGGACCGGAAGTTGCTTTTGTTTCCGAGTTTTAATCAGGAGGGTTTATTGTGATGAACAACCGTCACCGTGGTGTGGGCCTCTTTGCTGTCATAGCCGCCTTGGCAGTGATCTGGGTGGTACTAGCTTTGGCTCCCAAAAGCTCTGCCATACCTGCTTTTTCCCGGAAGTACCAGACTTCCTGCACCACTTGCCATAACAACTATCCCGAGCTGAATGATTTCGGCGAGGCATTCAAGAAGAACGGCTTCAAGTTTCCGAAAGATGACGAGACGTTTGTAAAGGAGCCTCCGGTTCTGCTTGGCTCGAAGGCGCAGAAAGAAGCGTTTCCGGGAGCGGTCTATCCGGGCGAAATCCCCGGTAGCATACCGATCGCATTCCGGTACGAGGGAAATTTCACTCTCAATCGGAAACAGCCGGCGGGAGTCATCGCGCAAAATGGATTCACCCCGCGGACAGATCTTTTTGCGCCCAACACGTTCACCGTCCTAGCTGTCGGGAGTTTCGGGCAAAACTTCTCGTTCTGGATTGACGACGACATTTCCGTGGACGGCGCAAACTCCAACGGCGGAATGGGCGACGGCTGGCTGAAATATAGCGACCTTGGCCACGGAATCGGGCTACCGAAGAACGCACTGAACGTGCGCTTCGGGCAATTTGAATTGGACCTGCCGTTTACCCAAGCGAAATCCATCTATTTGTCTTCCTATGACATTTACAATGAAGGGAGCTTTGCTTGCCCCCCTCCCCCCGCTCCTCCTGCTCCTCCCTCGTGTTTGAATACGACCAATAATCCCGTCATCTTCGGGTCGCCGCAGCGCGGCATCGAATTCGGCGGGACTCCCAATAACGGCAACTTTGATTGGTCGGTGGCCGTTGTGAACGGCAACAACACCAGCGACGCAGTTCGCAGCTCGAAGGACGTGTATGTCCGGCTCTCGCAAAAATTCAATCTCGAGCGAGACCCGGAAAGCCGCAATGCGGTACAGGCTGCCGGCCCAACAGGCCCGCGCGACCACACTTCCATTCGTGTGGGCTTCTACTACTACTACGGCAAGAATCAGCAGAACCAGAGCGGCACTCTTTTCCCAGGACTGCCAACGATTGAGGAACCCTTCTACCGGGTGGGTGGCGATCTCCGCTTCAAGTACCGGCATCTAGAGCTATTTGGGTTGGGCATGTTTGGTCACGATGACAATCACTTGGTCACGACGGGACCACCCATCAGCATCGCGGCTGCTCCAGCCATCAAGTTTTCCGGCGGCTTTGCGGGTGTGAACTACTGGTTCCATCCATGGCTGATCGGAACGTTCCACTATGACGCCGTGAATTCTCATGCGGACTTCGTGAACGGTACCCCTGCCTCGCAGTATCACACCCGGAACCGTTTCAGTCCTGGCTTCCAGGTGCTGGTGCGGGCCAACATCAAGGTCGTGGGTGAATATCAATACACGTTCGGGCAGCCCTACACGGATCCCGCAAACCCGGCCAACACGCTCTACTTCCGTCCCAACACGTTCCAAACGGGAATTGACTACGTCTTTTAACCAGATTTGAATTGCAGGTTTCAGTCGAAAGAACTATCTAAGAATGAGAGGAATACTATGAGTCTAGCGAGAATAGCAGCAAAAGCAGCGTTGGCAGCAAGCCTGATTCTGGCGTTGGCGGGAGCAAGCCGGGCCAATGACATCAAGGGCAAGGTCAGCGTGCAGGGGTTGAAGTCCGCCGAGAACATCGCCGTGTACGTCGATGAGATCGCGGGAAAGACCTTCGAGGCCCCGAAAGACCATGTGGTGGTTGATCAGCGGAAAATGGCGTTTGTTCCGCATGTCGTCGCGGTCCAGAAGGGAACCACCGTGGATTTTCTGAACAGTGACCCGGTAGGGCACAACGTCTATTGGCCTTCCATCAGCGGCAATAAAAAGCTGGCTCACAATCTGGGCACGTGGCCCAAAGGAGAGAAGAAGCCTTTTCAATTCAATGAACTTGGCGCCGCCTCGTTGCTCTGCAACGTTCACCCGGAGATGTCCGGCTATGTCGTCGTTGTTCCCACTCCCTATTTCGCCGTAACCGACAAGGATGGCAATTTTGAGATCAAGAACATTCCGGCCGGGAAATACACCTTGAAAACCTGGAGCGAAGACGGCAAGCCCGTTACACAAGCTATTGACGTGAGTGCAGCAACCACGACTGTGGAATTGACCGTAAAGAAGTAAGCGAGACAGGGGCCCGGGACACTCCTCGTGAACAGTCGAACCAAACTTGTCGACCTCGAGTGGCTCGAGTCGAACTTCCCTTGCATGCAGGCCTGTCCCGTCCATACGCAGGCCGGACGCTATGTCTCCCTCATCGCGCAGGGGAGGTACGAGGAAGCGTATCGTTACGCCCGGGTCCCTAACCCTTTTGCATCGATCTGCGGCCGCGTGTGCGGGCATCCTTGCGAACCAGCCTGCCGGCGTGGCCAGTTTGATTTGCCGATTTCGATCCGCGCGCTGAAGCGCTTTGTTACGGAGCGCCACGGCCCGGAATCGCGCAGTCC
>Ga0187780_10004204_pt1 | contig 10800 bp, 15 predicted proteins | sample 1015_Q2_SP10_20__FD_132429 | JGI IMG/M metagenome (GOLD analysis project Ga0187780, IMG submission 132429) | Tropical peat soil microbial communities from peatlands in Department of Meta, Colombia - 1015_Q2_SP10_20_MG | ecosystem: Environmental > Terrestrial > Soil > Wetlands > Peat | place...
GGTCGCGTTAAGTCCCGCCGGCAGCATGAGGTTCTTGACGTAGAAGACCGGCCATACTTGCACGCAACTGCCGGTGCAGGTGCTTGTCCCGTTGGACTGGATGTCGGTGGTCCTGTAGTAGAGCGTCATGCCCGCGTCGTTCACGAGGTAGAATCCTATGCCACCCTTGTAGCCGATACCGACGGATTGCGCACCAGAGGCAACGCCTGTTACTGTCGTCGTATTGGTTGAGATGGCCGTGGTGGTGAAGGTTGCAGTGGAGGTCCCTCCGCCACGGGTTGCCAATAGGTAACCTGTGGTCACCCCGAACACCAACGTCAGCACTATGAACGCTGTTGCGATAGATTTGAAATTCAACGTCTTGGATTCAGACGAGGGTTGTTTACTAAATGAGCTTTCTTCCAAATCTCGTCCAAATTGCAGCCGGGATGGCACCGCCAAACTCAACGCGCGTCTAGGCTGCGGGCCGCTCGTCATATGCGGCGGCCATTGACGCTCCGGGCTAGCGGGCCAGAGGGGGACATCTTTTCGGAAGGCTCAGAACGGATAAATCAGCCATCTTGAGAAATTGCATTCATGACCGCGTGTCCCCGATGCAGCATTCCCATTGAGCATCTCGAATTCCACTCTCAAACGGGGAAGTTCGTGTTGTCCGGGATAATGCGTAGAGATGGAGATGCAGTGATCAACTTTGCGGGAGATTTGAAGAAGGAGCCCGGGTTCTACTGCCCCGTGTGTGGCGAACTGCTTACTGAGGACGTTCAGACGGCTAGGAGAATCCTGAGCGCCCCTGACATGGGTTCGCCGGGTAAGTAATGGCCGAACGCTGCTCAGCCAACGTTGTGCGTGTCAGCTGCCTGGAGCCTTACTTTCTCTTGCCCTTCGCGTAATCGACCATTCCCTGGAAATCGATTACGGTGACTGGCTCCACTCCCACGACCCAGGCATCGTGCCCGGAGGGGAGCATAGAAATCTCTCCTGGTCCGATGTCCATTTCAGTCCCGTCGTCCATCTTCACATGAAGCACGCCGGTCGCATGGTACTGGAAGTGCGGTGCTTCACAGCTTTTCGTCTTTGCTGTGGGTTTGACGTGCTTTGACCATTTCCATCCGGGTTCGAAAACCGCCCTCCCGATGGTCGCCTCGCCGAACTTGACGAGTTGCAGTTTTCCCCTTTCGAAGGTCCTTGTCTCGTCAGGAGCGCCGAACTTCTTTACTTTCGCTTTTGCCAACCCGAATGGGTTAGGGCCCTGCCCTCTTAAAGGCATGCTATCTGATTTTGAATGAAAGCGGAGAATTTCGTTGTGTTACTTCAACGCGTGTAAGGCATGAACCTCAGGAAAGAGTTCACGAGCCTATAGCACTGCAGCTTTGCTGTAAGGAAGCCGAGGAAGATAAGCAGCGCAAGTTCGGAGAACGCGAAGTTGGCCATCGTCCCTACCACAAGAGCGAGGGCCAGCAAGAGCCTCCCTAGCCTGGGGGCGGGCAGGGCGGAGGCAAGAAGAGCCCCCGTCGACATGTAGAATCGGGAGGCTTCAATGTTCGTTTTCCCCTTCCACTTGTCAATGGCTCTGAGCGTCGCAACAGTGCTGATCCTCAAGCAAGGAGCCTTGGTTTGATGGGTATATATCGCCTAAATCACGTATTGCATAAATCCCACCCTTGGCTCTGCCAATCCGGCCTTGAGCGCCCCGTTCCCTGATGACCTGCAGAAGATCCTGGGCCCTAATGAGCAGGCCCAGCTCTACATCGTCCAGAAGATCTACCATCCCAAGGTAAGCATCGACTCTGTCCTCATCACCAATCAGAGGATAATCCTCAGGCACCCGCACGCCATGGGACTGAAGAAGGACTACACGGACTACAACTATCAGGACGTGGCCAACGTCATGATGGACAAAGGCTTCACGCGTTCTACCCTCAAGGTGGTCCTCAGGTTCGGAGGAGATCCTCTTGCGCTGGAGAACCTACCCAACTCAGACGCAGAAAGGGCCTACGGGCTCATCCGCGAGAACCTGAGCAAGTACCAAGCCCCCTTCGCTCAGGGCATAATGGGAGCCCCCGCATATCAGCAGGCACGTCCCGCTCAGTCTCCTTCCGCCCCTGGACCAACGACGGTAGTCGAAAGGGAGGTGGTCAAAATCAAATGCAGATACTGCGGTGCTCTGAATGACGAGACCGCGAAGGCTTGTGTCAGCTGTGGGGCGACCCTTTAGGATACTTCGCTTTTACTCACCATAGATTCAAAGCTCACCTCAACTCATTGGCTCCAGAGTCGTTTGGAGTCTCAGCCGATGGCCGGGAGAATCTGCATGGTGACAGGTGCGAGTTCAGGCATCGGAAAAGAGACGTCCAAGAAACTGGTAGAACTTGGGGCAACGGTGGTCATGGCCTGCAGGAACCAGAAACGGGGAGAGAAAGCCATGTCTGAAATCATGGCCGGCAGCAACGACGCCGAAGTCGAGCTTCTGCTCGTCGACTTCACGTCTCTCAATTCCGTCCGGGGACTTGCGAAGGAGTTCCTAGAGAAGCACGATTCATTGCACGTGTTGGTCAACAATGCGGGAAGAGTCACCATGAAGCGCTCGATGACGGCGGACGGCTTCGAGACCACCTTTCAGGTCGACTACCTGTCCCATTTCCTGCTGACCAATCTCCTGCTGGGGGTATTGGAGAGGAGCGCGCCGTCGCGCATAATCAACGTCTCGTCGGCTTCACATTACGGAGGCCACTTGAACTTCGACGACCTTCAGATGGGGAAGGGGTACGGAGTCATGAAGGCCTACTCCCAGGCCAAACTCGCACAGGTGCTTTTCACCCACGAGCTGTCGAGGCGGCTCGAGGGGACCGGGGTCACAGTGAACTCCCTTCATCCGGGTGCTGTCGCGACCAACATGTGGAAGAGCCCGATGGGCCCACTCTCATTCGTTGGGAACATTTCCAAGCTGTTCCTGATGAGCCCTGAGAAGGGGGCGGAGACTCCGGTGTACCTTGCGTCTTCCCCAGAAGTCGAGGGAGTGACCGGGAAGTATTACGACCATAGGCGTGAAAAACAGTCTTCGCCGGAATCCTACGACCAAGCTGCGGCAAGGAAGCTCTGGGATGCAAGCGAAAGAATGACCGGGCTTTCGACCTAGGCTGTCGTCACCACCGACACGAAGGTGGTTGGTCATCCGTGCTTCCTACCCAATAAGATATTTCTGCCGATTATCGAGGGCCAAGCCCGGATGTCGGAGGGAAAGGAAACCAAGAAGTCGTACTCTTACACGTTCCGGAGTCCCCAGAAGGACCTGTTGGGTCCAGGAGGCACCAGCCCTGAAACGCTCTTCTCAATCAGGGACACCCTGCTCTTGCTGACGGAAGATTGCATCGTGGTCGAGCGTCCGGAGGGTCTTTTCTGCGAGAAGCACAGCCTCACGGTAATGAATGGGGCGACGAAGTGCAAGTACCTCGCTTCTCGTTTCGCCAGCAACGAAGGGGAGCAGCGGTCAAAGGCTCAGGTCCAGCAGTACGTCAACGAAATCCTCGGCGTCAAGGACCCAAAGACGGTCAGGCGGCTTACAGGGGTCTGATGGCGTTCTGCCCCTTTTCGGTGAGCCTGCCGTCGTCCCCAATGTACCCGGCAAGCTGAAGCTTCGCAATTGCCCTCCCAAGCGTAGCCGGAGGAACCTTTGTGACCTTGTCCAGCTTCTCCACGCTCCCCGCACGAGGAAGGGCATGTAGAATCTGCAGTTCCAGTTGCGAGAGCCCTACTTCGCCTGCCATCGACGGCAACCGAGCCACGGCAGGCCTATTGAACCCTCCAGAAGAGAATTGGAACTCCCTCTCCGGAACGGCCGACGAGAGACTTCTAAATATCCCCGAAACTTGAACCTACTGTGCCCGTCCTCGATGCGAAAGGGATTCCTCTTTACTACGAGGAGGTCGGAAGCGGAGAACCAGTCGTCCTCGTACATGGTACCCTGTGCGACCACACGGCGTGGAGGCCCCAGACGGACGCGCTCTCTGCGAAGTACAGAGCCATAGCCTACAGCAGGCGCTACGCCCATCCCAACAATAGGCAGGGGGACCTTATGGACAGCACCGTCCAGAACAACGCAGAGGACCTCTCGGCCTTCATCGACGGGCTGGGCCTGGAGAAGGTGCACCTCGTAGGGCATTCATACGGCGGGTTCATAGCCGCGTACTTCGCGCTCAAACATCCGGACAAGGTGGGCTCTCTCATTCTTGCCAATGCGGCCGTCGCAACGATGCTTGTCGGGAGGCCCAGCGTGGGTTCATCGCTCTCGCTGCTGCTGAGGTCGCCAAGCGTGGCAGTCTCTGCCCGCAACCTGATCAACGCCACGAAGGAAACGGTCAGGGCCGTGGAAGGTGGAGACGCCGCGGCAGCCTTCCGAATCTTCGTGCCGGCCCTTTCGAACCACAGGACCGATCTTCCTTCAAGGCCTCAGTTCTTCGAGGCTATGGTTACCCGTAATGCGAGAACCCTGCGGGAGACGACGACCCCCTTTCCCGCAGTTACGAAATCGGAAGCGGGAGGAATCAAAGCCCCTACCCTAGTCATTTGGGGGGCTCTCAGCGCCCCGTGGGACTACAAGGTTAGCCAGCTCCTCGCCCAGGCTATCCCTGGCGCCGAGGCGGTCATGGTCCCAAACACAGGCCACTTCTTCTTCATGGAGAACGCTGCAGCCGCCAACGAGAAGATTCTGGCCTTCTTGGAAGGTTCGAAGGTCCGCTAAATACCCCGCGGGCTCCGTACTCTGCGAGTCGCACCGGGAGCCAGGGAGAGCTCAGGACGCCCGAGTCCCGTTGGGGACCAGTTTCTCCGGGACGGCGAGGACCGGGGTTATCCCGTCCTCATACCCCAGGTCGAAGAGCATCCCTTCGGAAATCTCTCCCATCATCCTCCTTGGTTCCAAGTTGACGACGAAGAGGGCCTGCTTTCCTTGTATCTCATTCGGGTCGGCCCGTTCCTTTTTCACGCCCGCGAGTATCCTCCGTTTGTGATCACCGAAGTCGACAAGCAGCTTCACGAGCTTGTCGGACCCCGTGATGTCCTCGACCAACTCGATCGTCCCCACGCGTATGTCGACACGCTCAAGGTCTGCTTTGGAGATTGTAGGTTTGATTGGTGTCATCTTAGGTGGAGACCTACCTTGCGCAGCTAATTGGTGTTTTGTCGCGTCCAGACGGGGGTGGGCCGAGAGCACCGGGGAGGAGGTCAAGGAATCCAGCGACGGCATCGATTGCGACGACAAGGAGTTCTACCTGATCCGGGCGCCAAGCATGCCATATGGCCGCAAGAAAGTTCTGACTTCGAATCCCACCTGCCCGCACTGAACACATTAGTAAGAGTGGCTGTGCGCTTGACCCGTCGTGGCAGACCCAAGAGTCTCCGATCACGCCCGCTTAGTTATCGACTACTGCTGCAAGGTTAAGCGAAACGACTTCGTTTTGATCGTTGGTACTCCAGAGGCGCAAGAACTTGTCGCTGAAATGGCAGCGAGGATTGGAAGAGCTGGAGCACATTATATGTTTCTCGACTTCGACCCTTACATAGAGAGGGCCTACGAGCTCTCAGCCGACGACCAAACTCTCTCATCCATTCCAACTCAAGTCCTCGAGCTGGCTAGAGGTTCCGATGTCGTCCTCCAGATTATTTCGTCCTCGAATTCGCAAGAGGAGTCTGATGTCCCTCCGGGAAAAATCAGGCTGGCGTCTCTCGCCATGGGGCAGCTCCTTCAAATCATACTCAGCAAGCGCTGGAGCCTGACATTACATCCGACGAGGGCCCTCGCCCAGGACGCGAAAATGTCATTTGAGGGGTATCGCGACTTTGTGTATAACGCGACACTTAGGGACTGGCCGAAGTTCGTATCAGAAATGAGAGTCCTGCGCGATAAGATGGCGGCCGCAAAACAGGTCCGCCTGATCGGAAAGGAGACAGACGTCGCATTCTCGATTGAGGGAAGGACCCCGGTAATCGATGGGGGGGAGGTGAATCTTCCAGGCGGGGAGGTGTTCGTTTCCCCTGTGGATTCGACGGTCAGCGGAACCGTCTATTTCGACCTCCCAGTGATCTACGCGGGTCGGGACATCAAAGGCGCACAACTGACATTCAGGAACGGGGAGGTTGTCGAATCGAGCGCCGAAGAGGGCTCAGACTTGCTGAGGGAGATGCTGGCCGTTGACGACGGCGCGAAAAGAGTGGGCGAACTCGGGATAGGGATGAACAGAGGGATCGACAGATTCACCCGTAACATTCTCTTCGATGAGAAGATGGGGGACACCATACACATGGCAGTCGGGAATGCGTACGAAGAGACTGGGGGGACCAACAAAAGCGCGATCCACATTGACATGATCAAGAGCATGAGAGTTGGAGGGGCGATATACTTCGATGGGGCCCCGGTGTACGAAAATGGAAAGTTCACGTGGGAGTAGCCCATGAGGATAGAGCACTGCGAGTTTCCCGATGGGCTTCTCTATGACGTCGAACAGGGAACTTGGGCGGATGTGAGAGGGGAGGTCGTCCGGGTCGGGATCACCAGTCTCCTATCTTGGTCATTCGGACTCTTTTCTGCCATCACCTTCAGAGGCATAGGCACGGGTTTGGTCCGAGGCCAAGTAGTGGGCACCATGGAAGGGTCGAGACACTTCGATGTGTTCCGCTCTCCGATTTCTGGGTCCCTCTCTGCAGTAAACGAAGCGCTTGTTGACGAGCCTGGGCGCCTCAACAGGGACCCGTACGGGGAAGCGTGGTTCGCTGAAATCAAGATTAAGGACGTTGACGAGCTTAGCATATTGGGAAGGCTCCCCCAGGTACAGCCCAGGATAGGAGAGCTGCTCAAGGAGCGTCACGTGCACTGCTTCGCCGCCTTCCCCGACTTCGAAGTGTTCGACACGGGGGTGGAATGCCAGGCCGTGCTCTCGAAGCTCAACGAGCTCCTGGAGAGGAGCACTCCAGGGACAGTGGTGCACGTCGTCTCCGATGACAGCAGCGCTGAAATCGAGATGCAGCGCTGGTCTGACCAGACTGGGAACTCGATCGTCGATGTACAGAAGGAAGGAAAGATCTTCCATTACATCGTCAGAAAGGAGCCCTAAGCCGACGAGGTTTAGCGCTCTATCGGGAGCAGGACTGAGTTCCCCCACTCGGTCCATGACCCGTCATAGTTCCTGACGTCAGGGTAGCCCAACAGGTACTTCAGGACGAACCAAGAGTGGGATGACCTCTCCCCAATCCTGCAATATGTGATAACGGTCTTTTCTCTGTCGACCCCCTTTGACTGGTACAGGGTCTCCAGCTCCGCCCGCCCCTTGAACGTCCCGTCAGCATCGTTTACAGCTTGGGCCCATGGGATGTTCTTTGCACCCGGTATGTGACCTCCTCTTTGGGACTGCTCGTTCGGATACTCTGGAGGAGCGGTGATTTCACCTGAGAACTCTTTCGGGCCTCTTACGTCAACCAGGACCTTGTCTTTTCTCCCTATGGAGGACCTTACACCATCCCGGTAGATTCGGACCTTGATGTCAGGACCCCCGATGCGATATTCTGTGGGTCCGTAGACCGGCACTTCTTTGGTGAGCGGCTTGTCCTCAATCAGCCACTTCTTTCTGCCCCCGTCCATCAGTCTTACGTTCTCGACCTTGTAGTACTTCAGGTCCCAGAATGCGTAGGCTGCGAACCAGTTGTTGAAGTCCCCGTAGAGAATGATCGACGTTTCAGGTGAGATGCCGCTCCTGTTCAACAGGCCCTCAAGCTGCTCTTTCGAGAGGATGTCCCGCGTCGTAGGATCGTTCATGTCCTTCCTCCAGTCGAATACCACTGCGCCAGGTATGTGGCTCTGAACGTAGTTCGAAGCGGGGTCGTAGTCAACCTCGACTATGCGGACCTTCGGATCTTCTAGGTGCTCTGACACCCATTGTGTCGTGACCAGGACTTCGGGGTGGGCGTACGCTTCAACCATATTATAACATATGTAATAATGCCGATATAAGCTTTGGCTGCTCGCCTGTATGCCCGTTAGACTATGGCCTCCACTCGCCCTGTCGGGAAGGATTCAGTAGAGATGGGAATCCAAGTTAAGCTTAGCGGGGTGGGTTCAAATCCCAGATCTCCTTCTGCTTTAGCGCCGCGAGTGCCTTGTCAATGTCCGAAACCGCCACTACTACATTAGCCCGCGCAAATGGGGCGGTCGTGGCATAGGCGTACCTGATGTTGAGCTTCTTCTGGGCGAGCTTTCCGGCGAGTTCTGCGAACGCTCCGGGCCTGTTGTCCAGCTCGACTTTCAGGACCTCTTCTTCAGAAAAGCGGATCTTTGCTTTCTTGAGTGCCGCTCTTGCTTCAGCCACATTGACAACCATCACCCTTGCGAGCGCTGTCCCCCTGGCCTCTGGGGCGATGATCCCGACGATGTTGACCTCCGCGTCGCCTAGCACTGAGCAGAGTCTTGCCAGAGTTCCCGGTTTGTTGGATAATGGGACCACGAACTGGGTGGCCTTCGATATCATCGGTAGACTGTTGCTCGGGTTTTGTAATAAGCGTTGTCGGGCACTCCGGAACGCGATGGCAAACTCAATCTAGCACACGATTCATACCTGGCCCACGATCAAACTCGAAGCGGGCCAGAAATCAACATACCAGAGGACCTTCACCGCGGCGGACGTCCAGGCCTTCGCCGAGCTCTCAGGGGACAAGGGAATCCACCATGTGGTGGCTGACATACAAGGGAGGATTATGGTCCAGGGGCTGTTGACAGCCACCATACCCACAAAGCTAGGTGGAGACATGAACTACATCGCAAGGCACATCGTCTACGATTTTGCCCGTCCTGTCTTCGTGGGCGACACGATAACATGCAATGGCACAGTCGAGAAGGTCGAACCAGCAGAAGGGCGCCTGAACGTTACTCTGTCATTCGTGTGCTGCAATCAGGACGGGATGGAGGTCATGCGTGGCACCACCAGGGGAATCATCAGAACCTGACGCTCACCGACAGGAACACACCCCGGGTAGGCCGTGTGCGAATAAATACGGAGACTCCCTTTCGTGAAAGCTCGATGAACGACTCGAAGCTGGGCTCGGACCTTCTCAGAGTAGAGCAGACATCAGCAGGACCTATCCTTTGAGCGGAGCCGGTGAGGTCGCTGCAAGGTTCGACAGGGTCTCTGAAGTTTACGATGAAACAAGAGAACCCCTTACAGAGGAGGCCGTCGACAGACTTGCCCAGATCCTCTCCCGGGACGGACTATCGAGCCTCCTCGAGGTTGGAGTGGGAACGGGCCGGATAGCCCAGCCGTTGCATAGGAGAGGGTTCGACCTTGTGGGTGCAGACCTTTCGAAAGGGATGCTTCAGAAAGCGAAGGCCAAGGGGCTGCAGAATTTGCTACTAGCCGACGCGAACCACCTGCCCTTCAGGGAGAAGACGTTCGACGCTGTCGTCCTGGCACACATCATTCATCTGCTTGAAGACCCTCCAGCGACCTTCGACAGACTGACCAGAATCGCGAGGAAGGAGATCGTGGCGGTTCTGAGGAAGAGAGATGGTGGAGCTTCCTCGTTCGCCGAAGACAGGAGCCAACTCAGAGAGTCTTTCCGGAAGGCGGCCGAGGAAGTGGGATATCCCCTGAACCGATCTGCTGGAGATTGGCGACAGAGGTTCAGAAAGGAAGAGGAGTTCGTTTCTTCGTCTCGTCCGAGCGAACTGTTGACGATAGACGATTCTCAAGTGGTTACGACGGTGGGAGAAAGGCTGGCTTTCTTTGAAAAACGCGCCTACGGCTATCCTTCTGAGATGCCCGACGAAATGTTTCGAAAGATAATGGATGTCGTGAAGTCGTCAGTCGACCTGGGGAGGGAAATCAGATATCACAGAGTTGAACAGGTGGCTCTTTGGCGGGTCGAGTGACTTACATTCTGCCCCCTTCACAAATCAGCCAGCTCAGGACCTTTGCGAGTGCCAAGCACGTAACCCAGCACCAGGCCGAGCAGGGCGCCCCCGGCGTGGGCTAACCAGTCCGCAGACCCAATGAGGAAGCTGCTTACTATGAAGATGAGCGCGAACCACACCATCAGACCCGGGTTCACTTTACTGTTCGTCACCAGGTCGAACGAAATCACCCCCGCAAGTAGCCCGAAGATTCCACCTGAGGCCCCGAAGCTGAACACATTCAGGCCGTTGGCAAGGCTGAAGATGTTCCCGGCAATGCCCGTGGCCAGGAATACCGCGTAGTACTGCCTCTTGGTGTAGGTGTATGAAAGGATCCCATCCAGCCATGCCAGGGCCATGGCGTTGAAGACCACGTCGGCGATTCCTAAGTAGTTCGGATACACTACGATGATCGATGTGACCAGCTGCCAGACCCATCCCGCCAAGACGGCCTTGTTGTACTGAATTAGGAAGTCGGTCAGCGGTGCGCCGTATACTGGGACTAGGTCTAAGCCGGCGCCTATGACCAACCCTCCAATTACGGCATAAATCAGATTCCTGCCCTGCTCGGAGAGCTGCAAGTCTGAAACTCTGGCGTCTAGCCGCTCTCAGACGCTGTGCTCTCTTCTGTCAAACTAACCCCCGACTTAACACGCCCTTCTTCGAGGACTTTCGCATACCAACCTCGCCTCCCCAGCATGACCTTTAGAAAGTCAGACCCCTTCGCCGTTCCGACATAGGGAAGCAGAAACAGGTTATCGCAAGGATCGCAGGCCTTGGTGATCTGGAAGCGCACCCTGCCTGCAGCGAAAACTTTCCCGACACTGAATGCCTGGTAGGGGATTCCACTGGTGGTGAAGTTCTCCCCA
>Ga0187780_10004205_pt1 | contig 10800 bp, 10 predicted proteins | sample 1015_Q2_SP10_20__FD_132429 | JGI IMG/M metagenome (GOLD analysis project Ga0187780, IMG submission 132429) | Tropical peat soil microbial communities from peatlands in Department of Meta, Colombia - 1015_Q2_SP10_20_MG | ecosystem: Environmental > Terrestrial > Soil > Wetlands > Peat | place...
ACCACCGTGACGACGAGTCGGCGCCTCTCGAGGTGCAGTACGGACCGGCGCATGATGTCATGCTGACTCCGGGCGGCATGCTGCGCGCGCTGGCCGGCACGGATCGCATCCGCGTGAACTCGCTGCATTCCCAGGGCGTGGAGCTCCTCGGGCGCGACCTCGTCGTCGAGGCGCGCGCGCCGGACGGGGTGATCGAGGCATTCCGGGTGGAGCAGGCGCCACGCTTCGCGGTTGCCGTGCAGTGGCACCCTGAGTGGCAGGTGATGAGCAATTCCTTTTCGCGTGCACTGTTCGCCGCCTTCGGCGCGGCGAGCCGCGAGCGCGCACAAGTCAGGTGAGTCATGCCCGGCGACATTCAACAGTTCTTCCGTGACCACAGCATCTCCGAGGTCGAGGCGATCATCCCCGACATGGCCGGTATCGCGCGCGGCAAGATCATGCCGGCGGAGAAGTTCGCCGAGGACGAGGGCATGCGCCTGCCCGAGAGCATCTTCCTGCAGACGGTCACCGGCGACTATCCACCGGAGACGGGCGATGCGATGAGCCCGGCAGAGATCGACATCGTGCTCAAGGCCGACATAAAGACCGTGCGACGCGTGCCCTGGGCCGCGGAGCCGACCGCGCAGGTCATTCACGACTGCTTCTACTCCGATGGTCGCCGCGTCACGATGGCGCCGCGTCACGTGCTGCGCAACGTGCTGGAGCTGTATGCACAGCGCGGCTGGGAGCCGGTCGTTGCACCGGAGCTCGAGTTCTATTTGGTCGAGCCCAACCTCGATGCCGACTACCCGCTCAAGCCGCCGATCGGGCGGTCGGGGCGCGCCGAGCCCGGGCGTCAGTCCTACAGCATCGCGGCGGTCAACGAGTTCGATCCGCTGTTCGACGACGTCTACGCCTTCTGCGAGGCCCAGGATATCGAGATCGACACGCTGATCCATGAGGATGGTCCGGCGCAGATGGAGATCAACCTGATCCACGGCCCGGCCCTCGACCTCGCCGATCAGGCGTTCCTGTTCAAGCGCACCGCGCGCGAGGCAGCGCTGCGCCATAAGATGTACGCGACGTTCATGGCGAAGCCGCACGCCAAGGAGCCCGGCAGCGCCATGCACATCCATCAGAGCGTGATCGATCGCAAATCGAAGAAGAGCGTGTTCTCGAACAGCGACGGCACGCCCTCATCGCTGTTTTTCGCGCACATCGCCGGACTACAGAAGTATTTGCCTGCAGCGATGGCATTGTTCTGCCCCAACGTGAACTCCTACCGGCGTCTGACCCGCTATCAGACGGCGCCGATCAACATGCACTGGGGCTACGACAATCGCACCGCGGGCCTGCGCGTGCCGATGTCGAACGCCGAGGCGCGGCGCGTCGAGAACCGCTGCGGCGGTGCCGATGCCAATCCTTACATCGCCATCGCGGCCTCGCTCGCCTGCGGATATCTCGGCATGGTTGAGGGGTTGCAACCCTCCGATCCGATCACCGGCAGCGCGCACGACCTGCCGTTCGGTCTGCCGCGCTCGCTCGATGAGGCGCTGCGCGAGTTGCGGGCCTGCGAACCCCTCGTCAAGCTGCTCGGCGAGGCCTTCATCAGCGCCTTCGCCATCGTCAAGGAAGCCGAATACGAGGTCTTTCTGCAGGTCATCAGCTCCTGGGAGCGCGAGCACCTGCTGCTCAATGTCTGAGGGCGCACGCGGGGCATTCGTGAACACTCCGGTCCGCTTCCTATGGGTGGTCCTGGTCACCACCGGACTTGCGGCCTGCGGCGGCAAGCCCGCCGCGCCCGCGGGATCGGGCCCGGAGGAGCCGGTACTGGATCTGTACATCTGGAACGACTACCTCGCACCCGACACGCTCGCCAACTTCGAGAAAGCCACCGGGATCAAGGTCACGGTGAGCAACTACGGCAGCAACGAGGAGCTCGACAGCAAGCTCGCGCCGGGCAACGCGGGCTACGATATCGTGGTCCCGTCGGCATCGTTCTATGAGCGCCAGATCCGCTCGGGTTACTACCGCAAGCTCGACAAGTCGTTGCTGTCTAGCCTGAAGAACATCGATCCCGATCTCGAGCGCCAGCTCGCCATGCACGATCCGGGCAACGACTATGCCGTGCTGCACATGTGGGGCACGACTGGCATCGGCTACAACGTGGACAAGGTGCGTGCGACGCTGCCCGATGCGCCACTCGATAGCTGGCGCCTGGTGTTCGATCCGACAGTCGCGCAGCACTTCCAGAAGTGCGGTATCGCAGTGCTCGACTCGGCGAGCGAGATGTTCAAGATGGTCCTCATCTATCTTGGCAAGGACCCGAACGCGCAGCGGCCCGACGATCTGCGCGCCGCCGCCGATGCCATGGCGAAGTTCCGCCCATATCTGCGCTACGTGGATACCCAGCGCATGGTCTCGGATCTCGCCAACGGAGAGATCTGCGCCGCGATCGGCTACAGCGGCGACATCCTGCAGGCCCGCGACCGGGCGCGCGAGAACCAGACCGGACAGCACATCGGTTACTCGATACCCAAGGAAGGCACGATCATCTGGTTCGACAGCTACCTCATCCCGAAGGACGCTCCCCATCCGCGCAACGCCCACGCGTTCATCAATTACATGCTGCGCCCGGAGGTGATCGCCGCGGTGAGCAATACCACCAACTACGCGAATGGCAACCTCGGCGCCGGCCAGTTCATGCGTCCCGAGGTGCTGAATGATCCGAACATCTACCCACCGCCGCCGGTGCGGGCGAAGCTGGTGCCGGATCTTGCCGACTCGCAGGAGACGACGCGGCTGCTCACGCGGCTGTGGACGCGCTTCCTCACCGGCAAGTAGCGCATGAGCGTGCAAGCTGAGCTGCCCGGGCACGCCTGGCAGGAGCCCCAAGGCGAGCCCTACATCCGTCTGGAGCACGTCGGCAAGCACTTCGGCGCGCTCGCCGCAGTGGATGATGTCTCGCTCAGCATCTATCGGGGCGAGATCTTCTGTCTGCTCGGGGCCTCCGGCTGCGGCAAGACGACGCTGCTGCGCATGCTCGCGGGCTTCGATGAGCCCTCCAGCGGCAGGATCTTCATCGACGGCGCCGACATGCAGGGCGTGCCGCCGTACAGCCGTCCGGTCAACATGATGTTCCAGTCGTACGCACTGTTTCCGCACATGAGCGTCGAACAGAACGTCGCCTTCGGGTTGAAGCAGGAGGGCACGCCGCGACCCGAGATCGCCGCACGCGTGGGCGAGATGCTCGGCATGGTCAAGCTCCAGGGGCTGGAGCGGCGCAAGCCGCATCAGCTCTCCGGCGGCCAGCGACAGCGGGTCGCCCTGGCGCGCGCACTGATCAAGCGGCCGAAGCTGCTGCTGCTCGATGAGCCGCTCGGCGCCCTCGACAAGAAGCTGCGCGAGCACACGCAGTTCGAGCTGGTGAACATCCAGCAGCGGCTCGGCGTCACGTTCGTGGTCGTGACGCACGACCAGGAGGAGGCGATGACGCTCGCCAGTCGCATCGGCGTCATGGACCGCGGCCGTATCATCCAGGTGGGCACCCCGCGCGAGATCTATGAGTATCCGCGCAGCCGCTTCGTGGCCGAGTTCATCGGCAACGTCAACATGTTCGAGGGCAGTGTGGCGCAGGCGGCCGGCGCCCATCTCGCGATCGAGTGCGCGGAGCTCGGTCTCGGGTTGCGCGCGGCGAGCACGGCGAGCGCCGCGCCCGGCACGCGTGTCTGGGCCGCGGTGCGCCCGGAGAAACTGCAACTGTCCCGCGAGCGTCCGGCGGCCGCCGCGAATGCCGCGAGTGGTGTGATCAGCGAGATCGCCTACCTCGGGGATACCTCGACTTATCTGGTCCGGCTGGATGGCGGAAAGACGGTGCGCGTCACCGAGCCCAACGCATCGCGCCTGAGCGAGTCACGCCTCACGCGCGAGACGCGAGTCTGGGTGAGCTGGCACGAGGCGAGCTGCGTGGTCGTGACCGAGTAGCGGAGTCAGACGGTGAGCGAGCTGCGCGATGGCGGACGCGACCGGGCCGGCAGACCAGGCTGGCTCGCGGCCCTGAGCCATGCCGGGCCGTCGCTGTGGCTCGCGGGCATGCTGCGCCGCTGTGGCGTGTCCGGCCGCGGCGCGGTGATCGTGCCACCCATCGTGTGGCTGCTGCTGTTCTTCCTGGTGCCGTTCGTGATCGTACTGAAGATCAGCTTCGCTGAGACTCAGCTCGCCGTTCCGCCCTACACGCCGCTCGTCGAGTGGACCGACGGTCGCCACCTGCAGATCCATCTGCATGCGAGCAGCTATCTGTATCTGCTCGATGATCCGCTGTACGTGCAGGCCTTCCTGTCCTCGCTGCTTGTCGCTGCCGTGTCCACCGTGCTGTGTCTGCTGATCGGCTACCCGATGGCCTATGCGATCGCGCGCGCCGACCGCAGCTGGCGCAACACGCTGCTGCTGCTCATCGTGCTGCCGTTCTGGACCAGCTTCCTGCTGCGCGTCTATGCGTGGATCGGCCTGCTGCGCAACAACGGTCTCATCAATCAGGTGCTGCTGTCGCTCGGCATCATCCACGAGCCGCTGGTGATGCTGCAGACCAACTTCGCCATGTACGTGGGGATCGTGTACTCCTACCTCCCGTTCATGATCCTGCCGCTGTATGCCAACCTGGAGAAGCACGACCCGGCCCTGCTCGAGGCCGCCATCGACCTCGGCTGCACGCCGGTACGCGCTTTCCGGCAGATCACGCTGCCGCTGTCGCTGCCCGGCGTCATCGCGGGCAGCATGCTGGTGTTCATTCCCGCAGTCGGTGAGTTCGTGATTCCGCGGCTGCTCGGCGGCACGGACTCGCTCATGATCGGTCGGGTGCTGTGGGACGAGTTCTTCAGCAACCGCGACTGGCCGGTCGCGAGCAGCGTTGCGATCGTGCTGTTGCTCGTGCTGGTCGTGCCGATGATGATCCTGCAGCGCTACCTGGAGCGCGACGCCGCTCCGGGCGAGACGGGCGCTGCCGCCGCACGGGCGGCGCCGCCGTCTGAGGCTGCCTCGTGAGCCGCCGCGCGCTGTTCCTGCCGAGCGCCTTGAGCGCCGGGCTCGCATTCCTGTACGTGCCGATCGTGTCCATGATCGTCTACTCGTTCAACGCATCGCGCCTGGTCACCGTGTGGGGCGGCTTCTCGACCAAGTGGTATCACGAGCTCGCCAGCGACCGGCAGATGCTTGAGGCCGCCTGGCTCAGTCTGCGGATCGCGCTCGTCACGGCCACCGGCGCCGTGGTGCTCGGAACACTCGCGGCGCTCGCGCTGGCGCGCTTCGGGCGCTTCCGCAGTCGCACGCTGCTGTCGGGAATGGTGACGGCACCGCTCGTCATGCCGGAGGTGATCACCGGACTGTCGCTGCTGCTGTTGTTCGTCGCGGCGGCGGGGGTGCCGTTCATGCCCTCGAGCCGTGGCTTTGCCACGATCGTGATCGCACACGTGACGCTGACTCTGTCTTACGTGACAATCGTCGTGCAGTCACGGCTTGCGACCATGGATGAGTCGCTCGAGGAGGCCGCTTTGGACCTGGGCGCACGCCCGGTAAAGGTATTTATGGCGATCACTCTGCCGCTCATCGCGCCCGCGGTGGCCTCTGGGTGGCTGCTGGCCTTTACGCTCTCGCTGGATGATCTGGTCATTGCGAGCTTCGCCGCCGGACCGTCGACCAACACTCTGCCGATGATGATCTTTTCCAAGGTGCGGCTCGGTGTGACGCCCGAGATCAATGCGCTTGCGACCATCATGGTGGCGATCGTCACGGTGTTCGTGGCGGTGGCGGGCGTGCTCATGTCGCGGCAGGAACGCGCGCGCCAGCGCGACATCCACCTCGCGGCTGCCGCCAAGGGCTGAAGCGGCACGTGAGCGACATCTATCTCGGCATCGATGTGGGCGGCTCCTCCATCAAGGCGGGGCTCGTCGATGTGGCGACGGGACAGCTTGTCGGGGAGATCGCGAGTGCGCCGACCCCGCAGCCGGCCTCGCCGGAGCGTGTCATGGCGACGGTTGCGACGCTCGCGCTGCAGCTGCCCTCGAGCGGGCCGGTCGGACTTGCGTTCCCGAGCGTGGTGAAGCGCGGCGAGGCCCGCACGGCGGCCCACGTCGATCCGCACTGGATCGGGACGGACGGCGCGGCATTGCTGAAGCAGACGCTGGGGCGGCCCGCCGCGTTCATCAACGATGCCGACGCGGCTGGTCTGGCCGAGATGAGCTGGGGCGCCGGCCGCGGTGCATCCGGCACGGTCATCATGCTCACCTTCGGGACCGGGATCGGCACCGCGGTGTTCGTCGACGGCAAGCTGCTGCCCAACACCGAGCTCGGGCACATCGAGCTGCGCGGGCTGGACGCCGAGGAGTGGGCCTCGGCGCGGATCCGCACGCTCGAGCGGCTCGACTTCAACGCCTGGATCGCGCGCGTCAACGTGTATCTCGCGCGCCTGCACGCGCTGCTGTGGCCGGATGTCTTCATCCTCGGCGGAGCGGTCAGCGAGCACTTCGCGGAGTTCGGCTCGCTGCTGCGCTCGCCTGCCGAAATCCGACCCGCGCAGTTCGGCGGACAGGCGGGCGTGCTCGGCGCCGCGCTCGCGGCGGCCTCGCTCGGCGGCCCGAGCCGCACGTGAGCAGCATCCGCAGCAAGCTGCCGGACGTCGGCACCACGATCTTCACGGTGATGTCACGCCGTGCTCGCGAGCTGGGTGCGATCAACATCGGTCAGGGCTTTCCGGACTACGATATCGATCCGCTCCTCGGAGAGCTCGTGGCGCAGGCGATCGCCGCCGGACACAACCAGTACGCCCCGATGGAGGGTGCCATCGAGCTCCGCGAGGCGATCGCGGACAAGCTCGCGCAGAGCTACGGCGCGCCGGTGAATCCGGAGTCGGAGATCACCGTGACGCTGGGTGCGACCGAGTCGATCTACTCGGCGGTGCAGGCCGTGGTTGCAGCCGGGGACGAGGCGCTGGTTTTCGATCCGGCCTACGACTCGTACGAGCCTGCGGTGCGGCTCGCCGGCGGCCGCTGCATACGCCTGCCGCTTAGGCCGCCGTCCTTCCGCTACGACTGGGACGCCGTGCGCGATCACCTCACCGAGCGCACCCGTCTCATCATCATCAATTCGCCCCACAACCCGACCTGCACCGCGGCGACGCGCGCGGATCTCGAGGCGCTCGCCGACTGCATCCGGGGACGTGACATCCTGGTGCTCTCGGATGAGGTATACGAGCACGTGCTGTTCGATGGGCGAGCCCACGCCTCGATCCTGACGCACCCGGAGCTGAAGGCGAGGGGCTTCGCCGTGTTCTCCTTCGGCAAGACCCTGCACGCCACCGGCTGGCGCGTCGGCTACTGCATTGCTCCCGCCGAGCTGACGCGCGAGCTGCGCAAAGTCCACCAGTTCAACACCTTCAGCATCGTCAATCCGCTGCAGCACGCGATCGCCGCCTACCTCGCACAGAGACCCACCGCCTGGCGCGGCCTGGGTCAGTTTTTCCAGGCCAAGCGCGATCGACTGCGCGCCGCGCTCGCGGGCTCGGGCCTGGAGCTGCCTCCGGCGGAGGGCACGTTCTTCCAGCTGCTCGACTTCAGCCGCATCTCCAGCGATGGTGACATCGCCTTTGCGGAGGCGCTGCTCACTGAGGCCGGCGTCGCGACCATTCCGCTGACGCCGTTCTACGAGCGCCCGCCGGCGCTGCCGTTCGTGCGCGTCTGCATCGCCAAGCGCGACGCGACGCTCGATGCGGCGAGCGTCCGGCTGCGTGCCTTCGCCGAGCGCCGGCTGCGCTGAAGGAGCTCCACGATGAAGAAGTCCACGCGCGTCAATCATCCCCCCGAGGTCGTGCTGCCGGCGGGCAACCACCCGGTCGTCGCGCCGATCTATCAGACGGTGAAGTTCGAGTTCGACGACCTGGAGACGACGCTTGCGTACCTGCGCGGCGAGCGGCCCGGCTTCTTCTACTCGCGCACCGCCAATCCCACCACGCGCCAGCTCGAGCTGCTGCTCGCGGAGCTGCAGGGGCGGGATGACTGCCTGACGACGACCTCGGGTGTGAGTGCGATCGCTCAGACGCTGCTCGCGCTGACCAAGGCCGGCGATCACGTACTGTGTTTCGTCGAGACCTACAACCCGACACGATACCTGATCCGGCGTCTGCTGGGACGATTCGGCGTCACCCACACCATGCTGTCGATCGAGGACCTGGCCGGCATCGAGCGCACGCTCGCGGCGCAGCCGACGCGCCTCGTGGTCTTCGAGAGTCCGACCAATCCGGTCACCAAGATCGCGGACATCACCGCCATCACGCGCCTCGCACGCGCGCGCGGTGCACTCACGGTCCTCGACAACACGTTCGCGGGCCTGCACCAGCACGGCGAGTACGACGTGGACGTGTTCGTCCACAGTCTGACCAAGTACGCCTCGGGAGCCGGTGACGTGCTCGCCGGCGCCGTCATCGCCCGCAGCGACATCATCCGCGGCCTGCGCACCGATTTCGGCACGCTGGGCGGGACGCTCGACCCGCATGCGGCATTTCTGGTCCAGCGTGGGCTGAAGACGTACTTCGTGCGGTATCAGGCGCAGTCAGCGAGCGCGGCGCGCATCGCGGCGCTGCTGGCCGAGCACCCCGCCGTCGGCCGCGTGCACTATCCAGGCCTGACATCCCATCCGCAGCACGCCCTTGCGAAGGCTCAGATGAGGGATTTCGGCACGATCGTCACGTTCGATCTCAAGGCCGGACTCGCAGCGGGGGCGCGCTTCGTCGATGCGCTGCAGCTGTTCGCGCTGACGCCGAGCCTCGGGTCCACCGAGTCCCTCGTCGTCGCGCCGCAGATGATGCGCGGGCGTGATCTGTCCCCGGATCAGCAGCGCATCTCGGCGCTCACGGACGGCACGGTGCGGCTGTCGATCGGTCTCGAGGACGTCGACGACCTGCTCGAGGATGTGACGCAGGCGCTGGCAGCCGCCGGCTCAGCGACGTAGCAGCCAGGCGAGCAGCGTTGCGAGCGCGCTCACGATCAGCATCGTGGTGATCGGGAAGAAAAACTTGAATCCCGGCCGGTCGATCATGATGTCGCCGGGCAAGTGAAACAGCGGCAGACGCCTGAGCCACGGCCAGGCGAGGCCCGCCAGGATGAGTACGGTTCCGAGCAGAATCAGAATGCGGTTCACGCGCTCGCACCTGTAAGACGGCGACCCTCACGTGATCGGCCCCACCGCGTTCGATGATGCGCCAGTCGCGCCAACATGGCGAGGCCTCGCGCGTCTACAATGAACCAATGAGCGCCACCTTGAGATCGACGCCAGCCGCAGACGGCTTCTGGATGCCCGCGGAGTACGAGCCGCACGCGGGCTGCTGGATGCTCTGGCCCGAGCGGCCCGACAACTGGCGCGAGGCGGCACGGCCTGCTCAGCAGGCCTTCGCGGCGGTCGCCGCCGCGATCGTACGGTTCGAGCCGGTCAGCGTCGGAGCCTCGGCCGCCCACTACGAGACGGCCCGGGCGCTGCTGCCGCAGCAGGTGCGTGTGGTCGAGCTTTCTCACGATGACTGCTGGATGCGGGACGTGGGCCCGACGTTCGTCGTCAACCGGCGCGGCGCCGTGCGCGGTGTCGACTGGCGTTTCAACGCCTGGGGCGGACTCGAGGGCGGACTCTACTTTCCTTGGGACCAGGACGATCGCGTGGCGCGCAAGGTGCTCGAGCTCGAGGGTCGCGATCGCTATCGTGCCCCGCTGATCAACGAGGGCGGAGCCGTGCACGTCGACGGTGAGGGTACGGCTCTGGTCACGGAGGAGTGCCTGCTGAGCCCCAACCGCAATCCCAAGCTCCGTCGTCAGCAGGTGGAGGCCTACCTGCGCAGCTACCTGGGTGTGAGCACGATCGTGTGGCTCGGCCGGGGCGTGTGCAACGATGAGACGGGCGGGCACATCGACAATCTGGCGTGCTTCGTGCGGCCCGGAGAGGTGTGCCTCACCTGGACCGACAATCGGCGCGACCCGCAGTACCCCATCTCCCGTGATGCGCTCGAGCGGCTCGCGAGCGCGCGGGATGCGCAGGGACGGCGCCTCCGAGTGCACAAGCTGCCGCAGCCGGGACCGCTCACCCTGTCCGCGCGCGAGGCGCGCGGCATCGTGCCGCGCGAGGGCACCAAGCCTCGGATCGCGCGTGAGCGGCTGGCCGCGAGCTACGTGAACTTCTATCTGGCGAACGGCGCGGTGATTTTCCCGCTGCTCGATCGGCGCAAGGATCGCGCCGCGGCGTCGCGGTTGAGACGGATGTTCCCGGGCCGGCACATCGTCGGCGTGCCGGCCCGGGAGGTACTGCTCGGGGGCGGAAACATCCACTGCATCACCCAGCAGGTGCCGGCGCGGGGGCTGCGGCGCCGGCATTCGCCGAAAGGCGCGGCTGGCCGCTCCGCAGAAGTGTCGGCATTGACCGACAGTGCGGGGCCTGAACTTTCCGTATCCTTCTGAGCCCAAGCTGAAACTCCTGGTCTGACGCAGCGAGGCGGATTCTGAGAGGGTTTCGCTCCTCCCCTTGGGTCGCCGGGGTCGCGGTACAGCTCATGCTCGCGGCCTGCATAGGCCGTGTGGCGGGAGACGCCTCGACCCGCGCCCCGGTGGATGACTGCCGGCGTCAGATCATTGTCAGCCTCAGAGAAGACCCCGGCGGTCGAGTAGATGATGGCTTCGTGACGGACCTCGCACGCGTTTCGGCCGTGCAACTGACATTCTTGCGTGCCATCGGACCGAATCTCTACGTTTTCTCACTGGTCGCTGCTGATTCGGATCCGAGCTGCCGCGGGGC
>Ga0187780_10004206_pt1 | contig 10796 bp, 9 predicted proteins | sample 1015_Q2_SP10_20__FD_132429 | JGI IMG/M metagenome (GOLD analysis project Ga0187780, IMG submission 132429) | Tropical peat soil microbial communities from peatlands in Department of Meta, Colombia - 1015_Q2_SP10_20_MG | ecosystem: Environmental > Terrestrial > Soil > Wetlands > Peat | place...
CCTTTGGTCGCCCTCGGACGACCCGAACCATGGTCGGTCGAACGGTGTTTGGTCGTCGTCATGGCTCGCCTCCCTCGGTAGTCCTGGGGAACCCGCGAAACGACCCGGGCAGATGAAACCCACTGCAAGAGGGAGAGTCCCGGGCGGACCGCGGCTCGGGCCCAATGCCACTCAGTAACCCGCCAACAGCTCACGGATTGCGGTATTCGCATCGGGCGCCCGCGTGACCGCACTTGCGACAAGGACTCCATCCGCCCCGAGTTCGAGAGCGCGGGAGACATCCCGCCGGTCGTGAACCCCCGCCCCGCACAGGACGCGCGTTTTGGCGGATACCACGTGGACTGCCTCGACCGTGCCCGAGACGACCTCCGGCCGGGCGGTCGAAACCGCTCGGTCCCCGCCGATGAGCTCGGGCGGCTCCACGGCGAGGTACGGAGGCTGGAGGGCCGCCAACCGACGGGCCGGGCCCACGTCCGCAGCGCAGACCACGGCGACCAGCCGAAGGTTGCGGAGGCGGCGCACGACGTCTTCGATGGCAGGGTCGGGTAGCGGATGCTCGGAGTGGTTCACGAGGCTCCCGCGCGCTCCCGCGGCCGCGACAGCCTCGACCGGGACGTATCCCGTGCGGGCGCCAGCGTCTCCCGGGTCCGCGTGTTGCGCGAGCACCGGGATTCCCACCGAGTGTGCAACGTAAGCAAGGTCCGGAAGCGGGGGGGCGATGGCGGTAGCTACCCCCGCCTCTCGGCCCGCGGTCTCGAGTATCTGGGCGACGCGAACCGCGTCCGGTCCCAGATGGCCAGAGTACGCCTTCAGGTTGAGAACCAGGAGTGGCTGACCGAGCGACGGGAGGTCAGTGGACGGGGGCGGGGCGGGTTCGCTTCGGGCGCGAACAGATCGCGTACTCGTCTCCGTCAAAGAAGACCTCGCGGTCGGGGTGTTTCCGCTGGAGCTCCGAGATTCGGCTAAGGACGTCTTCGAGGGTCGTCGACTCGTCATTCGGGTCAATCCTCAGGTGCACCGTCTTCTCGGGCCGCGCGGTCGTGTGACCCGTTCCCGGCATGAGGCTCCGAGGGGACGGCATTCGCCCGAGGGGCCATTAAGGATTCGACGGGTCGTTTCTCGCGCAAAAGCGGGCAGAAGCACCAATGTGCGTGCCGTTTTTCACGGGCGAGCCACCGTCGCGAGTCGAGTCCGGAAATGGGTTTGACGAAAGAGTAAATACCGCGCTTCGGTCCCCGAGACTGGGGAGCACAATGGCACCCGTTCCGCCGTCCACTGCGGAGAAGGAAGCCAAGACCGAGCTGTCCGAGGCCGAGATCGCGGTCCACTGGAAAGAGGAGGAAGGGTTCGTCCCCAACCCCAAATTCGTTGGACAAGCGAACCTGACCGACCCCAGCGTCAACGAACGGTTCTCGCTCGAGCACTTCCCGGAATGCTTCCGGGAGTACGCGGACCTTCTGAGCTGGGACAAGTACTGGACCTCGACCCTCGACACGAGCAACGCTCCGTTCTACAAGTGGTTCGTGGGGGGCAAACTGAACGCTTCCTACAACTGCGTCGACCGCCATCTCGAGATGTACGGGAACAAGTCGGCGATCATCTTCGTTCCCGAGCCCGAGGAAGAAGAACCGGTCGCGATGACCTACCACGAGCTGTACGCTCGTGTCAATGAGTTCGCCCTCCTCCTTCGGGACTTTGCCGGTCTCAAGACCGGCGACCGGGTCACGATTCACATGCCGATGGTCGCCGAGCTCCCGATCACGATGCTCGCCTGCGCCCGTCTCGGGATCATCCACTCCGTCGTCTTCGGAGGGTTCAGCGGAGAGGCGGCGGGACGGCGAGCGGCGGATTCTCAGAGCCGGGTGCTCATCACGATGGATGGGTACTACCGCAACGGGAAGCTCATCGACCATCTCCAGATGGCGGACCTCGCCTGCGACACCGCGAAGGCCGAGGGCCAGACGGTCGACAAGGTCCTCATCTGGCAGCGGTATCCCGGGAAGGTCTCCTCATCGAAGACGCTCGTCCCGGGTCGTGACGTCCTCATCCACGACGGGCTGAAGCCGTTCCGCGGAAAGACAGTCGAACCGGTCTCGATGCCGGCCGAGGCTCCCCTCTTCTTGATGTACACGAGCGGGACCACCGGTCGCCCGAAGGGCTGCCAGCACAGCACCGGTGGATACCTCGCATATGCCGTCGGGACGTCCCTCTGGATCCAGGACATTCACCCTACCGACGTGTACTGGTGTCTCGCCGACATCGGCTGGATCACCGGTCATACATACATCGTCTACGGGCCGCTCGCGCTCGGGGGGTCGACCGTGATCTACGAGGGTGTGCCGACCTTCCCTGACGCCAGCCGCCCCTGGAGGATCTCCGAACGGCTGGGGGTGACAATCCTCCACACTGCCCCGACGGCGATCCGGCAGCTGAGAAAGCTCGCCCCGGACGGGCCGAAGAACTACCGCACGAGCTTCAAGACCATGACCACGGTCGGCGAACCGATCGAACCGGCCGCGTGGCGGTGGTTCTACGAGGTCGTCGGGAAGGGCAAGGCATCGATCACGGACACCTGGTGGCAGACCGAGACCGGAGGGGTCGTATGCACGACGAAGCCGGCGATTGACCGGATGAAGCCGGGGAGCGCGGGCCCCGGCGCTCCCGGGATCCACCCCGTGATCTTCGACGAGAACGGAAACGAGATTCCGGCGGGCTCGAACCGCGCCGGCAACATCTGTATTCGCAACCCATGGCCCGGGCTCATGCAGACGATCTGGGGGGATGCGGAGCGGTTCAAGCGCCAGTACTTCGCGAAGTACAACAAGAACCCGAACAGCAAGGACTGGAGGGACTGGCCGTACTTCGCCGGAGACGGCGCGATGGAGTCCGCCGACGGATACTTCCGGATCCTCGGACGGATCGATGACGTGATCAACGTCGCCGGACACCGGCTGGGAACCAAGGAGATCGAGTCGGCGTGCCTCACGGTTCCTGAGGTGGCAGAAGCGGCCGTGGTCCCGGTCGTGGACGAGGTCAAGGGACGGGTCCCGGAGGTCTACGTCGCGCTCAAGCCGGGAATCCACCCGTCAAAAGAGATCGAGAACAAGATCACTCACGCGATCGAGACGGAGATCGGGAAGATCGCTCGGCCGAGCGCGGTCCGCATCGTGCCCGACATGCCGAAGACGCGCTCCGGGAAGATCATGCGCCGGGTGCTCGCGTCGATTTCGAACACGATGGACGTCGGGGACATCACGACCCTCGCCAATCCCGATGTCGTAGAGCAGATCCGGGTCCAGGTCCAGGGATCGGGCAAGGTCCAGACCAAGGCCGCCCCCTCGGACATCAAAGACTTCGGAGCCAAGTCCGAGTAAACGGAACGACCGTCCGTTCCCGCAGTGTCCCGGCGCCGGGCGGGTCGGCTATTCGCCGGTCGACTTCGGCAGTACTCTCGGAGCGTACGTGGGGATCCGCATGAGGTGGACTCCGACGACGATCGCCCAGAGCGTGATCGGCGCGACGATCAGTCGTTCCATTCCGCCCACGCCGAGGTAGAGGTACGTCTTCGTCACGAACAGAACGATCGCGGCCAGCGACACGAACCCCGACAGGATCGAATAGGCACGGAAACCATCCCACCGGGTATCCCGGAACATCGCGATTCCAAGGACCACCAGGGCGAGGCCCCCGCAGACGAACGCGGTGATTGCCGAGGCGACATGCGCGTTGATGTTGACGTCCTCAGGGAAGACGCCCACGCCGGCGGTTCCGATCCCCGTGAGAGCGAGGAGAACAAGTCCCAGGGAACGAGTTCGCCGCGCTGGAAAGGCCGTTCGGAGCAGTAGGACCGCGAGGACGAGGCAGACTCCCAGCACGACCAAGGAGACATCGAACACGAGGTACCACGGGGAACAGACGTAGTGGCCTCCGCTCCCGAATGCGCCGGTCCCGTTGACGGTACCGCAGTGCACGGCCCCGAGGTCCGAGATGTAGTTGTCGCGGAGGCTGTACGAGGAGCCGTATCCGACCTGGGTGACGACCATCCCGACGACGAAGATCAACGAGCCGGCGAGCAGCAGAAGGGAGGCGTGATGCACGGAGCGGTGTACGAGCGGGCCGTACCGCTCCGCAACATCGTACCGGGGCGGGGGAGCTTGGTCGGCGGCCACGGGACGGGGGTCCTAGCCCTCGCGCGAATCCCGCTCGTACGAAGCGTCGCTCGTTCGCTTCAGGCGGGCGCCGTCACGGTCGCACATCGGGTGGGCACTCGGCGGCACGTCGATCACGTACCCTCCCCCGCATTTCGGACACTCGTAGTACGGCATCGGGGCTGCCGGGAGAGGTACAAGCCTCCCCTATAAAGGGCCCGACCTCGGAGCTTTTCGTCGGAAAGACTATCGCTCCGCGATTCCCCCCCGTCGCTGTGGTCCCTTCCCGCCCGAGATCGATGGCATCTGCTGCCCGGCGAATCTCCTCCACGTCCAACCGGTTTCGGACGATCGATTCCTATCGAGCCCACCGGGAGTGGCAGAGGTACGAGGGGACTGCACAGCGCGACCTTTACCGGGAGCTTCGGGAGCGTTTCCTCATCCGGCACGCAGTCGCCGGAGGCTGGGCGGTTGATGTCGGCTGTGGACCGGGAAGGTTTCTGCCGTTTCTCGGCGGGGCCAATTCGCGGCGTGTCGCGCTCGACGTGTCGACCCAGATGCTTCGTCTTGTCCCGAGCACGTGGCTCGGCTCGGGAGCGCAGGGATTCCCCCCTGACTTGCTTCGTGCCGACGCCCTCCGTCCGCCTCTGGTCTCGCGGATGTTCCAAGAAGTCGTTGTCCTGGGCAACACGCTTGGATTTCAGGCCGATCGCGCGAGAGAACTTCTCGACCAGGCGCTGGACCTCGTGGCGCCGGGGGGGACGCTCCTGCTCGAGATCGCCCCGGGACCGGGCGAGCGCTCTCGGTATCTCGCTCGTCTTCCCGCATCGAGCGTGGGACGACTGTTTCTCTCTCCTTCCCGCGCCATCCTTTCGCGTCTGGACCGAGAAGGATTCCGCGTCGAACCGCCACGACGTGGTCCCACGGAATCGTTTCGGAGGTTCTCGGTCGAGGAGCTCCACCGACGGCTCCTTGACGCCGGGTGGGAGGTTTTGGAGACCCTCGCGGTGGCCCCTGCCCTCGGTCCCGACGCAGGTCGGATCGCGGCCATTCGTTCCAACTCCAAGGCATGGGGGACCCTGCTCGACCTCGAGGAAGAAGTGGGCCGCCGACCGGCACGGTGGACGGCGGCCGCCGCGGTGCTCGTTTCGGCTCGGTGTCCTTCCTCGAAGCGCATGATTAAGTAACCCGGATTCCCCATCTCGTACGTTCTTTCCATGCCCAAGGCAGCGGCCGCGAAGACCCCACCCCCGGCCACGCGGGCCGTGACGGTTCCCGCCCCGGAGGACCTCGAGCTCGCGAAGGAGGACGCCCTCCTTCAGCTCCGCATCGGTCGGACCGCTCACTTCTACACGGTCATCGTCTCGTCCCTTCTTGCCCTCGATGGCGTGCTCGTGCTGCTTCTCTACACGACGCTCCCGTCGTTGAACGACGCGGATCCGGGAACCCGTCTTGCATCCACCTTCTTCATTCTGATCCCGCTCATTGCCGGACTCGTCCTTTCGGCGGTCGCGCTCGCGTCGAAGTGGGAAGTGTTTCAACTTTGGCCATGGGAGAGGCACTTCTCGACGACCGTCGGAGCTCTCGGCGTGAACGTGGTGCTCGCGGTCTTCTACGGTCTCTTGGTCGCCGGGGTGGGCCCGCTGGCCCATCAGTCGCTCTACCCCTGGTTCTACGCGGCGGAGCTTGCGGGGACTTCCCTTGCCTTGCTCGGGCTGACCCTGACGTGGACGGCGTGGAGCATCCGCCAGTGGGCGAGCGCGATCTCCGCGGTCCTGCCGATTGCGAGCGCCCTCTTGGTCTACGCCCGTCCGTCGGAGGCGAGCGCGCTCGCGGTCAGCCTCTTCCTTTCTGCGATCCTGTACCAGACGTCCGGTTCGTTCCTCCATCTGATTTCTTCCGGGACTCGGGTCCACGAACGCGAGCTCATCACATCCGGACAGAGTCGAATGTTCCGGCTCGCCCAGGAGATCTCTCAGAAGGAGGAGGCGCTCCTGTACCGAGAGGCGGCCCTCGTGAAGCGCGAGGCCGCGGTCGAGAATGCCGACCTCTCCGTTCACCGTCAGTACGACTCCCTGAAGGAAGCGCGTACGCAGCTCGACGCGCTCGAGGAGGACTACCGAAAGCGGTCGGATTCGCTCGTCGAGAAGGAGCGGACCTGGACCGGACGGATTGCCGAGATCGAAGGGCGTGAGACGAAGGCCGAGGACAAGACGAAGGCGCTCGAGCTTCGAGAGCAAGAGATCGCCCGCCTTCTTCCCCAGATTTCCACTCGGGAGGCTCGCCTGATCGACCAAGAGGGCGGGATGACCCGACGCGAGGTCGAGCTGGCGCAGCGACAGCAGGCGCTCGCGCAACAGCTCCAGGACCTCAAGGAGACCGAGACCCGTCTCGCGGCACGCAAGACGGAGCTCGACCAGAAAACGGCGGAGCTTCTCCGTCGTGAGGGTGAGGTGGCTGCCCGCGAAAGCGGGAGCCGGGCAGCCGGAGGAGCCCCGTCCCCGGCGGGACAAGACCTCGTGGCCCGAGAAGTGCACCTTCAGCAGCTCAAGAGCCAACTCGATGAGACGAACGTCACCCTGGGTCGAAAGGCACGGGATCTCGCCGCGCAAGCGAAAACCGCCGAAGAGTCCCTCGCTCGGTCGACGCGCAAGGAGGCTGAGCTTGCCTCCCGGGAGGCCGCGGTCAAACAGCGTGAGGCCGAGCTCGCGGACCTTCTCAAGGCGGCGGACGGGCGTCGAACTCAGTACGACGCTGCGGCTCGGGACTACGAGACCCGTCTCGATTCGCTCGGAAAGGACCAGGTTTCGCTGGCTCAGAAGCGGGCCGATGTCGAGCGGAACCTGAAGACAGTCTCCGAACGCGAGAGCACGCTCAAGGACCGAGAAGTGCGGATCAAGTCGCTCTTGGAGCAGGTCGAGAGACGCGAGCAGGACCTCCACGAGCGTTCCCGCACGCTCGAGGCTGCCGAGGCCGAGGTCAGCTTCCGACGGCAAGCCCTGGAGCGAAGCGGAGACCTTCCCATCGCCGGCCTCGCCGCGGTTGCGGCGGCGGACCAGATGGACCGACCCATCGCCGCAACTTCGTCCTCGCGCGCGCGAGGGGGTCGTTCGGAAGGGGTGCGTGACCTCGCGGAGACCCCGTCCCATGAGGCCGATACGCTCGTCGCGCGTGCGGGTCGAAGATTCCCGGACCGCCTGCCGACCGGAAACAGTCGCCTCGACGACCTTCTGCTCGGAGGGCTCCCACCGCGCTCCCACGTCGTGGTCCTTGGCGATGCGTTCGTCGGGAAGGAAGTCGTCGTCTATGCGTTCGTTGCCGAGGGCCTCAAACGGGGAGAGTCCGTCCTTCTCGTCACGGCGGCCCGCTCGCCGCAGGAGATCTCGGAGGCTGTCGGGGTCGTGCTCCCTCAGTTCCGGGAGTACGAGCAGATGGGAATGGTTCGATGGGTCGACGCCTCCGGCTCCGGTGGCACGGCTGGCCCGAACCGAACGATCGTCAAGGGCGCGAACGACCAAGCGGGCATTCTCACTTCTGTGGGGGCGATTGCCCGAGGCTTCGAGGAATCCAAGACCGGCGCATTCCGAGTCGCGTTCCTCGGTCTCTCGGCCGTGCTCGCCCACGGTGACGAGCGCGCCGGGTTCTCGTTCCTCCAGAACGTCGTCGGGATCCTGAAGCCTCGCCCGGCGCTCGCGATGTACTCTCTGGAGGCGGGCGCTCTCTCCGAGGCCGCGGTCGAGAGCTTGCTGGGCCGAATGGACGGGGCAATCGTCTTCCGACAGGACCGGGACAAGACGTTCCTCCAGGTGAAGGGCCTGGGCGACGTCGAAACCCGAGACTGGGTCGAGTGTCGGGTCACGAGCCGCGCACTGATCGTCGGCTCGTTCGCTCTCGAGAGGATCCGATAGTTTCGAGACCGCCGCGCCTCGGCCAATTCATTGGGTCGTGGGATTCGTAGCGTACTCCGAAGGGTCCACGACGTACCGTGGGTCTTGTCCCGCAAAGAATCGCGCGAGATTCGCGAGCGCCTGGTCGAGAACGTAACTATCGACACCGGGGCCGAACCCCGCGCAGTGCGGGGTCCCGACGAAATTCGGAAGCTCTGGGAATGGCCATCGATGCTCGATCCGTCCGGCGGCGAAATCCTCGTGCCACCACACGTCGAGGCCGGCGCGGAATTCGGGATGACTTTGGAGATGCCGGTAGAGGTCCTCCTCTCGCACGGTTCCCGCCCGACCGATGTTGACGAACACCGCGGTCGGCTTCATCGCCTCCAGAGCCGTCCGGTCGATTGTCGATTCTGTCAGCCGGGTGAGCGGACGAGAATCGAAGACGAAGTCGGCCCCCCGGAGCGAATCCACGAGACGGTCCGCCGGGAACATCCCGCTGCAGCCAGGAGCCATCCGCCCGGTCCGGTTCACGCCCACGATGTGCATCTCAAAGGGCTGCAACCGATCGGCGATGGCGCGCCCGATCTCCCCGTATCCGAGGATGGTGGCGCACTGCCGCCAGAGGAGCCGATTCGAGGGCGGGGGCCGGAGGGTCCCGGCCGCGACCAGCGAATGAGCGCGAGGAACCTCCCGAGCCGCGGCGAGAGCGAGCGCCACCGCATGCTCGGCGACGAAGGGAGCGTACGCACCCACGTTCCCTGCGAATCGAACCCCCTTGGGAAATCGGTCGAACGGTACCCCGTCCATCCCCGTGTAGACGCGCTGAACGAACCGAAGGCTTTCGAGCGGGCGGAGGTCGACCTTACCCAGGTCCCGCTCCACAGAACCGAGAAGCAGAGCCTCAGCGCTCGTCCACTCGGAGGGTGACGTCTCCGAGAGGTATCCCCATGGGATACCAGGAAGTCGCTGGCTCACGGTTGCCCGCGCATCCTCGCGAGGGCGAAGTGCCACGAGCAACCGAAGCTCGGACATTGCGACGCCGAGGCGCACCGGCCCTATTGGCTTGCCGGTGACCCGACGGCGGCACACCTCCGAATCTTTGCTTGGGAGGGGTGCGTGGGGTCAGTCGGACCCAAATACCTCTGCGAGGCTGAGCGATGAGCACCCATGGCTGCCGTCACTCTCGACCTCTGGCACACGTTGCTGTACCTCTCCCCTGAGAAGGAGGAGAGATACATGGCGCGGCAGCTCGCGCTCGGCCGAGAGGTCCTCCGAGAATCTCCACGCCTTCCGGGTGCCCCCGACCTCTCCGACGCCGAGCTGGGGAGCGCCTTCGAGCGGGCGTACGTGGGGGCGGTCAGGGCATCCCTTGAGGGATCGACCATCACGCCCGCCGAGCAGATCCTCGAGGCGGCAGCGGAGACCGGTCGAGCCGTAGACCCCCAGATGTACCTGTCTCGCCTGAAAGCAGAGGTGGAAGCCACAGAGTTCCACCGGGCGCCGGGAGCGATCGAGCTTCTCTCCGAGCTTCACGAAAACGGATACCACCTCGGACTCGTGTCGAACACGGTTGGCGAGCCCGGCGCGCTTTTCCGCCCGATCCTTGCCGCGATGGGATTCGACCCGTATCTCGAGACGATCGTGTTCAGCGACGAACATCCCTGGACCAAACCGGCCCCTGAGATTTTTGAGCTCGCCCTCGGGAATCTCCACGCGACGCCGACGGAGGCGGTCCACGTGGGCGACGGTTGGTCGGACCTGGAAGGGGCTCGGCGAACCGGCTACCGGGGGTCCGTTCTGTTCACGGGCCTCCACTCCTACGGTCCGCGCTATCGCGAGCTTTTCCTCCTTGGGGAACCCGATGACCTCCCGGCCGGCCTTCGGACGGACCGACTTGCCGACGTCGGCCCGTTCGTGCGGAAACTGCTCCCGCTCGACTGAACGGCAGCGATCCCGTCACTCCTCGCCCATGTGACGAGGCTTGGGGACGACCTTCGGCTGTTCACCCTCCGTCGGCATCCCGGTCTTGCCGGGCACGATATCGCAGTCCCGCCAGTTCACTCCGATCGTGACCCTCGGGAACGCGACTTTGAGCGTGTAGTTGGCGAGGGTGCCAATCACGAGTCCCTGAGAACCGGGTACCAGGTTCGGGTTCATCGTGGACAGGTCCCGGTTGAGCACGACGCGCGTCTGGCCGAACACGATCTTGGAGAGTTCTCCTCGGTCCTCCATGGATGCTCCACGAGCAGCCGCGCCCTGCCTTAACGGTGTCCGGCCCGGTGGGCAGAGGGACGCACGGTCCTCGACGCGCCCTCGTCGGCGACAAAAGGGTCTGCGCCTCGAGGAAAACGGGATTTATCTACTTGGAGAACGCTCGCCGCCCCAACATGCCAGCGTCTGGCGTAAGCATGGATGCGGGAAGTGGAATGGGACTGCCGCCACCGCCGCCCCCTCCGGCGGAGGCAAAGCCTGAGGGTTGGGCGAACCCGGCCGTCGTGGGTTTGATGGGTTTCGGGACCACCACGATGCTCGCCGGGCTCTCGAACATGCCGGCCCCGTACGTGAACGGGTTCGCAGCGAACTGGGTCGTGTTCGGCATGGCCCTGTTCTTCGGTGGGATCGCACAGCTGCTCGCAGGAGTCATCGCCCTTCGGAAGGGCAATCTGTTCGCCGGCTCTGCGTTCGTCGGCTACGGTTCCTTCTGGCTGGCCTACTTCTACACGCTCAATAGCGCCGGCGGTGCCGCGCTCGCGACGAC